>WBZX01001871.1_pt1 | contig 12668 bp, 7 predicted proteins | sample 5204211 | NCBI WGS metagenome assembly WBZX01 (sample SAMN12344362, study PRJNA552823) | activated sludge metagenome | biome: Activated sludge suspended growth; feature: Nitrification reactor; material: Wastewater; isolation source: activated sludge from nitrification reactor of wastewater treatment...
CGGGACCGTCGACATCGTCGCCAAGCCCGACGACCTCGAGGCCGACTTCGAGGCGATGATGCGCGACGCGATGAGCCGTGGCGTCGCCGACGCCCGGCTGCGGGTGTGGGCGCCGCAGGGGAGCGAGGTGCTGTTCGTCCGTCAGGTGGCACCACAGGTCGACGACCTCACCGGTCGGGGCACGCGCATCAGCCCGCTGGTCGTCGAGTTCCCGACGGGGGCCTGGAGCGACGAGAGCCGGGACTACCACGTGGCCGTCCGTGTGCCGCCGGCGCCCGTCGGCAACGAGCGTCTCGCCGCCCGTGTCGAGCTGGTCGTGAACGACCAGGTGCTCGCGAAGGGGCTCGTCAAGGCGATCTGGAGCGTCGACACCAACCTCACCACACGCATCGACCCGGCGGTGGCGCACTACACCGGTCAGGCGCAGTTGGCCGACGTCATCCAGCGCGGGCTCGCCGCCAAGTCGTCCGGCGACGACCGCACCGCCACCGTGCTGCTCGGCCAGGCCGCCAAGCTCGCACACGACACCGGCAACGAACAGACCACCCGACTGCTCGCCAAGGTCGTCGACGTGGTCGACGTCGAGGCGGGCACCGTGCGGTTGAAGCAGCAGGTGGCCAAGACCGACGAGATGGCGCTCGACACGCGCAGCACCAAGACCACCCGCATCAGGCGCGAGCCGTGAGCGCGGCGACCTGCCCGAACGGGCACACGTCGACCGACCCGGACTGGTGCGACACGTGCGGCGCGCCGATGCAGGGTCCGAGCGCCGAGGCCGCGGCGCAGGCGAGCCCGCCGAACGGCGCGCCGGGCGCGTCGGCGCCGGGAGCATCGGCGCCGGCAGTGGCGCCGGTGGCGTGCCCGCACTGCGGGTCGATCAACTCGGCCGACAACCTGTTCTGCGAGTCGTGCGGCTACGACTTCACCACCGGCCAGACCCCCGAGCCGCCGGCCGCACCCGGCCCCGACCCGGCCGCGGCAGCGGCGGCCGCCACGATCACCCCCGCCGACCCGTCGGCCACGGCGTCGGCCGCGGGCACCCCGGGCACGACGGGCACGACGGGCTGGACCGTCGTCGTCGAGGTCGACCCGGCATGGTTCGCGCTGAAGGGCGAACTCGCCGATCGGCCGTTGCCGTCGCCGTCCACCAGCACGGTGCCGCTGTTCGGTCACGTGTCGCTCGTCGGCCGCACGAGCCAGTCGCGCGGGCTGCGCCCGGAGATCGCGCTCGACACCGACACCGCCGTGTCGCGCCGTCATGCGCAGTTGCTCGTCGAGGACGACAAGCTGAGCGTCGTCGACCTGTCGTCGACCAACGGCACGTACGTGCTCGACGCCGGCCAGGTGCCGACGGACGACGCGGTCCCGCTGGCCGCCGGCGTCCCGGCGATGCTCGACGACGGCGACCAGGTCTTCGTCGGGGCCTGGTCGCGGCTCACCGTCCGCCGCACCTGACCTCACCGATCGGTCCTGGGTGCCAGGCGTGGCTCACCGACGCTGGTGGTGCAGACGTGCCGGCGCCCAGGAGGGCTCCGGTAGGCGGTCAGGGGGATGGTGAGAGGACGGTGAGAACGCGTCCAAGGCCTGTCGAAGCTCCCGTGTGGGTTCCCGGCACGGGCGTACCGTCCCCGGCATGGACCAGATCTCCGGTATCCCTGCTCATCCGCTCTTCGTGCACATCCCGGTGGTGCTCATCCCCCTGGCGGCGATCGGCGCGCTCGTCCTGCTCGTGAAGCAGTCGTGGTTCGAGCGGTACAAGTGGGCGCTGCTCGCCGTCGTGGGCGCCGGCGCCATCGGCGCGATCCTGGCCGCCGGTTCGGGCGAGTCGCTCGAGGAGGCGGGCGAGCGCAGCTCCGGCATCCACGAACACGCCGAGGCGGGCGAGATGGCGCGCAACGTCAGCTTCCTGTTCCTCGTGGTCGTGCTCGCCTGGATCTTCGTACCGATCCTGCTGAAGCGCCGGGCCGCCTCCGGCTCCGATGCGTCCGGCGCCGGTTCGTCCGCCGCGACGCCGGGCTGGTTCCGGATCGGTGCGGCGGTCGCCGTGGCGATCGTCGGCATCGGCTCGGCCGTCGCCGTCGTCGACGCCGGCCACAGCGGCGCGGAGCAGGTGTGGAACGAGGACGAGGCGCGCGAGGGCGACGAGCACGAGGACGACGAGCACGAGGACGACGAGCACGAGGACGAGGACGAGGACGAGGACGGTGCGCCGGCGGTCGTGGTCGACCACGTGGTGACGTCCGACGCCGCCGGCTGAGCCGACCGCCGGCCGGTCGCCTCGCCGCCCGAGCCAGGTCAGGCGGCCGGGAACTGCAGCAGTGCGTTCTCGACGACCTCACCGAGCGCCGGGTGGATGTAGTACTGCCCGCGTGCCATCTCGTCGATCGTGGTGCCGTAGCGCAGACCCTGCACCAGCTGCTGGATCAGGCTCGAGGCGTGTGGCCCGATGATGTGCGCACCGACGAGTTGACGGGTGGCGCGATCGGCGACGAGCTTGCAGAAGCTCGACGTGTCCTCGAGCGCCCACCCGTACGCGACGTCGGCATACCGCTGGACGGCCACCATCATGTCGATGCCCTGGGCGCGGGCCTCGTGCTCGGTCAGGCCCACCGCCGCGATCTGCGGGTTGGTGAACACCGCGTGCGGCACGGCCCGGTAGTCGTTCGTGCGCAGCACGTCGGGCCGCAGGATGTTGTGCGCCACGGTGCGGGCCTCGTGGTTGGCGACGTGCTTGAGCATGTACGGCGAGCTGATGTCGCCGAGTGCCCACACACCGGGCACCGACGTGGCACCGGTCTCGTCGACGACGATGCGGCCGTCGGGGTGCAGCGCGAGCCCGCCCGCCACCGCGTCGATGGTGTCGCTGTTCGGGATCCGGCCGGTGGCGACGAGGATGTCGGTGCCCTCGACCACGCTGCCGTCGCGCAGCGTGAGGTACACCCGGTCGCCTCGGCGTTCGACCCGATCGACCGCGGTGCCGAGTCGGAGGTCGAACCGCTTCGCGAAGAGCTCGGTGATCGTGCGACTCACGTCGTGGTCCTCGGCGCGCAGGAGGTGCGGGCCGCGCTGCACGAAGGTGACCGTCGATCCGAACGAGCCGAACACATGGGCGAGCTCGCACGCGATGAAGCCGCCGCCGAGCACGATCAGGTGCTCGGGCACGTGGTCGACGCGCATGAGGTCGTCGCTCGTGTGGTAGCCGACCTCGGCGAGCCCCGGGATGTCGGGCACCATCGGGCGGGCGCCTGCCGCGATCACGACCTGGTCGGCCTCGATGAACGTGGTGCCGGTCGGACCCGTGACCTGCATGCGGCGCTCGCCGACGAATCGGCCTCGGCCCTGGTGCACCGTGATGTTGGGGCACTCCGGGCCGACCCGGTACCGCTCGCCCCCTTCGGCGATCGGGTCGATGCGGCCGAACACCCGGTCGCGGATGTCGAGCCACCGCACGTCGTCGACACGCGCGTCGATGCCCAGGCGGGCCGAGTGCTCGACGGTCTGCACGATGTCGGCGGCGTGGACGAGCATCTTGGTGGGGATGCACCCGCGGTTGAGGCAGGTGCCGCCGAACACCCATTCCTCGACCATCGCGACCTTCCAGTCGTCGAGTGCCGGGGTGACGATCGAGTTGCCGCTGCCGGCCCCGAGGATGATCAGGTCGTAGTGCTCGAACTGCTGGGGGGCGTGCTGGCTCATACGGCCGGTCACGGTACCTGGACGGGTGGCTCCGAGGTGACGGCCGTCCACATGGCCTCGTCGGGTGCGGCGCGCATCGCCTGCCACACCGGCTCGGGGTACACCGGGTGCGGCTTCGTCGGGTCGTGCGGAGGTTGGGCGACGGGTTCGGACGGCCGATCGAAGGCGGCCGGTGACGTGTACCGGGCGAGCTCGTCGGCGGAGATGTCGCACAACGCCTGCACCTCGGGATCGATCCACGCGCGCTCGTCGATGCCGCCGCCGGTGGCGATCTCGAGCGCGAGGCCCTCCGGTCCGGCGAAGTACATCGACTGGCACATGCCGTGGTTCATGGGGCCGATGACCGGGACGCCCCTGCTGCGGATGCGATCGCGCATCTCGAGCAGCTCGTCCAGGCTGTCGACGTTGAGCGCGAGGTGCTGCATCGTGCCGGCCGTGGCGTTGCCCCCGGCGTTGCCGGCGTGCGTGACACCGATGATCGGTTCGGCCGGGTTGTCCGGGTGCTGCTGGAACGCGATGTAGCACTGGGGGCTCAGCTCGACGAACGCGTGGAACGTGTTCGCCACCCCGTGCATCCAGTAGAGGGCCTTGAGCTCGCCGCCGAGGACGTCGGTGAAGAACTCGATCTGAGCCTTCACGTCGCGGGTCGCGATCGCGAGGTGGTGGACGCCGTTCGGGTGCAGTGCCATGGCCGGAGCGTAGGCCCAGCCGTGTGATCGGTCGTGGCCCGGAGCGCCCAGCGGGTACGGTGCGGCCTCGTGGACGAGCCCGAATCCAGCCGTGAGATCTCCGGTCGGGCCGTGGTGATCACCCTGTTCGGTCTCGCCGCCCTCGCCACCCTGATCGTGTGGCTCACCCTCGGCTGACGTCCCGCGGTGGCCGTGGCAGGCTCGGCCGAGCTCGATGCGGGGTCGGTGGTGCTCCGGAAGGTGGAGTGGGTGGCCGTGTGGCGGGTGCCGCGGTTCTGTGGTGAGTTTCGGTCGTCCACGACGGAAAGTCACCACAGATCCGGTTGGACCCGTCGCCGGGCCGTGTCACTCGCGCGTCGAGAGCATGGGTTCGACCGTGCAGCTCACTCGGTCGGCCCGCGGATCACATGGTGGCGCGGGTGAACTTCTCCCACAGGTGGGGGCCGGCGATCACGGGCTCGTACGTCGGCGTCGCGCCGGCCGGCACGCACGACGGGATCACCTCGATGCGCGCGTCGACGTTCGCATTGTGGAAGAACGCCATGCTCTGACGGCGGTGCGGCCCCGACCCGGCCGGCGGGACCACCACCCGGTGCATCGTCGAACGCCACCGGTCGCCCGTCCAGCGCTGCATCAGGTCGCCCAGGTTCACGACGAACGCGTCGGCACGTGCCGGCACCGGCGTCCACGTATCGGTGCGAGGGTCGAGCACCTCCAGCCCGCCGGGCGCGTCGTCCTGGCGCAGGATCGTGAGCGTGCCGTAGTCGGTGTGCGCGCCGGCGCGCCGTTGCCCGGGAACGGGGGAGCGGTCGCCGAGCTCGGGGTAGTCGAGCGCCCGCAGCGCCCCCGGTGCCCGGTCGACGTACGGCTCGAAGAAGTCGTGGGGTTGCTCGAGCGCGATCGCGAACAACCGCAGCAGGCGACGTGCCAGTGCGTCCATCGCGTCGAAGTACGCGCGCATCGCCGGCTCGAGCGACGGCAGCGCGGCCGGCCAGGGTGTGGGCCCGAACGCCCACGCGGCGACCGGGTGATCGAGGTCGACGTCGGGCATCGGTTCGGGCCCGACGTTGAACGTCTGCTTCAGATCGGCGGCGCTGTCCATCGTGCCGAGCGAACGTTCGAGCGCCTCGCCTTCCATGGGCGAGAACCCGTAGGCGTCGCCAGCGCGCTGCGCCACCGTCATGCGATCGGCGAGCGGCAGGTCGAAGAAGCGACGTGCCTCGCGCCACGCGGTGCCGATCACGCCGTCGTCGACGCCGTGCCCGACGATCTGGAAGAAACCGACGGTCTGGCCGGCGATCCGGACGTCGTGCGCGGCCGAGGCGGACCGCAGGTCGATCGTCGGGATGCCGGTCAACGCCTGCCCTCGAACGGCGGAAACGCAGCGTTGTGCGCACGCCGAGGCCGCGACCACAACGCCTTCAGGTAGGCCCCCTCGGGGAAGCCGATCGGATGATCGAGCGCGTGCTCGGTGCGTCGTTCCTCGTCGAGCTCGTACCCGGCGCGGGCGGCGCCGGCGTGCACGGTGCGCAGGAAGTCGGCCACCGGCACGCGCGACGAGCACGACGCCGACACCAGCAGGCCACCCACCTCGACCAGCTGCACCGACAGGTCGGCGAGTCGCTCGTAGGCGTGCAGCGCCCGCGGCACCGCGGCGGCGTTGGGAGCGAACGACGGTGGGTCGACCACCACGAGGTCGAACCGGGCGCGCTTCGCCGCGAGGCGCTCGAGTTCGGCGAAGGCGTCGCCCGCCACCACCTCGTGACGGCATGCCGCCACCTCGGGTCGGTCGGCGTTGAGCGACATGTTGCGTCGAGCCTGCTCGAGCGCGTGAGGGTTCGAGTCGATCGACAGCACCGACCGCGCCCCGCCGGCCGCGGCGTGCACCGAGAACCCGCCGGTGCTCGAGAACACGTCGAGCACGCGAGCGCCCGTGGCCCGGCGACCGACCTCGATCCGGTTGTCGCGCTGGTCGAGGAAGTGACCGGTCTTGCCGCCGTGCACGACATCGGCCTCGAAGCGCAGACCGTGTTCGAGGAACGGCACCGGGGCGACCACGTCGGGGCCGATCAGCGACATCCCTTCGACCAGCCCGCGCAGCTCGGATTCGGCGAGCGAGCGCGCGAGCCGCAGCACGATCGAGCTCACCGGAACCAACTCGCGCAGGATCGGCACCACCACCGCGAGGTGGGGCACCCACGCGGTGGAGTACAGCTTCACCACCAGCACGTGGCCGTAGCGGTCCACCACCAGGCCCGGCAGACCGTCGTTCTCGCCGTGCACCACTCGGTAGGCGGTGGTGGCCGGCTCGCCCGGCTCGGGATGCGCGAGCGGGGCACGGCGGCCGACCGCGGCGTCGAGCCGCGCACGGAACCAGGCGGGGTCGATCGTGGTGGGTTTGCCCTGGTGGAGCACTTTCACCCGGATGGGCGACGACGGGTCGAACAGGCCGATCGCGACGAACTGGCGGTCGTCGTCGAACACCACGGCGAGGTCGCCGGGAGCACCCTCGTGGCTCACCGAACGGATCGAGCCCTCGAACAACCAGGGGTGGCCTCCCCGGAGACGGCGCAGGGCATCAGGGGTGACGCGCACCGCCAGGCGTCGATCGGACGGGGCCGGCAAGGCGTGCAACGCGGCGGGGGAGGGCACGTCCCCCATGGTGGCACGGACGGGGGAGGCGGCCGGGAGCACCACCCGTGCGGGGCTGTGGAAAACCGTCAAGACCGACACCTCGCGTGCCGATGCAAACGGGTCGATCGGCCCCCTGTCCCCGCTCCGCAGGGGTCCGTAGACTTTCGAACGAACACGCGGGGTTCCCCCAACCCCAGAGAGACGGGCAGTGAGTCATGAGCCTTGATCCGACACCGATGTCGCCCGCGACGTCGTCCTTCCGCTGCGTCCTGATCGGCGCCGACAGCCTCCTCGTCGAGTGCGGTGAGCTCCTGCGCTCGCGCGGTCACGAGGTCGTCGCGGTCGTCTCCGGAGCGCAGAAGGTGAGCGACTGGGGGCGCCGCATCGGCGTGCCCGTGCACGACGCCTCGACCAGGGCCTGGGTCGACGAGCTGCGCGGCACCTCGTTCGACCACCTCTTCGCGATCACCCACCTGGCGATCCTCCCGGACGCCGCGCTCACGCTGCCGGCGAAGGGTGCGATCAACTTCCACGACGGGCCGCTCCCCGCGTACGCCGGCCTCAACGCACCGGCCTGGGCGCTGCTCAACGGCGAGACCTCGTACGGCATCTCGTGGCACGAGATCACCAGCGGCATCGACGAGGGCGACCTGCTGAAGCAGCAACTGTTCGACATCTCGCCGGCCGAGACCTCGCTCTCGATCAACACCCGCAACTTCGAGACCGCGATCGACACCTTCGCGGTGCTGGTCGACGAGCTCGCCTCGGGCACCGTCCGCCGCACCCCGCAGGACCTCTCGAAGCCGCGCACGACCTACAAGCGCAACGACCGCCCTGCGGTGCTGTGCACGCTCGACTGGCGCCGTCCTGCGGTCGAGCTCGAGCGCCTCGTGCGCGCCCTCGACTTCGGTCGCTACGCGAATCCGCTCGGCTCGCCCACGCTGTGGACGTCGTCGGGTGCCGTCGCCGTGAAGCGTGCCGAGGTGCGCGACGACGAGGGCGCACCCGGTGAGGTGCTCGAGACCGACGGCGAGATCGTCGTCGCGACCGGCGACGGCGCGATCGCACTCAGCGCCTTCGAGACGCTCACCGGCGACGAGATCAGCGTCGCCGACGCCGCCGTGCTGCTCGGCATCCGCGGCGGCACTCGACTGCCATTGCTCGACGACGCCCGCGCCGACGAGCTCACCGCGCTCGGTGCGCGTCTGGCGAAGTCGGAGCGTTCGTTCATCTCGCGCCTGTCGACGATCGAGCCCGTCGAGCTGCCCTGGGCGGGCACCCCGTCGGCGGATCACGCCGCGAACCTCGTGTCGATCCCCGTCGCCGTGCCGACCTTCGGCCCCGGCGTCGACGCCACCACCGCGGTGGTCGCCGCGTTCGCCACCACGCTCGCCCGCCTGTCGGGCAAGCAGCAGTTCCACCTCGCGCTCACCACCCCCGGCACGGCGGCGCTCGCCGCCTCGGCCAGCCCGCTCGTGTCGAGCCAGGTGCCGATGTCGGTCGAGCTCGACACCGACCAGCCTGCCGCGCACGCCATCGAGGCGATCTCGCGAGAGCTGGCCCAGCTCGACGCCAAGGGCTCGTGGCTGCTCGACCTGATCGGTCGCGACCCCGAGCTGCGCAAGCGCCGCGAGCTCGCTGGCGGCACCATCGCCCCGATCGCCGTGCGCCTCGGCGGCGCCGGCGCGCCGACCGCACCCGGCACCGTCGCCGAGCTCGCCGTCGACGGCAGCACCGTGTCGGTCGCCGTCGACCAGGCGCTCGTGTCGGCCGGTGACGCCGAACTGTTCGTCGCCTGCTTCCGTGCCGTGCTCGAGTCGATCGCGTCGCAGCCCGACACCGCGCTGTCGCACGTCGACCTGCTCGGCCCGAGCCTGCGCACGCAGGTGCTCGACGCGTGGAACGACACGGCCGTCGACTACCGCACCGACGCGTGCATCCACCACCTGTTCGAGGAGCAGGTCGATCGCACGCCCGACACCACCGCGGTGATCTTCGAGGAACGCAGCATCAGCTACCGCGACCTCGATGCCCGCGCCAACCAGGTGGCCGCCTACCTGCGCGAGCTGGGCGTCGGCCCCGACTCGCTGGTCGGTGTGCACGTCGAGCGCAGCCTCGAGCTGATGATCGCCGTCCTCGGCGTGCAGAAGGCCGGCGGTGCCTACGTGCCGCTCGATCCGACCTACCCGCCGGACCGCCTCGAGCACATGATCCGCGACAGCGGGTGCGGCGTGGTGATCACGCTCGGCCGGCTCGAGCGCATCCTGCCGTTGCCGGACGACAGCACGGCACACGTGCTGCGTCTCGACACCGATGCGGCGCACATCGATCGCCAGAGCACCGAGCGGGTGCGTGCGGCCACGGGTCCGCAGCACCTGGCCTACTGCATCTACACCTCGGGCAGCACCGGTCTGCCGAAGGGCGTGCTGATCGAGCACCGCAACGCGGTCAACTTCTTCGCCGGCATGGACTCGGTGGTGGCGCACGACCTGCCCGCCACCTGGTTCGCCGTCACCAGCCTGTCGTTCGACATCTCGGTGCTCGAGCTGCTGTACACGGTCACCCGGGGCTTCAGCGTCGTGGTCTACCTCGACCACGACAAGCTCGGCGACGATCTCGACGACGAGTTCATCCGTCAGCACGCCGACAAGAAGATGGAGTTCTCGCTCTTCTACTTCTCGGGCGACGCGGCCGAGGGCCACGGCAAGGGCAAGTACCGGATGATGCTCGAGGGCGCGAAGTTCGCCGACACCCACGGCTTCAACGCCGTGTGGACGCCCGAGCGCCACTTCCACGCCTTCGGCGGCCTGTACCCGCACCCGGCCGTCGCCGGCGCCGCGCTCGCGGCGATCACCGAGAACGTGCAGATCCGCTCTGGCTCGGTCGTGCTGCCGCTGCACCATCCGATCCGCGTGGCCGAGCAGTGGAGCATGGTCGACAACCTGTCGAACGGCCGTGTCGGCCTGTCGATCGCGTCGGGCTGGTGGCCGCGCGACTTCGTGATCATGCCGGAGAACTACGCCGAGGCGAAGGCGAACATGTTCCGCGACATCGAGAAGGTGCGCGCGCTGTGGCGCGGTGAGACCGTCACCTTCTCGGGCGTCAACGGCGTCGAGGAGCACATCACCACGCTGCCCCGCCCGGTGCAGGCCGAGCTGCCCGTCTGGGTCACCACGGCCGGCAACCCCGACACGTTCATCGAGGCGGGTCGCATCGGCGCCAACATCCTCACGCACCTGCTCGGCCAGAGCGTCGAGCAGCTCGCCCCCAAGCTCGAGGCCTACCGTCAGGCTCGAGCCGACGCCGGGTACGACCCGGCGACGGGCATCGTGTCGCTGATGCTGCACACCTACATCGGCGAGGATGACGACGAGGTGCGCGAACTGGTCCGTCAGCCGCTCAAGGACTACCTCGGCACGTCGGTGTCGCTGGTGAAGGAGTACGCCTGGGCGTTCCCGGCGTTCCAGCGTCCCGAGGGCTACGACGTCTCGAGCGACGACGACCTGATCGCCCAGCTGAGCCCCGAGGACACCGACGCGGTGCTCGAGTTCGCGTTCTTGCGCTACTACGAGACCAGCGGTCTGTTCGGCACGCCCGAGAGCTGCCAGCCGATGGTCGACAAGCTGAAGGGCATCGGCGTCGACGAGATCGGCTGCCTCATCGACTTCGGCGTGCCCACCGACACGGTGCTCGAGAACCTCACGTTCCTCGACGAGGCGAAGAACCTCGCCAACGCGCCGGCCCCGTCGCTCGCGACGGTCGCCCGCCCGTCGGAGCACCTCGACCTGTCGCCGGCGGCACAGCTTCGCCGTCACCAGGTGACCCACCTGCAGTGCACGCCGTCGATGGCCCGCATGTTCTCGCTCGAGGACGACACCCGCGCGGCGATGGGCGACGTCGCCCACCTGTACGTCGGCGGCGAGGCCTTCCCGGTGCAGCTCGCCAATGACCTGGTGAACAACTCGCGCACGGGCAACGTCACCAACATGTACGGCCCGACGGAGACCACCATCTGGTCGACCACGTGGAAGCTGCAGGGCTCGCTCGACACGATCCCGATCGGCACCCCGATCGCGAACACCAAGATCTACATCCTCGACCGCAACCTGCAGCCGCTGCCCCCGGGCGTGCCCGGCGACCTGTGGATCGGCGGCGACGGTGTGGTCCGCGGCTACCACCAGCGGCCCGAGCTCACGGCCGAGCGCTTCGTCGCCGACCCGTTCGTGCCCGGTGCCCGCATGTACAAGACGGGCGACCTCGCGAAGTGGCGAGCGCTGCCCGACGGCACGGGCATCATCGACTTCCTCGGTCGCATCGACCACCAGGTGAAGATCCGCGGCTACCGCATCGAGCTCGGCGAGATCGAGGCCCGCCTCGGCCAGCACCCCGACGTGCGCGAGTGCGTGGTGGTGGTGCGCGAGGAGAGCCCCGGCGACCAGCAGTTGGTCGGCTTCGTGTCGGCCAAGGACGGCGCACACCTGCAGCCGTCCGAGCTGAAGGACCACCTGCGGGTGAACCTGCCCGATCCGATGATCCCCAACCACATCGTGGTGCTCGACGACCTGCCGCACACGCCCAACGGCAAGATCGACCGCAACGGCCTGCCCTCGCTCGCGTCGGTGCTCGGTCAGTCCGACGGCGGCCCGGTGGCCGAGGCCGAGAACGACCTCGAACGTCAGGTGCTGGCGGTGTGGCAGGAGACGCTCGGTCGCACGTCGATCGGCGTCGACGACAACTTCTTCGACATCGGCGGCCATTCGCTGCTGGTGGTGCGCATGCACCGCCGTCTGAAGGAGGTGCTCGAGCGGCCGTTGGCGCTCACCGAGCTCTACCGCTTCCCGACGATCCGCAGCTTCGCCGACTCGCTCACCTCCGACGTCTCGTCGGCGGCGATGCAGCAGAGCGCCGACCGCGCGTCGCGTCGGCGTGAGAACCTCGAACGGCGGCGCGCGCGAGCGCGCTGAGTCCCGACCGTCCCTCCCCAGACGAACCGCCCGGAGAACCCCAACGTGTCCAGTGACAACGACATCGCGATCGTCGGCATGGCGGTTCGCCTGCCCGGCGCGCAGAACCACCACGAGTACTGGCACAACCTCCGCAACGGGATCGAGAGCGTCCGCTTCTACTCCGACGACGAGCTGCTCGCCGCCGGCGTGAAGCGCGACGCGCTGTTGCGCCCCAACTACGTCAAGGCCGGGGCGCCGCTCGAGCGGATGGAGTGGTTCGACGCAGAGTTCTTCGGCTTCTCGCCGAAGGAAGCCGCGATCATGGATCCGCAGCACCGCCAGTTCCTCGAGGCCTGCTGGGAGGCGCTCGAGGACTCCGGTCACGTGCCCGAGCGGATCGACGGGGCGATCGGCATCTTCGCCGGGTCGGGCATGGCGGCGTACTTCGCGCAGAACCTGCTCACCAACGCCGAACTGGTGCGCAGCGTCGGCATGTTCCTGCTGCGCCACACCGGCAACGACAAGGACTTCCTGTCGACGCGCGTGAGCTACCTGCTCGACCTGCGCGGTCCGGCGATCAACGTGCAGACTGCGTGCTCCACCTCGTTGGTGGCCGCGCACCTCGCCGTGCAGCACCTGCTGTCGGGCGAGTGCGACCTGGCGCTCGCCGGAGGCGTCACCATCGAGATCCCGCACCGCCGCG
>WBZX01002420.1_pt1 | contig 12665 bp, 12 predicted proteins | sample 5204211 | NCBI WGS metagenome assembly WBZX01 (sample SAMN12344362, study PRJNA552823) | activated sludge metagenome | biome: Activated sludge suspended growth; feature: Nitrification reactor; material: Wastewater; isolation source: activated sludge from nitrification reactor of wastewater...
GCAGCACCAATGGAACCTTTGCGGCACCGCTTTCCGTCAATGCAGGTGGACCAACAGCCAAGGCGGACGACGTTGTGATCGGGGACGCTTTCGGGATTTCAGCGGCGGCGTATGCGCACCGACAGAAGCCGACAGTCGACTGGGCCGGGACTTGCGACCGCGCACCTTGCAGGTCGTAACGATCCAGCCCTTGCAGCCGCATGAGGCTGCGCAAGCGGACGGCGGAATGCTACGCGCTCGGACGTGAGACCTTGCGTGCGATGGCAATCAGCCCGCCGATCTCGTGGCTCTGGTCAATGTCGCCCGTCTGCCAGGTGAAGCTGCGGCTCATCTCCGTCTGAAGCGCTTTTTGTTTCAGCCAGATCGTCAGCCGAGGAAAGTGCGACAGAGCGCGCAGAAACGATCCCGTCAGATCTCCGATGGGCTTTTTGAACTTGTTCGGCTGCGTGGTCCAGCGCTCAACAACCAAGCCGACGCTGTCCAGTCGCTGCGCCAGATCCGATGCAATGTAGCGACGGACATGTCCGCACGCATCGTCGAAGCCGGTCCACAGCGCAGGATTGACGGGAACGGAAAAGAACAGCGCTCCGCCGGGACGAATCACCCGCGCCAGCTCGCTTAGCACAGTCTCGTCGTCGGGAATGTGCTCAAGAACCTCGAAGGCACAGACCACATCGAAGGCTTCGTCACAAAACGGCAGCGGACCCGCCGCGCGCACTCCGTGACCGCCATGCACATCCAGCTTGCGCAGCGCCGACTGCGACAGATCGACAAAGAAGCCGCCATCGATGGGAATCCGAGGCAGCACCCCCGCGCCCATCTCCAAGAGCCGCGCGCTACCGTGGATTTCCTTTTCCAGCTCCGGCCAGATCGGCCACTCACTGTGCGGAGGAATCGGCAGACGAGCCCACAGCCGATCGTAGATGTGTTCGTTTTGTTTGATCGCGTCGGACATGTTGGACTCGCAAGGCAGTGCGGACTAGCGCTGGGTTCGCGCGTACAGCTTGGTGATGTGACGCAGATGATCCAGGCTGCCATCGTCGAGCTGACCGCTCCGCAGACGGAAGCGCCAGTTGCCTTGCGGCAGTCCCGGTGTGTTCATGCGCGCCACGTTGCCCAGTCCTAACACGTCTTGAACCGGAATGATGACGGTCTCGGCGGCGGTGCCCATGACCAGGCGAATCAGCGCAAAGTGCGCGTAGTCTGGGCTTGGAACGTGGCCCAGGTAGTCGTGGACTTTGTCGCGTTCTCGTCGAGCTTGTTCGTCGCTGCGCGTGCCTTCCGGCTCTCCGCGATACCAGCCGACGATCGTGGCGTTGTCATGCGTCGAGCTATACGCGACCAGGTTCTTGCGAAACGCCCAGGGACGACCGTCGTAAAAGTCATCGTCTCCGAAGCCAAACTGAAGGACGCGAATGCCGGGGAACGCAAAGCGGTCGCGCAGCGCTTCCACATCGGGCGTGATCACCCCCAGGTCTTCGGCAATGAAGCGGACCTTCTGCGTATCGGGATGCGTCGTCAGCACTTCAAACAGCGCGTGCCCAGGAGCCGTCACCCAGCGACCAAACTCCGCCGTTTGATCCGCCGCTGGAACTTCCCAGTGCGCCGCAAAGCCTCGGAAGTGATCGATGCGCACGCGATCAAACAGCGACGCAGCACGCCGAATCCGCTGACGCCAGAACGCAAAGCCGTCGGCCTGCATTCGTTCCCAGTTGTATAGCGGGTTGCCCCACAGCTGGCCGGTCTTGGAAAAATAGTCGGGCGGAACCCCGGCCTGGACCTTGAGCGATCCGTCGGGATGCAGCAAAAACTGACTGCGATCGCACCACACTTCAACGCTGTCGTGCGCCACAAAGATCGGAACGTCACCGATCAGCTCGATGCCAAGCTCCGTCGCGGCTTTGCGCAGCGCGTGCCACTGACGCTCGAACTGCCACTGGACAAAGCGGTGCAGGTCCATGCGAAGTGACAGACGCTGTTTGATGTCGGTGAGCGCGCTCGGCTGACGATCCCGCAGCGGCTGTGGCCACTCGGTCCACGGACGCAGTCCTTGCGCTTCTTTGATCGCCATAAACAGCGCGTAGTCGTCGAGCCAGGCGCGCTCTCGCTCCGCAAACTCGCCAAACTCCGCACGCAGTGCCGCATGCTGCACATCGGCAAACAGCTTGCGGAACGCGCGCTCAAACAGCGGCCACTTGTACGCCTGCGCCGCCGCAAAGTCCGCTTCACTGGTTTCAACCGGAGCCAGGCTGGTGATGCCAGCGGGAAGCAGGCCGTCTTCCATCAGCCGATCGATGCTGATGAGCAGCGGATTTCCACCCAGCACCGATGCCGTCTGATACGGCGAGTCACCAAAGCCCGTCGGACCGATCGGCAGCACTTGCCACGCCCGTTGACCGGCGCGCGCAAGCTGGGCCACGAATCGATACGCGGCGGGACCCAGGTCGCCCGTGCCGCCAGGGCCAGGCAGCGACGTGATGTGACAGAGCAGACCGCTGTGACGCGGCCAATCCGAGGAACCAGGCAGCTTGGGGAAACCGTGCATGTAGGCAGTATACCGAGCCCAGCGAATCCCCAGATCCCAAACGAAGCGTCGTTACGTAGGCAGCGGCAGAAAGCCCAGGCGCTCGCGCACTTCCACCATCGTCTGCGCCGCCACCTTGCGAGCCACGGCGGCTCCGTCACGCAGGATCTCTTCGACCAGACCCGGCTTGGCCAACAGCTCTCGCTTGCGCTCTTGAATCGGCTGAAGGTGAGCGATGATCGCTTCGGCGAGCGCGCGCTTGCTGTCGATGCAGCCAATCTTGGCCGAGCGACAGCCGTCGTGAAACTCCGCCACTTTTTCGGCGGACATAAAGAACGGCTCCAGGCCGCAGACGTAGCAGCTCTCGGGATGACCGGGGTCTTTTTTGCGCAGGCGAAGCTCGTCGGTAAACGCGCCGCTGATCTTCTTGCGAATGACATCCGGCTCGTCAGAAATCGCCACATAGTTGCCAAGCGACTTCGACATCTTCTGCTTTCCGTCGAGTCCCATGATCCGCAGCGGTGAGCGATGCAGCGGCAGCGGCTCGGCAAAGACCGCCGGATCCCCGAAGCGACCGTTGAAGCGACGGACGATCTCGCGCGTCAGCTCCAGGTGCTGAATCTGATCTTCTCCGACGGGAACGCGCGTCGCTTTGTACAGAAGAATGTCCGCCGCCATCAGCACCGGATAGGTAAACAGACCGCAGTTGATGTAGTCGGCCCGCTCGCCCTTTTCCTTAAACTGCGTCATCCGCGACAGCTCTCCGTAGGGAGCCACCGTGCTCAGCACCCAGGCCAGCTCCGCGTGCTCGGGAACCTGCGACTGCACAAACAGCGTCGCTCGGTTCGGATCGATGCCACACGCGAGCAGCTCCACCGCCATGTCCATCACCCGCGCCCGCATCGCCTGCGGATCGTAGGCTTGGGTGATCGCATGTAGATCCACCACGCAGTAAAAGCAGCGGTGCTGGTCTTGCAGCGTCACCCAGTCGCGCACCGCGCCCAGGTAGTTGCCAATGTGGAAGCCACCGGACGGCTGCATCCCCGAGAACACCACTTCACGGTGTGGCGACTTGGTGCCTTCGGTCTTGGCCGTTTCAGCGTCGGATACAGGAGTGTTCACAGCTTGCTTGGAGTCCATGGCGTAGAACATGCATACAGTGCGGTGAGCGTCGATGTCAAACAATCGTCCAGACGAGCCAGCTCGACCCAGGCCGCCCCTGCGCAACCGGGCGAGCGCGCTGTGTCAACCGCTGACAGGTCCACAGCCGGGGCTCCTCCAGCGACGGAGAGAAGAATTCTGGCGATGATCCCGTCGGAGAAAGTAAAATGGCGCAGACATACAGGAGACCTCTCATGAAGCGAGTTCTTGCGGCGCTTTGCGCGCTGGCCGGAGCGAGCGGCTGCTACGGCACCACGTACGTAGAGACCCCCGCTCCACAGTACGGGACAACGATGGAGTACATCCCGGACAACCCGCCCGCCCCCATCGCGGTGTCGATGGCCCCGCCCGCCCCGCGCTATGAGCCGGTGCTGACCTGCGGCTACGGAACCATCTTCGTGCCGGGTCGCTGGGACTGGGCCGGTCGCTGGTTCTGGGCGCGTGGCTACTGCTCGCCCGTTCGTCCCGGCTACATCTACGTCGGGCCACGCTTCATCGGTGGTTCTTACTATCGTGCGCACTGGGCGCAGTCGGGTTACGGCGCGCCCGCGTATCCGGCGAGCCCGGTCTATCGTCCCGCTCCGGTCTATGGTGGCGGTACGGTCGTGGCTCCACCGCCTCCGATGGCTCCGGCCCCGGTCTATCGTCCCGCTCCGGTCTATGGTGGCGGTACGGTCGTGGCTCCGCCCGCTCCGGTCGGTCCCGCGCCGGTCTATCGTCCCGCTCCGGTCTATGGTGGCGGCACCGTCGTTGCGCCGCCCGCCCCGGTCGCGCCCGCTCCGGTCTATCGGCCCGCGCCGGTTTATGGTGGCGGCACCGTCGTTGCGCCTCCGCCTGCGGTGGCCCCGGCTCCGGTCTATCGTCCCGCGCCTGTCTACGGTGGCGGAGCAGTCGTGGCCCCGGCCCCTGCGCCTCGGCCCGCCCCGCCGGTCTACACGCCGCCCGGTGGAGGCTATCGTCCCCCCGCAGCGACCCCGGCCCCTGCGCCCGCCCCCGGTGGATATCACGCGCCCGCTCCGGCCCATGGCGCCCCAGCCCATGGCGGCGGTCCGACGTATCGCGTGGGCGCTCCCGGCGCCGGTCTGTAACCCCAGGCTGCACTCTTTCTCCTTCACAAATCCCCACGTAAGCATCGCAGCGCTGCGCTAGAGTGCGCGGCCATGCTGCCTCGCTATCTGTTCGCTGACGTTGACGACACCTTTACGGTTCGCGGCGGAATTCATGCCGATGTACTCGATGCTGTCGCCCGCGCCGATCGAGCGGGGATGGAAATCATCCTCAACACCGGACGTCCGGCTGGCTACGGAGCGACGCTGCTCGCCTATCTTCCTTCTGTCAGCGCGGTGATCGTCGAAAACGGCGGTGCGTGGCTGGATCGGCGCGCGCAAGCCCCGTCCAGCTTCAGCCCGAGCGGCAGCGCGGTGGTCACATCCAGTCACGAGCACGGTCTGCACTACTTTCGACCGCTCGCGCCGGATGTACGGACCCGACTGGCGGCCCTGCAAAAGCGCGTGTCGCGACGACTGGGGCGCTCGCTGACGACCACAGCGGACAATCAGTTCCGGGTAAGCGACTACACCGTGGTGCGCGATCTGCCAGGCGGTCACGAAGGCGCCAAGATGCTCGCCGAGCTGTCCCGCCTGGTCGAAGACGAGAGCGACCACCAAGGCCACATCTTGGCCAGCTCCATTCACATTCACTTCATGCTCGATGGCGACGCGCGACGCAGCAAAGCGGAAGGGGCGGCGGCACTGCTGTCCCGACGCGGCGTCACCGATGCAAACGCCGAGCTGTCACGCTACGCGGTATCGGTCGGGGACTCGGCCAACGATGTCAGCCTGTTTGCGCCCGGACGATTTGCGCTGTCTGTCGGCGTTCGCAACATCGAGCGCTACCTGCCCGAGCTGGGCGACTCTGTTCCCCAGCACATCACCACCCACAGCGAAGGCTTTGGCCTGTGTGAGCTGATCACCGACTTACTGAACGGACGGATCAGCATCAGCACAAGCTAACCGCCCACGCAGCTGCCAACCTGTCAGCAGAGGATGACGCGGATGCCCACGACCCACCCGACCCGCACGGCACTTCCCCCAGGCTGGAACACGCTCTTTGGCAGCCTGCTGCTGGCTTCCTGCGCGACGCCCACGCCGATTCCCTTTCCTACGCTCGATGGCAAAGCGCCGCTTGTGATCGCGCACCGAGGCGCCTCGGGCTACCTTCCCGAAGAGACGCTGGAAGCCTATCAGCTCGCGATCGATCAGGGCGCCGATGTGCTCGAGATGGATCTCATCGCGACCAAAGACGGCGTGCTCATCGCGCGACATGATCCGAACCTTTCCTACAGCACCGATGTCGCGATGCATCCAGAGTTTGCGTCGCGCAAGCGCGTGGACTGGTCGGTCGATGGCGAAAAGCAGACCGGCTTTTTTGCACACGACTTCACGCTCGCAGAGCTAAAGACCCTCTATGCCGTCGCCACCGATGCCGAGCGTCCCCAGCAGTTTAACGACAAGTATCGCATCGCGACGTTTGCCGAGATCCTCTCGCTGGTGAAGTCGCAGTCGGCACGGCTGGGACACGCCATCGCGATCTATCCAGAGACGAAGAATCCGACCTATCACCGCGAGCTGGGCCTGACGCTTGAAGACCGGCTCATTCGCGAGCTGCGCGCAGCCGGACTCGACGATCCAAGCGCGCCCGTCTTTGTGCAGAGCTTTGAGCCAAGCAGCCTCAAGACGCTACGCCAGAGCGGCCTGCGCACCAAGCTGGTGCAGCTCATCGACGGCGACGACTACGACTTTCGCAAAGGAACCATCACCTACGCACCGCCCTTTGATCGTCCCTACGACTGGACCCGCGCTGGCATCACCAAGCTGTTTGACAGCATGACGACGCGCGAAGGACTGGCCGAGATCAAGACCTACGCCGATGGCATCGGACCGTGGAAGCCGTACCTGATTCCCGTACAAGCAACGCTCGATGGCAGCGGCAACCCGACGGACACAAGTGGCGACGGCAAGATCACGCTCAGCGATGCCCAGACCCAGCGTCCCACCGCGCTGCTCGAAGATGCCCACAAGCTGGGACTGTTTGTGCATCCGTTCACGTTCCGAAACGAAGCGCGCCGACTCGCCGCAAGCTACAGCGGCGACCCCGAAGCCGAGTACCTTCAGTTTTATCGACTCGGGATCGACGGCCTGTTTAGCGACTTTCCCAGCACCGCCCTGCGCGCCCGCGACCGCTTCACGTCCCAGCTCCCCTTAGTTCGGTAGCCGCGCCGCCTTCAGCGCTTCCGCCAGCGCCGTCGCGCGCGGATCCGGCCACAGCCCAAACAGCCACGCCACCCCACGCACCCGATCCCCGACCGCGAAGCGCCGCTCCGTCAGCGAAGGATGCGTATACAGCTCGACCCGCAGCGGACCGTCCTGCGTATGCAAGAGCGTCAGCAGATAGACCTGTAGCTCGATGCCCCAGAACTCGCACTCGAACACATCTTCCACCGTCGAGTGAAACACCACTTCATCTTCCGCCGCATCCCGGTCCGCCGTCAGCACCGGCAGCGCCCCAAAGCCGCTCTGTCCGCCCGACGCCTCCGCTGGCTCGTCAAACTCCAGCTGATAGGCAATCGCGCTCACTTGCAGCTCGTACGTCTCGCCGACCAAGTAGTGCTCGTGGTTCTTGAAGTACAGCGTATCGAACACCGCGAAGTGCGCCCCGCCCGCCTGACCGCAGAGCCGCGCTTGCAGTCCATCCGGGCTCTCATCGATGCGATCGAGCTGGAGCGGCCAGCTATTGGCCGTCTCTGCATACGGATAAATCGCCAGCACTTCCAGCACGTCGCCCTTGCGCACCAGCGCCGACAGCTGAAGTCGTCCGCTGTTGTCGACCAAGTGCCACAGTCGCCCTTCCCCGGTCGCCCGCGAGCCACTTCCCGGCTGCAGCAGCTTCTCAAACGCCGACAGAAGGAACCGATGCGGCTCGGGCTCTCCCGCCAGGATGGCCCAGTGACGGCTGTGCAGAAACGAGCGCTTCTTTTGTCCCGCGTCCTCGCTGGCCGACGCTTCTTCGTCTTCCCCGGTGCTGGCTTCGTCCGATGCTTCATCTTCTGCATCTTCGCCGTCCGCAGCTGCCGTCGCTTCGGTCTGGGATGCAGCCGCCGGATGCTGGGCCACCGCCCGCTCTGCGGCGTCCGGGTCATCCGCAGCGTCCGTCGCAGCAAGGTCTTCCTTACGCGACCTGCGCGCAAGCACCATCAAGAGCATCAGCACAAGGGCGCAAGCCACCGCCACGCCCAGCCAGTTCAACATGGCGCGCAGTATACCGAGGCAGCCAAAGAGCTACACTTTTCGCATGCCGACCCAGCCCGACATCGACCTCGCGGACCGCTTTTCTGCACAGCACTTCGACGCGAAAAGCGGGCTCCGCCTGCCCTACCGCTGGCTCCGTCCGCTGTCCGCTTCGTCGCCGCAGCCGCTCGTCGTGTTTTTGCACGGAGCCGGTGAGCGTGGTGAGGACAACCGCGCCCCGCTTCGCAACGGAGCCGCCGAGCTTCTGGCTTCAGACCCCGTCCGCCACGCCTTTCCGTGCTACGCGCTTGTGCCCCAGTGTCCCCAAGGTCAGCGCTGGGTCGAGGTGGACTGGTCCGCACCCGCCCACACCCTGCCCCCGCAGCCGTCCCAGCCGCTTGCCGCCGTGTGGGAGCTTGTGTCCCAGCTGCTGTCCCCCGCGCCACACACCGATCCGGGCGCGCCCCTCATAGATGCGAGCCGCGTCTACCTGGTCGGCCTGTCCATGGGCAGCTTCGGCGTCTGGGATCTGCTCAGTCGCCATCCCGACGCCTTTGCGGCAGCCATTGCCATCTGCGGTGGTGGCGATGAGCAGCAAGCCGCCCGTTTTGCCCACGTTCCCGTTTGGGCCTTTCACGGCGCGCTCGATCCGGTCGTGTCCGTCGAGCGATCCCGCCACATGATCGCCGCCCTGCACGCCGCAAACGCCGCCCCGCGCTACCTAGAGTATCCCCAGGTCGGTCACGATGCCTGGACCCGAGCCTTTGCTGAGCCTGCGCTTTTGCCGTGGCTGTTCTCTATGCGCAAGCAGCGGTAAGCCTTGTGTTCGCAGGTGGCGTACGATAGAAGCCAGAAAAGTCCATGCATCACCCATCGCTCCTCGCCAAGCTGTCGCAACACACCGCACAAGTGACCGTGATTGGGCTCGGCTATGTCGGCCTCCCGCTGCTCGTTGAGGTCGCTCGCGCCGGCTTTCACGTCACTGGCTACGATCTGATCGAGGAGCGCGCCGCATCCGTCCGCGCTGGCAAAAGCTACATCAAGGATGTGCCCGACTCCGCCCTTGCGGAGCTGGTCGAAAAAGGCCGGGTCGATGCCACCAGCGATCCGAAGTGTCTCGCCTCAGCAGATGTCGTGATCATCTGCGTCCCGACGCCGCTCAACAAGTCGCGCTCGCCCGATAACAGCTACATCGTCGCCGCAGCCGACGCGCTGCTGCCGCACATGCATCCTGGCATGCTGATCGTGCTGGAATCGACGACCTTCCCCGGCTTTACGCGCGAAGTGCTGCTGCCTCGGCTGTCGGAGTCCGGGCTCAAGGTCGGCCAAGACTTCTTCCTGTCGTTTTCCCCCGAGCGCGTCGATCCCGGCAACGAGCGCTTTCAGACCAAGAACACGCCCAAGGTCGTCGGCGGCACCACGCCCGACTGTCTCACCATGATTCGCGCGCTCTACAGCGAGGTCATGGACCGCATCGTCCCCGTCACCTCGACCGACGCCGCCGAGATGGTGAAGCTGCTGGAAAACACCTTCCGCGCCGTCAACATCGGCCTCGTCAACGAGGTCGCCATCATGTGCGAAAAGCTCGGGCTCGACACCTGGGAAGTCATCGACGCGGCGGCCACCAAGCCGTTTGGCTTTATGCCGTTTTATCCCGGCCCCGGACTGGGCGGACACTGCATCCCCGTCGATCCGCTCTATCTGTCGTGGAAGCTGCGCACGCTCAAGTACGAAGCGCGCTTTATCGACCTGGCCGATCAGATCAACACCGGCATGCCCGAGGTCGTCGTCTCGCGGCTCCAAGACATGCTCAACGACCACAGCCGGGCCGTACGCGGCTCGCGACTGCTTGTCATGGGCGTCGCCTACAAGCGCGACATCGACGACGTGCGCGAGTCCCCGGCCCTGGATGTCATCGAGCTTCTGTGGGGCAAGGGTGCCACCGTCGAGTATCACGATCCCTACGTCCCGAGCGTCCGCATCGGTACACACCAGCTTCACTCGGTGCCGCTCGTTGATCCGGGCAGCTACGACGCGGTCCTGATCCTGACCGACCACAAGTCGATCGACTACGCCGCCCTGTGTCAGAAGGCCAAGCTCGTCCTCGACACCCGCAACGCCACCCGAAGCGTCGAAAAAGACACGTCCTGTCCCGTCGTTCGGCTGTAAGACTGCGGCTATGAAGATCTCGGTCCGCTACTTTGCCCACCTGCGCGAGCGACTGCACAAAGACAGCGAGTCCATCGAGCTGCAAGGCCCCGCCACCGTGGGCGAGCTGCTCACCCAGCTTGGCGAAGCCGAGCCGCTTATCGCGCGCAGCCGCCGCAGCCTGCAAGTCGCCGTAAACCAAGAGTTTGCGCCGCAGTCCACGCCCCTACAAGACGGGGACGAGGTCGCCTTGATTCCGCCGGTCGCCGGGGGCGCGCCGCATGTCCGCGTCTCGAAAGAGCCGCTGTCCTACGACGAGGTGATTGCCCAGGTGAGCGGCCCCGGCCAAGGTGGGCTGGTGCTGTTTGCCGGGATGGTGCGCGATCACAACGACGGCAAGCAGGTGGTGCGGCTCGACTACGAAGCCTACGACCAGATGGCCGTGCGCAAGATGGCCGAGATCGCGACCCGCATCGAGTCCGCCCATCCCGGGGTCCGCCTGGCGATGGTTCACCGCGTCGGCTCGCTACAGATTGGCGACCTGGCCGTCATCCTGGCCGCGTCCGCCCCGCACCGTGCCGAAGCCTTTTCCGCCTGCCGCGCCGCCATCGAAGCCTTGAAGGTCGAAGTGCCGATCTGGAAGAAGGAATTTTCTCCCGATGGCGCCGAGTGGCTCGGTCAGGGCGGCGGCTAGGACCAGTAGTCCTTCATCAGCTCGCGGCTCCAGTCCGGCTGCTGCACCTCGCCGCGCGGTCCGAACTCTCGCAGGTAGGGCTTTATGTCCACCACCGGGGTTCCATCGATGGCGTCCAGCCCCGACACCGTCAGCCGCAGCCCCGACACCGCGAGCAGCCGACAGACCGTCACCCCCAGGCGATTGGGCCGGTCTTTGGCTCGCTGCGCCAAGATGCCGGTGAGCGGCCAGTCCGCTCGGCCACGCGGATGCCGCGCGCCGCGACAGACCTTCGCTTCATCCACCCGGTCAAAGACGTAGATCACCTCGATGTGCGAAAAGCTCAAAAGCCCAAGCGTCGCATCCGGGCTCACGATCGCCTCCGACAGCTCGATCACGCACGACTCGCTGTCCCAGTTGTCATCCGTTGGCTCCTTGCGAGAGCAGACCACTTGACCCAGCGGCTCTAGTACAAACGACATGCCCTCATCATACGCGCGCATGGGCGAGCAGCGCGAGAACGAGCGCGTAGCCACGCCCCGTCCCCCGCTGACCTGCGCTGGGCGGCGTGCCTGGCGGACTTTTTCAGCGTGTTCCGTCGCAGCCCGTGCCAAGACCCGGTGGCGTGCTTTGTGCAACCTGCTGCGCTGTCGTTCGCGTCCCCATGTCGAGGTGGACGCAAGAAAGGATCGCGTGATGCTACCGAATCTTCTGGCTGACTTTTCCCAGGTCAAGGTGATGGCGGGCAAGTTGAACGCTGCGGCAACGACGGGAGCCTGTCACAACTTCTCGCTGCACTGGATTTCCCTTCTGTATAAGGACAAGGGCAGCACCGACGAAAAGCTGGCCATCGCTCGCATGAAAGAGCTGGCGGCCAAAAAGGGCGAAGCGAACCCCATCTTGCAAAAGATCTTCGGGGAGGTCTGGACCCAAGAGTCGGTCGAAAACGCCGACAAGCTGATGATCGCGCTGCGTGGCATGAAGCCGTCCAAGGAAGTGGGCATTCCCTACTCTCCGTACGACCAAGCCAAGCTGGTGGCGCTGCTCAAGGCCCCCAAGGCGGCGGGCATGGTCTATTCGTTCTGGTTTCCTGGGGCCATCGCGGGCGCACAGGGAGCGCACTCCATCGCCTTCTTCCGCAACGTGGAAGGAAAGAAGGGAAAGATGGTTCCCATGGATCAGAACGTCCTCGCGTTTGATCCAAACTTTGGCGAGTGCCACATCGCGGAAGCCAACCTCGGCAAGTGGCTGGATGCGCTCAAAAAGATCTATTCGGGAGCCATCAACCAGCAGTGGCTCAAGTACATCGAGCCCAACAAATAGTCTCCGCGCCTTCACGCACCGCCTTCTGCCCGCCCAAGCCCGTGCGAATCTGTAACCGCCATTACCTCTACATCTGCAGAACCGTGCGCGGTCGCGACCTTGCACCATTTTGCATTTGTAAAACCGCTCCCGGTCGCGACCGCGCACCGTTTTGCATTTGTAAAACCGCGCCGGATCGCGACCGCGCACCGTTTTGCATTTGTAAAACCGCTCCCGGTCGCGACCGCGCACCGTTTTGCATGTGTAAAACCGCGCCGGATCGCGACCGCGCACCGTTTTGCATTTGTAAAACCGTGCAAGGTCGCGACCGCGCACGGTTCTGCAGCTGGGAAAGGGCCACAGGGCGCGCTGCGGGCTGGCTGCTGGGCTGCGAGGTGTCCCAGCAAGACCCCCGCCGCGCTGCGGTCAGTCCCTGGACGTGATTGGGGCCAGCCACAAGCCGGTCAGCGCATCGATGAGCGCGTCTGCCGTGGACTGCCAGCTGGATCCACTGGGCGCGCTGCCTTCTTGGATGGCCCGCTCGTACTCTGCGCAGATGTGGACAATCAGC
>WBZX01002423.1_pt1 | contig 12660 bp, 13 predicted proteins | sample 5204211 | NCBI WGS metagenome assembly WBZX01 (sample SAMN12344362, study PRJNA552823) | activated sludge metagenome | biome: Activated sludge suspended growth; feature: Nitrification reactor; material: Wastewater; isolation source: activated sludge from nitrification reactor of wastewater...
CGGCGGGTCGCGGGATGTGTGTTGGCGGCGAGGTACCGGAGGTGAAGCAGCTCCCGAGGAACGAGGGAGCGAGCCTGATCCGGAGGTGGCCGAGCTAATCGTTATTGCATCACGAAGTCGGTGAAGAAGACGTCGGTGACTTCACCTTCGTACACCTCTTTGAGCTCCTTCTTGAGCTCCTTCTTCACGCCTTCGCGACCTTCGGCGGTGCTGATCTCGGCCATGTCGCTCCCGCCGAGCATCTCGATGATCACGTCGTTCGCCTTGGACGTCTCGCCCTTCTCGAACTCGGCCTTCTCGATGCCCTCGATGAGCTGGAGCGCCATGCCCACACGGAGGAAGTGCCCGTCCTTGAGGTTGATGTTGATCGGCTCGACCGTGGCGATCTCGCCGAGCACCGGTGCCTCGGTGGTCGTCGGTCCGGCAGCTGCCGTCCCTTCGCCGCCCTGGCCCATGAAGTAGCCGCCGCCGAGGATGCCGAGCGCGAGGACGATGGCGGGGACCAGGTTGGACTTGCCGCCCTTCTCCTTCTTGTCCTTCTTGCCCTTCTTTCCCTTGGCGTCGGCCGGCGCCGCGGCGTCGTTCTCTGGGATCAGTGTGTCGGTCACGACGAGCCCTCCTGGTGATCTGTGGTCGTGGTGTCGGCGGTCGGGGTGTCGGGAATATCGATCGGTTCGGAGAGGATGGCGATGTCGACCCGGCGGTTCTTCGCCCGGCCGGCGTCGTCGTCGTTCGACGCGACCGGCACCGTGTCGCCGTAGCCCGAGGCGCTGAGACGCGACGCCGGGAGGTGGTGCACGTCGGTCAGGTAGCGGAGCACCGACGAGGCCCGGGCGCCCGACAGATCCCAGTTGGACGGGAACCGCGCCGTGGAGATCGGTCGGTTGTCGGTGTGGCCCTCGATGGCGAGCTTGTTCGGGATGCTGCCGAGGTTGCCTGCGAGGCCGTCGAGCACCGCCCGACCTTCGGGTCGGAGTTCGGCCGAACCGGCATCGAAGAGGACCCCCTCCGACACGATCGAGACGACGAGGCCGCGGGGCTCGTCCTTGAACGCCAGTTCACCGGTGGTGCCGTTGCCGGCGGCCGTGTCGGTGATCGACTTCTGCACCTGGTCGAGCTGATCGGCCGCTGCGGCCTGCTGTTCGTGCTGCGCCTCGATGGCGGCGATCGCCGCGGCACCGACGTCGGGCTTGATGTTGACGACGGCGTCGGACTTCTTCGTGTCCGGGACGCCGTCGAGGATGCCCTCGCCGCCGACACCCGATCCGTTCCCCACGATGTTGAGCGAGTCGGCGAATCCGGCCGACACCTGCTTCATCTTGTTGAGGTCGGTCTGACCGGTCGCCCACATGACGAGGAAGAGCGCCATGAGGAGCGTCAGCATGTCGGCGTAGGGGATCACCCACGCCTCATGGTTGACGTGTTCTTCGTGTTCCTCGTGGTGGTGCTTCTTCTTGCTCACGATGCAACCGATCCGGTCCTAGGCCGACTTCTTCTCGTCGGCGGCGGCACGTTCGGCCGGCGGCAACGAGGAGCGCAGCATGTCGTCGAGCAGGCGGGGGTTGGCCCCGGACTGGATCGACAGGACACCTTCGATGACGAGGCGCTTCTGTGCGACCTCGAGCCCCGACATCACGGACAGCTTGTTGCCGAGGGGGAGGAAGATGCCGTTCGATGCGAACACACCCCAGAACGTGGCGGTGAAGGCGCCGGCGATGCCCTCGCCGATGGCGGCGGGGTTGTCGAGCACGTGCATGGTGTGGATGAGGCCGATGACGGCCCCGATGATGCCGAAGGTCGGGGCGTAGACGCCGAGGGCGGTGATCATCTTCGAACCCTGCTTGTGGCGGTCCGACATGGCCTTGACCTCGGCCTCCATGACCTCGCTCACAGTGTCGGGGTCGGCGCCGTCGATCGCGAGCTGGAGGCCCCGTCGGAAGAACGGGTCCTCGATCGAGCGGGCCTGCTCCTCGAGGGCCAGCAGACCCTCGCGGCGAGCCTGCTCGGCGAACGACACGATCTGGTCGATCAGCTCACCGGTGTCCTGGAGCTTCTGCCCCTTGATCGCCTTGATGAACATCTTCGGCAGGTTCTTGGCATCGGCCATCGTGTTCGAGAAGAACGTTGCGCCGAGGGCGCTGACGAGCACGATGAGGAACGACGCCGGGGTTCCGAAGAACGTGACGGGGGAGACACCGTCGATGAGGCCGCCGACGAACACGCCGATGACCACGAGGCCCATGCCCAGGAGGGATGCCGGATCCATGTCAGACCTCCTCGCCGGTGCTCGTTCGCCGGTCGGCGGTGAGCGGGGTCACGTCGTGGCCCACGGCCATGTCGGTGACGAGCTGCAGCGAGATCGGCTGGTGCGGCACATGCCCGGCGAACTCGTCGGCCTTGGCGATGATGCGGGCGCGGAACTCGATGATGCGGGCGACGACCTCGGTCGACGCCTCGGCGATGACGTACTTCGTGCCGTCGATGAGGGTGATCACCGTGTCGGGGGTGGTTTCGACCCGTTCGATCAGGTCGGGGTTCAACCCGAGCTCGGTGCCGTTGAGGCGACTGAGGAGAATCATGACGTCCGTTTCATGGGTGCCGGTGGCCGCTCCGGCGAAGCCGGAGACGATCACAGGGCGGCGTGGGTGGGTGGTGTCCGTACCGTTGGGGTGTTCATCGGTCCGGTGGGCGAATTTGATGAGCAAATCCCCGGGGAATTGGGCCTTCAGGCCCATTCCCCGGGAAGCAGAACGCTGTCAGCTCGCCGACTAGCGCTTGAGGTTCACGACCTCTTGGAGCAACTCGTCGGAGGTGGTGATGACACGGGAGTTCGCCTGGAAGCCGCGCTGGGCGATGATCAGGTTGGTGAACTCCTGGGAGAGGTCGACGTTCGACATCTCGAGGGTGCCGGCGGTGATGAGACCTCGACCGGCGCCGCCACCGGCGATGCCGATCTGCGGCAGCCCGGAGTTGACCGACTCGGTGAACGACGTGCCGCCGGCGGCTTCGAGGCCGTTCGGGTTGGAGAACGTCGCCAGCGCCATCTGGCCGATGGCCCGGGTGCGGCCGTTCGTGTACGTGCCGACGATGAGACCTTCCTGGGACACCGAGAAGGCCTGGAGTGAACCGGCAGCGGAACCGTCCTGCTCGAGGATCTCGACCGACGCGATGTCGCCGAACTGGTTGATGCGCCCGCCCATGCCGGCCGCCCCGAAGTTGAGGGTGACGGGCTGAGTGGCGAACCCGGGCAGGAAGCCGGCGGGAATCGTGGCGTTGTACCCGCTGGTGAGTTCACCGTTGCCGTCGAAGACGAGCGGAGAACCGGTGATCGCCTGGCCGGCGGCCGGCGGCGCCGGCACCAGGTTGTTCGAGCCGTCGACGTAACGCGCTTCCACCTTCCAGGTGTCCGATGCGGTCTTGGTGTACTCGAGACGGAGACCGACCGGGTTGCCCTGACCGTCGAAGACGTTGGCGCCGTTGGTCAGCACCGTGCCGATGGCGGCGTTGGCGGGAAGGTTGCCGCCGGCGCGGACGACACCGGTCTGGACGGGCGGGACGAGGTCGCCGACGGGGATGGTGATGTTCGTGAGCACCTGCGTCGTCGACACCTGGCCCTGCTGGTCGGCCTGCCAGCCCTGGATGAAACCGCCGTCGCTGGTCGTGATGCGGCCGAGGGCGTCCACGGCGAACGAGCCGGCACGGGTGTACGTGCGGCCGTCGCCCGACTGCACGACGAAGAACCCGTCGCCCTGGATCGCGAAGTCGGTCGAGCGGCCGGTGCGCTGCAGGGATCCCTGGGCGAAGCTGGTGGCGATCGACGACACCCGCGAGCCGAGGCCGATCGTGTTCGGGTTGGTACCGCCGGCGGTGGCGGTGGCGAGACCGGCGCCACGGAACGTCTGGCTGAGCACGTCCTCGAAGACGGTCGACGACGACTTGAAGCCGTTGGTGTTGACGTTCGAGATGTTGTTGCCGACGACGTCCATCATCGTCTGGTGGTTACGGAGGCCGGAGATGGCCGAGAACATTGAGCGGATCATGTGGTGAGAACTCCTGGTGGTGGGGGGTGGATCGGGATCGGTGTGCGTCGGATGGGGTTGCCGTGACGGCTAGCCGGAGACGCTGCCGATCTCGGTGACGGAGGTGAGGTCCGCGTCCTTGCCACTCACCTTGAGGGTGACGCCGTCCGCGTTGAGCGAGGCGCCGGTTACGACACCGGAGGCCGTGGCCCCGGCTGCGTCCTGGTACTTGACGGTCCGGCCGATCAGCGCGCTCGCCGTGGTCAGACCCTGGGTCCGGATGTTGTTCTGGTTCTGCTGGGCGATCTCCTCGAGCTTCTCGACCTGGGTGAACTGGGCGGTCTGCGCCATGAACTCGGACGCGTCGGTCGGTTTGGTCGGGTCCTGGTACTTGAGCTGCGCGACCAGCAGCTTCAGGAACGCGTCCTTGCCGAGGGTGTTCGTCGGTGCGGTGGAGGAGTCGGTCGTCTTCGGGTACAGCGAACTGACCGGATAGGAGACGGGGGTGGTGGCCATGTGGAGTCCTGTGCGGGTCGGAGGTTGGAGGTCAGAGGTCGACGTCGACTTGGCCGTCGTCCATGACGGTTCGTCGGGTCGGGGTGGTGGTGACGGGGGCCTCCGTGCCTCCGAGATCGATGCCGGTGCCGAGCGACGCCCCCGAGCGGGAGCCGGCGCCGCCGTGGTCCGGGCCGGAACCGCCGAGGTCGCGCTGTCCACCGGAGCCGGTGAGCCCCACGCCGACGTCGGTGAGGCGAAGCCCCTCCGACTCGAGCGCGTCGCGAAGATGATCGAGCCCGGCGCCGATGGCCTGGACGCTGCGGGCGTGCTCGGCGTGGAGGCGCACGGCCAGTTGGCCCTCGTGGCTGGTGAGCTCCACGCGAACCCGCCCGAGGGAGGCGGGGTCGAGCGTCACCGTCATGGTCGCGGGGGCACCCGGCCCCTGGCGGAGCATTCGGGCCGCGCCCACGATGCGGGGAGCGTTGACGCCGGTGACGTCGCCCTGGTCGAGCTGCGCGTTGCGCAGGGCGTCGCCCGCACCGACGGCGGTGACGTCAGCGGTGGCGGAGGTGTGCGGGGCGACCGGCAGCGGCTGGTGGGGGCTGGGGGCGACGGTACCCAGCTCGGCCAGCAGGGTCGGTGCCGCGGTCGGCGCGGCGCTGTCGGCGGTCGCGGTCGCTGCGGTTGTGGCCGTGGCGATGGGGGCGGCGGCCTCGGCGGTGCCGGTGCCCGCCTCGATCGTGGTGTCGGCGGCGGTCGTCGCGGGCCCCGAGGTGGAACTCGTCGACGTCGGGGCGGCCGTGACGACCGTGGCCCGGGTGCCGGCCGTGGCGGCGACGGCGGGCGTCGTGGCGGTCGCGGTGGATGGTGTCGTGGCGGCGGGGGCGGCGGACTCCGCGGTGGACTCCGCGGACCCCGCTGTGGTGCCTGCGCCGGTGACAGCGACAGCAGTGGTCGTGTCCGTGTCGGCGGCTGCCGGCGTTGCGCCCGCCGCGGTCGTGCCGGCGGTCTCGGTGAGGGCCGGCTCGGTGTCGCCGGCGGACGTCGCGGCAGGCGCGTCGCTGCCCCCGTCGACCGTGGCGACGGCATCGCCGGTGTCGGTCGTGGGAGTGGTGACGCTGAGATCGGGCGTGGCGAGCGCAGCGTCGGAGGCGGCGAGCAGGGCCGCGACCGCGGCGGCGCCGGTCGGCACCGAGACCACGACCGGCGCCGGCGACGTCGGATCGGTGGTCGCGGCAGCGGCCGTGTCGGTCGCCGTCGTGGGCTCGGCGGCTTCGGTCGTCGGGAGCGTGCCCGCAGCGGTGGCCTCACCGGTCTCGCCGGAATCGCCGTCCTGGCCCTCACGTCCATCGCGCAACCGGTTCGGTCGATCGTGCCGGGTCACCTGGTGTGAGGTCGAGTGCTTGCCACCCTGTCGGCCGGCCAGCTTGTCGGCAGCATGATCGACGGCGCGGTCGAACTCCGATGCGGCCCGGGCTGCGTCACCGGCACCGGCGCGCTGGTCGGCGGTGGAACCGGCAGGGGCGGCGGGCCGCGATTGCACGGGCAGGAGGTCGGTGCTCACGTCAGCACTCCGTTCGTCGAGCCGACGAGGGTCGGCGAGGTCGTGGGGGACTGGTTGCCCAGCAGCCCGAGGATCTTGGTCACGTAGTTGCGCGTCTCTGCGTACGGCGGGATGCCGCCGGCACGTTGCACGGCACCGGGACCGGCGTTGTAGGCGGCGAGCGCCAGGTCGACCGAGCCGAACCGATCGAGCTGGGTGCGGAGGTACTTCGCTGCACCGTCGATCGCCTGTGCGGGATCGGTGGGGTCGATGCCCATGCCCGCGGCGGTGGCCGGCATGAACTGCATGAGACCGACCGCCCCGGCGCCGCTTCGCGCGGAGGGGTCGAAGTTGGACTCCGCCTTGGCGACGGCGGCGAGGAGGCGCGGGTTCAGGCCGTACTTCGCGCCTGCCGCCTGGAAGAGCTGCTCGTAGGGTTCGGCGCCGGCGATGCCGGTCGATCCGCCGGTTGTGGTCGTTCGACCGGTCACTGCGGCGAGCGAGGTGGCGTTGATACCCGAGGCCGACGCCGCGTCGTCGGGGATGACGCGACGGATGGCGGTGATCGGGCGCTTGATGTCGGAGATCCGGACCACGTCGCCGGTGTGGGGTGCCTGGATCATCTTGCCGTCGCCCACGTAGATGCCGATGTGATCGACCGGGCTCCCGAACGCCACGAGGTCGCCGGGCCGGGCCTGTTCGATCGAGTCGACCTTCGTTCCGACCTTGGCCTGGTCGTAGCTGACGCGGGGGAGCTCGATGCCGAGATCGCGGTAGGCGCGTTGCACGAGGCCGGAGCAGTCGAGCCCCTTGGAGGGGTCCGTTCCGCCCCAGACGTAGTCCACGCCGAGGTACAGCTTGGCGGCTGCGACAGCGTCGGCGCCGGTGGGCCCGTTGCCCGAGGTTCCGGTGGTGGTGCCGAGGGCACTGGCGAGGGCTCCGCTGCGGCGGGTCGGGAGCGACGAGAGGACCGAGGTCAGCGACGTCAGATCGATCGTCGATCCCTCGGTGTCGGTAGCGGTCGACCCGAGCAGGTTCGACATCACGTCGTCGAACGACGCGGTGTCGATCGTTCGCGTGGCCGTGGTCGCTCGGACCGAGCTCGGAGCGAACCGGCTCTGGATCTCGGCGATGCGGGAATGCGCGCCGGCCAACGTCGCGATGGAGGACATCAGGTGCGGTCCTGTTCGGTCTTGTACCTGATGGTCGCGATCTCGTCGGTGACGAGCTGTGCGGCGTGGGTCGTCTCCAGCGTCCACTCGGCCCGCTTGCGTTCGTCGAGACGGTCGAGTGCGCGGACCTTTCGGGCGGCGTCGACCCAGTCGGCCCGAGCGCTGCCGAGGAGCTCGAGCGCGTTGATCTCGGCGGCCCTCGCCGCAGTGACCGCGACGCGATGACGGTCGAGGTGCTCACGCTGGGCATGGAACTCGGTCGTGCTCCGAGGACCGGGCGCGGGGCGCGCGGCTCCGATGTCGGCCAGGCGCGCCTGCAGCTGGGCGCTGGCTGCGTCGGCTGCCCGCTGCGCCTCGGCGAGCGACACGGCGGCCTGCTCTTCGGCGATCCGCTGCACGCGTTGGACGCTTCCGAAGGCGAACTTGTACTTCTTCACAGGACACCACCGCCTGTCTGTGCTCCGGCCATCTCGGCCGTGAAGGTGTCGGTCGCCAGCAGTTCGGCGAGCTGGTTCCACGCCACACCCGGCGCCGACGTCTCGTTCATCCCCTGGCGGAGGAATGCCTCGATCCGGTCGCGGAGGGCGACGGCACGGTCGACCGTCGGGTTCGTCCCGGGCCGGTAGGCGCCGATCTCGATCAGATCCCGCGCTTCCTTGTGAGCGGCGAGGAGCGCCCGCAGCTCGCGGGCCATTCGCTGCTGCTCGGGCGTGGTGACCGCGCCGGAGACACGAGAGACCGAGTCGAGCACGTCGATCGTGGGGAAGTGCCCCTGCGAGGCGAGCGCCCGCGAGAGTGTGATGTGGCCGTCGAGGATCGAGCGGGCGGTGTCGCCCACCGGGTCGTTCATGTCGTCGCCCTCGACGAGCACCGTGTAGATGCCGGTGATGCTCCCGTGCTCGTCCGCACCGGCGCGCTCGAGGAGCTTCGGCAGGAGGCCGAACATCGACGGCGGATAGCCACGGGTGGCGGGGACCTCGCCGGCCGCGAGGCCGATCTCGCGCTGCGCCATCGCGAAGCGGGTGAGGCTGTCCATCAGGAGGTTGACGTTCGCGCCGCCGTCGCGGAACCACTCGGCGATGCGGGTCGCGACGAACGCGGCCCGGAGGCGGACGAGTGCCGGCTGGTCCGAGGTCGCCACGATCACGACGGAGCGAGCGAGGCCCTCGGGGCCGAGGTCGTGCTCGATGAACTCGCGCACCTCACGGCCGCGTTCGCCGATGAGGGCGAGGACCGAGATGTCGGCGTCGGTGCCGCGGATGATCATCGAGAGGAGCGACGACTTGCCGACGCCCGACCCGGCGAAGACACCGAGGCGTTGCCCCCGGCCGCAGGGCACGAGGGTGTCGAGGGCTCGCACGCCCAGGTGCTGGGGCACGCGGACGAGCTGGCGCTTGAGCGGGTGCGGCGGGGTGCCGTCGATGCCGACGCGGTGGAGGCGGTCGATGGAGGGGCCTCCGTCGATCGGGTTGCCCATACCGTCGAGCACCCGACCGAGCAGTTCGGTACCGATCGGTACGCCCGGCGCCGCGACGTCGAGGCGGGCGGAGGTGCCGATGTGGAGGCCGCGCATGTCGCCGAGCGGCATCCCGATCGGACCGTGCTCGCCGAGCGCGACGATCTCGCCGAGCACACCGTCGTGCTGGCCGTCGCCGAGGCGGACCATGTCACCGATCGCCGCCGGCAGGCCTTCGATCTCGAACGTGAGACCGACGACGCGGACCACGCGACCGGTCACCTCGGGGCGGCCCGAGTCCAGGGCTCGACGGACGAGCGGGTTGTCGAGGAGGGTGGTCACGAGACGACTCCGTCGTGGTGCAGATGGTCGTGGCGGATGGCGTCGAGTTCGTGGTCGGTGCGGACCAGTTCTGCCGTGGACAGCTCGGCGCGCACACGGTCGAGGGCAGCGGCGAGCTGGGCGTCGACGCGGGCGGGGCCGACGTCGACGATGCATCCGCCGCGCTCCACGCGCTGGTCGGCGACGAGTTCGAGGCGGCGCCCACCGGTGAGGGTGGTCACGTCGCCGAGGCGGGCGAGGTCCTCGGGGTGGAACCGGACGACGGCATCGCCGCGGTCGGGCGCCATCGCCAGGGCTCGGACGAGCGCGTCGCGGCCCGGATCGATGGCGGTGTCGATCTCGCGGCCGAGCACGACCTCGGCGATGGCCAACGCGAGACCGACGGTCTCCTCGGCCATGGTCGCCACGCCGGCGACGTCGCGATGGTGCAGGTCCTCGATCGCTCCGTGGAGCGCGGTCAGCGCGAACGACAGGTCGGCCTGCGCGTCGGCGATAGCTGCCAAACGGCCGTCGTCGTAGCCACGACGCAACCCCTCGGCATAGCCGTCGTCGGCGGCGAGCCGAGCGGCGGCCTCGACGTCGGGGGCCAGCGGGCCCGATGCCACGGACCGGATCGTCGGCAGTTGTTCGAGCGACGGGAACGGGTCAGTCAAGGAGTTCATCGATGCCCCGGTTGATGACGATGTCGCCGCTCTCCTCGAGCGTGCGGATGACCTTCACGATGTCGGTACGCGCTTCCTTGACATCGGCGGCACGGACTCCCTTGAGCATGTCGATCTCCTCGAGGAGGTTCTCCGACGCACGCGAGCTCATGTTCCCGAGCACCTTGTTGCGGACGACGTCCTCGACCCCCTTGAGCGCCACGGCGAGACCACGGGTGTCGACCTGGCGGAGGATCTGCTGCACAGCGCGGTCGTCGAGGCTGACGATGTCCTCGAACGTGAACAGCTTCGCCCGAACCTCTTCGGCCATCTCGGGGTCGATCTGCTCGAGTTCGGCGAGGACGGCTCGTTCGGTGGCCTTGTCCGAACGGGTCAGCATGGCGATGAGGCTGTCGACGCCGCCGACGCCGCCTTCGGTCTGCTGCGCCAGCAGCGCGTCGGCGCGTTCGCGGAGAGCTTCCTCGATCGCGTCGACGGCGGCAGCGTTGGTGCGCTCCATGGTCGCGACGCGGATGCCGATCTCGCACTGCACCGGCTCCTCGAAGCCGCCGAGGATGCGCGCCGCCCGGTCGGGTGCGAGGTGGGCGAGCACAACGGCGATCGTCTGGGGATGTTCGTCGGAGAGCATCGTGACGAGGGTCGGGATGTCGAACGTGGCGAGGAAACCGAACCGCTCGCGGCCACCCAACTGGTCGTAGACCTCGGCGGCACCGTCCGCTCCGAGGCTGATCTCGAGCAGCCGGCGAACGTAGTCGGACCCGCCGCGCACGTCGCGCCGCTGTTCTGCGGCCGTGCGGGCGAAGTCCTCGATCACCGTGTCGATGGTCGTTCCGCCCAGGTGCTGCATCTGCTCGAGTTCGACGGCGACGGCGGCGACGTCGTCGGGATCGAGCTCGCGGATCAACTTGGCGGCGCGGTCGGTGTCGAGGCTCATGAGCAGCACAGCCACCTTGCGGACGCCGGGCATGTCCTCGCCGACCTCCGCGATCGCACTCGAGGCGCCGGCGGTCATCGGGTCACCTCGCGGCGGTCACCGAGCCACGAACGAAGTAGCTGGGCCACCTCGTCGGGCTGGTTGTCGATGAGGTCGCCGAGGACCTCACGGCGCTCGACGCCGGGGTCGGCGCCGGTCGTGCCGGTGGTCGCGCCGGTCCCGATGCCGCCGGCCCCAACACCGGCGAGTACCGCCGTCGGGTCGTCGACCGTGGCCGTCCGGCGCGGGGTCGCATCGATCGTGATGACCTGCTCTGCCAGTGCGGAACTGCCGGTGCCCAGCTCGAGTGGTGCGAGATCGAGCTGCTGCGCCCGCTTCTTCTTCTTGCGGGAGCGGAGGAAGAAGACGATGGCGAGTAGGAGGAGCAAGCCCCCGACGCCGGCGATGATCGGCATCGGGAGGGCACCGGCCTTGGCTGCCGCCGCGGCCTGCTTGTCGCGGAAGGCGAGCTCCTTGGCGACCTGGTCCTGGGTCGTCGTGTCGAGCTTGAAGCGTGAGACGGCGATGGTGTCGGCGCGGCCGGTGGCGCTGGTGTCGAGTCCGGCGGCGGCCGTGACCAGGCGCTCGATCTCGGGCAGCTGGGTGGCATCGACCGCCTTCTCGTCGACGATCACGGCGACCGACAACCGCTCCACGGCTCCGGGCGCCTTGTTCGTGTTCTCGACGACCTTGTTGACGGCGTTGTTCACCTGCTTCTCGTTCAGCTGGTACCCAGAACCGGCCGCTCCGGCCGCTCCCTGGGTCGAGCTGGTGAGGGGGAGGCCGTCGGGGCCGAGGATGCCGGCCGCTCCCGAACCGGTGCCGTCACCGCTGTAGGTCTCGGTCTTGATCGACTCGTTCACCGCCAGCGCTTCACCGGCGACGATCGTGGTGGGAGCGGAGTAGGTCTCGGTCGTCGACGACGTCGAGTCGAAGTCGAGAGCTGCGGCGACGGTGACCTTGGCCTTGCCGGGGCCCACCACGCTGCCCAGCATGTCCTCGATGGACGATGCCAGCGTCGTCTCGTAGTGGCTGGTCATCTCGGCCGCGTCGCCGCCGGCCCCGCTACCGGGAGCGGTGCCAGGAGCGGCGAGCACGTTGCCCTCGCCATCGGCGACGGTCACGTCGGTGGGCGCCAGCCCCTCGATGCCACCGGAGACGAGGTTGACGATCGCCTGCACCTGCCGGCCGGCGAGGGTCTTGCCCGGAGCGGTCTTCACCATCACCGACGCCGTTGCCTTCTGCTCGTCGAGCGCAAAGGTGTCGTTCTTCGGGATGGCCAGGTGAACCGTCGCCACGTTGACGCCGTCGATCGCCTCGATGGTCTTGGCGAGCTCGCCCTCCATCGCCCGCTGGAAGCCGATGCGCTGGCTGAACTCCGAGCTGGTGATGTCCTGGTTGTCCAAGATGCCGTAGCCGACCTTGCCCGAGGACGGCATGTCGACCGAGGCGATGTCGATGCGGGTCTGGTAGACGACGTCACTCGGGACCTCGACGGTGGCGCCGCCGTCGGCGAGGCGGTACTCGGTGCCGAGTGAGTCGAGCTGCTTCGTGACTGCCGAGGCGTCGTCGGCGGCCAGGTTCGTCATGAGCGGTGCCCAGTCGGTGCGGCTGCCGAGGAACGAGAACGCCAGGACGGCCCCGATGGTCGCGGCGAACACGGCGGCCATGACGGTGCGTTGCTTGCGGTCGAAGGCGCCGCTGACCTTCCCGGCGCGATCCTTCAGTGCCGCCAGGTTGGCGGCGGCACCGGAGCGGGGCCTCGTTGGTGGGGTCGGTCATCGACATCAGACCTGCATCCTCATGATCTCGTTGAAGGCCTCAAGCGCCTTGTCGCGGATCGCGACGGTCATCTGCACCGCGAGCTCGGCCTTGGTGGCGGCGACGGTGTACGTGTGGACGTCGGTGAGCGAGCCGTTGGCGAGCTGACCGGCGAGATTGTCCGCGTTGTCGAGCGACGCCTGGACGTTCTCCAGGCCCTTGGCGAACGAGTTG
>WBZX01002424.1_pt1 | contig 12660 bp, 9 predicted proteins | sample 5204211 | NCBI WGS metagenome assembly WBZX01 (sample SAMN12344362, study PRJNA552823) | activated sludge metagenome | biome: Activated sludge suspended growth; feature: Nitrification reactor; material: Wastewater; isolation source: activated sludge from nitrification reactor of wastewater treatment...
GAGGTTGCGCTGCGTCTCGCTCTCGCGAACGAGACGCTCTACGCACCTCGGGGACCCACGTCATGTCCGGGACGTCCGAAGACGTCCCTCGTAGGCATACAATCCAGTTTTCAAGGACCGAGCCGGATCCCAACCTGGGGACCCGATCAGACTCACCCGGGCGGCCTCCTATCCTGGTCGGAAGGAAACCACAAGGGCAATTTCTTCGCCGTGCGATCTACCGGAGCCTCGCTCCAAGCAGAACCCCCTCCTGACCTAGATCAGAGGGAGGCATTCGCCTTGCACCCCCGCCCGCAGGCCAATCACCAACTCTCATGCGCTCGCCTTCTAGGGAGAGCAGCAACAGTCGGCATCTCGTTGGCCGCGGCGTTTGGGGTGCGCCGTCGAAGGGAGGCGGACACTACGCTCCGACCCCGGCTTGGTCAACGAATTTTTTCTGAGCCCGTTCGATTTTTTTCAGGAGGCGGGTCGCGACGGCCGTGAAGGCTCGCGCAGGATCGCTCGATCCACCGAGAAAACAAGGCCCGTTGCGCTCCGGGGCGCTCCGCCGTCACGCGCCGCGACGCGCCGCGACGCGCCGCGATCACGCTCCCCTCGCGATCGCGCGCAGCGGCGCGCCGCGATCGCCCTGCCCTCTATACTCGCGCGCCGTGAGCCGCAGCGCAGCGCCGACAGACCCTCCGGAGGCGAAGAAGAAGACGGGCGATCTCTCGGTGACGGCGCTCTACACGTCGGGGACGTGGAGCTGGGGCAACCTGCCCGGGGCGGAGCTCCTCGCGAGCGACGACGCGCGGAACGTGTTCCGCGTGACGAACGTCGCGCTCGCGATCGCGCGGCTCTTCACGTGGAGCGCGCGCTCGCTGCGGCACTCGCTGCTCCATCGTCACGCGATGATCGATCACCTCGCCGGCGAGGCGCGCGCGACGCGGATCCTCGAGATCGCAGCCGGCCTCTCGCGGCGCGGCGTCGCGCGCACCGAGGACCCCGCGGTGCAGTACACCGAGGTCGATCTCGCGCCGATGATCGCGCACAAGCGCCGCCTGCTCGAGCGCACCGCCCAGGGGCGCGCCGCGCTCGCGCGACCGAACCTGCGCATGGTGGAGGGCGACGCGACGTCGGTGGATCTCGCCGCGCTCTGCGGCCCGGACGCGCCGTCGTTCGTCATCGCCGAGGGCCTGCTCATGTACCTCTCGCCGGATCAGCAGCGCGCGCTGTGGACGAAGGTCCGGGGCCTCCTCGCCGCCGCGGGGAGCGGGACCTTCGTCTTCGATCTCGTCCCCGCGTGCGAGCAGCCGGCGCCGGGCCTCGCCGGCCGCGCGCTCGGGTGGATGATGCGGCGGTTCACCGGCGGGAAGGGCTTCGAGCGCGATCCGCGGACGCGCCACGACATCGCCGCGGAGCTGCGCGAGGCCGGCTTCGACGAGGTGCAGATGGTGGAGCCGGCGGCCGTGGCGAGCGCGTGGCGGTTGCCGTTCCCCGACGTGCCGACGCAGCAGCTCCTCTTCGTCGCGACGCTGTCCGGCGCCGCGGCGCAACGTGGCGATCCGTAGCAAAATGAGGCGTTCGCGAGATCGGGCCCGCGGCGCACGCGCTGCGCGGCGCGGGGCGTGCGCCCGCGCCCCCTCGCTCGGAACCGCCCGAAACCATGTCGCCCGCAGGAGTCGAGCGCGGACGGCGCGCGCCGTGCATCCCACGCGCCGAAGAGCGTGACCCTTTCTCCGAGAGCGAGCGCGGTGCTGGAACAAGAGACGAGCGGCCGGGATCCTGGGGACGCCGCGGGCCGATCACCCATGGACAGCGAGCGCGGCGACGCGAGCAGCGCCCCGCGCGCGGAGCGTCTCCTGCGCCTCTATCACACGCTCAGCGACACCAACGAGGCCATCATCCGCGCGCGCGGGCCCAGGGATCTCTTCCAGCGCGTGAGCGAGATCGCCCTCGGGCTCGGCGGGCTCAGCCTCGTCGCGATCGGGCTCCACGATCGGGAGCGCGGCGTGCTCGTCCACGAGATCGCGACGGGCTCCGCCGGCCCCCTGGTGCTGGGCAGCGAGATGCCCCTCAAGGACAACGTGCCGCCGGGCGTGTCGCTGGGGCTCGACGCGTTTCGCACGGGGCTGCCCCAGGTGCGCAACCACTACACCACCGACAGCGGCCTCGCGCGGTGGAAGAACGTCCGCGGCCCGACGAGGAGCCGGTCCGCCGTGTGCCTCCCCTTGAGGCGGGCCGGCGAGGTGATCGGCTTCCTCGGGCTCGCGGCGGAGAACGAGGGCTACTTCGATCCCGAGGTCGTCCACCTGCTCGGCGCGATGGCGAAGGACATCTCGTTCGGGCTCGATCACCTCGCGGCCACCCAGGCGCTGCGCGCGAGCGAGGAGCGGTACCGCTCGCTCGTCGAGAACCTCGACGACGTCGTCTACACGCTCGACGACAAGGGGCGCTTCACGTTCGTGAGCCCGTCGGTCGCGCGGTACGGCTTCGCCCCGGAGGACATCGTCGGCCTGCCGTTCGACAGGTTCGTGCAGGCGGAGGACGTCGCCGCCGCGGCGGGGGCGTTCAGCGAGTCGATGGCCGGGCGGCGCATGCTCGTGGACGTGCGCGCGACGGACGCGACGGGCAAGGTGCGGTTCATCCGGGGGTCGAGCCGGCCTCTGTTCGAGGGCGGGCGCTTCGTGGGGCAGCAGGGGGTGCTCACCGATCTCACGCAGCAGCACGAGATCGAGGAGCAGCTCCGCATGTCGCAGAAGATGGAGGCGATCGGGCGGCTCGCCGGCGGCGTCGCGCACGACTTCAACAACCTGCTGATGGTGATCCTCTCGTACACGGACTTCGCGATGGAGGCGCTGCGGGAGGACGATCCGGTGCGGGCCGACATCGACGAGGCGCGCAAGGCCAGCCTGCGGGCCGTGGGCCTCACGCGCCAGCTGCTCGCGTTCAGCCGAAAGCAGGTGCTCCGGCCCGAGCTGCTGGATCTCAACGCGCTGATCGGCGGGCTCGAGAAGATGCTGCGGCGGCTGCTCGGCGAGGACGTCGAGCTCGCGTTCCTCCCCGGCGCGGCGCTCGGCACGACGAAGGCGGACGCCGGCCAGATCGAGCAGGTGCTGATGAACCTCGTCGTGAACGCGCGCGACGCGATGCCGAACGGGGGCTCGCTGCACGTCACCACGTCGAACGCGGAGGTCGACGACGCCTTCGCGAGCACGCACCTCGGCATGCGGCCGGGCTCGTACGTGAAGATCTCCGTCACCGACACCGGCGTGGGCATGGACGACGCGACGCAGGCGCGCATCTTCGAGCCGTTCTTCACGACGAAGGCCGCCGGCAAGGGCACCGGGCTCGGCCTCGCGACGGTGTACGGGATCGTGAAGCAGAGCGGCGGCGGCATCTGGGTGCAGAGCGCGCCGGGCTGCGGGGCGACGTTCGACATCTACCTGCCGTGCGCGGGCGCCCGCTGCGAGGTGGAGGGCGGCGCGACCTCGCGCGAGCCCCGCCGCGGGAGCGAGCCGGTGCTCCTCGTCGAGGACGAGGAGGCGGTGCGGAGGCTCACGCAGCGGATCCTCGTCGCCGCCGGCTACCAGGTGGTGGCGGCCGCGAGCGGCGCCCAGGCGCTCCAGGTCAGCGCGAGCCAGGAGGGGAAGATCGACCTGCTCGTGACGGACGTCGTCATGCCGGGCATGAACGGGCGCGAGCTGTGGGAGCGGCTGCGGAAGCTCCGGCCGGAGCTCAAGGTCCTCTACATGTCCGGGTACACCGACGACGTGCTCGAGGACCGGGGCGCGCTCGACCCGAATACGCACCTCGTCGGGAAGCCCTTCGGCGCGGACGGGCTCCTCCGCCAGGTCCGCGCGGTGCTCGGCGCCTCCTGACCCCGGAGCGCCGGAGCGCAAAGCGCGCTCGCCGGGCTGCAATTTTCGCGTGACGGCCCCGGGGCGAGCGACGCCGCTCCGCGGGGCGCGCGCGCAATTCGGCAGGGGCCTCGCGCAAACGGCGCGCGGCCCGGCCCCTGCAAACGGCCGCGCCGAGCGGAGCCAGGCGCGCGCGATGAACGAGGAGAGTCAGACGATCGAGGAGCTGAGGGAGCGGCTGCGCGCCAGCGAAGAGCGCTACCGCGCGCTCGTCGACAACCTGGACGAGCTCGTCCTCACGACGGACGCGGAGGGCACGCTGACCTTCGCGAGCGCGGCGATCGCGCGGTACGGGCTCGCCGCGCAGGACGTGCTCGGGCGGCGGCTCGAGCGCTTCGTCCACCCGCAGGACGTCCCCCTCCTCCGGGCGAAGCTCGCCCCCATGTGGCAGGGCGCCCGCGCCGCCGCCGAGGTCCGCGTGCTGGACGGCATCGGCAAGACGCGCTTCGTCCGCCTCTCGGCGCGGCCGATCCTGGACGGCGCGCGGGTGACGGGCATGCACGGCGTCTTGGCGGACATCACGCAGCAGCGGGAGATCGAGGAGCAGCTCCGCCTCGCGCAGAAGATGGAGGCGGTCGGGCGCCTCGCCGGCGGCGTCGCCCACGACTTCAACAACCTCATCATGGTCATCGCGTCGTACACGGAGTTCGCGATGGACGGGCTCGAGCGCGACGCGCCGCTCTACAAGGACCTCGAGGAGATCCGGAAGGCGAGCGCGCGCGCCGCGGCGCTGACGAGGCAGCTCCTCGCCTTCAGCCGCCGGCAGGTGCTCCGCCCCAAGCTCGTCGATCTCAACGTGCTCGTCGCCGGCATCGAGAAGATGCTGGAGCGCCTCCTCGGCGAGGACATCCGCCTCGTGTTCCACGGGGGCGCCGGGCTCGGCCTCACGCGCGCCGATCCCGGGCAGATCGAGCAGGTCCTCATGAACCTCGCCGTGAACTCGCGCGACGCGATGCCCGACGGCGGCACGCTGACGATCTCGACGGCGAACGTGGTCCTCGACAGCGACTACGCGAGCCGCCACCCCGCCGCGAACCCGGGCGTGTTCGTGCGCGTCTCCGTGACGGACACGGGGACGGGCATGGACGCCGCGACGCAGGCGCGGATCTTCGAGCCGTTCTTCACGACGAAGGGCCCCGGCAAGGGCACCGGGCTCGGCCTCGCGATGGTGTACGGCATCGTGACGCAGAGCGGCGGCAGCATCCGGGTCGAGAGCGAGCCCGGCAAGGGGACGACGTTCGAGCTCTTCTTCCCGCGCGACACGTCGCCGCGCGCGGTCGACCTCCGCGCGGCGGGCGCCGTCGACGCCGCGGGCGGGAGGGAGACGATCCTGCTCGTCGAGGACGAGGAGGGCGTGCGCGCGGTGACGCGGCGGATCCTCGTGGCGGCGGGGTACTCGGTGCTCACGGCCGCGAGCGGGAGCGAGGCGCTGCAAATCTGGGCCGCTCACAAGGACGACGTGCGCCTGCTCCTCACGGACGTCGTGATGCCGGGGATGAACGGCCGCGAGCTGGCCGATCGGCTCGTCGCGCTGAGCCCGCAGCTCCGCGTGCTCTACATGTCGGGCTACACGGACGACGCGATCATCCACCGCGGCGTGCTCGACCCGGGGACCCACTTCATCGGCAAGCCCTTCAGCTCGGAGGCGCTGCTCGCCAAGGTCCACGGCGCGATCCACGCGACGGCGTGACTCCTCTCGGGAGATTTTCGGGGGCGCGCCAGGCGCCGCCCGGCCCCCGGGCCGCCCCTCGCGCGTCTCCGCAGCGCCCCCGAGGCGCCCCTCGTGCCTACGCGGCGGTCCCCGCGCGGTGCTCCGGGGCGGCCCGCAGGACGCCGTCTTCCATCTCGTGCACGGAGTCGAAGGCGTCGAGCGCGCGGTGATCGTGCGTCACGACGATCACCGCCGTGCCGCGCTCGTGCGCGACGTGGCGGAAGAGGCCCATCACGTCGCGGCTGCGGTGGCTGTCGAGCGCGGCCGTCGGCTCGTCCGCGAGCACCAGCGCCGGCTCCATCGCGAGGGCGCGCGCGATCGCGACGCGCTGCTGCTGGCCGCCCGAGAGCGCCTCCGGCATGTGGTGCCCGCGATCCTCGAGGCCGAGGTACGCGAGGAGATCGGTCGCGCGGCGTCGCGCCACGGCGCCGCGCACGCCGTTGATCTCGAAGGCGACGAGGACGTTGTCGAGCGCGTTCAGGAACGGGATGAGGTTCGCCTTCTGGAACACGAAGCCGATCCGCGCGCGGCGGAGCTCCGCGGCGTCGACGCGGAGGCGACCGTCCACGACGACGTCGGCGCCCGCGATCCGGATCGAGCCGCGGTCCGGCATCTGGAGCAGGCCGAGCGCCGTGAGCAGCGTCGACTTGCCGGAGCCGCTCGGCCCGAGGAGCGCGGACACCTCGCCGCGGGACACGGAGAGCGACACGTCGCGCAGCGCGACGACCTCGGTCTCGCCGCTGCCGTACGTCTTCCAAAGGCCGTTCGCTTCGATGGCGTGCATGGCTGTCTCAACCGGCGAGGATGGTGGTGGCGGGGATGCGCAGGGCGCGCCGGATCGCCGCGACGGACGCGAAGAGCGCGATCGCCAGCGAGAGCGCGAGCGAGGCGCCGAGCTCCTCCGGGCCGACGACGACGCGCCGCGGGAAGAGCGGGAACGCCACGCGCGAGAGGACGAGCGCGACGGCGTACGCGAGGAGCGAGAGCATCACGGACTGCTGGAGGATCATCCCGACGATCAGCTGGAGGCGCGCGCCCATCAGCTTGAGCAGCGCGATCTCCCGCGATTTCGCGACGGTCATGTTGAAGATCACGAGCGACACGACGATGCCCGAGACGACGGCGAGGAGCGCGCGGAAGAGGCCGATCTGCCGGCGGGACTTGTCCACGACGCCCTCCAGGAGAAAGCTCTTCTGCTCGTCGGTGGTGAAGACCGACACGTCGTCCCAGCGCGCGAGGTGGGCCTTCGCGGCGGAGACGGAGGCGCCGGGGCGCATCCGGACGAGGACGGCCGAGACGCCCGCGGGCGCCGTCGCCATGCCCGACGCGCGCGCGACGCGGAGCGCCTCGGGCGGCAGGTAGCGCTGGATGGCGTCGGCGTCGCGCTGGGTCACGAAGCCGAGCGCGTCGCCGCCGGACGCGACGAGGCCCCGCGCGACGCCGACGACGCGGTACGAGCCGTCGCCGAGCGCGATCGTCTCGCCGAGCGCGACGCCGAGCGTGCGATCGACGACGATCTCCTCGTGCGGGGCGCGGATCGCGCGGCCGGCTTCGAGGGAGAGGGACTCGCCGCGATCGTCCGGCCAGGAGAGGCCGACGAGCGAGAGGCGAAGCACGCGGCCCCTGTGCACGGGCTGGATCGTGAAGGTGGTGAACGCCCGCGACGAGGCGACGCCGGGGACGGCCGACGCGCGCACCTCGAGGCTCTCCGGGATCACGGAGCGCTCCGCGAACGGGCCGCGGGTGCCGCGCTGCACGATCCACAGATCCGCCCCCATCGTGTCCACGAGGATCAGGGCGTCCTCGACCATCCCGCGGTAGATGCCGCCCATCGCGAGGACGATCGTGAAGAGGAGGCCGAGGCCGAGCCCGGTGGCCACGAACCGCTGCCACTGGTGGCCGATGTCGCGCGCGCCGAGGTTCATGGCAGCCGCCTCTTGATGGTCCGCCCCGCGGGCGGCGCGGCCGCGCCCGGCTCCGGCAACAGCACCAGATCGCCGTCCGCGAGGCCGGAGCGCACCTCGACCCAGTCGGTGCCGCGCAGGCCGAAGCTCACGTCGACGTAGGCCACCTTGCCGCCGCGATCGACGGGGCACTTCGCGCGCGCCTCGTCGCACGCGCCGAGCGGGATCCGCAGCGACGAGGGGACGGCCGCGAGCGTCACGAAGCCGTCGGCGCGCTGCCCGAAGACGAGGCGCTCCGGGAGCTCGAGCAGCTCCAGGTCCACGAGCACCTCGTGCGTCTGCCTGTCGGCGATCACGGCGACGCGATCGACGCGCGCGGAGAGCGCCCTCTCCGGCGATCCGCGGAGCGACACGCGCGCGGGCTGCCCCTCGCGGAGGCGCTGGATGACCGTCTCGTCGAGCCACGTCCGCGCCCAGATCCGGCGGGTGGAGGCGACGACGAGGATGGGCGCGCCGGGGGCCACGACGTCCCCCGGCTCGTGGAGGCGGCGCACGACGACGCCGTCCACCGGGCTCGTGACGGTCGTCTCGGCGCTGCGGTGGGCCTCGACGGCGACGGCGGCGCGCGCGACGGCGACGGCGCCCGAGCCCTGCTGCTGCGCGGCGAGCGCCGCGGACAGCTCGGCGGCGGCCCGATCCGCGCGCTCGGTCGCGAGGTCGCGCTCGGCCTCGGAGAGCGCGCCCGACGCGAAGAGCGCGTCGGCCCGCTTGCGATCGCGGTCCGCGGCCTCGCGCGTCACGCGGGCGCGCTGGATGTCGGCCGCGGCGCGGGTGACGGCGGTCGCCGCCAGATCGACGCCGCGGCGGGCGGACGCGAGGTGCCGCGACTGCTCCTCGGGATCGAGGACCGCGAGGACCTGTCCGACCTGCACGCGCTGGCCCTCCTGCACCTCGATCTTCGCGATGCGCCCGGGCAGGGTGAACGCGACGCTCACCTCGGCCTCGCTCTCGATCGTGCCCGTCCCGACGGCCTCCTCGGCCACGGGGCCGGACGAGACGGGCGCGACGGCCACCTCGACGGGGCGCATCCGCACGGCCACGCCCGTCGCGGCGGCGAGGGCCACCAGGATCGGCACGGGCCACCAGCGCGGGAAGCGTCTTCGAGTCTCGGGGCGTGTCATCGCTGTTCTCCTTGGGAAGGTGAGGCGGCGAGGAGCCGCATGAGGCCGGCGCGCACGCCGGGGCGACCCGCTCCACCGCTGCGGGCGGCCTCGAAAGCGGCCACCTGGATCGTCCCCATCACGACGGTGGTGAGCACCTCCGCCGGGACGTCGTCGCGGATCGCCCCGCTCTTCTGGCCCTCGCGGAGGGCCTTGGTCAGGAAGGCGCGGCTCTCCATCACGGCCTCGTGCAGCTTGGCCGCGGCCTCCCGCGGGAGGGCGAGCGTGAACTGCTCGGAGAGGACCAGGCGGAGGATGCCGACGTTCTCCCCGACCGTCGCGGCGCGGGCGTCCACGAACCGCGCGATCCGCTCCTCGGGCGGGAGATCCGCCGCGGGGTACGTCGCGTGGAGCAGCTCGTGCACGCGGTCGGCGACGGCGCAGAGGATCTCGTCCATCGAGGCGAAATGGCGGAAGAGCGCGCCCGTCGAGAGGCCGACGGCCTCGGCGATCTGCCTGTTGCCCAGCTCGGCGATGCCGCGCGTCGCGACGAGGCGGAGGGCGGCGCTCACGATCTCCGCGCGGCGGTGCTCGGTGGGACGACGCTCGACGGCCATGACTTGTAAGTAAGTTCTTACTTGCTTGGCGTCAACGATTTTTTCGACGCCCTCTCGGGGGGCGGGGCGGAGACGCGGCTTTGGCGCTCCCGGGAGGGAGGAAGGAGGCCTGCCGCGCCCCCGAGAGAAAGAGCGATGGGGAGGAGACCGGTTGAATACGGGCGGGACGGGTGGGCGGAGCCGGAGGGCGGATCAGGGCCTGGGGGCGCGCTCGTAACGGCCGGAGAGGCCCCCCTGGGTCAGGGTGATGGCGGCCACGGGCGCGGCGGAGGCGGGCTCGAGCAGGAGGTCCAGCGGGTCTTTCTTGGTGAAGAGGACGCCGCCCTCGCCGAGGAACACGCGGACGCGCTGCTGGCCCGAGGGCTTCATGAACAGGCGATCTCCGTCGGCGGAGAGGGTCATTCCCATCGCGGAGTCGATGATCTCCTTGGGCACCTTGCCGGACAGGGCCTCTCGGCTCGCCTCCGTCAGGCGGTATTCGCCGACGACGCGGGACACGAGCGCGGGAGTCGCGGGGAGCACGGCGCGCTCGACGGGCGGCGGGACACGCTCTCTCCGGAGCGCCATCTCGAAGGCGACGCCGCCCACCTGCTTGGCCTCGAATCCGTCGTTGTTGGAGAGGGCGATGACGGCGGTGCGCTCGTCCAGCGCGCGGGCCATGTAGGACGTGAAGCCGTCGATCGCCCCCGTGTGGGAGAGGACGTCGTGCCCGGCGAACCGGTGGCGATTGAGCCCATAAGCGTAGTCGCCCTTGAAGACCGTGAACATGCGCTCTCGGGAGGCGTCGCGGAGCACCGATGTCCCGGCGAGCGCGCGGTCCCAGGCGGCCAGATCCGCCGCGCTGGAGCGGAGCGCGCCCGCGGCGAAGGGGATGGACATGTCCGCGGCGTGCGCGGGGACCACGGAGTCGTCGTCGTCGACCGTGTAGCCGAGCGCCGCGCCGGGGCCGCCGGGAGCGTCCTCGATGTCCGTGTGGAGCATGCCGGCGGGCCGGAGGACGCGCTCGCGCAGATAGGCCTCGTACGAGGCGCCGGAGACCCGCTGGATCACGACGCCGAGGAGGAAATAACCGGAGTTCGAGTACTCGAATCGCGACCCGGGCGGCTCGAACGAGAGCGGCCTGTCCCGGAGCTTGGCGAGGACCTGAGCCTGGGTGTGCGGCTTGTCGCGCGCCTCCATGAACGCGGCGTTGGCGGTGTACGAGGGGATGCCGGAGGTGTGCGTGAGGAGGTGGTGAATCGTGACCTCGCGCCAGCTCGGGGGCGCCTCGGACACGTATTTCGAGACGGGATCGGCCACGTCGATCTTGCCCTGTTCGACGAGGGTGAGGATCGCCGCGGCGGTGAGCTGCTTGGTGAGCGAGCCGATGCGAAAGAGGGTGTCTTCGGTCGGGGGCGCCGCCTTGTCGCGATCCGCCCTGCCGTATCCCTTGCCGAAGACGATGCGGCCGTCGCGGACGAGCGCGACGTACCCGGAGAAGGCGTAGGCCTCGCCCCAGCTCTTCCCGAAGGCGGACACGTACGCGTCAATCCATGTCCCGATCTCGGAGTCCAGCGCCGCCGCCGGGGCCGCCGAGGGCGCGGCGGCGCTCGCCGCCGGGGCCGCGGAGGGGGCCGCCGGCGAGCACGCGAGCAGCGCGATCGGCAGGAGGAGGGGCCAGACGAGGGAGAGCTGTGGATCGGGCACGCGCCCATGGTGACAGATCCCGGGCGGAAAAGCGCCCGGCGCTCTCAGCCTTTTTTCGCCGCCGCGACGAGCTCTCGCAGGCGGGCGAGAGTGGTTGTCCGCTGCTCCTCCAGCGCCGGGAGCTGGGCGGCGACGGAGGCGAGATCGCCCGCGGCGGCGGCGCGCTCGATCGCCACGCACCTCACGCGGAGGCCTTCCGCGCCGATGATCCCGCCCGAGCCCTTGAGCGTGTGGGCGGCGCGCTTCGCCGCGCGCGCGTCGCGGGTGGTGAGGGAGGCGCCGATCGCCGCGACGAGATCGTCGGCGGTGCTGGCGAACTCCTCGACGATGTCGTGCATGATCTCGGCCTCTCCTCCGGTGATCTCCTGCAGCTGCGAGGGGTCCACGTCCGCGGGAGGAGCGGGCGAGTCGGGGAGAGAGGCGCCGGGCGGGTCCGAACGCGGAGGGGGGCTCATTCGTGGATCTCCAGGGGGTGCGAAGGGGCGCGGCGCTCGGACGCTCGGGCGCTCCGTGCCCCCGCGCGGGACATCAGGAGGCGAGCGCCTGCTCGAAGGCGCTCGACGTCTCGGCGAGCGTGCGCGTGAGATCGGGCAGGAGGGCGAGCACCGCCTGGAAATCGCCTGCGCCGGCGCGCTCCTTGATCTCGCGGGCCCGCGCCTCGACGCCCGCGGCGCCGAGCATCGCGGCGCTCCCGAGCAGCTCGTGATCGAGCCTGGAGATCGCCTGGACGTCGGCCGACACCGCCGCTGCGCGGAGCTCCGTCAGGATGCGGGAGCCCTCGGTCCGGAAGAGCAGGACGACCTGCGCGGCGACGTCCGGAGCTCGGCGGTGCATCCCGCGGAGCTGGTCAATCGCCCTGGGCGTGAGGAGCGCCCTCGACGGCGCGGGCAGGACGGGGGGCCGGGACTCGACCGCCGAGCCGCGAAGCTCGCGGACCCGGCGGATCTCGGCGGCCAGCAGCTCGCGGTCGAAGGGCTTCGGGACGTAGCCGTCCATGCCCGCGAGGAGGCACTGCTCGCGATCGCCCGGGAGCGTCTGCGCCGTGAGGGCGATGATCGGGACGTCGCGGCCGGCGGGGGCCGCGCGGATCGCCCGCGACGCCTGATAGCCATCCATGACTGGCATCTGGCAGTCCATCAACACCAGATCGAACTCCCCGCCGAGCGCGGCGTCCACGGCCTCCTTGCCGTTCGCGACGAAGGTGTGCGCGTGGCCCATGCTGTCGAGCACCCAGGCCGTCAATCGCTGGTTGAGCGGGTTGTCCTCCGCGACGAGGATGGACAGGCCCTCTTCGGCCGGCGACGGCTCCGGCATGGCGCTGGCGAGGAGCGGGGGCGCCGCGGGCGGGACGGGCGACGGGGAGCGGGGCGGTGGAGGCGGCGCAGGACCTTCGGCGCGGCAGCTCTCGAGGACGCTCACGAGCTCGGAGCGGTGGAACGGCTTGCCGAGGAAGCCCTCCATCCCGGCGTCCTTGCACGCGGCCCGCTCGGCGCTGGAGGTGCCGGCGCTGAGCGCCACGATCCGCGGGCGGGACCGCTCCGGGAGCGCTCCGAACAGGATCCGCGTCGCCTCCAGGCCGTCCATCTCGGGCATCTGGACATCCATCAGGATGAGGTCGTAGCGCCGGGCCAGGGCGGCCTCGACGGCGAGCCGGCCGTTCTCGACGAGGTCCGGGGCGTAGCC
>WBZX01002425.1_pt1 | contig 12660 bp, 5 predicted proteins | sample 5204211 | NCBI WGS metagenome assembly WBZX01 (sample SAMN12344362, study PRJNA552823) | activated sludge metagenome | biome: Activated sludge suspended growth; feature: Nitrification reactor; material: Wastewater; isolation source: activated sludge from nitrification reactor of wastewater treatment...
GCCTGTAGTTGCAAAATCTCTCCGGGATTGATGGTCATGTCCGGGCCGAGGTCTACCGAAAGTACAGGCACATCGGGTATGGTATAGGTTGTATCCCCAAGACATCCGGACTCATCTTTTATGATCAGCGGATAGCTCCCCGGACAATTTGTGGAAGGCAATATGGAATTAGTAAAAACGCCATCCCCGAAATCAAAGAGCCAGTTAGGTGCGGATTGGATGATCATCAGTTGGCCATTACAATCACCCGCACATAATGGCGGGTCTATATCAAACACTAATTGATCGAGGGCTACTTTATCCGATGTAACGATGATTTCTCCTGTGCTGCGGCACCCGGATAATGGATGGACAATTGTAAGTTGATAAGTGCCTGCACTACCGGCCTCCATGGATGGTGCATTAGCAGCGCCAAGTATCAGGCCACCATTTGAAGCAGTCCAGTAGTATTGATATTCAGGACCTGAGGCTGATCCACCGATATCGAGTTGCACCTGTTGAGGATCGCAACCGATGGTCACCATATCTGCGAGGTCGATGGCAGGAGGATTGTAAAACTCAAATGGTGTACCCGCACTCCAGCTGAAGCAAGGATCAGCTGCATCCGGAAATCCATTGGGTCCCTTGACTCCCGTGATGGCAGAAATGTAATAGGTCTGTCCGCCCTGTATCGAAGGTAGGAATGGGAATACCGGATCGAAACTCCATGCAATGATTCCACCGGGTATCTGGCCGTCATGGAGGATAAAGGCTAGTGTATCGCCAGGCCCGGTCACGAAACCTGATGGCAACAAGGCAATCAGCGAATCACCAATACATCTGGTGATCGTTGTGGTATCCATCATACCGGCACCGGATGAGCAATCGCATGATTGGTCGCCACTGATGGTCGCAGACAGGCAGCCATTGCTGTCCTCTGCCTGGAAGCTATAGGATGTGCCGGCAGGAAACTGTCCTGACACAAATGGATTAGAAGCCATGGGCATACCATTGACCAGGTAGGGAGATTGACCACCTGATACCTGGAAGGATACAGCATATGACATCAGGTCATTGCTGCACACCTCGATCACCTGGCTTATAGTGGGAGTAGTATGGAAAGTGATCACGGCAGTATCCGATGCTTCACATCCTGCAGCCCCCGATTCATAGGCGAGCATATATGTTGCAGCAGAGAAACTGTTGACTGTCGTTTGTGGATTGACAGGATCAGCAATAGTCAGCAAACCATTTCCTGAGACGATGCTCCATGTGCCACTACCCGATCCCTGCAGTGTCAATACCTGATCACAAGTCTCCAGGTCAGGTCCGGCGCTTATGACCGGAGATTGCGTAGGTGATACATCCAGGCATACCGATGATGAGATTCCACAGATGTTGACGGCTTCAACACAAAGCTGGCCACTCACTGCTCCATTCCAATCCACAACGACAGCAGTAGTGCCCTGGCCAGAAGTAATGAGCCCTCCGCCTGTAATCGTCCAGTCGTACGATGAGACACCAGGAAGCGCAGCAATTGAATATCCTGTGGGTGAATAGACACAAGGATCTATCAGTCCCAAAACCGGACCTTGTAAAACCGGAGGGACCAGCACATCTGTACTGATGGTGACAGCAGGCAATGCGTCGCAATCATTTGCGACAATCAGCATGACACTTTGCGGCCCTGTTGTGGTCCACTGTATATTGACACCAGGCGTGCCTTGCCCTGAAATAACAATACCCCCGGTAGCAATCCACGAATAAGATGTCGCACCTGAAACACCTGAAGAAGTATAGGAATAAATCTCCTGGAGACATCCTTCACCGGGTCCTGAGATCACAGGCTGTCCCAGTGGAATACTACTGAGGAAAATCAGTATTGTATCTATGCTTGAAAACCCACTCATAGCGTCAGTGACGGTGATGATATAAGTGCTGTTGGCCAGGGGTGTCACATTGATACTATTGCCAGTCTCTCCCGTACTCCATTGATATTGCAGGACAAACGGCCCGGGCACGGTTGCATCCAAAGTCACTGTCTCACCTGGGCAGATCGTCAGGTCCGCACCAAGATTGACCGGTGGTACTTCATTGACAAAGACAGTGACTTCATCCACATCGATGCACCCATTGAGCATGACGGTCAAGGTATATGTTGTAGTCATCGCAGGGCTTACTGTAATCATTGCTGATGTCTCACTTGTACTCCATAGATAGGAGCCGCCTCCTGATGCAGACAGGCTGGCCGAACCTCCGGCCATAATAAATATATCCGCGCCTGCATCAGCTACAGGCACAGGCACAACTGTGATATCCACATCGCTTTCATCAGTGCAGCCATTTGGATCAGTTGCCGTGACCGAATAAGTGGTATTCGTCAGCGGTGACACCTCAAGCTGAGGTCCGGCATCACCTGTATTCCACAGAAGCGTCTCATTGCCTGAAAGGCCTGTGACCTGAAGCGTAACAGTGTCCCCTGCACATAGTGTTACAGGTAGTCCGGCTGAGATGACAGGCGATAGATGTACAGTGACGAGGACAGACGATGTGGTACTGCAGCCACTGTCACTGACAGTGACGGTATACAATGTTGTCGTCAACGGAGAAACCATAAGCGATGATCCCGATGCACCATTACTCCATAGGTAACCAGTGCCACCTGATGCGGCAATCAATGTACTATCCCCGGAACAGATATCCTGGGGAGGGCTGATATTGACTACAGGCGCAGGAAAGACAACAACCTGGACGGTGGCAATATCTGAACATGATCCTTCTGACACAGTCACTGTATACAGCGTAGTCGTCTGGGGGGAGATTGTGAATGCCGGACCAGTCTGTCCAGTACTCCATTCATAGTCGATACCTCCTGAGGCAGAGATGACTTCAGATGTACCCTCACACATTGAAAAATCAGGAGTGGCATCCGCGATAACTTCGATGACTTCAACTTCCACTTCGTCAGTGCCAATGCACTCGCCTTGTGTCAGCGAAACAGTATACGTGGTTGACGAAGTCGGAGAAACACTGATCTGGCTTCCGGTTTGCCCATTGCTCCATTCATACAAGCCACTGCTACCAATGGCACTAAGATCCAATGATTGACCTATACATATCGATTCATCGGCACCGGCATCTACTTCAGGTTGAGGTTCCACTGTCACCTCTACTTCATCCTCTCCTTCACATCCATCAATCGTAACAGTCACGGTATAGGTTGTGGTCGAATTGGGGCTTACCAGAATACTTTGTGTATGCTGGCCATTGCTCCATTCGTATTGATTGTTCTGCGTGCCACCACTGGCTTCGAGCAGGGCTGACATTCCATCACAAATGCTGATATCCGGGCCTGCATCAGGCAGAGGTGCAGGAGATACCATAACCTCAACTTCATCCGTTCCTTCACATATCCCGTCACTTACTGTGAGCGTATACAATGTCGTGCTACCTGGACTGACGGTGATCAAAGGTCCTGACTGGCCGGTGCTCCATTCAAACGAAGAGCCTGATCCGCCGCTGGTACCATGAAGGACCACCTGGTCTCCTTCGCATATCACTTCATCCTGCCCTGCATTTGCATTGATCGTATTAGCCTGTACATTGACGATGATTGTGTCCGCGTCAGTGCATCCATTATTGGTCACGGTGACCATATACGCAGTGGTCGATGTGGGACTGACTGTAATGGCTGGAGTAGTCTCTCCCGTACTCCACTCCCAGGTATCTCCGGTAGGGGTGACGCTGGCCGTAAGGGTGGCGGATTGTCCTTCGCACATCAGCACGTCAGGTCCAAGCTGGACAGTGGGTGCAGGCCCTGGTCCCCCTGTAAAAGTGATGGACCACGAGTTGATGATGCCTACATCCACCAGGAGAAAATCATTGATATATAATGTCCACACGCCATCTGCATTGACACCATTAAATACATTGTCAAAGGTGTATGTCCCAAGAGGATTGGCATTGGAATATGGAGTTGTAAGACTTTGCTGCCTGCCTTCGGGGCGCCATATTCCAGTATAAGGTGCAATACCTGATGTAATAAAAGGTGTTGTGTTATCAGTAAAGACAGTACCCGTAAAATTATTTCCTGTACCTCCGTTGCCAGAGGTCAGCTCCAGTATATCACCACCAGGGGAAATAATAAAAATACCAAGGTCTCCGGTATACGTGTGGGTGATGTCAATTGCTACATTGTCAATCTCCCTGCACCCCTGCCCTATCACACCGATCCCGGAGACTGTACAGCTCGCTGTGGTGAGGCCGATAGTGATGCCCGGGGCACCGGGCGGGATCAGCAACCCAGCCTGGCCAGGAAAGGTCTGGCCCATCACCATACTACCGGAAAGCAGATAACATAAAACAATAAGGGCCGCTGAACAGAAAAGACCAGACTTGCCCAACTCTTTATTGTGTACCATCCACGTAACGACCTGATATAATGAGGAGAAAACAGCAGATGCCGATGGATACAACCTCCGCTTTGAGGTTCTCAATGTACAGAATTAATATTTCCTTCCGAAGGCGGCGCTAAATATTTAACCGATGTTTATTGGGCAAGGAGCAAGGAGTTAATAAAAGAGGAAGGGGTTCAATATCTTGAACCCCTTCCTCTTTTATTTTATTGGTATTTACATTTCGCTCCTTGCTCCCCGCCCCTTGCTCCTTGCCTCAGATCACGAGTTGCTTTTCGTCGACGAGCTTGCGGATATTGATGAGGGCGTAGCGCATGCGGCCGAGGGCGGTGTTGATGCTTACATCGGTGAGGCATGCGATTTCCTTGAAGGACATATCGGCATAGTGGCGCAGGATGACGACTTCGCGCTGCTCTGACGGGAGCATGTCTACGAGCGTGCGCACACGGTCATAGGTCTGGTCGCGCATCATGCTCATCTCGCGATTTGGATCGTCGCTTTCGAGGACATCGAATATATCGAAGGTCTCGGTGGCGGATACCTTGGTGCGGCGCTTGGACCTGCGAAACTGATCCACGCACATGTTGTATGAAATCCTCAATGCCCACTGAAGGAACTTGCCTTCGTGATTGTACTTGCCCTTGCGCAGGGTGTCGATGATCTTGATAAATACGTCCTGAAAGAGGTCATCGGCCAACTCGCGATCCTTGGTAAACATATAGATCGAAGAGTAAATCTTTGCCTTGTGGCGATGCAGCAGTGTGGAAAAGGCGGACTCGTCTCCGGCCAGGTAGAAATCAATTAATTGGTGGTCATCAAGAGCTTGCACTTGCATACTACACATGTTTAGACAGTTAAGAAATAGGCGGATCTGGATATCAAATCCTCATCTTAAAAACAGTGTAGAGTGCTATCTATAGAAAAAATTTAATTGTGACCAATTCGATTTATGACGCTAAGCTAAGGGAATTCCGTTCTTTGTACCAAATTTTTTTTGTGGATCTTCCCTTTTAACAAGAACTTAACGCTGCTCCCGATGGTTATGCTGCCTGTCAGATTAACCATTTAAGCGTAAGTTTATCACAACAAAAACTGCGCCAAAACAACATATTTATGGCTGTCAAGCCCAAAACTGCTCCCCCTACCACCCCCGTCAATACGCTCAAAGCCAGGCAAATAGAGATCATTGGCGCCCGTAGCAATAACCTTAAGAACGTCTCTGTCTCTATCCCCAAGAACCAATTGGTGGTGGTCACCGGCCTGTCAGGGTCAGGAAAATCTTCGCTGATCATGGATACTTTATATGCCGAAGGCCAGCGGAGATATGTGGAAAGCCTGAGTTCATACGCCCGCCAGTTCCTCAACCGGATGAAAAAGCCAGATGTCGACCATATCAGGGGCATTTGCCCGGCGATAGCTATCGAGCAACGCGTCACGGGAGGTAATGCCAGGAGTACTGTGGGCTCAATGACTGAGATCTATGATTATATGCGGCTCCTTTTTGCCCGTGTGGGCCAGACCATCAGCCCAATATCCGGTGAGAAGGTGAGAAAGCATACCGTCACTGACGTTGTCAATTATATTTTTGGGTTTGAAGAAGGGGCCAGGATGATGATCATCGCGCCACTCCAGATCCGAGATGAAAAACGTACGATTCAAAAAGAATGCGAACTCCTGCTCCAGAAGGGATACAACCGTATCCAATGGAAGGGAGAGACCCTGCGCATCGAAGATTTCCTGACCGGACACAAAGCCATCATCAAGCAAAAGGCCCATGATCTCTCCAAAGGGGACCTGAGCCTTGTGGTTGACCGCTTTCCTGTATCCCAGGACCTTGATTTTCAAAAACGCATAGCGGACAGTGCGCAGACCGCATTTTACGAAGCAGAAGGTGAGTGTATTGTTGAAGTGGAAGGTGGCACCACCACTACCTTCAACAACAGGTTTGAACTGGATGGCATGACCTTTATCGAACCTGAACCAAAACTCTTTAATTACAACAATCCTGTGGGCGCATGTCCCCGGTGCGAAGGCTTCGGCCGTATCATCGGGATCGATGAAGATAAAGTCATACCTGATCCATCACTAAGCGTATATGAAGGTGCTGTCGCGCCCTGGTCAGGTGAGAAATCAATGGCATGGCAAGTTGAGTTTATTAAAAAAGCAACTAAAAAAGATTTCCCTACACACCGTGCCTATGTAGACCTGACGAAAGCTGAACGGAAATTACTCTGGGATGGAGATAAGGATGTCAAGGGTATCCATGCCTTCTTCCATGAACTGGAGCAAGCCAGTTATAAAATACAGAACCGGGTGATGCTGGCACGCTACCGGGGACGCACTACCTGCACAGCCTGTGGTGGCGGACGCTTAAGGCCGGAAGCTACTTATGTAAAAGTTGCTGGCAAGTCCCTTCCAGAACTCGCAGATCTGTCCATCAGGGATCTTCGCGTGTTTTTTGAACAACTCAACCTGACACCTGTCGAAGAAAAAACAGCCTCACGCATCCTCCTCGAAATCAGAAACAGGCTCCGCACCATGAGCAATGTCGGATTGGGATACCTGCATCTCGAACGTATCTCCTCTACCTTGAGTGGTGGTGAAACACAACGGATACACCTCACCCGAAATCTTGGAAGTAACCTGACGAGTTCGCTATACATACTTGACGAACCAAGTATCGGGCTCCATCCAAAAGACACAGGGCAGTTGCTCAATGTATTGCATGAGTTGCGAGATCTTGGCAACACCGTAGTGGTCGTCGAGCATGAAGAAGAAATCATCCGTGAGGCTGATTCCATCATTGACGTGGGGCCGGGTGCAGGAGTGCATGGCGGTGAGATCGTCTATGCGGGTACATATGATGATTTCATCACTAAAAAAGTAACCGGTATTCCCAGTCTCACACAGCAATACCTGATGGGACAAAAGACAGTGCCGACGCCACACAAACGAAGGACTTCATCAAACAAAATAAACCTCAAGGGTGCGCGGTTGCATAACCTCACCAATGTAGATATCCAGATTCCCCTATTCTGCCTGACCGTAGTCACGGGGGTGAGTGGTTCAGGAAAAACAACGCTTGTCCGCCACATTCTCGAACCGGCATTGTCTAACGTACTTGGGATCACTAGTGGCTCCAATGCCAATGTACTGAAGTCGATCACCGGTGATTACCAACGCATAGAAGGGATAGAGGTCATCGGACAGCAGGCCCTCGGCCGGAGTTCGCGATCAAATCCGATCACCTATATCAAGGCCTATGATTCCATCCGCAAGCTGATGACCGATCAGCACCTGGCCAAGGTAAACGGATATAAGCCCAAGCATTTTTCATTTAACGTAGAAGGTGGCCGATGCGAGACCTGCAAGGGAGATGGAGAGATCATTGTCGAGATGCAATTCCTTGCTGATGTCAAGCTTGTATGTGATGAGTGCGGTGGAAAGCGATTTCAGAAACCTATCCTGGAGATCAAGTACCAGGGGAAAAATATATTTGACATCCTCGAGATGAGTGTGGATGAGGCGATTGAATTCTTTGCAGAAGAAAAAGATATCGCAGAGCGCCTGCAACCGCTGCATGATGTAGGGCTCGGGTATATCAAGCTGGGCCAGGCATCAAGTACACTCTCCGGTGGTGAAGCGCAGCGTGTCAAGCTGGCCTCTTATCTGGGCAAGGAAAGGGATGATCGTCATCTGCTGTTCATCTTTGACGAACCCACGACCGGGCTTCACTTTCATGATATCAATATCCTGCTCAAGGCTATCAATGCGCTTGTGGAACGTGGACATAGTGTTGTGATCATCGAGCACAACCTGGAGGTGATCAAGACAGCGGACTGGGTGATTGATCTCGGGCCTGGAGGTGGAGATGAAGGAGGGCGGCTCGTCGCGCAAGGCACACCTGAGCAGGTGGCGGCTTGCGCAGAGAGTGTCACCGGTCAATATCTATGTGAAAAACTAAAAATGAAAAACTAAAAATGAGTATTTTAGATAGAGCACGCAGATAGCGCAGATATATTTTGAAATGATTTGCGCCAATTCAAATCCTGCCGTCAGGGATATTCAATTGGTATCTTGAGCATCCAATCAGCGTTATTTTTTTAAAAAATTCATTTGCGAAATCTGCGATCCAATATCAAGCTTTCTTTGGGGTGACAGCCCTGTATACAGAAACAGGAGTAACTGAATACCCTTCCTTCTTCAACAGGCGGATGACACCTTCCTGGCCGCCGAGGTGGCCGGCGCCTACGGCAAAGAAGACAGGGCCATTGGACATCTTCTTGCCCATGATCGGGATCCAGTTGTGATTGCGGTCATTGAGCAGTACATCTTCAAAATCACCGGTGCTTTCCTCAGTAGTGACCATAGCTACCATGGCTTCGATATTCTGAACCTTATATAACTCAACAGTCTGATCAAAACTATCGCTTTGGAGATTAGTTCCTCTCACGGCATCCAGCAGCATCTGTGCCTGATCCTCATAGGGGATCTTGTCAAACAATGACATCTGGTAGGCCATCGTCTCCAGTCCACCGACATCCTTGTGCTCTTCATTGGCTTTGTCATAGAGTTCCATCTCATAGGAGATGATCTCTTCTGACTGTGCTGCATCCGGGTCCATATTGATTTCGGCGAGCATGGAGAGGAACATCGGCTTGACATTGTCGAGGAGGAACATTGGCATGCCCATGGCTTCGAAGTAATCAGCGACTTCCTTGTATTCAGCAGGAGTTAAGAGCTTCTTGAGGGATTTGCCTTCCTTCATCATCAGGCCAGATAACATACCCATCATGGAGCCCATATCGGACATTTCATCCAGGTCGATTTCGAAGACGACTTTCCGGGTCGCATCAAAAGCTTTGTCCAGTCCTTCAGGGAGGAAGTAATCTTCCTGGGGGATCATGTGTATAGTCCCGAAAACGTAAGAGGGCGCGGGAAGGTCTTTGCGTTCGATTTTCCAGAGGAGTGCATTTGGAAGTGTACCGGAGTCCGACACAGCGGCCTTGGGGCCTTTGCAGGAGAAGAGAAAGAGGGAGGCAACGAGGGCGAAGGAGTAAAGGGAAAGATAATTTCCTGCCCTGTTTTTGAACTGATGAGTCATAGTGTCTGAATAAGAATGGATGTAAAAGTAACGAGATTATCGGTGGAATAGTTTAGGCAGAGGGCATAGAGCAGAGGGCATAGAGCAGAGGGCATAGAGCAGAGGGCATAGGGCAGCAGAGGGTTAAGAGCAGGGGGCAAGGGGACTGTCTGGAGACAGTAGTTTCTATGATTCAATACCCAATAGCCAACAAGGAAGGAAAAGTGAGAAGGATAATTGGCAAGGGGCATAAGGCAGAGAGCCTAGGGCATAGGGCATAGGGCCGCAGAGGGCAACAGAGGGCATAGAGCATTGGACAAGGGGAATTATATGAATCACTACTGCCCCATCGGGGCTAAAGATCGGTAGCAATGAATAGGGAAAAACACGTCATGCCCCGTCGGGGCATAACAGACTGCTTCGGAGACTGTGCCCTTAGAATGATCGATGCATTTACAATAGACATAGATTTAGAAGTAATCGAGTTGTGCCCCTACAGGGCACGAATGATATACATTTCTCTGTGCTACCAACCTTTAGCCCCGATGGGGCATTGACATCAAGGAGTGCTGAATTGACAAAGGTTTCGCACGTCGGAGTGAAGCGGAGATCCCGCCCCGTAAGGGTAAGCGGGAGAGGCCACGGAGAAATCATTTTTACTCTTTGCCTTTTGCCCTATGCAGCTCTATGCTCTCTGCCCTATGCCCTATGCTCTCTGCCCTGCGCCCTACGCCTCGCGCTGACGCTGTGTCTCGTACAGGATAATCCCTGCGGCAACGGATACATTGAGAGAATCAAGCTGACCTGCCTGTGGGATAAAGATGATGTGATCAACCAGGCGGAGCAATTCAGGCGCGACGCCCTCCCCTTCTGAGCCCATGATGATCGCTACGGGCTGCCGGAGATCAACATCGCCTAGTGGGGTTCTGCCCTTTTCGTCTGCGGCGATGAGGGTAAAGCCGCTATCTTTTAGAAATCGCGCAGCCGTCACCAGGTCCCTGACCCGGCATAGTGGTATACGAAGCAAAGCACCTGAGGATCGCTTGACCGCATCAGCATTGATCTGTGCTGATTCCCTGACAGGGAAAATGAGGCCATCCGCACCGAGTACTTCGGCAGACCGGCTGATCGATCCGAAATTACCTACATCAGTGACGCGGTCCAGGATCATGAGGACAGGCACTGCTCCGGTTTCGAAGAGATGAGGGACGAGATCTTCAAGGGAGGTGTATTCCACCTGTGACCTGAAGGCAGCTACACCCTGGTGATTGGTGCCGTATTTATCGAGTTTTTCGCGGGGCACCTTCTGGATCGGTACCTCGTGGATCTTGCATTTTTCGACCACATCCGGAAAGCTGGCTAGCCTGTCAAGCATCACTTTATCAATGGTTTGTCCATCATCCAGTGCTTCGAGCACGGTATGCCTGCCGATGATGACCCAACTGCCTTTTTTTGTCATATAGACTGCCAAGATAGAGAAGAAAACGGCCGGGAACCAAAAGAGTATGGGGGAATGTTTACTTTTAATCCTGCAATTTCTTATCATCTGACTATGAAAAAACTTCTGCTGCTGAAGACAGTACTCCTGCTGTCTGTGCTTTTTATTTCCTCCGCCTATGGCCAGTCTGCTGACATACTTGAAGAAGCATACCAGCATATTGAAACCAAATATGGGATCAAGCGCGCATCTATAGGCGACCTGAGGATCAAATCCCAATTCAGGACTGAACACAACCAGGTGACACATATATACCTGGTGCAGACCTACAGAAATGTGGATATCCTGGGCTCCGGGATCAATCTGGCTTTTCAAAACAACGGTCTGGTATCCAGTGTCAATCATAGCCTGAAAATGCTGGACAAATTTCCGGTGACCTTCAGGCAGGCAAAAGTTCCGGCCGGCGAAGCCATCACCCTTGTAGCCAGGTCACTGGGACAGGACACCCGGTCCATTCCGTCATTGATATCCATCAAGGATGATGGCGCACAGGTCTTTGCCAAAGGCAATATCAGCCTTCAGGACATCCCAGTCACCACGGGTTACCTCCAAATGCCCGGCGGGGAATACCGACTGGTATATGCAATGAACATCGAATCGCCAAGTCATAATACACTCTATCAGTCTTATGTAGATGCCGTGAATGGGGAGGTCATCGCCAATGATGCTTTGACACTGAGATGCAATTTTGATCATGGCTATTTGTCCCATAGTGATGACGATACTTCATGTGACGATGCCTTTCCGGCTATGGCACCTGCTTCCACCACCACAGCAGGTGCATTTGGGCAATACCGTGTACTACCGGTGACCATAGAAAGTCCTAATCATGGCAGTTTCAAGTTGCTGACCGGCATAGATGACCCCAACGCCTCTCCATTGGGATGGCATGACAGTGATGGTGTCACGGGAGCAGATCATACAGATACACGTGGCAACAATGTGCATGCTTTCCTGGATCGCAACTGGGATTATGTTCCTGACCTGAACGTGGATGGTGGTGCCAATCTGGTTTTTGATTTTCCTTATGATGCCAACGCAGAACCGATCGTCAACCAGAATTTAGCGGTGACCAATCTCTTCTACTGGAATAATATCATGCATGATTTTTCCTATCAATATGGATTTGATGAAGAATCCGGCAATTTCCAGGAATTCAATTATTCAGGCAATGGCGCCGGAGGTGACTATGTTGAAGCCCAGGCTCAGTTTGGCGACAACAACCATGTCCAGTGTGGAAATGAAACCGGTGACACTACAGGTTGCCTCAATAATGCGTTTTTCAGTTCTCCGCGTGATGGATTTACCGGCCGCATGGTCATGTATACCTGGAACCGGGACAACGGGAGTAAATTCCTGGATGTGATTGAACCTGCAGAACTTTCTGGAAAGATACTTACCGGACTACCTGAATTCGGTCCCGACATCACAACAGAACCAATAACTGGTCAGGTTGTGGAGATCAATGACGGAAGTTTTGATCCGACCAAGGGCTGCGCACCGGTGACGGATCAACCTGAACTTGCAGGGAAAATAGCCCTGATCGACAGAGGGATCTGTGACTTTAGCCTCAAGGTCTACAATGCACAGGAAGCTGGTGCCATCGCGGCGATCATCTGCAACTTTGAGGACGCGACTATTCCGATGGGTGCTGGTGAAAACGCTACAGAGGTCACCATCCCTTC
>WBZX01002103.1_pt1 | contig 12657 bp, 9 predicted proteins | sample 5204211 | NCBI WGS metagenome assembly WBZX01 (sample SAMN12344362, study PRJNA552823) | activated sludge metagenome | biome: Activated sludge suspended growth; feature: Nitrification reactor; material: Wastewater; isolation source: activated sludge from nitrification reactor of wastewater treatment...
CGACGATCGAGAGGTGCGGGAACAGCGCGTACTGCTGGAACACCGTGTTGACGTTGCGCTTGTGCGGCGGCACCGACGAGACGTCGACGCCCTCGAGCAGGACGGCACCGGCAGACGGCTGCTCGAAGCCGGCGATCATCTTGAGGAGGGTCGTCTTGCCACAACCGGAGGGGCCGAGCAGTGAGAAGAACTCGCCGGCCCTGATCGCGAAGTCTGCGTGTTCGACGGCGACGTACGAACCGAACTCCTTTCGGACGCTCTGCAGGACGACGGTTGGCTCGGCGGTTGTCTCGCTCATCGACACCCTTCCACGATGATCTTCTTGCCGCGTGGCCGGACCTGAGCGACGCGTGGCCGAAACATAGCGCCGCCATCGCGGGGATGCCTCGGATTCGTGTTCCATTTTCCGGGACGAGATGAGATGTTCACAGAGGTTTCTCGCAGCAAAGGCGACATCTAGGCTCGAATTGCCTATGACATCGCTCTGGAACGCGACGATTCCCGACCTCGATCACCCGCGGCCCGCGCTCAGTCTTCACACGGGCGACGCCGACGCGTGGGACGTCGTGATCGTGGGCGGCGGCTTCACGGGACTGTGGACAGCCCGGTCGCTGGCGGAGCTCGACCCCGGCCTGCGCATCCTCGTCGTCGAGGCCGAGCGGTGCGGGTTCGGCGCGTCGGGGCGCAACGGCGGCTGGTGCTCGGCGTTGTTCCCCACGGCCTACGACACGCTCGCCGACCGGCACGGTGCGGTGGCGGCCGACGCACAGCGCCAGGCAATGCGCGCCGCGGTCGACGAGGTCGGTGCCGCTGCGGCCGCCGACGGCATCGACTGCCACTTCGCCAAGGGCGGGACGTTGACGTTGTCGACGAGCCCCGCCCAGACCGACCGGGTGCGGGCGCATGCCGAGCCCGACGACGTGTGGCTCGACGCCGATGCGGCGAGAGTTCGAGTGAACGCCACGGGTGTGCTCGGCGCGATGTACACCCCGCACTGCGCAGCACTCCACCCCGGCCGGCTGGCCATCGGGCTCGCCGCTGCCGTCGAGCAACGCGGCGTCCGCATCGTCGAGAACACCCGGATCGGCGCGATCGCACCCGGACTCGTGACGTGCATCGACGGGCAGTCGATCCGCGCCGGTGCCGTCATCCGCGCGACCGAGGGGTACACACCGACGCTGCGGGCACACCGGCGAACGCTCGCACCGCTCTACTCGCTGATGATCGCGACCGAACCGCTGCCCGACGAGACGTGGGCGTCGATCGGGCTCGCCGAACGGGAGACCTTCACCGACGGCCGCCACATGATCATCTACGGCCAGCGAACCGCCGACGGTCGGTTCGCATTCGGGGGCCGGGGCGCGCCCTACCACTTCGGGTCGAGGACTCGTCCGGCGTTCGACCTCGACGACCGGGTCTTCGGGCTGCTCGAGGCGACGCTGCGCTCGATGTTCCCCCAGATCGGCAGCGCTGCGGTGACGCATCGATGGGGCGGACCGCTCGGCGTTCCGCGCGACTGGATGGCGTCGGTCGGGTTCGATCCGCACTCGCGGCTCGGCTGGGCCGGGGGCTACGTCGGCGACGGGGTCTCGACGACGAACCTCGCCGGGCGGACGCTCGCCGACCTCGTGCTCGGCCGCGAAACGCCGCTCACTGCACTGCCGTGGGTCGGGCATCGTTCACCACGCTGGGAACCCGAACCGGCCCGATGGCTCGGCATCAACGGCGGGCGCGCCCTCGCCGATGTCGCCGACCGTTCGGAGGGTCGCACCGGCCGCCCGGCCCGGTGGGCCGAACGGCTGATGGCGAAGCTCTCTGGAGGCTGACCCCGCTCGTTCTGTCCCGCGAACGCGTGCAGCCTGCACGCGTTCGCGGGACACAACGTGTGGGGACGGGTCAGGCCTTGGGCTCGCAAATGACGAGCGGGATGTCGCGGTCGGTGCTCTCCTGGTACTTGTCGTAGTCGGGCCACTCGGCGACGGCGAGCGGCCAGAGCTCGCGCTTCTCCTCGGGCGACGCCGTCCGGGCGACGAGCTCGTGACGCTCCGCCAGGTCGTTGATGACGACGTCAGGGTGCTCAGTGATGTTGAGGTACCACTGCGGATGCTGCGGGGCACCGCCCAGCGAGGCGATCACGATGTAGCCGTCGCCGTGCTTCACCTTCATGAGCGGCGTGCGGCGGAGCTTGCCGGTGCGGCGACCCGTCGTCGTGAGGATGATGCAGTGGCCGCCCATCCACTCGTACCCTTCGGCGCCGTCGGTCGCGAGATAGCGCTCGACCTGCTCGGCGACCGGCTCCCATGGGCTCGGTTCGTAGTTCTCGTCGTTGGTGATGTCGGTCATCGGCGAAATCTACCGCCGCCCGGGAACGGGGGATGACCTCGATGTCGGGCTTCCCTTCAGTGCTGAACATCGCTACGTTCACGCAGTTCGAATTCTCGAAATGGATTGAAATGACACAACATCGCCGTCTCGCCACCCTCGCAGCCCTTCTCCTCCTCGCCACCACCCTCGTTGCCTGCCAGAACGGCAAGGTCGGCGGGAGGTGCAAGGCCGGGACGGTCGCGCAGGACGCCACCCACGTGCTCGTGTGCAAGAAGGGCAAGTGGAGCCGCCTGATCTCCAAGGCCGACGGCATGCGCGAGCTCGCCCGCATCCAGGCCGAGGAAGCCGCCCGGGCCCAGCCGCCGGCAACGCAGCCGCCATCGACTGAGCCGCCGGCCACCGCTCCCCCGGCGACCGAGCCCCCGGCGACCGTCCCACCCACCACCGCTCCGGTCGTGACCACGCCGCCGACCTCCGCTGCGCCCACCACGACAGCTGCACCGACGACGACCGCTGCGCCCACCACGACGACGCCGCCGTCGACCACCACCACCACCACAGCGCCCGCCACGACGACGACGTCCACCACGACCACCACACCCGCGACCACCTCGACCACGAGCACGACCACCACGACGACCGTGCCGACGCCCGGCTCCGATCTCGACGGATCGTTCGGGTCGAACGGTGTCGCGAGGGTGGACTTCCCGAAGCAGGCCCAGATGGTCGAGTCGGTGGCCACCACGTCGGGTGGAACGACGTTCCTGTTGACCGAGAACGGCGGCGCCAACTACTCGCGCACACTCCGACGCATCTCGGCCTCCGGCCAGGTCGACCCGTCGTTCGGCACCAACGGCAGCATCGTCCTCTCCCGTTGCTCCGGCTGCGAGATCGCCGTCGACGAGCTGAACCATCTGTACGTGTTCTCGCCCGGGCTCGACCCGATCGGTGTCCCGGCGATCTACGTCACCCGCTACAGCTCGGACGGGGTCGTCGACACGTCGTACGGCACGGCCGGCCGTGCCTACTTCAACACGACCACGTTCCAGATGGTTTCGGTCGGCCGGCAGGGTAGCGTCGCCATCGTCGACGCGATCAACCCTCGGGTCGCCATGATCTCGGCGGACGGGAAGAACGTGAACGTGGTCGCCACGAACCACTGCAGCGTCGTGTATGGCGGAGCCTTCGACTCCGTCGGGAGATTCCTCTTCCTGTCCGGTCGTTGCACCCCGATCGCTCCCTCGGGATCGACGTACGTCCAGAGCGTGTTCCGCCTGACGGCAAGTGGCCTCGATTCGGCGTTCGACACCGACGGTGTCGCGAACGTTCCCGGCACGAATGGTTTGGCGAATCGACTGCTGGTCGACTCCGCCAACCGTCCCCTCGTGTTCTCCGACCGTTCCGTGCTGCGGATGACGACAGCGGGTTCGCCTGACGGGTCCTACCACAACGGGACGGCGGCGACGCTGCCCGAGACCGGGGGCCGGACCCAGGCCACGGCGGTGGCCATCAACACCAACGACGAGGTGTTCGGAATCGTCCACACCCCCAGCGGTCAGTACAACGAGGACTTCGCCATCTCCAAGTTGCTGGCGTCGGGCCAACCCGATCCGCAGTTCGGCATCGGCGGGGTCGTCGTGCCGTCGGTGTTCGCCGGTCCGCTCACGTCGACGTTCGGAATGGCCCCGTTCAACTCACCGATCCTGATGACCTCGGGGAGCGGCGTGCTGATCTCGTCGAGCGTGCAGGCCACTGATCCCTCCTTCGGACCGCTGATCGCCAACGGCTTCGCGCGCCTCGACGGACAGGGCGCGGCGGTGTCCGGATACGGTTCGAACTCAGTGCTCGCACTCCGCGACGCTCCGCTGATGCTCCCCGTCGGCGCGACCTGGCCGGGTCCGAACGGGTCGGTCTACGTCTCCTTCGAACGCGACCGTGGGGTCGGCGTCGTGCTCGCCCGCTTCGCTGCGTCCGGCGGCCTCGACACATCGTTCAGTGGTGACGGCCTCATCGTCGATCCGCTGGCGACGTCGGTGACCGTCGATCCGACCGGACGGCCGGCGTTCTTCAGGGTCACCGTCTCAGCCGGCACCCTGTCGTTCGGCATGCAGACCGGCCCGACCGCTCGTTCGGCGGCTCGATTCACGACGACGGGGTCACCGGACCCGACGTTCGGCGGCGGGACGGTGACCTGGCCCGAACTGACGCTTCCGGCGGGAGCAACGTCCTACTGCGACGCGCTCCTGACTGCGACCAGCGACGGAGCGATCGTCGTGGCGTACGGGCCTGCCGGCGGGGTTGCCGAGTGTTCGACAACGGGCCTCGACCGAATCTCGGCGACCGGGGTCCTCACCCAGGGGTGGGCGCCGGCCATGAGCTCGCTCGCGGGTACCCGGGTGGTGAAGACCACGGCTGCAGCCTCCAACGGGCGGACCGTGGTGCTCCTCGCGACACCGGGCGCGCAGGACTCACGGATGGTCCGACTGACGCCGGCCGGCGACATCGACTCCGGGTTCGGGAGTGCCGGTGTCATCAACATCGGCGACAGCGGCGCTTCCCAGCTCGGCGTGCTGAACGACGACTCGGTGGTGGTCTCCGCGACCAGCGGATCGGCCAATTCGTTCAGCGCCGGAGGCATCGACATCCGACGGTTCCTCGTCGACGGCACGCCGGTCACGACCGGCGGCTTCGGCGCCACGGGGCGAATGCACTCGACCGGGACGCAGCGCACGACCGTCGCTGGCTCGCACATCGTGACCGCCGGATTCAACGCCGACGCCGGGGTCGACTCGACGGAAGGCTTTGTCCTCGCTGCACGCTCCGACGGCGCTGCCGAAACGTCGTTCCCCAGACTGGGCGACGACGGTCGGGCCGACTTCGCCTCGAACTTCTCGGTGCTCCACTACCCCGTCGTGTCGGGTCAACGGGCGTTCGTGGCATCGCTGAGCATCACCGGGGTCGTGGAGATCCGGAAGTTCTCCGGCACACTCTCCTGACGTTTCCGATCACAGTTCCCCTCTCGTTCCGATCCCGTTCGACGCTCCGCGCCGGTCACCGGCTCGCGCCCCGAACACTGGGCGTGATCCTGCTCGCAGCGCTCGTCGCCGTCGTCGCAGGTTGCACCGACGCGGACTCGTCGTCGTCCCCCAGCAACACCGGGGCGACGGTGTCCACCACTGTCATCCGTGCAACCACCTCGGTCCCGCCGCCACCGGCGGCAACGATGCCGGGCGCGTTTGCCGCCTCCGGGCCCATCTCGGCGCCCGTCCGGATCGGGCCGCCGGCCGGGAGCGCGCTCGACGGCATCGATCGCGACGCCGGTGTGAGTGTGCGGCTCCGCGACGGCTCGACCCTCTGGCTGTTCGGCGACACGGCGAGGGCCGACGACAACGGTGCGCTCGAGTACTTCGAGATCGGCACGGCGGCCTGGGCGGCGCCGGGCGAACCGACCATCACGAGGGACGTCGATCAGGGAGGCACCCCGGTTGCCTTCGCGACGCCCCAGGCCGGCTTCCCGCCGTGCCCGGGTTCGGCCCCGACTCCCGGCATGTGGCCGTCGTCCGCCGTCGTCCAACCGCTTGGCGATGTCGACCGCGTCATCGTCTGGATGGAGAACATCTGCCTCGGTTCGAGCATCCATGGCGCGGCACGGGGCATCGCCGTTGCCGAGTGGATCTACGACCCGGCGCGCCCGCCGACCGACGCGCCGATCCGGGCCCGAATCCTCAACCAGACCCTGTTCCCGCAGCGTTCGTTCGGGCTCGCCTCGCTGGTCGACGACGACGGGCGGGCGATCGTCTACACCTGCCAGGCACCCGAGCAGGGCGGGATGCCCGAGCAGTACGGGCCATGCCACGCGGCGAAGGTCGACCTCGACCGGGTGGCCGATCCGACCGCGTACTCAACGTGGACCGGCCAGGACTTCACCGGCAACGTGATGAGCTCGATGCCGCTGTCGTTCGAGCCCGGCAGCATCGCCGCGCCACTCCCGGCCGGCTCGTTCTCGGTCACGAAGGATCCCCATCTCGGCCGGTACGTGATGGTGTACAGCCCGTGGCCGGGCTACAGCGACTCGCTGGTGATCCGCACGGCGACCGCACCAACCGGCCCGTGGAGCGTTCCGACCGTCGTGCCGCTCCCGAACTGCTCCGACGCCGTGGGCCAGATCACGTTCTGGTGCTACGCGGCCTCGGCACAGCCCATCTTCAGCGAGCCCGGCAAGCTCGGCGTCGGGTACTACGACCGCAGCGTGTCGACGGGACCGGTTCGGGGGTCGTACCTCGTGGCCACGGTCCCCTACGACGCCGCCGTGCCCGCCGGGGGCTGACCAGGTGACTCACCGGCCGCAGCGCTGAGCGGCGCCGTCGATTCGTCGGGCCGCGAGGCGACGATCAGCTCCAGCATGCGGATGGGTCGCGAGACGGTGGGCACCTCGACGACATCGGGGACGGTGCGAGTCGAGCCGGCACCGTGCTCGGACAACTTGCGCGCCGTCGACACGACACGGAGGTCGAGCGAGCCGACGGAGCGGTTGAACGCGTTGACGGTTCGATCGAGCTGGCTGCCGACGGCGGCGAAGTGCTCGGCGAAGATGGCGATGCGCTCGTGCAACTCGATGCCGAGTTGCTGGATCTCGGCGGCGGCGCGCTCGGCCTGGTGCTCTCGCCAGCCCAACGCGATGCCACGGAGCAGCGGGACGAGCGACGACGGCGTGACGAGGTGGACGCCCTTGGCCGCCGCAGCCTCGAAGAGCGTCGGGTCGGCGTCGAGTGCGGCGGCGAGGAACGGCTCGCCCGGAAGGAACAGCAGGACCATGTCGACCGAGCCGTCGACCTTGGCCGCGTAGTCACGCTGCGCCAACGCCGTGACATGGCCGGCGACGGCCTTGGCGTGCTCGGCCTGGAGCCGCCGCTCGATGGCGGGGTCGCCCGCATTGGCGGCGTCGAGGTACCGGTCGAGGGGCACTTTGGCGTCGATCACGACGCAGCGGCCGTTGGGGAGTGGCACGACGACATCGGGTCGCGAGCGGGACTCGCCGTCGGTCACGCCCCGCTGCTCGATGAAGTCGGCGTGGCGGTCGAGCCCCGCCATCTCGAGCACCCGACGGAGCTGCACCTCGCCCCACGCGCCGCGCACGCGGTTGTCGCGCATGGCAGCCGCGAGCTTGGATGTCTCGGCCTGGGTGGCCCGATGGGCGACCGACAGGTCGCCGACGATGGCCCGCAGCGCGCTCGTCGCGTCGTTGCGCTCCCGTTCGAGCGCGACCAGACGCTCCGACAGCGCGCGGAGGCCGTCGCCGACCGCCTTGCTGTGGCCCGCGAGCACCGAATCGGTCGTCTGGTGGAGGGCGCCGTACTTCGCCTCGGCGAGTTGCACGAGTTGGGCGCTCTGCGCTGCAAGCGCCTCCTGGGAGAGTGAGCGAAACGCATCGAGCATCTGGTCGTCGGTGGCGGCAGCTGCCTCGACACGGGCAATGTGCTCGCGCAGCAGCGCCTCGCGTTCGGCCTGACGATTGGCCCGATCGACGTGGAACTCCTCGCGCCGGGCGCTCTCGCGAGCAGCATCGGCGAGGGCCGAGCGGGCCTGGACGGCGAGCCAGATTCCGCCGGCGGAACCGAGGAGCAGACCGATGAGCAAGTAGGCGATGTCCATGGAACGGACCGTAACGGCGACCACTGACAGCGAGCCGAGGAGCCCGTTGCGTGGCGGGTTCGCCGGACCCCACGCCCGTGCGAACGTGGTCGATCAGAAGGGCGACTCGTCGCGCGCCGGGTCGACCAGACTCGCCGGGTCGACCGGCGGTCGCACCGAGGCGAGGGGCACCGACGGCACGTGGATCCAGCCCTCGAGCACCGCGCAGTGGTGGTCCTCGACCGACTCGGGCGGGAAGGTCTGGTGGGCGCGAGCGGCGAGGGCGTTGAGCGCCGAGAGCAACGCGTCGAGGGTGTGGTCGGAGTCGATGCAGGCCGACCGCACCCGGTCGAGATCGAGCCACGTGCTGCAATCGTCGACGATGCCGGCGAGGATCGCCTTCCGGACGCGGCCCGCCTCGGCCGACTGCCCCTTGTAGCCGCGCTCGGGCAGGTGCCACGCCCGGAGGGCCGCCACCGGATACACCTCGACCAGGCGGCCGCTGCCGTCACGCGGCGCGGCGCCACCCCACCGCTCCGCCCAGTCCCGCTGCAACAGCGCGCAGCGCATGGCGACGTGCCCGAGGAGGTCGGCCGACGCCGACATCGGCTGCCCGCGTCCGTGGTCGCGCACCACGTTGTCGGTGTGGCGATGGGTCAGCGAGCGACGGTCCTTCGTGCCGGGCCAGGGCTCTCGGTCCTCATGGGCCCGGACGGCCTGCACGAACGCGATGGGCCACCCGAGCGGCGCGTCCACCCCGATGAGATCGACGTGGCCGCCGAGCTCGACGAGGTGTTCGTCGGTGGCGACCTCCGGCGGGAGATCGGCCCGCCACCGACCGGATTCGCCCGGATCGAGCACCACGACACCGGTGTTCCGGGGCTGAGCGGCCAGATCGATCCCGAGGATGCGCACACCGTGAACCTACGCCGGATCGCCGACGGTGTCCGTCGGGTCGCCGGCACCGTGGGCGATACCATCGCGGCACGAACGAGGGGGCGTCGATGAGCAGCACAATCATCCGGGGTGGCACGGTCTTCGACGGCACCGGTTCCGACGGCCGCCGCGCCGACGTACTCATCCACGACGGGGTCGTCGCCCGCATCGACCACGACATCGAGGTCGGACCCGACGTCGAGGTGGTCGACGCCAACGGGTGCTGGGTCACCCCCGGCTTCATCGACCTGCACACCCACTACGACGCCGAACTCGAGATCGACCCGTCGCTCGTCGAGTCGGTCCGACACGGCATCACCACCGTCCTCGTCGGATCGTGTGGACTGTCGTTCGCCGTCGGCGAACCCGAGGACCTGGCCGACATGTTCTGCCGGGTCGAGGGGGTACCCCGCGCCGAGGTGCTCCCGCTCCTCGAGCAGGTGCAGGATTGGGATTCGCCCAAGGGCTACCTCGACCACCTGGAACGCCTACCGCTCGGCCCGAACGTCATCTCGTTCCTCGGCCACTCCGCGATCCGCGCGCACGTGATGGGCCTCGGCCGAGCGTTGGACGACTCGGTGACGCCGACGCGATCCGAGCTCGACCGCATGGCCTCGATGCTCGACGAGGCGCTCGACGTCGGGTACCTCGGGCTCTCCATCAACACGCTCCCGTGGGACAAGATGGACGGCGATCGGTACCGCAGCCGGCCCACCCCGTCGGTGTTCGCGAACTGGAAGGAGTACCGGTTCCTCGGCGAGGTACTCCGTCGTCGCGACGCCGTGCTCCAAGGCGTCCCCGACCTGTCGGGCCGATGGAACTTCGCGCTCTTCGTCGCCATCGCGTCGGGCATCCGTCGCAAGCCGCTCCGCGTGTCGATCATCTCGATGCTCGACGCCAAGGCGGCGCCCGGAGCGTTCAAGGTCATCGGCGGGGCGATGACGTTCGCCCGTCGCTATCTGCGGGCCGATGTGCGCCTCCAGTCGCTCCCCCAGCCGTTCCGCCTCTGGACCGACGGCCTCGAGAACCCGGTGATCGAAGAGATCGGTGCCGGCACCGAGGCGCTACACCTGGCGACGAGCGCACGGGGAGACCTGCTGCGTGACCCGGTGTACCGGGAGCGCTTCCGCAAGCAGTGGAGCAACAAGCTCAAGGGCCGGGCGTATCACCGCGATCTCGCCGAGGCCCGCATCGTCGAGTGCCCCGACGACACGTTGGTCGGCCTCACGTTCGCCGAGGTTGCCGTGCGGCGCGGCCGCGACCGGATCGACACGTTCCTCGACCTGCAGGCCGAGTTCGGCAACGACCTGCGGTGGACGACCACCGTCGGCAACACCAACGAGGAGTCCGTCGCCTGGATCGTGAACCATCCGCAGGCCCAGATCGGGTTCTCCGACGCCGGCGCGCACCTGCGCAACATGGCCTTCTACAACTTCCCGTTGCACCTGCTCCGGCTGGTGCACCGGCGCCAACAGGCGGGCGCTCCGATCATGTCGACCGGCCAGGCGGTGCACCGTGTGACGGCCGAACTCGCCGACTACCTCGGCGTCGACGCCGGCCGCCTCCGGGTCGGTGGTCGAGCCGACGTGGCGATCGTCGATCCGGCCGGCCTCGACGACCACGTGGACGATGTGGAGGAGGCGGACATGCCGGGCCTCCCGTCGGTCCGCCGTCTCGTCAACCGCAACGACGGCGCGGTGCGAGCGGTGTTCGTGAACGGCCGCCAAGCGTGGGACGGCACGGCAGCCGCACCCGAGTTCGGGCGCGCCGGCGGATTCGGCACGGTCATCCGCCGAACGGCGCGCTGACCGCTGAACTCCACGGTTCAACTGTGGAGGTGAGCGATATGATCCTCCGACCATCGCGTCGGGAGGGGGCGAGACCATGAGCGATCACCGGCCCGGCCCCGGATGGCGTCGAGGTTCCGAAGCCCAGCGCGCCACGGCGGCGGCGCTCACCGCGCTCCCGGCGCACACGCACTTCTTCCACGGGCTGCCGATCGGCCGCACCGGTGACGACGTCGACCATCTGGTGATCGGGCCGACCGGGGTGTGGGCGATCGGGTCGCTCCAGTGGTCGGGGCCGGCGACCACCACACCTGACGGCATGCTGTGGCTGGGCACCACGCCCGTCAGCGTCGAGGCCGACCACATGTCGTCACGCGCCGAGTACGCCCGCCACGCGTTGGCCGGCGAGGTGCGGCCGGTCCTGTGCGTCGTCGGAGCCCAATTGCCACAAGCGGTGCACCGGATCAACGGTGTGGACGTCGTCGACGCGGACTGGCTCGTGTCGTTGCTCACGTCCCACCCGACGATCCTCTCGACCGTCGAGGTCGACGCTGCCATCCACGCTGCGACGCGGTGGCGGGTGCAGCCTCCCGACCACGTTCCCGAGCGGTGGGTGCCGCCGATCTTCGAGTCGTCGAGGGCGCTTCCGCCACCTCCGCCGCAGCGGTTCGACCGGGATCCCCGTCGTGTGTCCGCCTCGCAGGTGATGATCGCGGCGACCGTTGTCGCCGTGTCGATGCTCGGCCTCATCGGCTACCTCCTCACGGCCGACCGGGGCACGGTGTCGGCGTTCCCACAGACCGCGTCGATGGCGTCGGGTCGAGTCGTCGTGACCGACGTGCCGGGCTACGGCGCGCTCCGCGTCGAGGTGGTCTGCCCGGCCGAGGGCGGCCGTTTCGATCTCGTCGGCCACGTGCAGGGTGTGTACGACGGTCGGGTTCGGATCTCGACGACGGTGGGCGGCGAAGGTCGGTACCTCGGCGAGTTCTCGAGCCTGCAGCGGACCCCCGTGATCAGCGTGTTGGCGACTGCCACCGACACCACGTTCTCGGTCCAACGCGTCGATCGGGCGGGTCGCGGCGGAGAGGTGTCGACGTTCGCCGTGACGACGCCGGCCGAGCCGTGCCGACCGGCGTCGGAGCCCACCGGAGGGTAGGGACAACCCGACAACGGACACACCGGCTGGCGGGATCGGCAGGCGACGGGTCGATTCCTACGCTCGTCCCATGCGCCGAATCGACCTCTCCGCCGCCCCGCACGACGTTCGCACCGTCCCGGCCAGGTCGTTCGCCGGACGGACCGGGAGGTGGTGGTTGGCGGTGACCTCGCTGGCGATCGCCGTGATCGCTCCACTGCCGTACCTGACGTCGGGCCTCGGCGACATGGCCCGGGAGGGACAGGAGATCGCCGGCAACTACGTCGATCGGCCGGGGTGGTTGCAGGTCGCCTTCTACGTGCACGTGTGCCTCGGCGGCTTCGCCATGCTGACGGCGCCGGTGCAGCTGTCCTCGCGGGTCCGGCGGCGGACGCCCCGCCTCCACCGGGTGGCCGGTCGCGTCGGCATCGCCTCGATCCTGGTCGCTGCGATCGCCGGCGCCGTCCTGTCGCCGTACTCGGTCGCCGAGGGTGTCGGCTTCGCCGGATTCGGCCTGCTCGCCGTCGCGTGGTTCACATGCGCCCTCGCCTCGTATCGAACCATCCGCCGCGGCGACGTCGCCGCGCACCGACGCTGGGCGATCCGGACGTTCGCGCTCACCTACGCGGCCGTCACCCTCCGTCTCTGGCTCGGCGTGATGATCGGCGTGCAGGCCGGCATCATGGGCGTCGACGGCGACCTCGCCTTCGATCGGGCGTACCACATCGTCCCGTTCCTGGCGTGGGTCCCGAACCTGATCCTCGCCGAGGTGATCATCGACCGGACCACGTCCCGCGCCGTCGGCCGCACGGCGCGCCGACCGGCGATCTGACCGCGACGGTC
>WBZX01002427.1_pt1 | contig 12655 bp, 7 predicted proteins | sample 5204211 | NCBI WGS metagenome assembly WBZX01 (sample SAMN12344362, study PRJNA552823) | activated sludge metagenome | biome: Activated sludge suspended growth; feature: Nitrification reactor; material: Wastewater; isolation source: activated sludge from nitrification reactor of wastewater treatment...
CGCGGCGGCGGGACGGAGCACGTCAGCGATCGCCTTGGCGCGGAGGTAGGCGACCTCGGAGGCGGGGAGGAAGCCGTGCGCCGCGACGCCCGGGAGATCGTCCTCGGGGGCGATCACGGGGGCGTCACCGGCTTTTTCGAAGGCCTGCTCGAAGGCGAGCGCGATGCGGGCACGCAGGGTCGCGCCGCCCGTGGAGGCGGCCCAGCGGACGAAGGCCCAGCCCAGCTCGGCGTGGCGCGTCTCGTCCTCGGCGATCGACGACAGGGCCTCTCGCACGGCCGGCGCGGAGGCGACTCCCGCGCAGGCGGCGACCTCGATGGCGGCGAGCGTCTCGCCGACACAGGCCTCGATCACGGTGGAGATCGTGGTGGCCTCCAGCGTCATCGCGCCGGCAAAGGCACCCTCGATGTCGAGGGGGCCGAGATCGAGCGGGCGCCCCGCGTACACGGACGCGAGGGAGAGGGCCAGTTGCGCGTGGCGGATCTCGTCCTCGCCGGCCCGCTGCGAGGCGGAGACGAGGGCCGGAGGCGCGCCGCAGGCGAGGAGAGCCATCGAGAAGCGGGCGAACGAGGCGATCGAGGCGTGCTCGTACCGCGCTCGCTCGGACCAGCGGCGCGCGAGGACGGCGTCCAGGGCGGCGTCGCCCGAGCAGGACGCGACGAGGGGGAGGCCGCTCCAGGCGGCGGTGCCACAGGTGACGTCGGCCAGGCGCGGCTCGCCCGCGATCATCAGGGGGCGGCCGTCACAGCCAATCGAGCCGACGAGGTAACAACAGGCCTCCGCGGCCGCAGGATCGCTGTTGGCGTACGGGCCGCTGCGCGTGCTGCACTCGCAGGTCCCGGAGCCGGGGGGCAGGTTGCTGAGCTGCGCGTCGCCCGGAGTGGCACAGACGCCGTTCGCGTCCGGCGCAGCGCAGTGGACCTCGTAACAACACTGGCCATGGTAGCCGAAGTCGTCATTGTAGACGGGGCCCACACAGGTCAGCTCGGGGGTCGGCTCAAGCTCGTTGCCGTCCGGATCGACGGGGTCGGTGGTGGTGTTGGTCTGGCTGGATCCGCCGGCGCCTCCGCCGCCGTCGCCTCCGACGGTGACGGTCGTGCCGCAGCCCGCTGCCAGGACGAGGGTCGCACCCCAGCGCGAGGCGCGGAGAAGTCTTGTCAAGAAGATCTGCATGGCAGTCGGCTCAGCAATGGCCATGCCGTGCCAACACGATGCCATTCTCAGCGATCTTGCGCCCCCGACGCGTGCCGTGATGTGCCAATCCGGAAGCGTGCGCCACGCTCACCCGATGGACCGTTTGCCCGGCGATGGCTCGATCCGGGGACGGCGAGGTCGCTCAGCGAGCGGGCAGCGCCCGGAGTCGCTCAGCGAGGGGGGCGCGGTGCGCGGCGGCGCCTTCGGGCGGCGAGGAGGCCGAGCGCGAGCAGGGCCGCCGCCGGGAGGGCGCGGGGGCCGCCGGAGGGGGGCGCCGCGCTGCACGCGCGCGGGACCTGGGCCGCTCCGCCTGCGCCGCCCTCGGCGCCGGGGGCGCCGCCTCCACTGCCACCGTCGTCGCCGGGGGCGCCGCCGCCTTCCGGGCCGCCGGCGCCTTCGGTCTGGTCCGCGCCGCACAGCGACGAGAAGCCGTGTCGAGGCACGGTGTCGCACTCTCCCGGGCTCGCGCCGGCCGGGTAGGCGTCGCAGATGCCGGCGACGTCGTCGGCCTCGAGCGTGCGCTGGGAGATGGTCCCGGGGGTGTAGACGGCGAACATCGTGGCTTCGGGATCGGCCGAGTGCGAGAGGCCGAGGAAGTGGCCCGCTTCGTGGGTCGCGACGGACAGGAGGTCGGCGCCGGGCGCCGTGTCGGCCACGGCGAAGTCGTGGAGGGCCGTGTTGACCTCGATGTCGGCGTCGTAGATCTCCCCCGTGGAGCGGCTGAACGTGACGGTGGTCATCGCGAGGACGCCCGTGCCGGAGTGAGGCCAGGACGCGTCCCGGAACATGACGACGTTGGCGTTGGCCTTGTCGGTGTTGTACTCGACGTTGGCGCAGGCGACGCTGCCCGTGTACGAGGCGCGGATACCGGGGTGGCCGCCGGAGCAGGCCGCGTTCATCCACGCTTCGAAGGCCTTCGTGAAGATCGCCTCCGCCTGCGGGAGACTGGCCTGCTCGGAGGCGTCCCGCTGGACGTTGAAGCCGACGCACGGCCGCGCCCAGAGGAGCGGAGTCCCGCAGTCGTCCGTGCTGGCCGGCTCGCAGATGCGGCCGGGCTCGTTCTTCTCGGGGCACGAGGCGGAGCGGCAATAGGCGTGGGCCTGTGTCGCGGAGAGGAGGAGAGCGCCGGCCGCGAGGGCGAGCACGGGGGCCGCGCGGAGGCCGTGACGGGGGGAGCGGCGCGGGCTCATGGCTTCTCCTTCTTCGCGGTGCGGATGACGGAGACAGCGGCGTCGAGGGCCTTTCCGACGAGCGCGGAGCGCGCCGAGACGGTCGGCCCCTGGGGCGTGAGGAGGACGCCCGCGTCGGGGCTGGAGCGGAGGCGGGAGGTGCCCTTTTCGTCGGCGACGAGGGGGAAATGGCCCTGCGCCATGCCTGTGACGACGAGGGTGTCTCCGGCCTTCTGGAGGAAGAGCACCGCCTTGGAGCCGGCGGCGATCTGGGCCTCTCCGGAGACGGCCTGACCGATGTCGCCGACGGCGCCGCCGAGCGTGCGGACCCACACCGAGGCTCCGGGCGCGCCGACGATGGCCGTGTCGACATGGATCGACGTGTACGTGACGATGCGGCGCCCGCCGCCGAGCTCCTCCCAGCGAGACCTCTTTTCACCGGCCGTGCCGGCGATCACGAAGGTCGAGGGCGTGAGGAGCTCGTCGAGGCTCAGGAGGAGCGACACCGAGGCTTCGGCGGGGGCGATCCCCGAGGTCGGGGCGTGCGCGGAGAGGGTGAGCGCGGGCGGGAGGAGGAGGACCGAGGCGACCAGGAGGACGGCTTTGCGCATAGGACAGCACCACGCGAACGGGGCCTCGGCCCCGCGTCGAGAGCGGGTTTTCGTCGGGAGGGAGGTGGCGTGGCGGCAGAGGCCGCCGTCATGCCCTGTCGTAGCGAAAACCGCGCCACGGGGAGCGCCGGCAAACATGCGCTTTTGCCCGCGCCCCCGCCCCGCCCCCTCCGTGACTCCGTCTCACCATGACCCCCCCGGCGACACCCATCTCACCTTGCGACCGCGCTATCGTTCCCCGGTGAGCGTCAGCGTCGTGAGCGCGGGATCGGCGTCGATCTGCGCGTCGGTGAAGAGGACGTCACGAAGCTGCTTCTTGGAGAAGAGCTCCGTCTGATCCAGGTAGTGCGGAGACGCCGGATCGCGGGACTGGCTCGTCGTGAGGAGGGCGCGGGCGACAGGCCCTTCCTTGGTCATCTCGGCGACCATGATGAAGCTCGATCCCTTGTTGCAGAGGTAGCCCTCTGTCGTGAGCGAGGTGTTCGGGTCGAGGACCTCGGCCTGCGCCGGCTCGGGGAGCAGGCTGGTGTTGATGTTGCCCTTCCCGTAGAAGCTCACGACGTTCGCGGCGCCCTCCAGATCCTGGCCGCCGGGGATCGGAATACGCTTGTCTCCCTTCCTGACGAACTGGGTCTCACCGAGGGTGGCCGTGACTTCGAGGTTGGCCTTCTGGAGGAGGGCGACGGCCTTCGCGAGCGCGACGACGATGGGGTCGTCGCCGGTGGCGGGCTTGGGGGCGAGGGTGTTCGGCGTCTGGATGGGGCTCTCGGGATCGAAGGGCACCGCGTAGAGCGCGCCGGACGTCTGCACGTCGGCGAACTTCACCTGACCCAGGAATTCGCGCCAGAGGACGGCGCCGGGGGCGTCGAGATCCGCGCGGCCGCTCCAGCCCTGGAGGGCCGCGCACGCGGGGGCGACATCGATGCTCGCGCCGTCGACGATCACGGGGGCCGCGCCCTGGCAGCGGAGCACCACGCCGTCCTTGAGCTGCTCGGCCACGATCTCCCGATCGTCGAAGAGGGCCGCGATGACCTCGTCCCGCGTGAACTTGCCGTCCTCGCCCGAGGCGCCGTCCGGGTGGACCTCGGTGAGCATCTGGAGGTTCATGCGCGATCGGGGGTAAAGGGGGGCGCCCGTCGGTCCGTAGAGGAAGGAATACCCCGCGAGCGGCTCGGCCGGGTTCGAGGCCCACGGGGCGTCGTTCGCGTTCATCACGAAGTCGGGGCGCGCGAGCGTCGGCGCAGCGTCCACCGGGACGAGGCCGTCCGCGTACGGCTCGCTCGACGCGAGCCACGTGTCACGGGAGGTGGAGCCGTCGAGGAGGGTGGCGCCGAATTTGGCGAGGAGCCCAGTGAGGGAGTCGCTCTTCAGGGCGTCCTCGAAGGCGGCCGTGGACTCCGCGCTCAGGGCCGGGACGCGCGATCCGTCGAGCAACACAGCGTCGCCCTGATCGTCGGCGGCGATGGTGTAGACCCAGGGGACGGCGTGGACGTCGGCGTGCGCCTTCACGAGGTCCTTGACGCTGGTGGCTTGATCGATGCGGAGCCACTGCTCGACGAGGCGAATGTCTCCCTCGTTGGCGTCCCGCAGCGCGAAGGCCGTCGTGTCCGTCCACGTGAGGCCCGCCCCCGCGACGACGAGGCCGTGCTCGGTGCGCCAGAAGGTGCGTGTCTGCTTGGTGAGGCTGCCGTCCGCGGCCTTGACGTCGATCGACGCCTCCTGGGAGGTCATCTTCCTGGCCTCTCCGTCGACGAGGTAGCTTGTCGGATCGCCCTTGGCGAGGGCGAGTCGGTAGACCGTCATGTGCTGGGACGGGGCCACCGTGTGCGTCCAGGCGACGTGCTCGTTGAAGCCGATCTGGATGGTGGGACTGCCCAGGATGGAGACGCCGTAAACATCCATCTTGCCGGGGATGGTGAGGTGCGCTTCGTGCCAGTGGATCTCGCCCTCCCAGGGGAAATGGGGGTTGGCGAGGACGATGCCGTTGCCCGTCTCCGTGCGGTCGCGGCCGAGGCCCCAGCCGTTGCTGCCGAACCCGGGGTGCGCGAGATCGAACCCCGGAGTCTCGGGGGGAGGCGCCGGGGGAGGCGGGCTGTTGCCGGGGGGAGAGGCCTTTCCGATGTAGCCGAGGAACGCGACGGAGCTGCCGCGGAGGGCCAGATCCAGCGTGTAGGCCGCGAGATCGACGGCGGTGATGGGCTTCACCCAGTCCGCGCCTTTGCAGGGCTCCGGGAGCTTGTCGATGCCCGTGTCCGCGAGCCACCGATTGTAGCCGGCGACGTAGCCCTCCAGGAGACCGCGCACGTCCTGGGGTTGCTTGGGCAGCTCGGCGGCGGCCGTCTCCTGGAGGCGCATGGCGAGGTACGCAAAGTCGCTGTCGACGTTGGCGTCCTTGTCGCCGGGGCCGAAGGTGGCGGCCCGGCGACTCTGGATCTTGACCATCTGGTCGGCCAGCGTGCACCCGTAGTCCTGGGCGGCGGCGTAGCCGATGCCGTAGCCGAGGCTCGGGAGATCGTCCGCCGTGACGTGGGGGATACCGAAGCTGGTCCGGCGGATCACGGCGCGGTAGTCGGCGCCTGTGGGCGTCGTGTCGTCTCCTGTGCAGCCGGAGAGGGCGAGCGCGACGAGCGGAGCGAACGCGAGGGCGATCTTGCGCATTTGGGGGGGACGGAGACGCGTTGAGGTGGCGACAGGGGCCGGAGAGACGCCTGCCGCGCCCCCAAAAAAGCTTGGGAGGGCGTTGGTTACGTCTGGCGGGCCAGCGCGGATTCAATGTCGGCGAGGAGCTTCGGGTCCTCGGGGTCGACGGAGGAGGGGTAGCGGCCGGCGATCTTTCCGTCCTTGCCGATGAGGAATTTCTCGAAGTTCCATTTGACCTCGCCGCCGGGCGGGGCCTGGACGAGGAAGGCGTAGAGGGGTGTCTTGCTCGGGCCCTTCACCACGCTCTTGGAGAACATGGGGAAGGTGACGTGGAACTTCGCGTCGCAGAACTGGGCGATCTCCTTGTCGCTCCCCGGCTCCTGCGCGCCGAAGTCGTTGGAGGGGAAGCCGAGGACCGAGAAGCCCTTGGACTGGAGCTTTTCGTGGAGGCGCTGGAGGCCCGCGTACTGGGGAGTGTAGCCGCACTCGGAGGCTGTGTTGACGACGAGGAGGACCTTGCCTTTGTAGTCCGAGAGGGCCTTTTGCTGGCCTTCGAGGGTGTTCGCGGAGAAGTCGTGGAAGGACATGGTGCTCACCTGGGGAGTGGGAGAGGGGGAGGAGGGGATGGGGGCTGTCGCTGCTCGGGAGTCCTGCGCCGACCCGGTGCCCTTGGGCTCGGGGCCCGGGGGCGAGCTGGCGCAGGCCGCGCCGGAATACAGGGTGGCCGCCCAGAGGAGGAGGCGGAGGGCACGAGGCGTTCGGGGCATGACCCCCGGACATAGGGCCCGATCAGGGCCGGCGGCAAGGGGTCACATGCGATGAAGCGCGGGCGGGTAAATGAGGCCCTGGCTCCACTGGGTGTGGATCTCGTAGCCTCCGAAGGGGGACTCGTCGATGCCGGGGTGGAGATCGGTCTCCGGGAATCGGCCGCACGGGAGGCCCGTCACGAAGGCGGTGTCGATCTGGACGGCCGTGCGGAGGGGGCGGACCCTGGCGGTGCGCCAGTTCTTGGCGAAGTCGGAGCAGGCGAAGAGAGGGCCCATCGCGGCGGGGAGCTGGGAGACGAGGGGCTGATCCATGAGCTCGCGGAGAGGCTCGAAATGGGGGAAGTGGGAGAGGGGCAGCGGCTCGCCGACCTGCTCGAAATCGAGGGCGATCAAGGGGTGTCCGGACTCCGTGGCGACGGAGTAGCGATCGGCCGTGACGGTGATCCGGGCGAGCTTCTTGGCGAATCCCCACCAGAGGAGGCCGCCCGCCGTGGCGAGGAAGTTGTCGAGCCAGAGGCGGGGCATGAAGAAGAATGGGCCGCTCGGACCGGTGAAGGCGCGCGTCACGTGGGCGAACGGAATGCCCACCACCTGCTCCCTGTACGTCATGCTGGGGAGGAGCGTCGGGATGCTCATGTGGGCGCGAAAGAGGTCGTGGAAGAAGAGGACGACAGGGTGTGTGCCCGGCGGCGTGAGGGTCTGTGGGCCCAGCGTGAGGCCGTGGGGCAGGAGGTCCTGGACAGACTGCGTGGGGAGGACCAGCGTGGCGCCGCGCATGACGCCGTCGCCGATGAGGCGAACGTCGTTGTAGGGGGACGGAGGCTTCATTTGCCCTCCAGCGCGGCTTCACGGTGGGGGTCGAGCTCGGGGGCGTACCAGCGCTCGTCCCAGGATTGGGACCGGGGAAAGAGCTTGTCCTTCTCGGGGCCGACGGCGTCGCGGGGGAGGCAGAAGTCGGGCTTCTGCGCGGCCTTGGAGAGCCAGTCGAGGAGGGCGCCTATCTGGCGGTTCTCCTCGTCGCGGGCCATGGAAAAGAGGTTGGCGAGGGGGGTGGGGTCGCAGTCGTCGAGCTCGTACGGGTTGTGGAGATCCTCGGCCAGCCCCGGGAAGAGGTCACGAATGAAGTCCACGAAAGGCGGCATCGGCGGCGCCCCGGGGGACTCGCTGAAGGCGGGGAGGACGCGCTTCTTCGCCTCGGCGATCGCGTCGAGGTGACAGCGGTCCACGAGGAAGTACTGCTTGTGTCCGTCGATGGCAGGGATGGGGCCGACGATGCCGTCGACGGCGGCCATCAGGCGGGCGATCGCGCTGGATCCGCCGCTCGACGCGGGGACGGGGGGGCGCTCCGGGAGAGGGCCTATCGCGGGCAGCCCGGGGAGGCCCGGAAAGCCAGGGGGGACGGGCGGCCGGGGCGGGGCCTGGCCGGGGGCGTAGGAGGGTTTCCTGGAGGTCTCTCGGGTATCCTCGACGGCCTTGACGAGCTCGTCGTACGCGGCCTCCATCTCCTGTCTTCCGCTGCTCGTCCGCTCGAGGAGGGCCAGCCTCTCCTTGGCAATGGCGATCTGTTTGTCGCGGAAATCCCAGGCGGTGACCTCGTCGATGAGCCTCTGGAAGAGGTCTGTCCGGCCCTGGACGATGCCGGCCGAGGTGTGGAGCGCGCGCATGTCCTCGAGCTGGTTCGCGAGGTGGGCGCGGCGCCGGGACCAGCGTGCCTGTTCGCCCCAGCTCTCCCACTCGCGGGAGAGGAGCGTCTCGAGGATCATCTGGGGCTCGATCACCTTGGCCGCGTGGCGCGCGCGCTCGCGCGTGACGGGGGGCGCGAGGCGCTTGGCCTCCTCGTTCCACGCGTGGAGGACGCCGACGAGTCGCCTCGGAGGACCGCTGTTGACGACGGCGGGGAGGGCCGGTGAGATCTCCGGCCAGCCGCGCTTTCCGTGCGCGTGGAGCTGCTCGCCGGCGGGCGCGCCCGTGGACCAGACCTCGGTGCCGCAGCGGTAGGCCATCCTCTGCCCGAGGTCCTCGCGGAGATCCGCGCGGAACCAGAAGGGGCGAATCGGCTCCAGCTCGTGGACGACGCCGCCCTGGCCCTCGCGGATGGAGAGCTTGGTGACGAGGCCGAGCAGCTCCACGATGGGCTGGCTGGGATACTCGTGGATGCAGAGGCTGAGGGGCGACTCGATCTCGCAGAGATCGCGGAGGTTCTTGACCCAGCGGGAGATGCTGACGAGGGACTGGTAACAGGCCTTCTCGGACTCTGCGACGTCGCGGTACTGCTTGAGGGTGTAGTAGCGAATCGGCAGCTCGCCGGCGAGGACCGCGATGGCCATCGCCATGCCGTCCATGCGCTCGCCGCCCTTCTTCACCATGCGGGCCTTGGCGGCCTTGAGCTGCACGCGCTTGCGGCGGGTCTCGGACTTGAGGATACGGCCCCACTTGTCGGCCACGAAGCGCCACTCGGACTCGTTGTTCCGGGTGGCGGCGGCGTTCCTGGTGACCTCCAGGATGGTGCGGAAGACGGCCTCCGAGTTCTGGTCGAAGGCCGGAATCACGCCCGTGTTGATGCGGAGGAGAGCCTGCGGGGTGCTCTCGCCGGCGCCCGTCGCGGTCATCCAGGTGACGTCGGGGAGCTCGAATTCAGCCTGTGTGGTGGGGATTCCGGTGACCTCGGAGGCGGAGATCGCGGCCGTGGTCCTGTCGACGAAGGCGAAGACGGGGACGAGGCCGACGCCCCACTCGTCCGGCTGGCTCTGGTTGTGCCAGCGGACGGGCAGGAGGAACTGGAGATCGTTGTTCGCCCAGGTGCCGACGTTGTTGGTCTCGGAGATCATGCCGTCGTAGCTCGTGGCGGCGAGGTAGACGTAGGCGAGCCCTTCGGCGCCGTCGCTCGACTCCGGGGGCGCCCACAGCTCGAAGCGGATGCCGCTGCCCTCCAGCGCCTCGTTGAGGTAGGCGCGGACGAAGTCGTCGAGGTTCTTGCGGCGCGCGAGGAGCGGCATCACGCGGACGGCGGCGTCCTTGTAGACGAACGGGCCCGCGACGGCCTGGGAGGACGCGCCGAGGGTGCCATTGAACTTGTCGGCTTGATCCCCGGAGTCGAAGCGAGGCTCGTAGACGTTGCCCACCTGATCGTGCCAGTTCGTGTCGAAGGTGCGCCAGGCGATGTTGACGCCGCGCTCGTAGAGCATGTCGACGTCGTACCAGAAGGGCATGACGGGCTGGAGATAGGCCATGTCCACGCCGTCGCCGCGCCACTCCCGCGCGGTCTCGAGGCCCAGCGTCTCGATGATGGGGAGGCTCGCCCAGCGGTGGAGCGTGATGCCGACTCCGCCGCTCGTGTCGCCGGCGAGGGTGCCGAAATCGCCGAGGAGGCCAAAGCGGTTCACCGACTGGAGCTTCATGTTGGCGTCGGTGAGGGACTGGTAGCAGTACCTCGCGGGGTCCTCGGAGGCGCGGAACTGCTTGAGGTTGAGGGTGCGGAAGTTGAGGGCGAACGTCTCCGGGGACACGGAGCGGATGGCGGTGCCCATCATGCGCATGCGGTTCTCGGGGGTGGGGCCGCGGCCGCCCGGAGGCGGCGTGAAGAAGCCCATCGACGAGAGGACGGTCATCATGTCGCGGGACAGGCGGTTCGCGTCCTTGAAGAGGGCGCCCCAGACGGCCCACGGGAAGAACGGGTTGTTCTGGTCGACAGGCATCTGGAAGACGGTGAAGGGCGGGCGGCGATCGACCTCGAGGAAGGTGCGCAGCTCCTGCCTCTTTCCGGCGTAGACCTCGGGGAAGACTGCCGCGTTGACGCAGGCGGCCTGGAGGGGGCGACTCGGGTCCTGGAGCCACTCGTCGGCGGTGGGGCCGATCTGCACGAGCTCCTTGGTCCAGCCGTAGACGGTGCGACCGAGGGTCATCGACATGCCGTTGTCGACGAAGATGTAGGGGGTGAGCCAGGCCCAGTCCTTGAATACATACTGTCCATTGACGAGGCAGTATTGCTCGACGGGGAACGTGAACATGATCTCGCGCTGGGACAGCCACCCGAGGTTGGCCTTGTCGGGGGCGAGAGAGCCGTAGTCGACCATCATCAGGAAGGCGTACGGCGAGAAGGCGCGGAACCAGCCGAGCTCCGGAGGGATGATGTTCACGTAGGCGTCGGCGAAGCGCTGCATCGCGAGGACGCTGCCGCGCAGCGGGAAGACGCGGGAGGTCATGCCCCGGAAGAAGAAGGGGGGTTCGAGGGGGAGGGTGTAGGCGACGTGCTCCGGTTCGCTGAAGTTCGGCATCGTCATGGGGGTTCCGCTTTCGTCACGTCGTGTCCTGGAGAGCCAGTTCGATGATCTCGACGAGGGCGAGGCGCCGTGTCGTACGAGGGTGTCAGGCGCGCTCGATCACCCACTCCGGGAGCGCCTCGAGGAAGCGGCGATCCCGGCTGTCGGGGAGGTGCTGGAAGAGGAGGCGGAGCTCGTGCTTGGCCGCGCCCGCGAGCGCGTGGGCCGTCTTTCGCGCGTGCTCGATGCAGTCGTACCTGTCCATGAGAGAGCGCGTGAAGCGGACCTCGTCGGCGGTGCGCTCGTTTCGGGGGCGGCCGAGCATGGAGCGGAGTCGGGCGCGCTCGTCGGGCGTGGCGAGCTCGAAGAGGCGAATGAGCATGATCGTGCGCTTTCCCTCGTAGATGTCGCCGGAGAGCTCCTTGCCATAACGGTCCTCGTCGCCGACGATGTTGAGGAGGTCGTCCTGGATCTGGAAGGCGGCGCCGAGGACGAAGCCGAAGCGGACGAAGAGCTCGGGATCGATGCGGCCGCGCGTGCCGATGAGGGCGCCCGTGCGCGCGGGGTGGATGGTGGCGAGCCAGCATGTCTTGCGCATGACCATCTTGAGGTAGTCGGCCTCCGTCACGTCACAGACGTTGTCGCGGCGCCAGCCGAGCTCCATGGCCTGCCCCTCGGCGGAGGCGACGGCCATGTGCTCCGTCTCTTCGAGGAGGCGCATCGACAGCTCCGCGCCGAGGCGACGGCGGTTGTCGATGAGGGGGCGCAAGGAGAGGAGAGAGAGGGTGTCTCCGACGTTGATGGCGATGGGGACGCCCTCCGCGACGTGGAGCGCGGGCTTGCCGCGGCGAAGCTCGCTCTCGTCCTGGATGTCGTCGTGGATGAGCATCGCGTTGTGCATCAGCTCGATGGACACGGCCGTTCGGACGGCGTCCTCGACGGTGCCGCCGAAGGCGCGTGCCGTCGCGATGCAGATGGTGGGGCGCATCGCGCGGCCGCCGCGGCGGGGGTACTCGCCGACGAGGTCGTAGAGCCACTGCCTCGGCTCGCGCGCCGGCAGGTACTCGAACATCAGTGTCCGCGTGGCGTCGCCGTACTCGCGGAGCACCGACGGCACCAGGTCGCCCGCCGCCATGGCCGGGTCAGGCCGCGTCGTGGACGGTGATGGTCAATGTGCCGCGCGGCTCGCGGGTGATCGCGTCGGTGAAGGTGCCGCGGTACGTGCCAGTCGCCTGGTCGGTGGGGACAGTCACGTTGACGCGCACGCCGTAGCGGAGCTCCTCGATGTAGACGGCGGAGAGAGAGCCTTTCTCGGCGCCCTCGATGGACTTGAGGGCGTTGATGGTGAGGTTGGCCGTCTTGGCGCGATCGGCGAGCTGGACTTGCACGACGACGGGCCGCGCGGAGGTCACGCGGACGGTGACGTCGACGGGGACGGGCGCGCTCGACACGGGGACGGCGCCGGCCGGGCCCGCCGCGCCTGCGAAGCCGGCTCCGAGGGGGTTGCCGAAGATGTCGGTGCCCTGTCCCATGCCGCCCATGTACGGCATCACGGCGCCGAGCCAGAGGCGCCCCATCTGGGTCCAGAGGCTCATCATCATCGCCATCGGATTGGGAGTCTCGTCCGCCATTGTCTCTCTCGCTTTCGAAGGATCGGGCCTCAAGGAGGCGGCGGCATCGAGCCCGCCCCGGAGGTATTCGTCGCAGACTTTGTAGGCGAGCTGGACGGCTCGCTCCAGGACACCGGGCTCGGCCCCGTCGGGCTTTGCGGGGGTGGGGCCGCCCGGCGCGCCGCTCACGGCGCCGAAGGCGAGGGCGGTGTGGCGCAGCGGGCGGGCGCGCTCGGGGGCGGAGCGGCGGTACCGGCCGGCGCCGTTGGGGGCAGAGCCGTTGGGGGGTGTGGCGTGCGGGGCAGAGCCGTTGGGGGGTGTGGCGTGCGCGGCCGCGCCGTTGGGGGCCGTGGCGTGCGGGGCTGCGCCGTTCGGGGCCGCGTGGGGGGCCGCGGCGGAGCCGTT
>WBZX01002428.1_pt1 | contig 12654 bp, 14 predicted proteins | sample 5204211 | NCBI WGS metagenome assembly WBZX01 (sample SAMN12344362, study PRJNA552823) | activated sludge metagenome | biome: Activated sludge suspended growth; feature: Nitrification reactor; material: Wastewater; isolation source: activated sludge from nitrification reactor of wastewater...
TGAAGAGAAGTACTCTCACGATTGCAGCCTGCCGGAGGCAGGCATGCAGTGTGTCCCCGGTTGGAAACCGGGGACAAGTAGGACTGGGAACGAGAGTATTACTTACGAACTCGCACCAGTTTCATCGAATCCTCACGAAAGTAGACGGTGCCTGCCGTGGCTCGTAGCTCGGCGATCAATTCAACTTCTTTGCTCGGCTCATCAATCTTGATCTCGAAGATCAGTAACTTCCACGCACTGTCACCTTCTAGTTTGTTAATACGCTGGCTGCCTGAAATACGGATTCCGGCTCCGGTGCCCGAATGATCGGCGGAGCCTTTGATACCTTCAGCCTTGGCAGAGGCTGCAAATCGATAGGTGCCAGCAGGCAGCACGACCTTGGTGCGGTACGATGCAATGCAGCGACCTGACGGCCCCACTGCGATCATCATTCGCTTAGGGTCGCCTTGAGGCGATTGCTTCTCCAGCTTGGCATCATCGGTTTCTTTTCGTTCTTCCCAGTTGGTAATGGTGGCCACACCGCTGGCATCGAAGAGCAGCCCCTTGGGATCGTTCACGGCATTGAGCCTGGTCAAGATCTCGCTGCGGGCTTTGACTCGTTCTTTCAAGCCGTTCGTATGGTTGATTGCCTCCTGGGCTGCGCCAGCATTGTATTTGGTCAACGTTGGCTGAATGCGTTTGCTGATCTCTTCAATACGCTCCAGCATCTTCGTGGGAGGAACAAAGCTAGGCATCAGGTCGTTGATCTTGTCGCGGTATCTGGTTCGCCAGGTTGGGTTGGTCATGATGGCGTTGGCTACCAGTGCTTGTGGTACATGAGTGATGGGATAGTTCGGGTCGCCGAACATCTGATCCATACCATGGGGCAGGAAGTAAGCCTTCTTGGTCTTGGCATCGATATACACCCGGTAGTTATTCCGCTGCTGGCAGTAGCCATCCCAGTGGCAGGTCATATGTTCGATGGCCATGAAGGTGATGAAGCAGTCGATATCGATGAGTTGCTCCATCTTCTGCCAGCGAACTTCCAGGTTCGGCTCACGGCAGGCAGCCACGATGGCTTTCAGATCAGCCCGGTTGACTTCGCCATCTCCGGTGATGCGTTTCAGTTCTGCATCAATCTCCTGCAGGAAGCCTCCATCGTAGAGATTGCCTGAGGCATCGTTGAAGTAACGCTTGAGGAAGCTCTTGTTGAAGCCTTCCTTGAGGACATAGAACCCCAGATCACGACCATTGAGCCAGACTCGGGCATGCGTGGTTCGTGCTGTGGGAACGTTGTTCTTGATAAATAGTTCGCCACAAAGGAGTTCACTGATGAACGACCCATCCTGCACGGAGTTATTGAGGTGCAGCTTATCGAGTCCGTGAAATCGTTGCTTGGTGAATTTGTCAAAGTTGAGCGTAAGGGCAGGGCGGTCTTCAATCGGCCTGAAGCTACCTGCAGCGCCTTTGAGATGAATACCAACATCGGTGTATTTCTTGCTGTCGTTCTCAGTAATGGTGCATTTGACGTATTCCCGATCTTTCTGCCGAAGCTTTTCAAGCTCTTCCTTGCTGATTTCGATCTTCAACTGGGGAATGGCTCCATCGTTAAAGAACTGATCGCTGGCATCGGGCTTGATGGGAGTCGTACGCAGCGCAGACTGTGCTGATACCGAAAGCTGGCACAGAAGAATGCAACCAAGGGTGAAGAGCGTTCGCATCATGCTGTCGTCCTGTTGTTGTCATCAGATTACCAAAGTAGGACGGGAAAGTCGGCAGGGAGATCGAACTTCACAGAATCTCCTTCATCATTCTTTCTCATAGAGTGGTGAACTGCTCTTGACAGAAAGTGCAAGGCAGGTCATATCGCCAGCCGTTGAATCGGGGGATTCGATCTTGTACCCAGGGGAACCAGCCTGCTCCAATGGCTGGTAGGGAGAGATCATGACCAAGTCATGGTGGTATGCGCTGGGGTTCTTGGCCTTGGCATGTTGTTCCGTCAGCATCCGTGCGGATGAAGGCGATACGTACAGCAGCGTGCAAGACCTGGAAAAGGCTCGCAAGGCACGGGTGATGGCCAGCCAGAATATCTGGTGGGAACGGCTGATACCTGGTCGTCTCGAAGAGAAACGCAAGGCTGCGGAAGAAGCCAAGGCGGCACAACAAGCTGCCAAGAACAAAGACAAGGAACAAGTTGCCAAGGCAAAGACCGAGTCCAACTCGCGCCAAGCGGAGTTGAACAAGGCGCTTCGTCGTGAAGCTGTTTGCCAGAAGCTTCGTGAGATCGCTGAAGAGACGAACGATCCAGAGCTTTCCAAGCAGGCGGATCTGCTCGAATCACGTGCCTGGGCCATCTACGAACAGAAGATGTCTACTGCCTCGGTCACTCGGTTCCAGCCGATGAACGAGAAGGACATCGAAGCGAGACTTACTCGTACGGAACGTGGTTCTACTGGTGAATCAGCCCGTGCCGAGACTGGCATCCGCAGTATCCGTGGCGACAAGAAGGAGTAACGCATGAAGAACCTGATGTTACTCACTGCTGCCTGCATGTTGTGCCTGCTTTCAGGCTGCAAGATGTTCATGGACACCAGCACCGACAAGCCCATCATCCAGGCTCCACCTCTCAAGGTCACTCAAAAGGCCACGCCGATTTCACCGGAAGAGGTCAGTCCTTCCAATGCCAAGAGCAAGGCACAGCAGTTGCTGGAAGAGATGGAGAATGACGGACAGTAGTCATTACGATTGTAGTCATCACGCTCCGCCGTGATGACAGCGATGGTAAGATTACAACAACAACAAAGACGACATGCAATCGCATGTCGTCTCCGCTTTTATGTGTTTGTACTCTCTTCGTCGCTGTCATCAGGACGGAGCGTGATGACTACAATCTAGTCGTCGTAGTCGTCGCGGCCTTTTTGCAGGCCTGCTCGTTCGAGGAGTGGACGGGCGAGGATGTCGTCATCCATCATATCTTCCAGCCGCTTATCGGATGGCATGGTGTATTTGATGGTGAACCTTCGCTTGGCGATACCGATCTCATCACCGGGGATGAGCAGCTTGCGAGTGGCAACCCGCATGTTGTTTACCTTGGTGCCATTGGTGCTGTTCCTATCGCTGATGTACCAGTAGCCATCCTTATACATCAGTTCGCAGTGAATGCTGGAGATATTGGGGAAGTCGAGATAGATATCACACGACCGTCGCCTTCCCATGGAAAGCTGTGGTCGAGTAAGCGGAATCGTATCTCCTCCGCCAATAGGGACCAGTTCGCCATGTGGGTCCATGTTCATGAAGAACTCCGAAACAACAAGAATATGAGAGGAATCAATACATGAAGTATACCTTGGTATTTGTCTAACTTCCACAGCAGTGATGGAAAAGTGATGAGAGAGGCGGATTCCGAACTCACCTATCGTGATAGATGTTCCTGTTTTACACTCATCCCTGCGACTAGTTGCCGAACGATAAGGATTCCGCATGAGACATGAAGCCGATGCCTTCCTCTCCGAGCCGATCAGCGTGCATATGCGTCCTGCTCCCGAAGGGTTACATCCACAGGCTACCGTTGATGAGGCATTGGCACAATTACGTCGTTCTCAGCCGCAAGGCAGGGTCATTTACTTCTATGTCACCGATGAACGGGGACGTCTGGTCGGCGTGGTTCCAACCCGTCGGCTTCTTTTAGCAGACCCGCAAACTCCGCTCCAGAAGCTCATGGTGAAGGAAGTAATCAAGCTTCCTGACGATACCACGGTGCTCGAGGCTTGCGAGTTCTTCGTGATGCATCGCTTCCTGGCGTTCCCAGTGGTGAATCCTGCTGGTGAGTTCGTTGGGCTGATTGATGTCGATCTTTACACCAGTGAACTGCATGATCTGGAAAGCAAGCAGCGACGTAATGATCTGTTCCAGCTCATTGGTGTGAACCTGGAAAGCAGCCAGCGATCGTCGTGGTCTGGTTTCAAGCAACGATTCCCCTGGTTGCTCTGCAATGTAGCCGGTGGATTGCTGGCAGGCTGGTTGACCAGCTTCTTTGAGCACGAATTGTCAAAGCTAGTGGCGTTGGCACTCTTCATACCTATTGTGCTGGCCTTGGCTGAGAGCGTTGCTATTCAATCGGTGACGATTGCCTTGCAAGGCTTGCATCGTCCGCATCTTTCCTGGCGAAGGATCTGGTTTGCCATGCGGCAGGAACTGTTCACAGGCATCATGCTGAGTCTGGGTTGTGGGTTACTGGTGGCAACTATTGTGCTGAGCTGGCAGCATCATTGGATATTGACACTGATTGTGTTGGGCGGCATCATTGGCGGCATCACCTGTGCTGCAGTGATTGGCTGGTTGATCCCTACGAGCTTGCGAGTGTTGAAGCTGGAACCCCAGGTAGCAGCAGGCCCGATTGCACTGGCCTGTGCTGATATGGTGACGATTGTTTTGTACTTCAGCCTGGCGAGGCTACTGGTGTGATCAGTAGTGCTCAAACATCGCCTCAGCAAGTTCTATTTGGGATCTTTCATTTCCAGAGTTACTTCAAACGTTTTGGCCAGGTCTGCGTTGAAAGTGAGTTTACACATGGCATTGAGTACATTTGAACGCATCCAGCCATCAGCATCAACTTTCACTTCAATGAACCGCTTGGCGGTACGTTTGTAGATAGTCAGGCTTGGCGTTTTTCTGCTATCAGCGAGCCAATACTCTTTCACGCCAGCTTGCCAGTACTTAGCGGGAAGAATGCTCGTGTCTTTGTAGTTGCTGCTTGGACTGATAACCTCTGCTACGATATCAGGCGAGCCTTCAATCACCAGACAATCGTTGCCATCTTCAATTGTCACATCGCCTGAGATAATGCTGGCTTTCAATGCGAAGAGAACATCAGGTTCGGCAGATAAGTCTGCATCCACATTCATCATCCGCATGCGGTCAACACAGACGATTCCCGGGACATGCTGTCGAGACCAATTGCTGATACCGCGGGCAATTTCACTTTTGATGAACGAATGCAGTAGACGTTCCATGCTTTGATCGACCACCACATTTCCATTGAAGTAGAGGAGTTTACCTTCCTCGGGAAAGTCTTCAGAGAGGGTCCATTGATGAAAGCTTGGCAAGTCGGTCACCCAGACAGGCACCGTAATCATTTCTCGTTCGCTGGCAACCATCACGGCCATCATGGATCCTCACTTGAAGTAAATTCTATCATAGAAACCTGCATGCTATCCACTCCTATCGCCTAGCTTTCCCCCCCTCAGAACCGTAAGATTCCCCTAACTAGCGCGGGGACAGATGGATGCAAGAACGAATCGCCTATCAGGGAATCACGTTTGACGATGTGCTGCTGGAACCTGGGTTCAGCGAAGTGTTGCCGAAGGATGCTGACGTACGTTCAAACTTAACTCGCAATATCAAGTTGAACATTCCGATCCTCTCTTCGCCGATGGATACGGTCACGGAAAGTGACCTGGCGATTGCTCTCGCCCAGGAGGGCGGGCTGGGGATCATTCACAAGAACCTGACTGTTGATCAACAGACTCGTGAAGTGGATAAGGTGAAACGCTCCGAGAATGGTGTCATCACCGACCCGGTCACTCTCAGTCCTGATGCCACCGTAGGCATGGCACGGCGAGTGATGGAGCAGTACAAGATCAGCGGTGTTCCCATCACCGTGGGACCGGTTCTGAAAGGAATCTTGACCCGTCGCGATCTAAGATTCCTGACCGATAACGAGCAAAAACTCCATGAAGTGATGACCAAGGATAACCTTGTCACTGCTCAGGAAGAGACCAATCTGGAGGAAGCCGAGAAGATTCTCACCAACAATAAGGTGGAGAAACTTCTCCTGGTAGACCGATACTACCATTTGAAGGGCCTTATCACGATTAAGGACATCGACAAAATGCAGAATTACCCTCACGCCTGCAAAGACAAGCGTGGGCGGCTACGGGTCGGCGCTGCGATAGGCGTTCGCGACTACGATCGGGCAGGCTCCCTCATCAAGGCAGGGGTCGATGTCCTCGTGGTCGATTCTGCACATGGTCACTCATCGAACGTCGTAGAAACCGTGGCAGAGCTGAAGCGACGCTTCACGGTAGACGTGATCGCTGGCAATGTGGCTACCGCCGAAGGTGCCCGTGCCTTGGCTGCAGCAGGCGCAGATGCCATCAAAGTGGGCATCGGGCCGGGCAGTATTTGTACTACGCGGGTGATCTCTGGTGTCGGAGTACCCCAGGTTACCGCGATTCACCATGCTGCCATCGGTGTAAAAGACTTCCAAGTCCCCTTGATCGCAGACGGGGGTATACGCTATTCAGGCGACATTACCAAAGCCATCGCGGCAGGGGCAAGCTGTGTCATGATCGGGGGATTGTTTGCGGGTCTCAGCGAGAGCCCGGGGCATACCATCCTCTATCAAGGCAGAACCTTCAAGGCTTACCGAGGCATGGGTTCCATTGGAGCCATGCAGGCGGGAAGCAGTGATCGATATCGGCAGGATGCCAAAGATGGCCAGGCCAGCAAACTGGTGCCGGAAGGGGTCGAGGGCAGGGTGCCTTTCAAGGGGCAACTCGCTCCGTTCGTCTTCCAACTGGTAGGCGGGCTGAGGGCTGGTATGGGGTATTGTGGAACCAGGACTGTCGATGATCTTCGCACCAAAGCGAGGTTCATCAAGATCAGTCCTGCTTCCGTCCAGGAGGGACATCCACATGACATTTACATTACGAGCGAATCGCCGAACTATAGTCAATCTCCTGCTTACGCAACTGAGCGTAGCCACTAGCCTGTTGGGTTTGACGGGCGGGCTTCAAGCACAGGAACCTGTCAAGCCACCAGCACCTCTGGTTGGTCAGCCTACACAACCTCCAGGTCAGAATCCGCTACGCCCGGGCTTCAATGACGAAGGTTTGTTTACTGAGCCTACTCGTGAAGCTCTCTATCGCGTTGACAGCGAAGCAACCAAGTTTGAACGTTTCCGCCAGCTACGCAAGGCGGCTGGTCGTATGGATCTGGACTTCCCTGATGAGGATGCGATTCGCATCACGGCGACGATGACCAAACGGGACTTCCCACCGACACAGGCCGTCGAACGAGCTGCCTATGTGGTCTATCAGCCACTCTACTTCCAGCAAATCAATGCTGAACGGTATGGATGGGAATTGGGTATCTTCCAGCCTGTTGTCAGTGCAGGACAGTTCTACGGCGATGTGCTGCTCTTCCCGTACAAGTTTGCAGCCAACCCACCATGGCAGTGTGATACCAATGTGGGGTACGCTCTGCCCGGCGATCCTGAACCATTGCGATTCCTGACCACGCCATTCAGCTGGCGAGGTGTGGCTGCCCAGGCTGGCGTAGCAGTTGGTGGCGCTGCGATCTTCCCATAAAGGGTGATCACACAACACGGGGCGAGTGGCCCATCTTCTTGAGCTCATCAATCACGGCCTGCACCTTGCCAGGCCGAAGCAGCAAGACTTGAGGCGTTAACCGGCCGAGGATTTCCTCGGCCAGTTTCTTGCGCGCCAGCAGTTCTTCAGCAAGCAGTGCATCATCGGTATAGACCAGGCTGACGCGGCGATGCACTTTGACAGGGATACGTGATGCCATTATTTGATCTGTAGCCCTTCTATGAATGAATCAGCTTCCTGACCAGCAACGTACTCTTTCGGCCCGCCTACTTTCACTTCCCAGACAAAGCCTTTCGCCACCAGACAGCGAATGCGCAGGCTTCCTTTCTGTTCGGGTAGCTCGAACAGGTATTCCCGTGCTGGCATGCGTTGATGTTGCAGCTTGCGTTCCGAGATGAGCTTGGCTTCCACTCGCTTGATAATGCCATCTTTCACAGCATTGAGGGCTGCATCAATATCGCCTGGCGATGCTGCTTCGCCATTGGCTACCGGGTTCTTGGCCACGTTATAGAGACGATCTTTGACGGCGTATTGCCAAGTGGTACCAGTGCGGTTAGCACGTTCGGTAGGAGCCTTGGGGAACTTGGCAGTGAAGCTGGCATCTTTGGGGGTGAAGTCTACCCAAGGTGCATCTTGCCATGCAAAGAGCGTTATCAGAATGAGCATCATGAAGGTGTTACTTATCGTGGCCGTGTTTGATCTTCTCCCATTTACCAATATCGAAGTGGGGGTCATTATCCAGATCATGGCACTTCATGCACATCTGGCCGACCTTGTCTTTTTCATCCATCGAGAGCTTGAGCGACTTGCGGAACGTCGGGTTACTGGGTTGGCCAGCATGGAGGCTTCCGGGGCCGTGACAATTCTCGCAGCCATTCCCGCCGAGGTGCGGGGTCTTCACCTCATCCTCGAATCCACCTTTGTAACCAAAACCGGTGACATGGCACTTAGCACATTCGGGATCATACTGCCTGCCGATGAGCTTGGCGGCGCCTTCCTTCTGGGGAACCTCCGCGATAGGTCTGCCATACTTGACGAGGTTATCCCAGGCATGGCTGTGATTGGAGCCGGACCACTGAGCATGGGCTTGTCGATGGCATTCCTTGCATTTGCCTGCACCGACGAAGATGGCATCTTTGAGTTCGGGATCAAGCTGTACCGGGTGGGAAATCTTCGGTACATCTTTGAGGTAGTTGTTGCGATAGACTCCCCAGACATACTCCTTCATGATCTCACGTGATGGATTGGTCTTGTTGTCAGGGAGTTCCAGGTCTTCGATCAGTTCTTCCAGTCGATAATCAAGTGGCTTGCCCCGACGATAACCAACAACGCCCAGTGCACGCCCCTTGTGGCCCACCATGACGATGATAGCACCCGAATCATCTTTGATGGGAAGCAGTGGAGCGACACCATCGCTGGCATCGTTGCGGCACAGAACGATATGAAATGCTTTGGGATGGGGCTTGAGCAGTGCTGCTGCTTCATCCGCGGTGCCTTGGAATAGTAATACTTTGACTTCGGGTCCAGCAGCATGGAAGGCAGGGAGCAACTGTTTTAGTGCATCTGCAGGCTTCCTGAACTTCGCATCATAGCTCTTCTTGGCACAGTCTTGAATAACACTGTCGCCAACGAGACCGACATAGCCAACCCGGGGCCGACCGGTGATTGCAACCGTACCCAAGGAGGCAATCAGACCTTGAGCAGGTACGGCATGCATGCCGACAAGTTTGGCAACGGTGCTTGCGTAGTCTTCGGTTCGCCTTGGATCGTCAATAATCCAGGGTTTAAACATATCGGGGAACTGGCTATCAGGATCGAGCAGATTCGCAGCAAGGATGACAGGCGGCTGGTAGTTCTGTGCGAGATCGAAAGCAGTATCATGCCGCATGGCTAATTCGGCAGGCCCGAGTGCCATGCCTGCATAGTTCATCGTCTTCAGCGTTTTGACCGCGGTTTCGAATTTCCATCGGTTTTGTGGATTGGCTTGCTCTTTCGATGACAAGTCACCCAGGTCACCTGCGGAGAGTGGGTAGCCATGCGAGGCCAGTCGGTTCATGAGTTCATGACGACGTTCAAGGCCACCGAGTTGCGGGCGTGAACAACCGCAAGGCTGCAAGTAGCCATACATTTGGCCTGTAAGAATGAGGCAGAGATCAACAGGATCGCCCTGGAAGGGACGCCCAGGATCAACCTTGCGGACGCCTGTCAGCTTGGTGATGGAAGAAGAATCATTGACGCTGGCAGCAGTATTGGTAACAGGTGGCTTCTTGCTGCAACTGCTGCACAAGAGTGAGCACGACAGGAGCATCATGAGTGACAAACGAGGCAACATGCAGGCTCCTTCCGTAGAGCAAGATGAAGTGTGTCGTTACTTGCGAGGTTTAATCTGAGTAATAATTTCGAGATGGAGGTTGTCACTAAAGCGTTCGTCGTTGTGTGCAAATGTGGCACGGATCCTTGACGTATCTCCAGGTTCTTTAGGTAGCTGGGCTGATTTGGGTTTATACACCAGCTTGATAACAGCTGTTTTTCCGGGAGCAATCTTGCGCAAGTGATCAGTCAGGCTCACACGCTGATCATCGAAATACACTTCCGCGCAAGTGCATGATTTGCTCAATAAACTGAGTTCCAGATCAGCTTTACCGCTGTTCTTGACGTTGCAACTCATGCTGCTTTCTTCATCAACAAAGGACTCGGGAACTTTGAAGGTGACCACGTTGGCAGATACTGCCATTTCAGTTTTGTTCGAGGCTATATTCTGGAAATCGACTTGAGGGAATTCCTGCTTAGTGGCAGGTGGCGGATACGAAATATTTTGAGCGCCACGATGCAGCTTGAGATAGGTCAGCCCAGCGGAGATGGTGATCGTTCCAAGAATGAGTGCGAGCCAGAACTTCAGCACAGCCTATCTCCTCTAATGTTTCAAAGACATCTTATGGTACTACGTTGGAGGAGCAAAGGCAGTGCGACTGGTACGCCTATTTCGTGGGTGCTTTCAGGGTGATGGTTTGTTTGACGGTGATCTTATTTACGACCTGCATGATACCAGGGCCTGTGGTTGGGGTAGCAGGAATAGTGATGGTGCCACGGGTCTGGTACAGGTGTTCGACGTGTTCCGCTTTGCCCGTCTGGTTGTTAAAGAGAATGGTGCCGGTGCGGTTATCAAGGTAGAACGTCGATTGTGACCCAGGGGAAACCATGGCAGTGTTCATGGTGAACGTGCCTTGTTCCTTGCAATCAATGGTGATCTTCTCCTTACCCTTTTCAGGCCCTTTGTAGGTATAATTGAGCATGCAGGTGAGGACACCAGCCGGGGCGAGGTTGAGTTCGGATTTCTTCTTCCACTGCTGATTCAGCCTTACTTCTTTCTCAGGCAGGAAGCCAAAGCCTTCATTGACAGCGTTCCGAAGATCGGTTTCCGGAATGAGCAATCGGATGCGGTCCATTTCAGCAATTGGTAAAACAGTGCCAAGCTGTTGTAACCATTCCTGGTAGCCATCCAGTCTTTGAATCTGGTTGTCCGGGCTTAATGTCATCTTAAAGACAGCACCTTGCAAGCGGGCGTAGAGAGCAGCCATGCGCTGGCTGTCTGGAGTTTGATTATTCTCATAACGGGCTGATTCGATCTTTGCTTCGAGATCGACATAGTTGGATTCAGTTACTTTCTTCACGGTGTAGCTGGTAATCGTTCGAACAACCAAGGCATTAGCAGCATTCTGATTGCCCACTCGCTCGGCTTGTTCGACCCGTGTGTAGGTATCGATCCAGAACTTTTCGCCTTCCTTGAACTTCCATTCCAACTTCACGGCTTTTCCTGTTTGGGAATATCCCATCATAGGTAGGAACAGTAGAGCAACGAGGCTTATGAATGAGAGTTTCATCAGGTGTCTCGGTTAGAGCGATGCAGGTAGACGCGTGTGCGCGATAAACTTGCATTGGGTAAGCAATGATGGTGTCATATTAACCGAGATTGGTCAAGGGGTGCAACTACCGCAGCACCACGTGCGCGTGAGATTGGAGTTGGGGCTTTAGCCGACGAGCCTGGATGTATAGCTAAGTCCATCCAGTACTTATGGTACTTGCGCGCTGCGTGCGCGCGGCCACATGGTGCAATAGGCAAGTCATCTCGACGAGTTGTGGAGTTCAGCTTGGCGCTTTTTGTGTGCGCGTATGCTTGTTGCAATCGGTGCTGCCTGCAGGCGGTACTCCAACAGGTCCAACGAAAAAGCCGAGGATTGCTCCTCGGCTTGATTCGTTAAGTTGGTTGCGAATTTAGGCAGTGACAACTTCAGTCTTCTTGGCGAGCTTGCGGCGACGATTCTTCTGAACCTTGCTCCAAACAGCAGCACCGAGGCCGACAGCACCGAGACCAGCAAGTGCGATGCTGGCTGGTTCTGGAACAGCGAATGCACTGATGGAGATATCGTCGATGGAGTAGTCGTTGCCATCAATGTCAGTGTTGACGTTCAACATGTCGAGGTCGAAGGTGGTGTTGTTCCCAGAATTGAAAGCGAAGGTGGCAAGTGTCCAAGCCTGGCCCCAAGTGTTGTAGCCACCTACTGCAGGAGCATCAACAAAGTTGCCGGTGATGTTGCTGACATCACCAAGGAGTTGAACTTCAAGGCGACCAAAGGTTGGAGCACCAGCGTTGGTCCAGCTATTCAGCCAAACACTGAAGACATAATCGGTGTTTGGTGTAACTGCGATGCCGTTTGCACGGTATACCGAAGAAGCTGCACCACCATTGATGGCAAGGTACAGGCCTTCAGCATTACCGAAGGTGTGATCAAAAAAACCTGGGTTGCTGGTCGTACCCTGAGCACCAATGGCTGGGTGTTGGGTTTGGCCACCCCCCAAATCAGTAGCAAGATTGCTTGTTACCGAATAAACATTTGAAGGGTTCATTCCGTTGATAACGTTGTTCGCAACAAATGTGTAGGTTGAGGTGAAGGCTACAGGTTGAACCAGAGGATTGTAGCTCTGGAAGTTGTCGGAATAGACAGTCTGTGCGTTGACTGAACCGGCAAATACGAGGGCCAATGATGCTGCTGCCCAACGTAATGATGACATGAAAGACTTCCTCATGATATAAAGCTCCTTGATCGAGCGGGCACGATTTGCCCACAGTCGGTCTTATTGTCGAAGTTTAGCGTTTAATGTTGGAGTGTCAATAATAATAAAAGAGAAAAGTCCGTAAATCGCGTCACACCTCCCAAATACCCCAATTACTACACCTTCTTACGATGGTCAATAAGCAGCACTTTCTTTTTCCATCGCACTTTCA
>WBZX01002429.1_pt1 | contig 12650 bp, 9 predicted proteins | sample 5204211 | NCBI WGS metagenome assembly WBZX01 (sample SAMN12344362, study PRJNA552823) | activated sludge metagenome | biome: Activated sludge suspended growth; feature: Nitrification reactor; material: Wastewater; isolation source: activated sludge from nitrification reactor of wastewater treatment...
CCGACCGGCGCCGGCAGGCCGCCGAACTCTACGAAAGCCTCGACGCCGAAGCCGAAGCCCATTTCGCCCGCGCGCTGCTGGCCTGGGACGACGGCCGCTGGGCCGACGCCCGCGCCGAACTGGCGCGCGCCGCCGACCGGCTCGAACGCGAGAAACAGCGCCTCGTGTGGACGCTCTACCTGCCCGGGCCATGGCGCTTCGGCGAGGACGAACCCGGCCACGACGCCCGCCGCTGCCTGCTCGCCTACACCGGCGCGGTCGGCGAGCGGCTCGCCGACGACGGCCAGGGCGCCGGCGCCGCGTGGAAGGGCGTCGACCGCAGCTGTGCCGGCGTCGAACCGCCCGCCCGCCAGCTGGTCTGCGCCCACCTGCCGGTCGCCGCCGGCGCCGCCGCCGCGGCGCGGAAGGAACTCGCCTGCCCCGTCCCGCAGCCCCTCGCCCGCTGCCCGGCCCCGCAGCCCGAGCCGGAACCGCCCCCCAACCGCCCGCAAGCCTGATTCCGCCGCCGAGACCGCCATGCCGCTGCCCGCCCTCCTCCGCCGCCTGACCGTGCTGCTGCCGCTGCTGCTGCTCCCTCCCGCCGCCGCCGGCGCCGACGAAGCCCCCCTCGCCAACCGCCCCTTCCCGACGCTGGACGCCGACATGCACACGGCGGTCATCAACCGCTTTGCCGTGGACCGGGCCGGCCGCTACGGGGTGAGCGCATCGGACGACAAGACGGCACGGGTATGGGACTTGCAAGCCCGCACCTTGCTGCGGACGCTCAGGGTGCCGATCGGACCGGACAAGGAAGGACAACTCTACGCCGTCGCCATCAGCCCGGACGGCAGCACGGTAGCCCTGGGCGGATGGACGAGCGCCGCCGACGAGAGCGAGAACATCTACTTCTTCGACCGTGCCAGCGGTCGCCTCACCGGACGCGTGGCCGGTCTGCCCAACGTGATCAAGCACCTCGCGTGGTCGCCGGACGGCCGCCGGCTGGCGGTGGCGCTGGGCGGCAGCAGCGGCGTGCGCCTGTATGCCGCCCAGCCGCCCTATGCCGAGCTGGCCCGCGACGCGGCCTACACGGGCTCCAGCTACAGCATCGAGTTCGACCGCAACGGACGGCTGGTCAGCACCTGCGAAGACGGCAAGCTGCGCCTCTACGACGCGAACCTGCGCTTGCTGGTGCCGCCTCGTCCGGTGGCCGGCGGTGCCGACCCGTTCTCCGCCCGTTTTTCGCCGGACGGCAGCCGCATCGCGGTGGGCTTCAACGACAGTACCGCCGTCACCATCGTCTCCGGCACCGACCTGACGCCACGGGCAACGCTTGACACCCACGAGGCCAACAAGGGCAACCTGGGCAGCGTGACCTGGTCCGCCGACGGCCGCCGGCTCTACGCAGCGGGCAGCAACGATCTGCCGGACGGCCAGAACCCGGTCCGCGTCTTCGATCCCGCCAGCGGCAGGGAGCTGGCCGCGTGGCCGGTGTCCACCGACACCGTGATGGACCTGCAGGCGCTCGGCGATGGCCGGCTGGTGTTTGCCACCGCCGATCCGGCGTGGGGCATCGTCGGCGCCGACGGTCGCATGCAGGTCCGCCACAGCCCGCCGGTCGCCGACCACCGCGGCAACGCCGCCGGCTTCCGGCTGTCCGCCGGCGGCGACCGCGTCGGCTTCATCCACGAAACCTGGCAGAACGACCGCTGGCAGAGCCGGACACTGAGCTTCGACCTGCGCACATTGGCGCTGGGCCAAGGCGAACTTCCGCCCGGCGCCGACCTGCGCGCGCCACGCAGCGAGGGTCTGCCCATCAACGATTGGCAATCCCGCTTCCGCCCGACCCTTGCCGGCCAACCCCTGCGTCTGAAGAACAACGAAATCTCCCGCAGCCTCGCCATCGCCGCCGACGGCAGCCATTTCGCGCTCGGCACCAACTGGTACATCCGCTGGTTCACCGCCGACGGCAAGCAGCGGTGGGCCAAATCGGCTCCTGGTACCGCCTGGCTCGTCAATACCAGCGCCGACGGGCGCTTCGTCGTCGGCGGCTTCGGCGACGGCACGATCCGCTGGTATCGCACCGCCGACCGCAGCGAAGCGCTGGCGCTGTTCGTCCATGCCGACGGCGAACGCTGGGTGGCGTGGACGCCGGAGGGTTTCTTCGCCGCGTCGTCGCCGAAAGCCGAAACCCTGATGGGCTACACCCTCAACCAGGGCCGCGACAAGGAGGCCGAATACGTCAGCTCGGCGCAGTTGCGCGACCTGTTCTACCGCCCCGACCTGATCGCCAAGCGCATCGACGGCGACGAGGCGGCCATCGCCGCGGCGCTCGAAGCAACCGGCAACGTGCGCGAGGTGCTGGCCGGCGGGCTGGCGCCGGAGATCGAGTTGCGGTCCGACGCGAAAGCCGAGGTCAGCGGCGAATACCTGCTGAAGCTGAATATCGTCCCCCGCGCCGGCGGCATCGGGCGGGTGTCGCTGCGGGTCAATGGCGTCGAACAGTCGGCCGGCCGCGACCCGGCGCCGATGGGCGGCATCTACCAGCAGCCGCTCAACTACACGCCCGGCGGCTACAAGCTGGAGGTGGCGGTGTACGGCGCCGGCAACCGGCTGCTGTCGAAGAGCGTGGCGATCGACCTGCAGGTGCGCGGCGTGGCGGAGCGGCCGCGCCTGCACGTGGTGGCGGTGGGGGTCAGCAAGTACTACGACCCGGCCCTGCGCGACGGGGTCAGCTACGCGGCCGACGACGCCCGGGCGCTGGTGGACACCCTGCGCACGCACGCCGACACCGAAGTGCTGGACATGGCGCCGCCGGTGCTGCTGCAGGAGCAGAGCGCCACCCGCGACAACATCGTCGCGGCGCTGCAGGCCCTGGCCCGCGACGCCCGGCCGCAGGATCTGGTGGTCGTGTTCCTGGCCGGCCACGGCAGCGAGGACAACGGCGACTACTTCTACCAGCCGTGGGAAACGCGCTACACCAGTGGCAGCGCGCTGCTCGCGCAATCGCTGTCCGGTAAGCGCCTGCGCGATCTGCTGCTCGAGGTGAAGGTCAACAAGGCGCTGGTGCTGCTCGACACCTGCGCCTCGGGCAAATTCACGCTCGTCGCGCGCGGGCCGGGCGAGAAGGACGCGGTGGACCGCTTTGCGCGGCTGTCGGGGCGGGCGGTGATCTCGGCCTCGGCCGGCAAGGCCCGCGAACACGACAAGCTTTCCCACGGCCTGTTCACCGACGCGCTGCTGCGCGGCCTGGCCGGCGCCGCCGACCGCGACGGCAACCGGCGGGTGGAAGTCGGCGAGCTGGCGGATTTCATCGAGAAGGACGTGGAGGCCGCCGCGCTGCGGCTGTTCAACGAACCGCAACTGCCCCAGCGCGAGCTGAACCAGCACAACTTCCCGGTGAGCCGCCGGCGTTGACGCCGTCGACCATGTCAGACACCACGATCCGGGCCCGATGATGGATCGGCCATCCAGTCCCAAGCGGCGCCTGGCCTGGCTCCGGCGCGGCCTTGCCGCCGGGCTGCTGGCCGGCGCCGCGGCCGTCGGGCTGATCTGGACGCAGCAGGAACGGCTGCTGTTCCACCCCCAGCCGCTACCGGCCGACTTCAGCTTCGCCGGCCGCTACGCGCCGGAACAGGCCTTCGAGGAACTGCACATTCCGGTCGATGGCGCCGAACTCCACGCGCTGCTGTTCCGCCAGCCGGCCAGCCGCGGGCTGGTGTTCTACCTGCACGGCAACAGCGGCAATCTGGTGGAATGGACGAGCAACGTCGCCTTCTACCGCCGCCTCGGCTTCGATCTGTTCATCTTCGACTACCGGGGTTTCGGCAAGAGCAGCGGCCACATCGACGGCGAGGCGCAGCTGCATGCCGACGTCCGCGCCGCCTGGGAGCACATCGCGCCGGCCTACGCCGGGCGGCCGGCGGTGATCCTCGGGCGCTCGCTGGGCAGCGGGCTGGCGGTACGGCTGGCGCGTGACGTCCACCCCGATCTGCTGGTGCTGGTCAGCCCCTACGCCAGCCTGCGCCAGCTGGCCCACGAGCACTATCCGCTGGTGCCGGCCGCGCTGCTCAAATATCCGCTCGCCAGCGACCGGCTGATCGGCGCGGTGACGAGCCCGGTGCTGATTCTCCACGGCGGGCGGGATGCGCTGATCCCGGCCGCCCACGCCCGGGCGCTGGTCGCGGCCAGCGGCGGCCGCGCCGAACTGGTCGAGGTGGACGGCGCCGGCCATGACGATATCCATCGTTTCGCGGCCTACGCCGACGGGCTCGCCCGGCGCGTCGACAGGCTCGCCGCCGGGCCGGACGCGGGAGCGGCGCTCAGCGCGCCACCACGTTCATCCCGGCCTTGATCTCGGTCGAATCGATATAGCCGATGGCACCCGGGCGGCTGCCGACGATGCGGATCACTTCGGCCGGCGTCGCCGCCTCGGGCGGCGGCGCACCCTTGCCCACATAGCGGCGCACCGTCCAGTAGGCGGTGTAGCGCTCCTCGTCGCTGCCGAGCCAGCGCCCGAGGAAACGGGTCCGCAGCGGATTGTCGGGCGGCAGGTCGAGCGGCTCGACGCGCACCCCGCCCACCTCGACGACCTTGCCGGTGTAGATGCGTTCGACGGTCACCCGGTCGAGGCGCGGCACCAGCGGATGGCCGATGACGACCACCTCGCCGGCCCGCGCCGCCGGCACGACGAGCGCGCCGCAGGCAGCGGCAAGAAAGAGAAGGAGGAATCGTCGCAGCATCCCGCCCCCTCAGAACGAAAAATTGTAGGAGAGGGAGAACACGTCCAGCTGCTGGCCGCCGCTGCGCGTCCCGAGCGGCGCATCGACGAAGATCGACGCCAGCCCAGTGTGGGTGCGCTGCCATTCGGCCTTGAGCAGCTGCCCGCGGGCAAGGGCATAGCTGGTGCCGACGGCCCAGGTGCGCTGGTCGGTCACCACGCTCGGTGGCCCAGGTCTGCGAGGCATTCAGCACGTCGGCGCCGGGCATGGCGGCCGGCAGGCTGCTCGCATTGAGTTCGGAATACTGGCGCCGGGCGCGGTCGGACGAACGCAGCGAGGCGCCATAAACATAGGGCGTCCACGCCCCGACTGGCCGCAGTAGCGCCGCGTAAGCCCCGACGCTGTGCAGCCCGACACCGACATTGACGCGCTGGCCGCTCCGCCAGCTGACTTCGCTGACCGCCCTGAAGCCGGCCGGCAGCGCGTGCTCGATCCCGGCCGTGATCCCGTAGAAGACGGCCCGTTCGTGCGCCGCCACGCCGGGGCCGGGCAGCCTGTCGTCGACCTGATAGTAGCCAAGCCCCGGCGCCACCGTCACGAAGGGGTAGGTGGTGGGGAAGGTCATGAAATCCGGCTTCACCTGCCAGACCATCATGCCCAGGCGATAGCGGTTGTCGCCCTCGCGCACGGTCAGGACGCCGCCGAGCACCGGACCGTTCATCCCTTCGTGCCACACGCCGCGCACGGCGAAGCCCTTCGAATCGCGCATGAAGACCCGCAGCCAGCTCGACATCCAGCCGGCGTAGCCTTCGAGCTCGGTGTCGACGACGCTGCCGAGCCAGCTCTTGCCGACCGCCAGCGCGTAAAAATCGTAGGTTGGCGACACGGAGTAGGTTTCGACGGGCAGCCGCGCGAACGGGAAGGTCGTTCCAACGTCGAGGCTGTCGGAATACAGCTGCAGCGGAATCCGCAGCTTGCCGGCGCGGATTGTCCATTCGTTGTCCGGCCGCCAGGACACGAAGGCCCACGGCAGCTTGAGCTTCCATTCCTTGTCGTTGTCGTCGGCCGGCGCCCATCGCGCCTGCACGGTGGCCGACCAGCCCGGCGCCAGGTTCGCGTCCGCCTGCACGCCGAAACGGCTGTCGCGGAACACGGTGCCGTTGCTGTCGATGAAGCGCTGGTAACGGAATTCGCTGTCGGACCGCGCGTAGCCCACGGTGCCGAAGGCCGAGTAGCGGATGTCCTCGGCACGGGCGCAGGAGATGCCACCGAGCAGCGCGACCGCGAACCACAGGAGTCTGGAAAGGCGTTTCATCGATGGCTTGCGGCACACCCCACGCGCTGACGCGGGGCTCCGGTGAAAGGGAACGAAGCAGGAGCGGTCGCCACTGTACAACGGAACGGCCCATCGTCGCGAATTGCAAGATTGCGTTATGCCGCGGGTGCGCTGCCGCCGGATTACGGTTCAGGTTCAGGTTCAGGCTCCGGCGCCGTCGCGGCGGACGCCTCGCTGAGCAGATCGGCGGGCAGCACCCGGGCCAGGCCATCGACGATCGGGCGCAGCTGCGCTTCGAGCTGCTGCAGCGCGGCCTGGGCACGCGTGCGGTCGCCGGCGCGGGCGGCGGTTTCGAGCTGGCCGGCGATGGCGGCAATCTCGTCCATGCCAAGCAGGCCGGCGCGGCCCTTCAGGGTGTGGGAGAAGCGCGCCACCGGTTCCCAGTCGCGCGCGTCCACGTCGTCGCGCAGCTTCTGCGGTCCGTCGGCGAACTGGCGGTGGAATTTGGCGAGCAGGCGCGGATAGAGGGTCGGGCTGATGCCGGTATCGTTGATCGCGCAGGCCGGGTCGAGGCCGGGAATGCCTTCGAGGCCCGGCACCGCCGCGGCGCCGGTGGCGAGCACCGGCGGCATTTCGGACGGCGGTTCGCCGGCGTAATGACGGCGCAGCACGCCGAACAGATCGGTGAGCTCGTACGGTTTGTTGAGGCAGCCGTTCATGCCTAGCGCCACGCAGCGCTCGAACACGCTGCGCCCGCTATGCGCCGACAGCGCGTACACCGGCAGGTCGGCCAGCGCCGGCTGGGCACGGATGTGGCGGATCGCCTCGTAGCCGTCCATGACCGGCATCTGCAGATCCATGAAAACCAGCGCGTAGTAGTCGGGCGGCTGTGCCGCCAGCTGGGCCAGCGCGTCGCGGCCGTCGGCGGCGGTATCGACTTCCACCCCCCAGCGGCCGAGCAGCGCGATGGCCACGTCGCGGCCGGTGGCGTTGTCCTCGACCAGCAGCACGCGCATGCCGTCGAGGGCGCCGGTCGGGGCCGCGTCGCCGGCCGGCGGTCGGGCCGGCTGGCGACCGAGGGCGGCGTCGCAGAGACTGCGCAGGACGCCGGGCAGGATCGGCTTGTCGCAGAAATGCAGGCTGTCGGGGCGCAGCTCCGGCACTTCTTCGTCGAGGGTGCGCGGCACCGACATCAGCGCGATATGCCGGGGCAGCCGTTCGGGCGTCTCGCGCAGCGCTTTGAGGATCGCGCCGCCATTGCAGTCGGGCAGCGACCAGTCGAGAAACAGCAGGTCATAGGGCCGCCCTTCGGCCCGCGCGGCGTCGAGGCATGCCATGACTTCGGCGCCGCTGGTGACCGCCTCCACGTCGTCGATGCCTTCGTAGTTGAGCAGGTCGAGGAGGGCCAGGCGGGCGTCGGGATAGTCCTCGGCCACCAACACCCGCAGCGCCGCGACGGGTTCGGGCACGCACGGCGCCGCGGCGGCCATGTCGCGGGCCAGCGGGAGCTGCACGTAAAAGCTGCTGCCGCGGCGAGGCACGCTGTGGACGCGGATCTGGCCGTCCATGGCCTCCACCAGCCGCCGCACGATGGCGAGTCCCAGGCCGGTGCCGCCGAAGCGGCGGGTCGTCGCCCCGTCGGCCTGGACGAAGTCGTTGAATAGCTGCTCGATCTGGTCGGCGCGCATGCCAATGCCGGTATCGTCGACGCTCATCCCGATCAGGTAGCGCCCGTCGCCGTCGAGCCGGCCGTCGACGCGCAGCGAGACGTGGCCGGAGGAGGTGAACTTGACCGCGTTGGAGAGCAGGTTGGCGAGCACCTGACCGATCCGCAGCGGATCGCCGATGAGGCGCTCGCGGAGCAGCGCTGCGCTTTCGGCGCGGACCTCGAGGATCAGCTCGACGCCTTTTTCGAGGGCCGTGCGCTCGACCAGCAGGAAGGCGTTGGCGACGACCTGCTCGAGGCGGAAGGAGATGTTTTCCAGCTCCAGCCGGCCGGCCTCGATCTTCGAGAAATCGAGGATGTCGTTGAGGGTGTCGAGCAGCGCCCGCCCGGCGATCCGGATCTTGCTGGCGTAGTCGCGCTGACGCGGCTGCAGCTGGCTGTGCAGGATCAGGTCGGCCATGCCGATCACCGCATTGAGCGGCGTGCGGATCTCGTGGCTCATGTTGGCGAGGAACATCGACTTGGCCTGGGTGGCCTGCTCGGCGCGGGCGCGGGCCTCTTCCAGTTCGCGCCCGATGGCCTCGCGCTCGTGGATGTCGCGCTCGATGGCCCGCGCCATCGAGTTGAGGGTTTCACGCAGGGTCCGGATCTCCTCGACGCCGGCGACTTCGGCGATCCGCGCGTCGTACTCGCCGCGGGCCAGGCGGCCGGTCGCGGCGCACATCTCCCCGATCGGCCGCAGCACCCGCTGGTGGACGGTGCGAAAGCCGCGCAGCACCAGCAGCGCGGTGGCCACCATGCCGACGATGGCGGCCATGATCCAGTCGTGCAGATGGGCGCGGGCTTCGGCGACGTCGGCGCTGGTACGGCGGTCGACCCGTTGCTTGAGTTCGGCCACCGCGATCGCCCCCTGGGCCCGCCGGGCGTCGTAGTCGCGGCCATGGACCAGTCCGACAGCCAGCTCGGGATGGGGCACGCCTTCGGACACGAAACTCCCGGTCGCGGGGTCGTAGAGGCCCTGGGTGGCGGCGAAGGCGACCTGTTCGAGGGCTTTGAGGGCTTCGGCTTCGGCCAGCACGCGCTCGAGGGCTTCCAGTTCGGCGCCGTCGAAGCCGAGCGCCACCATGCGCGCCCGCAACGAAGCCCGCGGCCCGTCGCTGCGCGGTACGAAGGGCGTGGTGCCGGCGACGACGCGATCCCAGTAGGTGGCCGGTTCGTCGTCGACAACCGGTGGCTTGTCGCCTTCGCGGATCGCCAGGATCGCGTAGTAGTAGGTGAGGTAGCGGGTTTCGCCGGTAACCGCATAACTGCGCACCAGCCGCGTCAGGGTGTCCATCTCGCGGCGCAGGTCGTCCATCTGGCGCAGGGTGTCGAAGCGGTTTTCCTGCGCCGCCTGAACCCGGTCGAAGGCCGACAGCACGAGCAAGGAAATGAGCCCGTTGATGCCGACGAACAGCAGCAGGATCGCCGAAAAAATGAGGGAAAGCCGGGAGAGCTTCATAGGCCTGACGGGCTTAGCGCGGAACCGGCCTCACGCCGTCTGCCGGCGCCGACAGACGAGCTCGCTGAGCAGATCGAGCACGCAGTAGAAGGCCCCGGCGGCCAGCGGCGGATTGCAGACCGGCCAACCCAGAGCGGGCAGTTCGCTGCGCCAGCGCCAGTTGCCGAGCCAGGTTCCCCACAGCTCCATCGCCAGCGACAGCAGGAACATCGTCGCGTACAGCCGCGGCGCCGGCCCCCAGCGCAGGCAGGCCAGGAAGAGCAGCAGCAGCAGCGGACCGAACCTGTCCAGCCCGCCGAGAGCCAGCGCGGTGACGCCAGCCAGCGCCAGCCACGGGGTGACCGCCAGCCAGCGACCGGGCAGACGGTCGGCCAGCCGCAGCCCGAGCCAGTAGAGCAGCACGTGGCCGGGCGGCACGAACAGCGGCAGATTGCCGAGGCGGTAGTCGTAGAGCCCCCACACCAGCGACAGCACCACTTCGCCGGCCGTCGCAATGGCGAGACAGGCGACGAGCCGCGGGCGCAGCGCCACCTCGCCGTGCATCAGCGCGAGGCACATCCCCCAGGCCCACAGATTCACCAGCGGCTGCCCCCAGGCACCGCCGAAACGGTCGACGACCAGCCCGGCGGCGATGGTCAGGCCGCTGGCGGCGAGGAGGGAGGCCTCTTTCACGGCGCTGTCGGATCGGTCAATGAACTTTCACGGACCGGCCCGGAATCGCGGGAGCGGGACGCACGGCAGCTTCATTCAGCGGCGGGTCACTCGATGCCCTGGCTGGCCAGGTATTCCTCGTAGGTGCCGCGGTAGTCGACGATGTCGCCGGGGCCGCGGATTTCGAGGATGCGGGTAGCGATCGACGACACGAAGGCGCGGTCGTGGGACACGAAGAACAGCGTGCCGCCGAAATCGGCGATGCCCGAGTTGAGCGATTCGATGGATTCCATGTCCATGTGGTTGGTCGGCTCGTCGAGCAGCAGCACGTTCTTGCGCTGCAGCATCAGCTTGCCGAAGAGCATCCGGCCCTGCTCGCCACCGGAGATCACCTTGACCGACTTCTTCACGTCGTCGCCCTTGAAGAGCAGACGGCCGAGCGTGCCGCGGATCAGGGTTTCGGCATCGTCGCCTTCGTAGCCGCCCTCGCGCACGTAGCCGCTGATCCAGTCGGTGAGGTTCTCGCCGCCGGCGAAGTCGTCGGCGTGATCCTGCGCGTAGTAGCCGAGCTTGGCCTTCTCGGCCCACTTCACGGTGCCGAACTGCGGCGCCAGGCCGTGCAGGCCGGGGCCGACCAGCAGCTTGAGCAGCGTGGTCTTGCCGATACCGTTCTCGCCGATGATGGCGATGCGGTCGTTGGCGTCGGCGGTGAAGGTGAAGTTCTTGATGATCGGCTTGGCCGGATCGTAGCCGAAGGTCAGGTTTTCGATCTCGACGGCCTGGCGGTGCAGCTTTTCCTTCTCGTCGTAGTCGAAGCGGATCCACGGATACTGGCGGCTGGACGGCTTGAATTCGTCGATCTTGATCTTCTCGATCTGCTTGGCGCGGCTGGTCGCCTGACGCGCCTTGGACTTGTTGGCACTGAAGCGGCGCACGAACTCCTGCAGCTCCTGGACCTTTTCCTTGGCCTTCTGGTTGGCCGCCGACTGGCGCTCGCGGGCCTGGGTCGAGGCTTCGATGTAGTCGTCCCAGGTGCCCGGCCACACCTGGATGCGGCCGTAGTCGAGGTCGGCCATGTGGGTGCACACCTGGTTCAGGAAGTGACGGTCGTGGGAGATCACGATCATCGTCGAGTTACGCTGGTTGAGCACATCCTCGAGCCAGCGGATGGTGTTGATGTCGAGGTTGTTGGTCGGTTCGTCGAGCAGCAGGATGTCCGGGTTGGCGAACAGGGCCTGGGCCAGCAGCACGCGCAGCTTCCAGCCCGGCGCAACCTCGCGCATCGGGCCGGTGTGCTGTGCGGTCGGGATGCCGACCCCGTGCAGCAGTTCGCCGGCGCGCGCCTCGGCGGTGTAGCCGTCGTATTCCGCGAAGTGGCCTTCCAGCTCGGCCGCCTTCATGTAGTCGTCCTCGGTCGCCTCGGGATTGGCGTAGATGGCGTCCTTCTCCTGCATGCAGGTCCACATCTCGGCGTGGCCCATCATCACCACGTCGAGCACCCGCACATCCTCATAGGCGAACTGGTCCTGCTTCAGGAAGGCCATGCGCTCGCCGCTGTCGATCGACACATTGCCGGCGGACGGTTCGAGCACGCCGGCCAGGATCTTCATGAACGTGGACTTGCCGGCCCCGTTGGCGCCGATCAGGCCGTAGCGGTTGCCGTCGCCGAACTTGACGGAGACGTTCTCGAACAGGGGCTTGGCCCCGAACTGCATGGTGATGTTGTTGGCAATGAGCACGGCGGGTAATCCTCAAGTTCCGGCAAGCGGAACGGCGAAACGGACACAAGTAGAAAGCGCCGGCTTGTGGCCGGCGCAGCTTGCGCGGAATTTATCATGTCGTTCAAGCACCTGAGAACTTTTCTCGGGCCTGTTGCGGCACATCAGACGAGGGATGGACCGGACACGATGGCCGCCGCTTCCTTCTCGGAAATCCGCACCGTCGCGGTGGCGATCACGTGGATCGTCAGCCAGTCGTGCAGACGCGCCGCGCCCTCCCCTTCGAAGGACAGGAAACGGCAGCCCAGCTGACCGCCGTCGGCGCCGAACACGAAGTTCATCGTCCGCGCCTCGCCCCGAATCTCGTCGGGGATGCCCTCCAGCTGCAACACAAAGCCGAAGGTTTTCGGCTCGACCGGCGGCGCCCCCAGCAACACGCTGAAACCTTCGAGCGACAGGTCATTGACCGGCAGCCGCTGCCCGTCCATGTGCACCCAGAAGCAGACGCTGCCCCAGCGCCTCGCCACGAAACGCTGCCGCCGCCGGCGCTCGCCGTCGGCCTCGCCCGCCATCGCTTCCTCGTCCGCCATCCGCCCGATCCTCCAGAAATACAACAACGGGACATGCAATCCCGCCAAATCGACAATTCTATTTAAAAGTGATTTTTTTGGCCAAAAAAACAAACTTGAAAGAGCTGCCAACACAAATTATTGTGACTTTCCGTTAAATACAAAATGGATACACACAAATTATAAATTACCTGTCGGAAATTTTTACAAAGACATAAAGACACATTTTTAAACAGTTTTAAATTGTTGATTTGTATACATCATCCCAAACCGGGCACGCATTTTGCTCAAAATGGGCGAGCAATTGGAAATCATCCCGTTGCCAAATTTTTTGACGATTTTCTCACTGGAGTTTTCAAATGAAAAAACTGCTTGCTCTCGCGCTGATCGCCGCCGCCGGCGCCGCCCACGCCGACACCATCTCTTTCTCCGACAGCTTTGGCCTGGCCAAGACCAACTGGACCCACACGCTCAGCCTGCAGCAGTTCGACACGTCGCTGGGCACCCTGAACTCCGTCACCTTCAACTATGGCGGCCAGGTTTCCACCCTGTTCAAGCTTGAGAGCCTGGAC
>WBZX01002430.1_pt1 | contig 12649 bp, 10 predicted proteins | sample 5204211 | NCBI WGS metagenome assembly WBZX01 (sample SAMN12344362, study PRJNA552823) | activated sludge metagenome | biome: Activated sludge suspended growth; feature: Nitrification reactor; material: Wastewater; isolation source: activated sludge from nitrification reactor of wastewater...
CGAGCCCGGCCCACCGCGAGCGCCCTGGTCCATCGTTCAAGCCTCTTCCTGGGGGCGCGCTCACCGTCCCCGCGCAATCGCCCCCTCGCCAACGCGTCTCCGCAGCGCCCCCCAAGGACCGTGACACTGCCCCCCTCCTCCCCTCAATCGTCGTCGTCCTCTTCGACGAGAGGCGGCAAACCCGCCTCCTTCCGCGCCTCGCGCGCCACCACGACCGCCTCGATCTCCGGCGTCAGCTCCTGGAGCTGCCTGCCCCGCATCCACCGCACCACCTGATCGCCGAGCCCGTCCTGCGCGTCCACGACGCTGAAATCCCACGACCGCGTGATCCGCGTCTCCGCGTGCGTCGCCGCCGCCCCTCCGCACGCGATGGGCCACTTGTGGGGCTGGTACGTATACGGCGTGTAGTCCGGCGTCGACGTGAAGATGTCCAGCGGGAGGCCCGCCTTCGCGACTGGCACGCTCGGGTACGGCAAGCCCAGGATGTGGGCGAACAGCTTGTGGAGCGACGCCACGTCGATGTGCGTCTTGCTCACGTAGCCGCGCTTGACCCACGGGGACACGAGGACGAGAGGCGTCCTGTGGTAATCGACGTGATCGCCGCCCTGCTGCGGGTCGTCCTCGGTGATCACCACCAGCGTGCGAGGCCAGTCCGGGCTGTGCGACAGCGCGTCGATCACCATGCCCGTCGCCTCGTCGTTGATGGCGCACATCGTCTCGGGCGTCGGGTTCGTGGGGTCGATCCCGACGGTGTGATCGTTGGGCAACGTCATGTACACGAAGGCGTGGAGATCGCACGCGACGCGCAGGCGCCCCGCCGTGTGACAGGCCTTCTCCAGGTCGTTGTACGTGATGTTCTGGAAGGGGCCGCCCGGGTATTTGCCGTCGATCGGCGCGTAGTCGACGGGGAGCTTGCTCGGGCTGCCGACGATCTCGCCGAGCACGTCGTAGCGGACGCCGCTGCCCTGGAGCCAGTCGAACACCGAGCCTTGCTCCGGCCGGCCGACCTCGCCGATACCGCAGAGCGGGACGGCGCGCGCGTCGGCGCTCCACGTGCGCTCGCAGAAATCCGTGGTCCGACCGTAGGTGGTCCACTGGTGGCCCTGCGTGGACTGGACGGCCAGGTTGTAGAAGTTGTCGGAGACGGCGAACGTCCGCGCGAGATCGCGGAAGTTGGGCCACACCTTGTCCATGTCCGCCGTCGTCTCCTTGAGGGTGTACGCGGCGTCCCCCTCGACCCCCTCGAGATCGCCGAGCACGGCGTCGAAGGTCTTGTTCTCGCGGACGATGAAGATGATCCGCTCGATGGCGGCGGACGGACCCATGGTGTTCGTGGGCGGAACGGGGAAGTCCGTCACCCCCGCCGGACAGGACACCTCCGGATAGCCGGGCTGATCGGCGACGGCCACGGAGGCCTCGACCTCCGCGGTGCCGAGATCGAGCTCACCGGCGCTCGGCGTGGGGATCTGCTGGATGCTGCCGCGCATGCGGGTGTGGCCGCTCGGGGTGTCGGGGCCGCCGAAGTGCTCGGGGGAGTCGTAGACGCCGAGGGGACGGCCGCGGAGGTTGGTGACGATGAGCGAGCCGTCCGGCTGGACGACGAGCCCGCTCGGCCACCAGCCTGTCCCGAGGCGGCCGAGGAGCGTGAGCTTGGGGGGCGTGGACAGGAGATCGACGTCGTACGCCGCGACGGCGTTGATGCCCGCGAGCAGCGCGTAGAGGCGCGACGTCGCCGCGTCGAAGGCGAGGCTGGAGACGTCGAGGCCGCGGAGATCGGGGGCGAAATCGATCGGCACGGAGGTGACCTCGCCGGACACGCGATCGACGAGCGAGAGCGTCTCTCCGAAGTCGTTCGCGACGGCCATCCACTTGGCGTCGAGGAAGGCGATGCCCTGGGGGTTCTGGTCGGTGGCGAAGGTGCGCAACACCGCGGGCTGCGCGGGGTCGTCGAGGCCGACCTCGACCACCTTCTTGCCGCCCCAGACTGGCACGTACGCGCGGGTGCCGGCGGCGTCCTGCGGGTCGAAGAAGACACCGTACGTCTCCTGCGCCCCGATGTTGATGGAGCCAGTCTGTTGCTTGTACGTGGGCGAGGCAGGATCGATGTCGAAGACGACGACGTCCTTCTCGTTGACGGCGGAGACGACGAGGCGCTTTCCGTCGGGGCTCGCCGCGAGGCCGGACGCGTACCAGAGCTTGGTGGGGTCGGCCGGCAGCGTGAGCGAGCTCGCGTCGTCCTGCGCGAGCGCGCCCGTCGCGGGGTCGAACGTGAGCGCCTGCACCATGCCGAACGCGGTGGCGACGTACACGCGACCCGGGGAAACATAGGCGATCCCGGAGTTGAGCCAGCTCGGCGCCGTGAACTTGACGAGGCCCGTGACAGGGCTCGTCCCGCCGGCGATCTTGCTTGTGTCGACGGCGCGGACGGCGTGATCGTCGGGGCCCGTGTCGAGCGCGAGGACGTACGGAGTCCCGGGGACGGCCACGACGGCGCTCGTCGTGCCGCCGCGCACGTCCGGCTCGTCGAAGGCCCAGACCGCCCCCGCGGGGCGCGTCGTGCGACCGTCGGGGAGGACGTATTTCGCAGGGTCCGCGGCGTCCTCTCCGGGGTGCCGGAGCGCGGCGTCGGACGGCGCGCTCACGGTGCACTTGCCCGCGACGGGGGTCGGCAGCGTGCCGTCGTAGGGCGGGCACGTGTCGAGGTGCGGGATGGCGTCCCACTCCCCCATCGCGGGGCACGCGTACGGCGTGGACTTCTCGGGACAGCCCGCCTCGTCGGGGCACTGGTACGCGCACGACTTGGGGGCGACGAGGAACTCGTCCGGATCGAGCGTGGAGCCGCCGGCGCTCGTCGTGGTGGTGGCCCCGCCGGCGCCGCCGCTGCCGGAGGTGGAGGACTCGTCGCCGCAAGCGGCGAGCAGCAGGAGGAGCGGCACCGCCGCGTGGAAGACGGAACGCATGGCGGCGAGCCTATCACTACTGCTGCAGACTTCGTTTGCCGCGCTTCGCGCGCGCCCCTTCGCCCGGAGAGCGTCAGCGCTCGATCGCCACGCCGCCCGCGCGATCGAAGATCATCGCCGCGCCGCCGCGCGCGCGCACGGGGCCGAGGACCGCCTCGCGCGGGAGCCTCGTCAGCAGGTCTCGGCCGTTCACGATCACGTCGAGATCGCCCCGGAGGATCGGCTCCACCTCGGCCAGCGCGACCTGGATGCCCTCCCAGATCGCCGTCACGGGGTTCGAGAATACGCCGCCGCCGATCAGCGTGAGCACGACGCGATCCTTGCCCAGCGCCGCCGCCGCGAAGAGCGTCCCGAGGTACGCCGCGCGCAGCAGGACGCGGCAGATCGGCTCGAACATCGCGCCGAGGCCCTCGCCTCCGTAAGCGCCGCCCGCGACGGTCGACGTGAGCACCTGCGCGACGTGGCGCCTCTGCCCGCCGAGGATCGCGCCGTCCCAGTCGTAGCCGAGGACGACCTCGACGCCGTCGTGGACGCCCACCTTGATCGCGTCGAGCTGGTCGTGGATCGCCGCGAAGAAAGCGGCCGTGTCCCGCACCGAGTCGTCCATCAGATAGCCGTTCTGCGCGCGCGCCACGGCCGGATCGCAGACGTCGCCGAGCAGCTCGATCTGCGGGCCGTCCGTGGTCTGGACGAACGTCCCGCCGCCGGGGGCGGGCGCCGCGTACGTCCGGAGCAGCGTCGCCGGAAAGGCGGAGATCGAAGCGCGCGGGCCCTGGGTCGGGTCCGTGAGGTACCGCTCCACCGTCGAGACGAAGGGGCCCGGCGACTCGAGGCAGTTGAACTGCGACGCCACCTGGAAGAGCGATCCCTCGCTCGCCGAAGCCTGGAGCGCGCCGATGTCGGTGGCCGGGCTCACGCCGTCGAGGAGCCACAGCCGCGCGCGGGGCCGCTCGCCGGCCTTCAAGCCGCCGCCCGCGTCGCCCTGCCTCCGCCGCGCGCGCGACCGCAGCTCGCCGAGCGACACGGCCTCGAACCGGCCGGCGGACCACGCGTGCCCGCCCGCCGTGAGCGTCGCGGATCCGCTAGGATCGAAGGCGATTGTGCTCGCGTCGGCGCGCACGGCGGACTCGGCGACGCGCACCAGCCCGCGATCCCCGCGCTTCGCGGAGGCGCGCACCTGCGCGACGTGGCTCGCCACCTCGGCGCGCAGATCCTTCTCGGCGGCGGCGTCTCTCCCGAGCTTCAGAAACGCATCGAGCATGCACAGAGGACACGCACGCAGGGCCGGCGCGTCAAGCGATTGCTGCGCGGGGCGCCCGGGGCGCCGTGAAGTAATGTGAAAGGCCGGGGCCGGGGGGTCCGGAGGCGAGGACGCGTGTTATGGCTGAACGCTCGATGCTGGCGCTCTTCCCCTGGATCTCCGCGGCCGCCGCCGCCCTCGTCGTCGCCGCGGCCGGCCTCTTGCGCGGCCGCCTCTACGCGATCTTCGCGTTCGTCCTGCTCTCCGTCCACACGCTCGTCTCGAGCGCGATGGCCCCGCTCTTCGCGGACGTCTTGCCGCTCTACGCGGCGCTCCAGGCGGTGGTGTACCTGCATTTCGCGCTGCTCGTGCGGCCCCGCCTGCGGCCCTTGTGGCACCGCGCGCTCGTGAGCGTGCCGGCGTCGTACTTCTCGGCGGCCACGTTCCTCGCCATCCCGTGGGCCATCGCGAGCGCGTTCGGCGCGCACCCGTACGGCTTCTTCGTGCCGTACCTCATCGCGCTCTTCGGCGTCGTGCAGAGCCTCCGCCACCGCTTCGAGGTCACCGACATCGCGCTCGACGGCCGCCCCGCGCCGAGCCTCGCGCGCCACGCCCTCGGCGAGGGCCGCGTGGATCGGCCGCTCCGCGTCGTGCAGATCACGGATCCGCACCTCGGCCCCTTCATGTCCGAGGCGCGCCTCCGCGAGATCGCCGAGCGCGCCGTCGCCGCCGAGCCCGACCTCGTGCTGCTCACGGGCGACTTCATCACCATGGAGTCGCACGACGCCAAGGACTCGCTCGCCCGCGCCCTCGCGCCGCTGTCCGCGCTCCCTGGCAAGGTGTTCGCGTGCCGCGGCAACCACGATCACGAGGCCCCCGAGACGGTGGCCGGCGCGCTCGCCGCCGTGGGCGCGACGCTCCTCATCGACGAGGAGCGCACCGTGGAGACCCCCGCCGGACCGGTGCAGATCCTCGGGATCGACTTCCACTTCCGCGAGCGCGAGGCCCGCACGCAGGCCGTCTGCGCGCGCCACCCGCGCGTCCCCGGCGCGCTCCGCCTCGTCCTGCTCCACGACCCCGGCGCGTTCCGCCACGTCCCGGACGGCGAGGCCGATCTCGTGCTCAGCGGCCACACCCACGGTGGACAGCTCGGCCTCCTCGTCCTCGGACTGCCCCACACGTTCGTGTCGGCCTTCACGCAGATCCCGGATCACGGCCTCTGGGCGCTCGGCAAGAACAGGCTCTACGTCCACAGGGGGACTGGCCACTACGGCTTCCCGCTCCGCGTCGGCGTCCCCGGCGAAGAGAGCCTGATCCGGATTCACCGCGTCCTCGGCTGAGCAACGCCGGCGGGAGATGGTAGGCTCCGGGCGCGCCGCCCCGCTCCTCGTCGGGCGCGGGGTCGGCCCACCGCAAAGGAGCGAGCAAATGAGCGATGGTTTCGAAGCGTCGATGGCGGAGATCCACGGCGCCCACCTGCGCTACGAGGTTCGCGGGAGCGGCGAGCCGCTGCTCCTCCTGCACGGGATGGGTGGCTGCGGCGGCGACTGGGAGCACGCCGGGCGGGACCTGCTCGCCAAGGAATACCAGCTGATCATCCCCGACGCGCGGGGCCACGGCCGGTCCACCAACCCCGGCGGCGGCTTCCGCCACTCCCAGCTCGCCATGGACGCGCTGGCGCTCCTCGATCACCTGGGCGTGCCCCGCTGCAAGGCGATCGGCATGAGCATGGGCGGCAACACGCTGCTCCACCTCGCGACGGAGGCGCCGGATCGCGTGAGCGCCATGGTGCTCGTGAGCGCGACGATGTCCTTCCCCGAGCAGGCGCGGGCGATCATGCGGCAAGTCGTGATCGAGGCCCCGCCCCCGGCGGAGTGGGAGCGGATGCGCAAGATCCATGTCCACGGCGACGAGCAGATCCTCGCGATCTGGCAGGCGCAGCGCGATCTCGGCGACAGCCACGACGACATGGCCTTCGCGATGGACGACCTCTCGCACATCCAGGCGAGGACCCTGATCGTGTACGGCGATCGGGATCCCCTCTATCCCGTGGAGATGGCCGTGCACATGTACCGGGGCATCCACGGCGCCGCGCTCTGGGTGATCCCCGGCGGCGGACACGGCCCCATCTTCACCACCGCGGCGCCGCTCTTCGCGAAGACGGCGCTCGATTTCCTGCGCTGATCAGCCCTTCTTCTCGGCGCGGGCCCGCAGCCGCGCCAGGTACTCCTGGAGCGGGAACAGCTCGACCTCGATCGAGCCGCTCGACCCGTCCGGGGCGTAGTCGAAGGGGTCGTCCAGGTCGCGGATGAACCGCAGCATGTAGACGAAGATCAGCGCCACGAAGGGGACGAGGACGATCTCCGTCAGCAGGTTCTTGAAGTGGCCGAGGAGCGTCATCCCGAGGATGAGCACGGTCAGCACCTCGAGGAGCGCGTACCCCGCGGCGACGAAGCCCGTCCGCGAGATCACGGCGATGCGCGTGGCGTTGCGGCGGACGTTGTGGAGCTCGCGCAGCCCGCGCGACGCGTGCGGCCCGGCGCCGTGCGCCTCCAGCTCGGCGAGGCGGCTCCCGAGCCGCTCCAGCGCCGCGAACATCTCGTCCTGGGTGCGCTTCTTGTGGAGCCAGTCCCAGAGGTGCGTCCCGACGTCGAGGACGGTCTTGCGCTCCGCCGCGATCTCGATCGCGGGGCGGCCGATGGAGACCTGGACGAACGTCTCCTCGATGCTCTCCAGGCCGCAGGCGAGCTCCGCCGGGAGCTTCTCGGCCTCTTTGTAGTCGGCCAGCGTGCCCGCGAGCATGAACCCGGTGAGGAACGTGCCGGCGGTGAGCACGAGCGACATGTCCGAGAACTCGATCAGCCCCTGGAAGCCGAGCAGTCGTTCCAGCGCGATCTTGATCGCCAGCGCCGCGGCGACGAAAGGGAGCGTCGTGAGGAGGAGCCGCCACTTCACCATGCGGCGCCCACCATTACCAGATGGGCGCCCCCGGAAGCGAGCGGGCCGCGCGGCGGGTCACATCGTGGGGGGCAGACAGGCACCCATGCAGGCCTGGCAGATCAGGCACGCCGCGGTGCCGCACGTCTGGCAGGCGAGGCTCGGATCGTCGCACTCCCCCATCGCGTTGCAGCCGGGGCCGCAGTGGGGGACAGGATCGAAGAAGAGGCAGACTTCGCCGCTCGCGCAGTCGTCGTGGGCGTCGCACTGGCCGGGTGGGGCCGGCACGCAGGCCGATTTGCAGTCCTCGCACGAAGGGCAGCTCGAAGTGGCGCAGTCGCCGCAAATCTGCCCGATCGGACACGGCGGGTTGAACCCGCACTCGATGCTGCACGTGCCCGTGGAGAACACGCAGATCCCCCCCGGACAGTCGTCGTGCGACTGGCACGCTGGCCCCGTCGGCGTCGTGGTCGTCGTCGTGGTGCCCGTCGTGCTCGTCGTGGTGCCTGTGGATCCGCCGCCCCCGCCCGATCCCCCGCCGCCTGTGACCACGTTGCCCCCGCACCCCACAGCCAGGATCAAGCCCGCGCCGAGGAGCCACCCGAGCGAAGAAGGAGCGAAGAGGGAAGGTGAACGGGGAGGGAGGGGATGCTGCATTGGCCAAGACTACCACTTCCCTGCGGATGCCCGCGCAAATCCACCGGGGAGCCATCCTCCTCGGGTCGACTGGCACCGTCGCGATCTTGCTCCCCCTGTCACGGATCGTCGCCTCACCGGCACGCGCCCACGATGCCGGGTCGTCACGGGCCTCGCGTCCGAGCACGAAGCGGGGCCCTGCGGCCTCGCGGAGAGAACAAGGAGCCAGCAGCATGCGAAGCCTCGCGTTGATCGGAATCTTCCTCGCCGTCGTGGCGGCCGCGCCGAGCGCGGGCGCGTGCGACGTGCCCGGCCGAACGGTCGAGGTGCAGATCGTCGTGGATCCCCCCACGGCGGCGCAGACCACGCAGAGCCAGACCTTCCTCGCCGAGGCCACGCGCCTCGACGGAAAGGCCGACATCGAGGAGAGCGCGTCGGCCACGCTCGTGCTGAGCGCCCGGGCCGCGCGCCGCCGGGCCGCGAGCATCCGCCTCCAGGCCGGCCAGGTGTCGGCGCTGTCGCAGGGCGGTCTCTTCGCCAAGGCCGACAAGCTCGACGCCGAGGCGGCCGCGGACGACGCCACGTCCGTCACGTACCTGGCCCGCGCCCGCCTCATCCGCGCCCGCGCGAAGGCGCTCCGCATCCTCTCCACGCGGGTGCTCACGACAGGCGTGGTCACCTCGCAGGTGCTCGCGCGCGTGCAGCTCCCCGCGCCGCCCTCCGGCCACCCCGACAAGGCACCGCTCCGCACTCTCGACGCCGTCCCGAAGATCGCCACGACCGTGGTGATCACCCGCGTCCAGATCTGAGGCCGCCCCCGCTCACTCGTCGTCGCCGTAGATGAACCTCTGCTGCGCCGTCGCGGAGGGCGGCTGCGCGGCCGCGGAGGGCGACGCGCTCGCGCCGTGGGAGGCCGCCGGCTTCGCCGTCGCCGGGCGGAGCGTGCCAGTCGGGAGGGCGCCTGTCGGGGCGGCTCCCCCGGGGAGAGCGCCTGTCGCGAGGATGCCAGTGTGGACCGCCCGCGCTCCCGGGGCGGCGGACGCGGCCAGCGGCGCGAGGAGCCCTGTCGCCGTCCCCGAAGGCGGATCGTCGAAGGCCGGCAGAGGCGCCTCCGGGGCGGCCGCGATCTCGATGGACACGGGGGCGGACCCGGCGGCGGCGCTCCTCCCCGCGGTCCGGACGATGAGCATGGTCGTCGCCCCGACGAGCGCCCCGGCGAGCACCACCCCCGCCCAGAACACGCCGGACCACCCCTGCCTCCCCGCCCCCACGAGCTTCTGCGGCTCCTCCTGCTTCTCCGGCGCCTCCTGCGTCTCCGGGCTCTCCTGCTTGTCGGCGCGGACAGGGCGCGTCGTCCCGCCGCCCGTCGTCGCGGCGTCGAGCGCCGCCGAGGCGTCCGCCGCGGGGGACGGGGCCGGAGCGCTGCTGAAGGGGAGCGCCGGCAGGACACTCCACACCTCCATCGGGGGAGCGGTCTTGCTCATGTCGGTGATGGGAGCCGGCCGCGCGCCGTCCCGCGGCCCCTCCGGCCGCCGCGGCGCCTCCATCCGCACCGTCGTCCTGCCAAAAGGCACGAGCGGAATCACCGGCGCCTCCACAAGGCTCGGCGACGAAGGGCGCGGCGCGGCGCCGGGCGTCGCGGCCTCGAGAAAGGCATCGACAAGCTCGCCGATCGACGCGAACCGCTGCTCCGGATCCCGCCGGAACACGCGCTGGAAGAAGGCGTCCAGCCCCCGCGAAAGCCCCGGCGCGACGGACGAGAACAGCGGCGCCTCCTCGGTGCAGATCTTCACGATCACGTCGCCTGCCTGATCCCCTTGAAACGGGAGCTGCCCCGCCAGGAGCCGAAACAGCACCACCCCGAGCGACCACTGATCCGTCCTTTGATCGAGGCTCTTGAGGCCGCGCGCCTGCTCCGGGCTCATGTACGGCGGCGACCCGAGCAGCTCCCCCGTGAGCGTCGAGTCCCCCGCCGCGCCCGCGCGCGCGATGCCGAAATCGAGGATCTTCACGAGCTCCTCCCCGTCGTCCGTCCGCGAGAGGAAGATGTTCGCCGGCTTGAGATCGCGGTGGACGATCCCCATCTCGTGGGCCTTGCGCAGGCCCCGCCCCATCTGCCGCGCGAGCCCGGCCGTCACCGCGGGCGACAGCCGCTTCTCGCGGCGGAGCCGCGCCCCGAGGTCCTCCCCGGACAGCAGCTCCATCACGATGTACGGAGTCTCCCCCGCGACGCCGTGATCGTGAATCTGGACCACGTGCGGGCTCCGGATCTGCGCGGCCGCCCTCGCCTCCCGCGCGAAGCGGACCCGCTGCTCCGGCGAGGACGCGAGGCCGGCGGACATCAGCTTCACGGCGACGTCGATGTCCAGCGACAGGTGCCGCGCCCGCCAGACAGAGCCCATCCCACCCCGGGCAATCATGCCGCCGATCTCGTACTTTCCAGCGATGATCTCTCCAGTGGCCATCAAGTCCCCTCCGGTGCAAGTCCAGAGCCGTCCATCCCCCTCGGCGGATCGAGTCCCGGACCCCCTCCGCGCCGGGTGTGGTAACGTCGCTCCCATGGCCGCAAACACCGTGTCCCTCGTCGACGTGGCGCGGGACCTCCCTGTCGGCCCGCAGCCCCGCGCGGTGTCCACAAAACTGGACGGCGTCCACTCCACAGGACAGCGATCGAGCGCCCACCGAGGGCCGGCTCGTCGCCTCGCCGGGCGCCGCGCGTGAAGCTCGCCATCCTCGGCGGCACCCGGTTCATCGGGCACGCGGCGGCGGCGCACGCGGCGGCGCGCGGTCACGACGTCTTCGTCCTCCACCGCGGAAAGCACCCCTCCGAGCTCTCCGCCGTCCAGCCCATCGCCGTGGATCGCGCGGATCCGAGCGCCCTCTGCGAGACGCTGGCCCGCCTCGGCGCCGACGTCCTCATCGACACGCGGGCGATGACGAGGCTCGACGCCGAGGTGACGGCGCTCGCGATCAAGGTCCTCACCCTGCCTGCCGTCGTCCTGTCGAGCCTGGATGTCTATGCCCAGTTTGGCCGGCTCAACGGCCTCCCTGCGCCGGAGCCCGAAGCCCTCGTCACCGAGGATTCCCCGCTCACCATCCCCTTTCCGTTCCGTGGAGTCGGCGGCCACGACGCCGGCCCGGACTACGACAAGAAAGAGGTCGAGTCCGTGATCCGAGAGGCCGTGTCCGAGGGCGCCCCCGGCGCGACGATCCTCCGCCTCCCCGCCGTCTACGGCGCGCGGGACTACCGCCGTCGCTTCGGCGGCATCGTCGACGCCTTCGATCGGGGCGAGACGACCCTCCCTTGCGCGGGCGGCGCGAGGTTCCGCCTCGCCCACGCGCACGTCCGCGACGTCGCCCACGCGATGGTGCTGGCCGCCGAGCGCCGCCCCGAGGGACTCCAGGTCTTCAACGTCGCCGAGGCGATCGTCCCCCCCATGCGGGAGCGCGCCGAGGCCTTTGCGCGCGTGATGGGCGTCCGCTTCACGTGGGTCGAGACAGGCGCGCCCTTGCCCCCCGAGCTCGCGACCCTCGGTATCCTGCCCAACGACTTCGTGACTGACACTTCCCGGATCCGCGCCAGTCTGGGCTTCCACGAGGTGACCACCGAGGAAGAGCGCCTGACCGACACGATCGCCTGGCTCCGCGCGAGCCGCCCGCCGGCATGATCCGGCGCGGCGAAGAAGATCGCGCAGGCCCCGAGGGCCTCTTCGGTTATCCTTCTCGGCGGAGGTGCGCGATGGCGACGAGGCTCACGGGGATGGCGGCGATCGAATTCGCGGAGCGCAACGGGGCGACGCTGAGCAAGCGCGCGGAGCCCGCCGACCCTGCGCGTGACGACCTCACGCCCGCGGAAGCCCGCGAGATCGCCGCCCGCGCCCCCGACCTTGTCTACATCGATTTCGACGAGCCGGACGGACGGACCGGCATCGCCTGAGACGCGCCCCCTCGAGACGCCACCCTGAGGAGCGGCAGACGGCGACCCGGGTGCCTTGCAGCGGCGAACGGGCGCCTCGCGGGCGTGTCCCGCGCCTCGCGACAGCAAACCAACTGCCTCGCCACAGCAAGCGGGGGGTGCATCGCTCGACCGTCCAGACGGCCCGTGAGATGAAATGGTATGATTCTGCGGCGCGAGATGGTATCACCAAAACAACTCTGTCTTCTTATGCCGTCTCACCCCCTCCAGAATGGCCCAAACATGCCATTTCATCTCACGCCCCCCACGCGCGGCCCTTCGCGCAACACCCCCTCTCCTCGCCCCGAGGCTCTCGTCGACGACGCCACCGCGGCCGTCCTCGCGGCGCCGCCTTCTCCGGGCGCCGCCCTCCCCGAGGAGCGCTAGCATGCCTTTTCGCCTCACGATCCACGGTATCCGTATCGAGTGCGACACGACCGAGGAGCTCGCCGCGGCCCTGGGGCTGAAGGACCGCGAGCCCGCCAAGCACCGCCCCGCGGCGTTCCCCAGGAGCGCCCCGGACACCCCGCGAGGCGGCGCCGCCCGCGCCAAAGGCACGCTCTCCGCCGCGCCGGATCTGACCGCCGCCCGCGCGTGGGCGCCGACTGGCAACGTGGAGCACCTCGTGCCGTCGCTCCCGAAGAACGAGCAGCTCGCCATGGGCCTCCTCGCCACCACCGACGGCGAGGTCTCCCTGGAGCAGCTCAGCGCCGCCGCGGGCTTCCACGACAGGCGCGCAGGCTCGCTGATGATGGCCCGCTGGAAACGGCTCGTGGAGGGCTTCGAGCTGCCCTGGGAGAGCTTCCTCTCCTTCCGCGTCGTCGGCACCCGCAAGGACCGAAAGAGCCTCTACCTCGCAGGCCCCCTCCTGAAGGAGCCTTGAGGGCCTCCGCCCCCCGCCGGGCGAGAGACGGAAGGACC
>WBZX01002431.1_pt1 | contig 12644 bp, 12 predicted proteins | sample 5204211 | NCBI WGS metagenome assembly WBZX01 (sample SAMN12344362, study PRJNA552823) | activated sludge metagenome | biome: Activated sludge suspended growth; feature: Nitrification reactor; material: Wastewater; isolation source: activated sludge from nitrification reactor of wastewater...
CCGCGGTGGTCACGCCGCCGGACGTCGTCTCCCAGCTGATGCTGGCGATCCCGATGTGCCTGCTCTACGAACTGGGCATCTTCCTGGCGCGTTTCGTCACCAAAACCAGGGCCAGCGCGGTTACCGAGTAAGTGCGGCCGGGGCGCGCAGCGCCCCGCTGCGGCAGCACTGCCCGGAGCGGGCATCTGGCCGCGGCGCGATGGCCAGACGCGGCCCGATGCCTGTCTGAAAAACATAAAGCCCACTCGACGGTGGGCTTTATGTTTTAACGAATTCTTGGTGGGCGGTACTGGGATCGAACCAGTGGCTTCCACCGTGTGAAGGTGGCACTCTACCGCTGAGTTAACCGCCCGGTAGGTGAGGAACAGAATTATAGTGAAGACTTTGGTGAAAGGCAAGCGCCTTCGGTGATGCCGGTGTTTTTAGGCTGCCCGAAATGGGTCAGGCGGTTTGTGCGATCCACGCGTTGAAGCAGGTTCGCGCGGCGTGGGGGAGTTCGTCGGCGAGGAGGCCGCTGTCGATGCGGTGGAGGGCGCAGTGGCGGTCGGCGGCGAGGCCGTGCAGGTGCACCGCGGCGAGCAGTGCGTCGCGGGCGGGCCAGCCGCGGGCGAGAAGGGCGGTGACGAGGCCGGTGAGGACGTCGCCCATGCCGGCGGTGGCCATCGCCGGGTTGCCGCTGCGGTTGACCCACCAGTTGCCGCTGTGGTCGGCGACGATGCTGCCGCAGCCTTTCAGCACGATCCAGGCGTTGAGCTGGTGGGCGATGGCGACGGCGGCGGCGAGGCGGTCGGCCTGCACGTCGGCGGTGCTGCAGCCGAGGAGGCGGGCGGCTTCGGCGGGGTGGGGGGTGAGCAGCGTCGGGGCGTGGCGGGCGGCGATGCCGGCCTGCAGGGCAGCGTCGCGCGCGACGAGGTTGAGGGCGTCGGCGTCGAGGACGAGGGGGGCCGGCGTGGCGCTGGCGGTGGCGACGAGCTCACGGGCGGCGTCGGACTGGCCGAGGCCCGGGCCGACCGCCAGTGCGCCGATGCCTTCCTCGGCGAGCAGTCCGGTGGCGGCGCGGAACATCAGCTCGGGGCGCAGGACGTCCACCGCCAGCGCGGCAGGATCAAGCAGGCCGATCAGCACGCGGCCGGCGCCCAGGTGGGCCGCCGCGCGGCCGGCGAGGACCGCGGCACCGACCATGCCCGGCGCGCCGCCGATCAGCGCGACGTCGCCGTAGCTGCCTTTGTGGCTGTTGCGGCGGCGGGCCTGCAGCCGGTGGGCGAACAGCGCCGGGGTGATCTCGCGGCCGGGGGCGGCGACGAGGGTTTCGGGTTCGAGATCGATGGTGGCGACGTGGATTTCGCCGCACTGGTCGGGGCCGTCGAGGGTCAGCAGACCGGGTTTCAGGGCGATGAAGCTGATCGTGTGGCTGGCGTCGAAGCAGGGGCCGAGGCGGCGTCCGGTGTCGGCGTCGAGTCCGCTCGGGATGTCGAGGGCGAGGCGCGGGCAGGGCTCGCCGTTGAGGATGTCGATCCAGCTGGCGTAGCGGCCGTCGAGCGGGCGTTGCAGGCCGATCCCGAACAAGGCGTCGACGACCAGCGCCCAGCCGCCACGAGGCGCGGCGGGCAGGTCGGGGGAGGTCGTGCCGCCGTCGGCGAGCCAGGCAGCGTGGGCGGCCGCGGCGTCGGCAGGCAGGCGCGCGGGGTCGGCGGCGAAGGCGACGCGGACGTCGAGTCCGGCGTGCAGCAGATGACGTGCCACGACGAAGCCGTCGCCGCCGTTGTTGCCGGGGCCGCAGGCGACCAGCACCACCGCCGGGCCGTCCACCAGATGCAGGGCAAGCCGCGCGGCCGCTGCCCCGGCGCGCTCCATCAGCGGCGGAACGGCGCCCGATAGAGCCTGCGCCTCGATGCCGCGGATGCCAGCGACGGGGTAGATCGGGCGGGAGGGCGGGAACGACATGGCCGGTGCGGTGGGAGAGGAATCAAGGGTGACGAGCGGATGGAATCCCGGCCCCGCCGGTCATCCCGGTGGTGGCGCGCGCAACGGGTTTCACATGCTTTCCAGTGTTTCGAAGGCCATGTCGCGCAGGTCGTAGAAATCGCTTTCGTTGATGTTCAGATGGGCCATGACCGGCGCCCGGCCAAGCAGCCAGATGGAATCCTCGTTCATGCGCATGAAGCTGCCGACGAAGCTGGCTGACAGCGTGGCGAGGGCGACGAGGGTGCGCGACTTGGCGGCGGTGTCGTCGGCGGTGGGCGAGAAGATGTCCATGTCGTGGTGGAGCAGCGTGGCGTTGCAGATTTCTTCCGGCAGGCCCCAGTTGCGGCATAACAGGTAGCCGAGTACGGCATGGTTGGTGTCGTGACGCTCGTCCTCGACGGCGGTGAACGGGCGGTCGCCGGTGGCGTTGGCGATCTGCAGGGTTTCCCGGTAGGTGGGAAAGCGGCCCATCAGCACGGCGATTCCGCTGTCGTGGAAAAGGCCGAAGCTGTACGCGCTGTCGGCCGGTACGCCGCGGAATTCCTTGGTCAGGCGGGCGCACAGATGGGCAATGCGGGTCGTCGAATCCCAGAAGCGGTCGAGGCGCGGGCCGCCACCGATGGCGTTGCGCAGCGCCACGCCCGCTACCAGGCTGCCGACGGTGCGCATGCCGAGCACCGGCAGCGCCTGCTGGACGGTGCCGACCTTGCGGCGCAGGCCGAAGACCGGCGAGTTGGCCACCTTGAGGACCGAGGCGGCGAGCGCCACGTCGCCGCTGATGAGGGTGCCGATGGCGGTCAGCGACGCGTTGGGGGACGCGATTTCCTTTTGCAGGCGTGTGAGGATGGTCGGGCAGGCGGGGATGTCGATGCCCTTGAGCAGGCGTTCGATTTCGCCCTGGTGGGGTGCTGGCATGGAAGCGCGTTCTGTTACGGTGAAATTCGCGTAATTCTAACCGACGTGCGCCAACCCGACGAAATCCGGCTTGCGCGTGGTCCGCGGCGGTCCGGCGCATGGCATGTCGGCGTGGTAGCGCTGGCGGCCGAAGAGTGGTCCAATTTCCGGCCTGTGTGGCCATCTCCGGCCACACGATCCGCGTCTGCCACTCTTCAGGTTCTCACATGACTTCGCCCAACGTCTCCGCCTGTCCGCCCCGCCTCGCCATCGCCTGCCAGGGCGGCGGTTCCCATACGGCCTTCACGGCCGGTGTGCTGGCTTATCTTTTTCTGTCCTTCGAGCACTTCGAGCGCAAGGACGAGGGCGGTCGCTGGTTCGACCTGCTGGGTCTGTCGGGCACATCCGGCGGGGCGATCACCGCCGCGATGGCCTGGAGCGCGGCGCCCGACGGCAGCTGGGCCGAGGGTGCGCGGCGGGTGCTGCACTACTGGAACCGCAACAAGGCCGGCCTCGATCCCCGCGGCAAGCCGCCCCAGTGGTGGCCGGAGTATTTCAGCAACGCCGCCGGGCACTGGCTGATGTCCTGGCAGGACGTGCTTCCCGCTGCCTGGCAGGACGTTCTGCCGGCCATGAGTTTTGCGCCGATGGCGACCATCTCGGCGATGATCCAGGCCCGCATGAAGGCCGACATGCGGGCGGTGGTCGGCCTGCCGGACGACGCCGAGCGTTTCTTCGGGCGCCCGGGGATGGATTTCTTTGCCGGCGCGGTGGACGTGGTGAACCCCGAGGACGAGCCGCAGAGCGCTTTCCGGACCTTCCCGGAGCGGTCGGACGAGGGGGTGCGGCTCGACGAACTGTTGGCCAGCGCATGCATCCCCGAAGTCTTTGTGGCCCGCCCTTTGTCGGTCGAGTTGCGCGACGGGTCAGGCCGGAGCGAGGAACGTTTTTTTTGGGACGGCCTGTATTCACAGAACCCGCCGATCAACGATTTCTTCATCGACCGCCAGCGCGACCGCAAGCCGGATTTGCTGTGGGTCGTGCAGATCAACCCGAACCGTTACGAGGGCTCCGCGTGCGGGCCGCGGACGCCGGACGAACAGGCCGACCGGCGCAACGAACTGTCGGGCAATCTGTCGCTCGGTCAGGAGTTGCGCGCCATCGACGTGGTGAACAAGATTGCCTTCGAGCTGGCCGAGCTGCCCGCCATTGCAGGCCCGCTGGCCGACTACAAGGCGGTGACGGTGTGTTTCGTGCGTCTGGCGGCGCGCGACGACGGTCCGTTGGCGCGCTACCGGCTGGACTACGCCTCCAAGCTCGACCGCGATCCGGCCTTCATCGATGCGCTGATGGCCGAGGGCATCGCCGCCGCGCATGCCGCAGCCGTCGACCATCGGCTGGTGCGGCCCCACGAATGCATGAACCAGGTGTGCGCGCCGTCCTATCCGAACCCGGCCTGGCCGGCTCCGGCCGATCTCGAGGGGCTCATCGGCGACGCCGGCCTCGCCCGCCAATGGCGTCGGCTGGTCGCGGCCGGCACGGCGCGGGACTGAGTCCCGTGCGGGGCCGGTCGCCCGCGGGCTGTCGGCGAATCTTACAAAAAAGGATTGCGGAGAGGCTCGGCCTTCTTGCGAGGACCTGGTGTTTTCATTTACGTGACTGATTTTAAAAGAAAAAATATTCTAAGATTGGATTTGGCGTATTTTTTTGCTTTTTAGTGAACGACGCTTGTTCCTGTAACTACACACGTCACTTGACCGAATTCATCGCACTCACCTGGGGAAAAAAATGATGAAGCTCAAACAATCTTTGCTGTGCGCGGCGCTCGCCGGTGCCGCGCTCGTGGCGGGCCAGGCTGTTGCCGCACCGCTTTCTCTGTCCAACGCCGACTTTGAAACCGGCGACCTGAGCGGCTGGAGCACCCTCGGTTCGGTGTTCGCCACGCCCAGCACCAGCGTCACGACCTTCGACAGCACGAACTGGTCGATCTTCGCCGCCGGCACCACGATGGCCCAGCTGAACAGCAACGGCGCCACCCTCGCCACCATCGAGAGCACCCTCGGCATCGTCAGCGGCACGCTCAACGCCCTCAACACCAACCCCAACGGCGGCAGCATCACCAACGGCGCGGCCGTGTATCGCAGCTTCAGCGCCCAGGCCGGCGACAGCATCTCCTTCGCCTGGGACTACGTCGCCCGCGACTACATCCCGTTCAACGACCCGTCCTTCGCCATCCTGATCGGGCCGGACAGCTCCGTCGACGTGCTCGCCACCATCAACGGCCTCGGCCAGGCGGTCGGCACCTCCGGCCACTCCGGCTGGCAGACCTACAGCAAGACCTTCGCCACCACCGGCGACTACACCCTGGCCTTCGTGACCACCAACGACAAGGACACCGTTCTGGATTCCGCGCTCTTCATCGACGCGACCGCCGGCTCCTGCAACCCGACCTGCCCGCCGCCGATCAACAAGGTGCCCGAGCCGGGCGTCCTGGCGCTGACCGGTTTTGCCGCGCTCAACGCCTTTGCGCTGCGTCGCCGCATCCGTAAGGCCTGATGACTGCATGAACCCGGCTTCGGCCGGGGCGGGAGTCGCCACGGGCGACGGGGGAAACCTCGTCGCCCGTTTGCGTTCAATGCCCGCCGCGTGAGCGCGATGCGTCGGTGCGGCACCAGATGGCGGCGGCCGCGGGCGGCCCCGGGGCGGCGATCCGGATGCCGAAAGCCGGGCGGGTTTGCGGTATGCTGCCGGGGCGTTCGGCGCCGGTGGCGTCCGGCCACGAATTTCCAACCATCGATAAGCAAAGGGAACAGCAATGAGCGAGCAGACCAACCAGTTCGAAGAATTTTACGGTTACAAGTTCGAAGACCTGTCCGTCGGCCAGAGCGCGGCCTACGCCCGTACCGTCACCGAAGCTGACATCCTGATGTTCGCCGGTGTTTCGGGCGACTACAACCCGGTGCACATCAACGAGGAACTCGCCGCCTCGACGATGTTCGGCGGCCGCATCGCCCACGGCATGCTGTCGGCGGGCTTCATCTCCACCGTGCTCGGCACCAAGCTGCCCGGCCCCGGTGCCATCTACCTGGCCCAGACCCTCAAGTTCAAGGCGCCGGTCAAGATCGGCGACACCGTGGTGACCCGCTGCACGATCAAGGAACTGAACGCCGAGAAGCGCAAGGTCAAGTTCGATACCATCTGCACCGTTCGCGGCAAGACCGTGGTTGAAGGCGAAGCCGACATCATGGTGCCGGCCCGCTGATCTTCGCTGGCTGGATGTGATGTCGAAACGGGGGCGCTGGCCCCCGTTTTTTGTTGTGGGAGCGCTGTTGCACCGGGGCGACAGCCCGGCCGCGGGCGGGACAGCGCGACGCGGCAGGAATAGACTGACGGCATTCACCGTTGATCGAGGAAAAACACCATGACGAGCTTGACCAAAACGCTGCTGACTCTCTCGCTGCTGGCCCTGGCCGGCGGCGCCACGGCCGACGACACTTTGTCCGGCGCCGCGTCGAAGGATGCCCGCAAGGCCAGCGCCCATGGCGCCGCCAGCGCCGCGCACGGCGTCGCTGCCTCCGGCCGGGCCACCTCGGCGGCAGCGGCGGTGCCGCTGTCGGTGGGCGGTGCGGCGCTCGGGTCGACCGGGGCGGCGAGTGCCGCGGCGGCCCGTGAGTCGCGCAGGGCGGCCAACGCGCCGATCGGCACGCCGCTCGAGGTGACCAACGAGGCGATCACCGTGGTGCCGCCCAACGAGGCGCTCAAGCCGAAGGACGAGCCGAAGAAGTTCTGAATCCGTGCCCCGCCGCGCGTGGTGCCGGCGCGGCGATTTCATTTTTCCGGAGTGACCAGAATGAAGAACGCTTTCCGTTGCGTGCCGGCCCTTGCGTTGTCGGCCGCGCTGTTCGCCGGCACGGCTGCGGCGGCCGGTTTCAGTTCAAGCGGCACTCAGGCCGGCGAGGTAGCGCATTTCAGCGCCGACCAGATCGTCGGTTTTGCCAAGAAGGTCGAGCGCACGATGGCGGCAAAGGGCGCGCGGGTGGCGATCCTGGCGCGGATGGGACGGCCGCCGTCCGAACTGCCGGAAGGCATGCATTTCACCCACGTGGCCTTCGCGGTGTATTCGGAGATCACCACCACCGACGGCCGCAAGGTCAATGGCTATTCGATCTACAACCTCTACCAGCGCGACGACCGCCCCGAGGTCAGCGATCTGGTGCAGGATTTTCCGGTCGATTTCTTCGCCGGCGTGGCCCGCCTCGAGGCCGGCATCATCGTGCCGTCGGCCGAACTGCAGCGGCGCCTGCTCGACGTCATCGGCTCGCCGACCTATGCGGCGCTGCATCAGCCGGCCTATTCGGTGATCGCCAATCCCTTCACGCTGGGCCGGCAGAACTGCACCGAGTTCGTGCTCGACGTGGTCAATGCGGCGATCTACCAGACCGGCGATATCAAGGTCATCAAAGCCAACGAAAAGGCTTTCTTCACCGCCCAGCCGGTCAATGTGAACCCGCTCAAGCTGATCTTCGGTTCGATGTTCAGCGCCGAGGTATCCACCGCAGATCAGCCGGATCTGCCGCCGGTCACCGCGACCTTCGAGAAGATCGGCGAATACCTGCAGAAGTACGACAGCGGTGCGGCGGTGCTGACCGTGCTGTCCGATTGAGCCGGCTGCCGCCTACACCTCGATCAGCCCCGCCCGCACGGCGGCCATCGCCAGCTCGGCCATGTTCTGGATGCCGAGTTTCTGCTTGATGCGGTACAGGTGAGTACCGACGGTATTGGGGCTGAGGTGGAAGTTGTCGGCCACTTCGGCCACCGAACGGCCTTGGGCGAGCTGCAGGAAGACGTGGAACTCCTTGTCGGTGAGCGCCTCGGCCGGATGTTCGGGACGGTCGGCGCGGTGCAGTTCGGCGGCGATCTCGGGGTCGAGATAGAGCTTGCCGGTGGCGACCAGGCCGACCGCCCGTAGCAGTTCGTCCGGCGCGCTGCGCTTGCACAGATAGCCCATGGCGCCGGCCTTCAGCGCGCGTTCGGCGGTCAGCGGGTCGGTGTGGGCCGAGACGATCAGCACCCGTGCCGCCGGATCGCGGGCAACGATGCGTTCGAGGGCCGCCAGCCCGCCGCAGCCCGGCATCGACAGATCCATCATCAGCAGATCGGGGGCGAGTTCGGCGAACAGGCGCTGGGCGGCCTCGCCGCTGTCGGCCTCGGCCAGCACGCGGGCGCCGACACCTTCGAGCAGCAGGCGGAAGCCCAGCCGGACGATGGCGTGGTCGTCGGCGAGCACGAGGGTCAGGTTGTCGAGGTTCATGATGCGGCGGTCTCCGCTGGGGTGTCGGCGAGGGGCAGGCGGGCGCGGATGCGGGTGCCGCCGCCGGGTGGGCTGCTGATGGTCAGGCTGCCGCCGGCGCCATCCACGCGTTCGCGCATGCCGGTGAGGCCGAAGCCGGGCTGGCCGGTTGCCGGCTCGATGCCGCGGCCGTTGTCGGTGATTTCGACCGACAGGCCGCGGTCGTCGCGCAGCAGGCAGACCCGCACGCGGCTCGCCTGGGCGTGGCGGACCACGTTGGTGCACGATTCCTGTACCACCCGCAGCGCGGCGAGGGTGATGTCGTCCGGCAGCGGGTGGGGGCCGGAGAACAGTTCGGTGGTGAGTTCGATGTCCGGATGGCGCGTCTGCCATGCGGTGAGATAGCTGCGCAGCGCGTCGGCGAGGGTTTCCTGCGGACCGCGGCGCGGCGGGCGCAGGCGGGTCAGCAGGGCGCGCACGGCGTCGTGCATGCCGGTGGCGACTTCGCCGATCGCCGCGGCGCTCCGGTGGATCGCCGCTTCGCTGCCGCTGCGCTGGGCGATTGCACCGGCCAGCGCGGCAACGGCGGTGATGCTCTGGCCGAGTTCGTCATGGAGTTCGCGGGCGATGGCGCAGCGGTCGGCTTCGAGGCGTTCGGCGATGGCGTGGGCGACGGCCTGTTCGTGGCTCAGGCGGACGTTGTCGGCGACGCTGCGCTGGAGCCGTGCGGCCATACCGTTGAAGGCGCCGGCGAGGCGCGCCAGTTCGGCCGGGCCGTGCTCGGGCAGACGGGTGTCGAAGTCACCCCGGCCGGTGCGGTCGAGGGCCGCCATCACCCGGTCGAGAGGTTGCAGCGCGCGGGCCAGGGCCAGCCAGCAGCCGGCGAACAGCCCGGCGAGCGCGACGAGGGCGCGGCCGGCGGCGGCGGCAAGATCGTCCCACAGGTCGACGATGGCGCGGGAGGCGTCGGCTTCGAGGCGCAGGCCGAGCCGGCCGGCGTTGAAGTGCAGCGGCGCCAGCGCCGGCTCGAACCAGCGGGCGAACCAGGCGGGGGCGTCGTGACCGGCCTTGTAGGTCGATGGCGGCGAGCGGTAGAGCAGCCGGCCGGCGTCGTCGCGGGCTTCAAGCTGATGGGCGCGGATGCGGCCGACCGCGGCGAGGTGGGCCAGCAGGCGGGTTTCGCTCCAGGCCGGGTCGCCCTCGGCCGCGCCGCGGGCGGCCACGCCCAGCCATTGGGCGGCAACCCGGTGGGCGGCGGTGATCTCCTCGGCGATGGCGACGCGGGCGTCGCGCAGCCACAACGCGCCGCCGGTCAGCACGAAGGCGGCGGCCAGCGCGGTGAGCACCAGGCTCAGGCGCAGGCGCAGCGACAGCGGGCGGCGGGCGGCGGGACGGGCGGCGGGCAGGTCGATGCTGGCAGCGTGGCTCATGAGGGTTTCTCCAGCTTGTAGCGGACCGGGACGACGATCTGGATTTCTTGTTTGTGCAGGTTCTCGGGCGGCTGAGGCAGCGGGCCGGCGGTGCTGACGAGCTGGATGGCGTTCTGGTCGAGCACCTCGAAGCCGGAGGAGCGCACGATCTGGGTGGCGACGATGTTGCCCTTGCGGGCCACCGTGATGCGCAGCTGCACCTCGCCCTCCCAGCCGCGCATCGCGGCGAGGCGCGGGTAGTTCTGCTGGCGGGCGAACAGTGCGGACAGGCTGCGGCCGTAGCGTTCGAGGAGCGCCGGATCGGGGGTTTCATCGGCGGCGGTGGCGGGCGGCGGCGCGGCGTGGGCGACGGTGACGGCTGCCGCCGGGCGCGCGGCGGTTTCGATGGCGGGCGCGGCGGGGGCCGCGGTCGGCGCGGGGGCGGTTTCTGCGGGAGCCGCGGCGTGGCTGGCGGCGGCCGGCGGGGTGGGACGCGGCGACTCGACGGCGGCCGGGCGGGTCAGCACCGCCGGCGGGTGGGGCGCTTCGACGCGGACCGGCGGGCGGGTCAGCGGCGTGGCGGCCGGGATGGCGACCGGGGCCGGGGCGGGCGTCGGTACGCTCGCGGGGCGGGCGGCGGCGGGGCGCAGCACGATGTGCAGCGGCGGTGGGTCGTCGGCCCGCGGCAACTGCGGGCCGTGCTGCCAGGCCAGCGCCAGCAGGTGGACGGCAATGGAGGCGCCGATGGCGATCTTCAGCGGACGCGGCAGCGGGGCCGGCCGTGGGATCGGCAGCGCGACGCTGGCGTTCATCGCGCGGCGCTCCGCCCGCGGGACAGCGCGCGTTGCTCGTAGGCCGGGTAGAGCTGGCCGACCGAACGGCGGAACTCGGCGTCGACGACGGCCAGACGGCGGAATTCGGCGGGCAGCGGGAGGGCCAGGACTTCGGTCATGTCGAGTCCGTCGTCGGCGGCCTGCTGCAGCCGGCGGTCGAGCCAGGCGAGCCAGGCGCGGGTCTGGCGGATCGGACCGGCGTCCCCGGCCACCGGGCCGTGGCCCGGCACCACACGCACGAAGGAGAGCGCCTCGAGCCGGTCGAGGGCGGCCTGCCAGGCGGGGAGGCGGGCGTGGGGCGTGGTCGGGGCGCGGTCGTGGAAGACCAGATCGCCGGCGAACAGCACGCCGGTGCGGCGGTCGACAATGGCCAGGTCGGCGGCGGTATGGCCGTCGAGGGCGATCAGCTCGAAACGGTGGCCGCCCACCTCGAGGGGACCGGCGGCGAGCGGGCGGGCCGGCGCGATGGGTTCGGTGCCGGCCATCCAGTCGCCGGCGAGGCGATACATGTTTTCGTTGAGGCTGCCGCCTTCGGTGGCGATGCCGTGGATGGTTTCGGGCAGCGCGGCGAGGGTGTCGGCCGGGAAGGCCTGGTTGCCGAGGAAGTGGTCGGGGTGGTGGTGGGTGTTGATGACCAGCACCACCGGCTGGCCGCTGATCCGCGCGATGGCCTGGCGCTGCTGCTCGCCGTAGGCGCGCGAGGGGCCGCTGTCGATGACCACCACGCCGGCGTCGGTGACGACGAAAGCGGTGTTGACGATGTTGCCGCCGTTGGCGCGGCTGAAGTCTTCGCTGCGGCCGGTGAGCACCCAGGTGCCGTCGGCGATCTTCTCGGGCGCCAGGCCGTAGTCCGGGTCGGTGGTGGCGGCGCCGGTCGGCCGGGGCAGCGCCAGCAGAAAGACGAGGGCGAGGGCCGGCAGCAGGATGCGGGGGACGCGTTTCATTTTTCGATCGTCGCTGCGATGGCGTTGCCGTTGTTGTCACGGCCGTCGACCCGGTAGCCCGCGGCGCTGCGGACGGCGGGGATGTCGACGGTGAACACCGGATTTTCGGCCAGCGGTTCGAAGCCTTCGATGCGCATCAGCGGCGTGCCGCGGTCGTCGGCGAGTTCGAGCTGCTGGATGTAGAAGGCCGGAATGCCGGCGGCGAGGCCGGTGTCTTCCGGGTGGACCACCCGCAGGCGGACGCGTTCGCCGCCTTCCTTGCGCGACCACACGCGGCTCGCCACTTCGCCGAGGCGCTTCTGCCATTCCGGCGAGGCGCTGCCGGTGGACGGCAGCGTGCAGCCGCCGCCGGCGGTGTTCACCCACGCGCCGCCGACGTGCCAGCGGCCGTCGCCGGTGCGGGCGGCGGCGCGTACCGGCGAGGATTGCTGCAGCTTGATGCGGAAGCCGAGGCCGGGGTGGGCGCCGAGGGGTTCGAAGCGGACGATCCGGACGATGGGGTTGAAATCGGCAAAGACGAGCACCTCCCGCACGTCGGGCAGATCGCCGGCGTCGACGCTGACCGGGACGTTGAGGGCGTTCTCGGCGGTGAGCGGGGCGATCACCCGGACCCGGGCGTCGAAGTCCACCCGTGCGCCGGCGGGAAAGAGTTCCTTCCGCATGTCGCCCCAGCGCGGCGAGTCGAGGGGGTCGGCGGCATGGGCCGGCGTGCTTCCGAGGGCGCCGGTCAGCACGACGGCGGCGAAGGAGGTGGCGACGAAGGCGCAGAAAGTGCTCAAAGTGGGTCTCCTGGCGGCTGCCTGCTTGCGGGCGGTCTGCTCTGTGTGCGTAGCTCGCAGCAAGCTCCGTGCCCGAAAGATGCGTGTCCGGCCAGGAGCCGCCGTGCGGGCGGACTTGTGCGCCCGCGGACGGCGATTGGCGCGCGATGGACGGACGGCGTCGCCCCTGTGATCTTTGCCGCCACCTCCCGTGGGGCGCCGCGACGGTGGCGGTGTCGGTCGGTGCTGTGCGGTGTGCACTGCTCCGGGTTGTACCGCTTTGGCGCAGTTGATGAGGAATGAAGCAGTGGGCGGTAACGCCGGCGGCGGAGCAGGCACGCGGAAATTCACTAAACCCTTTTCCTGACGCCGGATTTTTCCACCACGCGGACTTTGCAGGAGCAAACTACGTTGGTGGCACGGCTTTTGCGGATTGACCGTGCTGCGTGCTTCGGCAGGACCGGGAGGTGGTCGCCCGGAGCGTGCTTCAGCACCTTCTCAAAGGAGACATTCAATGACCCAAAGGAGCAAGAACATGAAAAAGCCGTTCG
>WBZX01002432.1_pt1 | contig 12644 bp, 12 predicted proteins | sample 5204211 | NCBI WGS metagenome assembly WBZX01 (sample SAMN12344362, study PRJNA552823) | activated sludge metagenome | biome: Activated sludge suspended growth; feature: Nitrification reactor; material: Wastewater; isolation source: activated sludge from nitrification reactor of wastewater...
CATAGCACCCATCGTGAGCATAAGTACAACGATGATCCTGTTTATCTTCTTCATGGTTACAAAAATACGTGATTTGGCGGTATCTATCTGCAGGGAAGCAGAAAAAAATAGACAATCGGACCGGTCGCAGCAACATAGAGCCAGATCGGGAAAACCCACTTTGCCATCCTCCTGTGTGTAATGTAGTCACCCATGTAGCCACGGATGAAAGTGAGCAGTATAAAGGGAAGACTCAACCCTGCCAGGATGATATGGCTAAAGAGAATAAAATAATATATCATCCGGATCGTCCCTTCCCTGCAAAACGGAATCTCCTCGGTGGTAAAATGATATCCTACATAGGAGAGCAAAAATCCCGCAGAAAGAACCATTGCTACATAGATACTCCTGCGGTGGGCTTCTATTCGCTTTTGCCTGATGAAATAAAAAGCGGCCAACAAGGCTAGCGTGACCCCTGTATTGAATAGTGCGTTAAGTCCAGCAAGGAAGCTCGGGTCTGCATCTATATCAAACTTATATCTTCTCATGGCCCCGACGAGTAACCATACGATGACGGTGACCACCCATGCAGCCCTATTCAGGGTTCTGATCCGCTGGAACTGTATCTCTTCACTCATTTCTTATCACCTCTTTTAAGTTCTACTTTTTCTTGTCTTTCGCGGGGCAACAAGAGGGACATGTGTTCAACAAGCGTTCGTTTTTCAACGGGAGTAGCTATGCCATAATAACTCCTGATCACTCCTTTTCGGTCGACAAGTGCAAAAGGCTTATCCCGGACCCAGTTTAAGGTTAATGATTTGCAGATCTCCATGGAATCCTGACACGGTATGATAAACCAGCCTTTATGCGTCATGGTAGTCGATACACCTGATGCTGCCTGGCAAGTATCCAACAACACATAGGCCGCCTTGTTGGTTTCCTTAAACTGATCGTATAAAGCTTCTAACACCGATAATTGTTCAGCCCCGCCAGATCCACAGGGTAAAAAGGCAACCAAGGTGACGTGATTTTCAAGACTGTCGGGGGTCAGCATACGGCCATCAGCCATGAGGTATTTACCAACCGGAAATACCTCAGTTCCATTCATGACCTCCTGCGCTTTCTTGCGCCAATTGAGTCCGGACTGAAGATAATACCACGAAACAAACGGAAGCAGGAAGAGAATCAAAACAATAGTGACTAAAAACTTCCTGGACATTCCCGTTGATATTAATTATTGAATGAAGATAAAATGACAATTCCCCGGCTTATATGCGGGGAATTGAAATCATCGGTCCTGTGCCAAATAAACCTTGAAAGCAACCTATTTGGCAATTTCTATTTTATTCCTTTCCTGGATTTTCACGCGATTACCCTTCCATGCATTCCCTTCATAAAGGAAGGCGATAATAGCCCAGATAAGCAAGCAAACTGGCAACAGTACGCTGAGCATGAGGCCCCTGGCTTCATACTTCATATGCATAAATTCGAATACGATGAGATAGGCCTTATATAAGCTCATCCCGATCATCAGGGTATTCATGATCACCTTTGGGGCATGATACCCGTCAATGATATATCCTTTACCCGTCAAGGCCACCAGTACTTCAATCACGGTGACTATCGCAAGGATAATGATGGTCTTGAGTGCGATTTTTTTTGCTCCGGTATAATCGTGTGCCATTATGATTATTTTATTTTATATCAATCAGTTACGGAAAAGATTTCTGTTTAGTTAATGCGCCTAGAGGAGGTAGAATACAAGAAATACGAATACCCATACCAAATCCACAAAGTGCCAGTAAAGTCCGATCTTTTCTACCATTTCATTGCCATTGCGCCTGGAGACATAGAGCCCGCTGAGTACATTGATCATGATAATCAACAGGAAACAAACCCCTGAAAAAACGTGAAATCCGTGGAAGCCAGTGATAAAGAAAAACAAGGCGCCAAATGCTTTCGGCCCGAATGCTTCACTCTTGGTTGAACCGGCATGCTCCCCTTCCGAAACGATATACTTCCTGTGCACAAAACCACGCTCATCTACAACCGCATCAGGATAATCACCTGGCGCAGCATAGGCATGTGCTCCGTGTCCACCTTCTTCTGCATGAGTCGGTTCAGCCGCATGATTACCTTCCATAGAAGCTGCTGTGCCCTCTGCATGCGCAGGTGCTGCTTCTCCATGTGCTTCGGTCGTTGCTTCGTGCGTATCGCCAAAAGAAATTTTATGCATAAGGTAGGTAGAGCCTGCCTTAAAGGTTTCACTGGATTCCTTTCCATCAGCACCTAAATAAATCCCAGCTTCGGTATGGGTTCCAAAAGGATTGGTAGTCACGCTCATGTGTTCCTTGCCGATCAGGGTAGTCCATTCCCAGGCCTGGCATCCAAGGAAGCCTAGACCCCCAAGAATAGTCAAACCCATCCAAATTGCAACACCTCTGCGGTTTTCACGATGACCTTCCTGTACGGCCCTGATCATGGTAAATGAACTGAAGAGGAGTACAAAAGTCATCAGGGTGACAAACAGCAGCGGGTGATGTCCTTCGAGGAAAGGAAAGGTACTGAATACATAGTCCGGTACCGGCCAGCTGGGCATACTAAACCTAAGTGTGCCGTATGCGATAAGAAAACCTGCAAACGTAAAGGCATCTGATAGCAAAAAGTACCAGATCATCAGTTTGCCATAGCCTACTTTAAACGGATATTCCGCTCCATCCCAACTAGCATTTGCTGTACTGTCGTGGTCCGTATGTTTTTTGTCTAAGGTATCTGTAGCCATTTATTTAGATGTAAATCATTGGATCAATAGAAATAAAAAGAGATATAGCCAAAGGAAATCCACAAAATGCCAATAATGCAGCACCAGTTGAAATCTCCTCCTTCTTTTTTCGGTCGGTTTGTAAGGCAACATGAAGGCATGAAGCAGCGCAACCGTTAGGGCGAAAATTCCCCCGATCACATGTGCTGCATGAATACCGGAAATCACATAAAAGAACGATCCTCCAGGATTGCCATCAAGGGCCACGCCAATGGAATACAGTGCATTCCAGCCCTGGTATTGCATGATGACAAATACTATCCCCAAAACCAAGGTAAGAGGAAGCAGTAGTTTATAAAGCATCTCCCTGTTGTTACGGAATGCCCAATAGCTGCCATGCAGTGTTACGCTGCTCAGGAGCATCACTACAGTACTGAAAAAGAATATATCAGGCATCCTGAATTCAAGCCAGTTGCCTGCACCTTGCCGTACGATATATGCACTTGTCAGCGAGCCGAACATCATGACGATGCTCCCCATGCCTGCCCACAATGCAAACAGCGGGGCATACAAACCCTTCCTGGCTTTCTGCTCTAATGATCCGCTGCTGATTAAAGTACTCAATTCAGTTAATTATAGATTACATACCCCACCAAAGCACCATCAGTGCCAGAGGAAGGAAAATAAAAGATGAAAACATCAATGCCCGTGCACTTGCCTTGTCAAACTGTCTGTAAAAATTCCATGCTTTCCAGATAAAGAAAGAGGACACCAGCGTAAGGCCTATGGCCCCAAAAAGTGAGATCAGGGCCAGCGCAAATCCGATCCAGATCACCGGGATCAACAAGCAGGTATACACTAATGCCTGTGTTCCAAGTCTGCGGTCAATCACACCATCTTCCTCCGGAAGCAGCTTATACCCTGCAGCACTGTACTGATCATAGGATAAAAAGCCAATAGACCAGAAATGCGGAAACTGCCAGACAAACTGGATGGCAAATAAGAACAAAGCCTGTGAGGTGATGACCCCATCATGAGCGATCATTCCGATCATGACCGGCAAGGCTCCGGGAATAGCGCCTACCATCACTGACATGGTGCTGTATCTCTTGAGTGGCGTATATATGAAAGCATACGTAACAAGGGAAAGTGTGCCCAGGAAAGAAGTCAGTGGATTTAATAAGGCCAGCAGGACGATCCCTGCCAGACTGGAAAGACCTGCCACTACTAAAGCTGATGATGGATTCCAGCGACGGGCAGCAAGTGGACGATTGGAGGTCCGCTCCATCATCCGGTCATAATCTGCCTCGAGGATCTCATTCAGGGTATTGGCAGCAAACGTAATCAGAAAACCGCCTGACATCAAAAGCAGGAAAGGTACCAGCTGTATATCGCTTCCTGCTGCGATGCCATAGGCCACCAGCGATGAGAAAACGACAAACGTACTCAGCCGGAACTTGACCAGGAGTTCAAAATCCTGTATCCAGTCCCTGAGTGTAACGGACGCTGTCCTGACCTGTACTTGTGCTTTGCTTTTCATTAATGGTGCTCTGCTTCAGCCTTTTCTTTGTCCGTCAACGGCAAATGCTGTTGAATAAAATCCTTTTCCGCCCCTTCCTTGCTGTAATCATAGGCCCACCTGTGAACTGTAGGCAGATTACCCGGCCAGTTACCATGTATTGGCTTAATAGGCGCTGTCCATTCAAGGGTATTGGCACCCCATGGATTTTGTGTTGTCATCTTGCGACCGTACCATATGCTGTAGAAGAAGTTAAAAACAAACAACAACTGGGCAGCAAATACGATAATCGCAGCGACTGTAATAAACTGGTTGAGGCCTGAAAAATGACTGAAGGCATCAAACGTATCAAAGCGGTAATAGCGCCTTGGTACTCCGGCCATACCCATATAATGCATTGGCCAGAAAATAGCATACGCGCCAACCATTGTCATCCAGAAGTGGATCCGACCCATCGTCTCGTTCATAAACCGGCCATACATTCTTGGGAACCAATGGTAAACACCTGCAAACATCCCAAAGAATGCAGCAATACCCATCACAATATGGAAGTGGGCTACAACGAAATAGGTATCATGCAATTGGATATCAATAGCTGAATTGCCCAGGAATATCCCGGTCAATCCACCCGAAATAAACATAGACACAAACCCTATCGCAAAGAGCATAGCGGAAGTAAAGCGAATGTTTCCTTTGTACAGGGTAGAAATCCAGTTGAACACCTTGACCGCAGAAGGCACCGCAATAATCAAGGTGAATACGACAAAGAAATTGGAGATAAATGGATTGACACCTGACATAAACATGTGGTGTGCCCATACAATAAAGGAAAGGAATCCGATCGCCAGGATAGAATACACCATGGCCTTATATCCGAAGATAGGCTTGCGTGCATGCACGGACAATACTTCACTCGTCAAACCCATGGCAGGCAGGATGATAATATATACCTCAGGGTGACCGAGGAACCAAAACAAATGCTGGTATAAGATCGGGCTACCACCCACATTTTCCAAGGCATGGCCATTGACAAAAATTTCACTCAGGTAGAAACTGGTACCCATTCCCCTGTCAAACATCAACAGGAAGAAACCGGAAACCAATACAGGAAATGAAAGGATACCCAGTATAGCTGTAACTAAAAGGGCCCATACCGGAAGAGGCATACGCCAGAGACTCATCCCCTTTGTCCTCAGGTTGAGTACAGTGGTGACGTAATTGATACCCCCAAGCAACACTGAAACAACAAAGAAAGTCAGACTGACCAGCCATAAAGTCATACCCGCTCCTGAACCAGAACTTGCTTCAGGCAGGGCACTTAAGGGAGGATATGCTGTCCAGCCACCAGAAAAGGGCCCTGTGCTTAGAAAAAGTGATATAAACATCACGAGACTGGCCAGAAAGAAAAACCAGTAGGATAACATATTCAGAAATGGCGATGCCATGTCTCGTGCGCCCACCTGGAATGGAATGAGCAAATTGGCAAATGTTCCACTCAAGCCAGCGGTCAATACAAAGAATACGATAATCGTACCGTGCATTGTCACAAGTGCATAATAGAATTCGGGATTCAATGCACCGACTCCAGCGTCATTGATCGTAATCCACTTGCCGAGCAGGGGCTTTAACCATGCAAGGCTGTCATCCGGAAAACCAAGCTGGAGCCTGAAGATAATACTCATGCCCGCGCCAATGATCGCCCAGAATATCCCGGTGATAAGGAATTGCCTGGCTATGATCTTATGATCCTGGCTAAAGATATAATGGGTGATAAAATTCGATTGGAATTTGTCCCCATGGTGATGTTCATGAAAATGATCATCATATCCCTGTTCGCGGATCAGAACATCGGTTTCATGCTGATGTGAAGATGACATAGTCGTCTATTATTTATTGGATATAATTCTAAATTCAGTCCTTCTGTTTTTCTGGCGTCCTGCCTCTGTTTCGTTGGTATCTGCAGGTTTGGCAGCACCATATCCGACCGAACTGAGTCGGCTGGCAGATATGCCTTGTGCTACCAGGTAATCCCTGACTACATCAGATCTCTGCTGTGACAATGTCTTATTGGCTGCCGGATCACCTGTATTGTCTGTATGCCCTGAAACTTCAATCTTCAATTGAGGATACTTGTTGAGGATTTCTGCAAGGTCATTCAATTGATACTTGGATTCAGCCGTAAGTGTATTGCCTCCAGATTCAAATTGCACAAAATCAAGGCGTATTGTTTTTAGGTCCGGAGTTCCTGCGGCAGCAGGAATACCCGTATCTACCAATGCCTTTTCAACGGACATATTCAAGGCCTCCTTGTTCTGCTTAACTTCAAAATCAAGAAGCTTGCCCTTGTTTGGATCGCTGTCCTTGCCCCTGATGGAAGACTGGTAGTATGATTGCTGCTTAGCCAGCCATGCATCGTACTCTTCCTGTGTGACGATCCGTACGACCCTCCTCATACTATAGTGGCTCTTTCCGCAAAGTTCAGCGCAAGCAAGTTCATAATTGAATTCTTCCCACAACATCTTGCTTTCAGGATCTGAAGGATCCTTAGGCACATTATACTCAGGATAATTTCTCAATTCATCTCGGTACTGTTCTGTTGTCTTTTCAGGTGTGAATACGAAATAGGTTGGAAGACCAGGCACTGCATCCATCTTGACCCTGAAGTGTGGCAAATAAAAATTATGCAACACATCTCGTGCGATGATCCGCACCCTGACCTTTTTGCCTACAGGCAACCAAAGCTCATCAGGATGAAAGTCATCAAAATTCTTAGGATCTGTCCAATCCTGACCTAGCGGATTATCCGCTGAAATCTTCTTGTAGTCACGGGTACCCAGGAGTCCATCAGGACCAGGATACCTGAGGTGCCAGGCAAATTGATAAGCTGTAGCTTCTATTTCGATATGGTCATCGCCTTCCTTGACATCTGCCATGACGGTGTTCCAGGCGAGTAGCCCTTTGATCACAAGGTAGGTCATGACCACTGCAGGGATAGCGGACCAAACAATTTCGAGTGTATTGTCATGTGCCCAGTGTGTTGCTTTAGACACTTTTGTCTTCTTGTATTTCCAGGAGAAATAAAAGAGTGCAATGTGTGTCAGGACAAACACAATACCTGTAAACAGCAACGTCACGTTGAATAAGCTATCCAATGAATTGCCATGGGCAGATGCGGCCTTATGTGGTCCATAGCCCAACATGTAGTTTTTCCACCAATAGGCTGAGACAATGCAGAACCCGAGGAGTCCTATCATAAACACTAACATAGCCCTTGCCTGGGACCGGTTGAGGCGCTCTTCTACTTCCTCTTCGCCCCGGATCCGGGCATACATATCTGTCAACTTGCTGATCTGAAGAATCACGATCACCAAAAGCAGAATACTTATTCCAATAATCAAAGCGGTCATTTGCTATCTAGCTTTAAATATCATTCAATAGTTTATTTCCCAGCCCACCAATCCATTAGGTATGGTGAGATACACTTTCCATCAGGTATGGATCCCTTCTTGGCAACAAACTGGCTTTCTCAAGACGGTTAAATACGAAGAAGAAGAACATTCCAAGGAACCCGATAAATGTTCCAATTTCAAGAAATCCCGGTAAGGAAAAACCTGGTGTAAATCCACCGGCGTGATGGCCTGCGCTTTCCGCTCCCTGGGCTGCAAGTTCGTGTGCGGTATGTATAATCCCAGGTTTTAACATGAGGAAAAAATCAAGCCAATGGCTGAAGACCAGCACACAGGCTACAAAAATCAATGTTCCGTATTTCCGCTTGGTATCATTCCTGAGCAGGACGAGGAAAGGCAGTGCGAAATTGAGTACAATATTGATGTAAAACAATACGGTATACTCATGCAAGCGGGTATGGTAGTAGATGGTCTCTTCAGGAATATTGCCATACCAGATGAGCATATATTGGGAAAACCACATGTAGGTCCAGAAAATACTGAAGGCAAACATATATTTTCCAAGATCATGCAGGTGTTCAATGGTCACTAATGGAAAATAACCCTTGATCTTGAGGGTGATGAGGGTGATGATCGTAAGTGCGATCATGGTCACCATCAGACTGACTGAAGAGTACCAGGCGAACAGTGTACTGTACCAGTGTGCATCAACAGACATCACCCATTGCCAGATCATCGCGGCGCTGGTAAATCCGATAATCGGCAACGCAGCGGCTCCCCATATTCTTAGTTTGCGGGCATGGGTAAATTCTGTATCCCCATTTGTATCCTCATCAACGGACAATGCCCTGATGCGCGTAGCCAGGAATATCCATACCCCGACGATGATTGCACTTCCAAAAGTGTACCAGCCCTTATTAAGGAAAGAGCTTTTTCCGGTCAGTGTTGCATCTGCTTCCACTGACTTGATATCCGCCCAGTGATACAGGTGGTGCCATCCTCCCCATATACCAAACGCTATGATCATGATGAGTACAAAGCCAACGATCAGGAATAAGGAATAGGCTTCCCATACTCTCTTGAATATCGTATGCCAGCCAGACCATGCTGTGATCTTGGCCGCGATAAGGAAGAGCGCCATCAGTGCCACGCCGGTAAAGAAAACTGAATTGTGGAGCACATTGGACCAGAACCGGGTATGTGCATGATCATCCCCCATATAGGTAATGACCAATGAAATGACACCGATCAGCATCATCAGGCCAAGCAATGTCTTCTGTCTTGTTTCGAATATAAACTGATTCATATCTGTTGTAGTCGATTCGGTCTCTGATTAATGTTGATTCATATGCACTTCACTTCCCGCTGCCTCATGCATTGCCGTATCCGCAGTCATTGGGGCCGCATCTTTTTTCATTGCAGATTCCATTGCTGCCCATGGTGTTGCTTCATTGTTGAAGGTGTTGGAGGTGGCAGAATATTCAAGTTTCTTAGACTGTGCTTCGAGGGACCTGATGTAATGAATCACCTCCCAACGCTCCTTGTAGCTCAATTTGTCCGCATAGGAGCCCATCACATTCCTGCCATACATGATTGCATGATAGAAACGTCCGACGTTTGCCCTTGTAAACGTATCCAACATGAAATTGGCTGGAGCAGCGGGATATATGCCTGCTACAATTCCCTTAGCAGGATCTTCGTCCCTGACGAGGTAACCACGACCATCACCCTTGTCACCATGGCAAATACCGCAGTAGATGATATACAGTTCTTTACCTTGAGCCAGGCCTGCTTCGGTGATCGGAAAAGGGTTCTGTGTGATTTCCCTTGTTGCCCTTGCACGCTCTTCTTCAGTGTCTGTGTAGTAGTAAGGTACACTTCCGTTTGGAGTATAGGCAAAGGCTCCTGCAGTCTCCCCTTCAAATGCCTGCATGGCCATCATCCTGCCTGCACCATTAGTAGCATTGGCAACAGAAATCTGGCCCCTGGCTACTGTACCATGAACGCTAGTGCGTGGGTTGACAAACTTCTTGTACTCGGCCTCGGTACCCCAGCGGTTGTAATAGTAGTAATCATAAAGATTAGCTTCATAACCAACCGTATGGGTCATGTCCGGCATATACTCATGTCCTGTGCGATCACCCTTTGCAGGTGAACATGCGATGACAAATGCCACACATGCCAGGATTGAAAATTGTATCGTATACCTCATGATCAGATAGTCTTCGTTTCTACCAGGCTTGCTCCGGTGTTTTGGAAAAAATGTCTGAGTTTATCGACCTGTGTATTCTCCAGGCCGTCTGTATCAAATGCTATACAGAATTTGTCGTCAGTAATGCTTGGATGGATGATCGGGTTCTTTATGCCAGGCCCTTGACCATTGATCACATAGAAAGTGACGACCATCCCAATCGATGCAAAAAGAACGGTCAACTCAAACGTGATCGGGACAAAAGAAAGGATCGGCCAGTATGGCTTACCTCCATATATCTGTGGCCAGTCCCTGGTAAAAATCCAGGTCATCCCGAGGAAGGCTGTAAGGGTACCTAGCATACCGTATACAAAACCTCCGATGTGGAGCCTTGATTCTGCCAGACCCAGCAGTGGGTCAAGTCCATGTACCGGAAAGGGTGTCAATACATCCATGATCTGAAGATGATCTGCATTGGCCGTCCTGATGGCTGATTTGAGATCTTCCTCATCATCGTACAATCCGAATATGATATTTTTTTCACTGTTCCTCATGATCTATTGGATCACTTATGTTTAAAGTATAATGGTTAAATCAATGATGGTCATGATGTGTGTCATGTCCGGCAACTTCCAGCTCCATGCTGCCGCTTTCCACTTGTTGGAAGGTAGTCTTGGCATTAGGCTTGGAATACTGGTCTCCTGCACTCTTGAGGATATGCTTGATTTCTGCAATAGCCACCACCGGTGCAACGCGCACGAAGATGAGGTAGAAGGTGAAGAAGATACCCAGCGTACCAATATATATCCCGACCTCTACGATAGAAGGCACATAGAAACTCCAGCTTGATGGCAGGTAGTCACGGGCCAGGGTCGTGGCGATGATCACGAAACGCTCAAACCACATCCCGATATTGACAAATATGGACATGAAGAAAGTCATGGTCACATTCCTCCTGATTTTCTTTGACCAGAACAACTGAGGAGACAATACATTACATGTCATCATCCCAAAATAAGACCACCAGTATGGACCCAATGCCCTGTTGAAGAAGGCAAACTGCTCATATATATAACCTGAATACCAGGCGATAAATAACTCAGTCAGATAAGCCACCCCAACGATTGTCCCGGTGACCAGGATAACCTTGTTCATAGACTCAATATGACCCAGGGTGATGTAATCCTGAAGGTTGAGCACCTTCCTGGTGATCACCATCAGGGTTTGTACCATGGCAAAACCTGAAAAGATAGCTCCTGCAACAAAGTATGGAGGAAAAATCGTGGTATGCCATCCTGGAATAACTGAAGTGGCAAAGTCAAAACTTACTATCGTGTGTACGGAGAGTACCAGTGGAGTCGCAAGTCCGGCAAGTACGAGCGACAAAGCTTCATGACGTTGCCAGTGCTTGGCTGCACCTGTCCAGCCAAAAGCCAGGAAGGTGTACATTTTCTTACGGAATCCTTTAGCCCTGTCCCTCACAGTAGCAAAGTCAGGTACTAGACCAGTATACCAGAACAAGAGCGATACGGTAAAATACGTGGAGATCGCAAACAAGTCCCAGAGTAATGGGGAGTTGAAATTGGGCCACAAAGGACCTCTTGTATTTGGATAAGGGAAGAAATAAAAAACAACCCAGATTCTACCAACGTGGATCATCGGGAATAAGGCCGCGCAGATAACCGCAAAAATCGTCATCGCTTCCGCGGCACGGTTTACACCTGTCCTCCATTTCTGGCGGAACAACAACAAGATGGCCGAAATCAGCGTACCCGCATGACCAATACCGATCCACCAAACGAAATTGGTGATGTCCCAGCCCCACCCGATGGTGCGGTTGAGCCTCCAGGTCCCAATGCCAACCCAGATGGTAATGATAATACTGATGACCCCAAAAGTCAATGCTGTCAAGGCTACAATAAATGCAAGTGTCCATGCCTTGCTGGGTGCCCGTTCTGTCGGAGAGCAAAGATCTTCCGTGATCTGGTGGTAGGTCTTGTTTCCCTTAACTAACGGTTCTCTGATCGGTGATGTAGGTCCTGAACCCATATGTTATTGTCTAATGATAATAGGTTTATCGTCTCTAATTCCTTTCCAAGCTATCAGGCATCAACGCCTTCTGCCTTATTTATAACCCTGGCCTGATAGTTTACAGCAGACCTGGTATTTACTTCTTCCAGTACTATGTAGTTGAGTGGTGAGGCAAGCTTCTTAGTGAGTTCGCCTTCCTCATTGTTCATATCTCCAAAAGTAATCGCTCCGGTAGGACAAGCCGTCTGGCAAGCCGTCTTGACATCAGCATCCCGGAGCAGGCGCTGTTCGGTCTTAGCCCTGAGTTTACCTTCCTGAATACGTTGCACACAGAAACTGCATTTCTCAATGACCCCTCTTGACCTGACAGTCACATCAGGGTTAAGCACCATCCTGGTCAGATTGTCAGCACCATATGGCACATCATCAGATCCGGATTTCAGCCCGAGATCCGGCTCATTGATTGGCCACAAGTCAGCTGCATTATAGTCAAGCCAGTTGAAACGGCGTACTTTATAAGGACAATTGTTGGCACAATACCTTGTTCCTACACAACGGTTGTAAGCCATCTGGTTAAGGCCTTCTGAACTGTGGTTTGTGGCATTGACAGGACACACATTTTCACATGGTGCATTGTTGCAATGCTGACACATCAGCGGTTGGTATACAGCGCTCGGATTGTTGACATCGCCGTAGAAATAACGGTCGATCCTCAACCATGCCATTTCATGATGGCGACTCATCTCCCGCTTGCCA
>WBZX01002434.1_pt1 | contig 12643 bp, 12 predicted proteins | sample 5204211 | NCBI WGS metagenome assembly WBZX01 (sample SAMN12344362, study PRJNA552823) | activated sludge metagenome | biome: Activated sludge suspended growth; feature: Nitrification reactor; material: Wastewater; isolation source: activated sludge from nitrification reactor of wastewater...
TGCCAAATTGATGAGGAAATACATGAGCCAGGACTTTTATCTCAAGCTGGCTCACAAAGCTCGCCGTGTCATGGTGAAGGAAAGTAATCGAATGCCAAAGCTAATACGAGCTAGTGCATTCCACATTCCACGCTTTCTCCCCTATGACGTTCAGTGCGTCAGTAATGCAGAAACGTATGTTTTTGATACTTCGAGCTTTTCTAAATTTGGGTTTTACAAGGCACTGGTGTTAGGCAGAGTGCCACCTAGCATCATGACTGACTTAACTGACGAAAGTCAGGATTTTATCAGGGTACTCAATCCCATTTTCTTCGATGTCGGGCAGAGGTTGAAAGACGAAGCGTTCATATGGAGTCAGGTCATCCGCACCGATGTCAAGAAGGGACTACTTGATAACGTGGATGGACTGTGGCAGGAATGTGCCTACCTCGGTGGCTGTCTCCGAATGCTCTATCTGAGGGCTAGAGGAAACGTGAAGGATCTATTCCGTTCGGCTCGTTCCATGGAATACACCAAGCCAACCATGAAAGATTATCTCAATCCCGAGAAGGTTTCCAAACAGGTTCTGAAGGTGATCCAGAGTCGCATGAACCCGGACCCCAACAGAACCATCAAGGACCTGCGACAACTCTATCTAACCTTGCCAGGAAAGCTGCAACGGCAACCTGATGGGACCAGTCCAGTGGTGCCTCAGCAGAAGGGCTTCGTTACTGGTCCTTCCACCCAGGTTGTCGACCCAAACACTTGTGAAAGTCACCGACGACTGGCCGAAGTGGTGGACTGGTTAAACTTCAATCCAGTCCTGTAACCTCTCGAGGAGCTCTCCAACAATCAGACAGGTCAACGTCGTCGACAAGTCGCTGAATACTCTTCACTAATGGAGTCTCGTAATGTTAGATGATGAATTAGATGATTCGACCCTTTTCGCAAATCTGCGGAGCTTTATACCACCAGAGGTAGCACAGCCTAACTCAATCTTGAAAGAGCATTTGGAGAAATTGGGACAAGAAAGTTCAACTACGAGTACCCCACCACCTCCTGAGATGACACAGCCAGAACCGCCCGCAGAAGCAAGCTCGACTGCTAGTTCAGAGGAACAGCCTAAGAAAAAAGTAGAGACAATTTATACGGCCAAATTTCTTCGTCAATTCACTTATGCTATGCACTTGGAAACTATGTTGAAGCCATATCTAGGGAATGACACTGTGCGTGCCATTATTAACATCATGGGTGAGATCTATCAGGAATATAAGTGTCCAGAAGACCCGATCATTAGGATGCGGATACAGCAAATTGTGCTATACCATGAAATAATACCAGTATTAACTCGACTCGGATTATCGGCACCCTCGATGGATGCTGCCAAGGTTTACTTTTCGGCTGCACATCGGATGGCAGAAGACTTTGAACGTGCTACGAATCAACTCCGTGATATTCTCTTTGAACTATCCGAGCGTTCTTCATCCAAAGAACATCGCGATAGGACAGTACTCGATCTTCCCAAAAAAGGTAACAGAAAAAAGACCGGATAATTTACACCTGACAATCAACTATCATGAACGAAAGGTGAGGAAATGAGCTCTCGACCATGGATGTTACCCAGCCCCAGGCGTTCTGAAGTGGCAAAAGAGAATCGAGCCAAACGTAAGGGGCTGACCGATCATGGCAGAATGAAATTGCAAGAATCGGCGAAGGTTCACAAGCCGTGGCAGCATTCTACAGGCCCTACGACACCCATGGGTAGAAAGCAGAGTGTCATCAATGGTAAGGTGAGGCAAAAAGGAGAGTTTTCAGTGCGGGAAGCTCGAGCACAAGTCAAAGCTACCCGTGAGCTGTTGCGGTCTCTGTTGGCAAACACTGAGCTAGGGGGTGTTGATTTGTGATACTTGGGGAAATGCTTTACCTGGTGCGGCACATGCGTACAAGCAGCGGCTCCTCTATCACTTCGTCCAGCTGATGGACTGTGCCAGTAACTCGAAAAACGAAGTACCCGAACGTTACTCCTTGCAGTGGAAAGGAAACTAAACCCCAAACTGTTCTCTGGCCTTAGCTGTTAGCTCATTCCGCTTTCGACCAAGAAGCATGAAGTCTTCCAGTAGCTTTGCCGCCACGTCACCCTTTGCATATTCATTGAGCAGCACCATCGTGCAGAGAAGTCCAAAGTCGGCACAGCGGTCATAGGCATTGCCCAGAAAGTACTGTAAGACTCCAACCTCTGTCGTGCCCCAAGGGCCTGCGACACCTGAATGGACGCACCAGTTGACTGGCTTGATTTCTTCGCGATATAACGCCGACAAGGGCATCCGAACGCAGGTCATGATGAAGGCTTCTTCTTGGGGCGATTCATCGAGGCTAACCATGTCATCAAAGAGATTATTGGCGGTCCATCGTTCAGGATGCTTCGCCTTGGTTGGGTCCTTCTTGAGGGGCCAATGGTGCTTTCTGATCGTCTCCATAGCGGGACGCACGGTATTGTGCGATTCGAGGTTCTCGGCAAACTGCTGAGGGAGGGGCAGGTTGCGTGACTGGTAGTGGTGAACGACATTTTCAAAGTGTTTGACACGTTCTGATTCCGCCCAAAGTGTTAGACGCAGACCGGCTTCATTGGTCTGGTCCTTGGCTACCAGCATCATGTCAACCGCCAACTCCAGCAGTGTTCGATAGGCCACCGAAGCGGCTTGAATATCAGCTAGGCGATCCAGGCGTGTGACCGTACCCAGCCAATGCCTGGCGCGCATCCAGAGACGAATGATGGCAATATCACGATCTGCAACATTGGGACGGGGCTTGATGGTCTCCACGATGGGATAGAGTTGATCGAGATACTCAAAGACGAGCTTGACGCTACCTTTGCCTGCCACCATGAAGGCCTGGGTTTCATTGGTATTCACTGTTGACTCCTTGTTTCCAAATGTGTCAGCACGTCGAGGTTATGCCTGGCCTCGCGATTCTCAGGGTCAATGGACAGAATCTCCTCCAGCACCATGCGTGCAGATGACATATCTGTCCCTTGCTGCAGATAGACATGGCTTAGGAGAACCTTCGTCTGCAGGGATGATGGAGCCTCTGCCTTGAGTTGCAGCAACAACTGCCGTGCTGCTTCAAACTCTTTGCGAGCCAGGTGCCACTTGGCTTGCAGGAGTTCGGAGTCCTGTTGACAATGCTGATGCTGCTGAAGTACCGACAGCTGTTCCTGAAAGGCACTCTCGTCGCCAGTAACTGTGTACACTTCTGCAAGACCTAGTCGTGCCGGTACATACTCTGGCGATTCGTTCAGCACGTGCTTCCAATGGACGATGGCATTCTCAAGCCTGCCGATGTCACGATAGATGACTGCCAAGTTGTGACGTGCTTTGTAGCCACGGATGCCTTCGTCCACGCTGGCAAAGTGTTGCTGTTCACGGACAGACAGCAATCGCTCCAGGGCTTGAGCTGCTCCTGGGAGATCACCCAGATCACGCCGTAGCAGTCCTTCTTGGAAGAGTAATTCTGCATCATGGGGATAGTGCTGTTGTCCTGTTTGACAGACACGAATAGCTTCCGGGACTTGTCCCAACCGCTTATGTGCCTGAACGAGCAGAGCGTAGAGCTTGCGAACAATCGAATCCGTTGGATGAGAACGAACTAGACTTCGTTCCAGCAAGGGAATTGCTTTCACTGTTTCCTCCAGTTCGAGGTAAACCGAGCCTAGATTGAACAAAGTAAAGGGATCATCCGGATGCTCATCATTTTCTAAATAGAGCAGCCTGAGATCACGGTCGAGTTTGCAACGACGCAAAGCAGGATCTTGATAGCCGATGTGCTGAATGTGTATATCGGCGAATCGTACATTTCCGCCAAGTTGTCGAATGGAAGGCAATATCTGTTCATGGATACGATATTTCCAGCGGATTCCTGCGTGTCGAGGGAATAATCGTATGTGATCGACCACGGTAGCTGAACCAGATAGTGGATCAGGCAGACATACGCATTTCATACTTGTTGCATTGATTTCACCCGAGCGTAGAGTGGCAAATAGTTTCTTTAACTTCAATCGATTTACTTCATCCACACGATCATCGGCATCCAGCCAGAAGATGTAGTCCCCGGTAGCATTCTCAATGGCCACATTACGCGCAGCGGCAAAGCTGTCTACCCAGGGAAAGTCCACCACCCTGGCCCCCTGCTCTTCAGCAATAGCCTTGGTGCGATCGGTGGAGCCGGTATCGACTATCACTATCTCATTCACGAGTTCCCTCATACCACGCAAGCAGTCAGCCAGATTCGTTTCTTCATTCTTGACGATCATACACAGTGACACCGTGGCTGGTGTATCGCTCGATACGATGGGTGTTTCGACCTCAGGAAGGCGATAACGACCTGCCAGTTCGATCCCCCATTTCTCGCGGAACTTCTCCAGATTGCTGGTGAGCAATTGGCCGCTATCGAGTCCCAAAGCACGAATTGTCTGGCTGCCCCAGTGATGAACGTAAGTATCCATCGCGACGAGCAGCTTGAATCCTGCCTTCCTGACACGGACCCCGAGGTCATCGTCTTCAAAGAACCCCAGACTAAACCGTTCATCCAATAACCCAACCGTTTGCAAGATGTACCTGGAAAACAGCACGCAAAATCCTGAAATACGCTCGATTTCCATGACTTGACGTGCGTAGGTGTGACGACGGTTCACCGCAAAACCTTCTAGACCATGCAGGTCTGTACCATAGGTTGGGGTTACTCGCTGTGGCTCGGGAACTTCATTGCTGACTGGCCCGATCAGTCCTGCTTGTGGAACATTTTGTGCCACACCCAGTAAACCTGAAAGCCAGCCAGGTGTCAGTACCGTGTCGTTATTCAGCAGAACGATGTAGTCACCCTTAGCTCGCTTCAACGCCTGATTGACACCAGCAGCAAAGCCGAGATTGGTTTCATTGCGAAGGATGGAAAGCTCCTCGAGTCCCTCGTGTCCTTCACGCGCATAAGCCTCCAACAAGGATGATGTGTCATCCGTGTTTAGTTCAATCTCGCCCATTACAGGGCTGGAAGTTGCGTCGTATTGGTTGTCGTATTGTTTGGTAAAGTCACGGGAGGCACTGACCTTGGGGTTGGTGCCTTTTGTATTTTCATGTGACACAGGAGAGAGCAATGCGACGTTGGCTTGAGGTAACAACCGGTTATGTGGCAGCGTGCCAGGCACGGGGGGTGGGTGAGGAGCAGCGTCAGGCAGCGCGACGAGAGCTGGAACGGCTAGGTAATTGGTTACTGGCAACCCGATCCACATTGACATTGGAAGAGATCGATGCGGAACTATTGGTGAACTACCTTCGCAGCCGGTCCGTGTTCAAGGCGAAGGCAACGGTCAGTGGCATCGTGAGTAAGCTAAGGTGCTTCGGAATGTGGCTGGTGCAGGAAGGCTATTGGCAGAAGAGTCCGATGCAGTGGCTGAAGGGCCCCAAGATTAACCCGTATGCGAAGGCCCCGCAACGCCTGAGTCGTGAGTCGATGACGAAGTTGTGGCAGGGAGCCGCTACGTCGAAGAGTTCGTTCGGACAGAAGCAATGGCTGTGTGCTTAGGCGTTGCTGTATGGTCTGGGGTTGCGGCGTGGTGAGGTGACACGCTTGAACGTGAAGGACTGGCAGCCTGGGGAAGGATTGATTCGGGCAGATGTCCGGAAGACGAGGAAGCAACTGAGTCTCCCATTACAGGAGATGGTGGCCCGGTGCATGGAAGCGTATCTGCCAGAACGGGAAGAGCATCTCCGTGAGTTAGGCAAGCCCGACGAGACGGCATTATTCGTCAATCGTCAGGGAAGTCGGCTATCAGGGCCTGCGCTCGGAGCAGGGTTGTTCCGAATCGCGAAGCGGATGGAGGTGCCGCTGGATCGGCTCCATCAATTCCGCCATACCTGTGCATCAGACCTGATTGAAGCAGGTGTGCATCTACCCGAAGTGCAAAGGCTGCTGGGGCATGAGGCGATCACCTCTACTGTTCGGTATCTGCACTTCAGCGATCCGCAGCGAAGAGCGGCAGTAGAACGCCATCCCATCAACGACATCCTGAGTCAGCAGGGAGGTGCCGCATGAAGACTCCAGCAGCATGGGACGCCTGGTATGACAGTTACCTGCAATACCTGCAGGATGTGCAGAAGAAGGCAGCCGGCACAGTGCGTGATATTCGTTGCACGCTCAAGCGGGTGAGCCAATGGATGCAGAGCCATGGAGGTGAGAAGCCCTTGTGGCAGCTGTCGCTGCAGGTCTATCTGACCTGGCTGGAAGCAGAACGGCTGGCGGAGACTTCCCCTCGGAGCTTAGAGAAGTACCTCAGTCACTTGCGAGGGTTGCTCGATTACAGCTTCCGGGCCGGACGTAGCGAGTGTAACGTTCTGGATGGGTTCAGCTTGCAGGATGTGAAGCGACCAGCGAAGCCACGCTGGCTGACGGTAGAGGAAGCCCGCCGTCTGGTGGATGCTTGCCCCTCGAAGACAGAAGCGGAACGCCGGGAACGGATCATCGTTCTACTACTCTATGGCTGTGGCGTTCGCACCGATGAGTTGTCTCAGATACGCGTGCAGGATGTGGACCGCGAGAGGCAGGAACTCTTCATTGAGAAGGGCAAAGGGGATCGTCAACGAACGATCCCGATCCCGTCGGTGGTCTACACGGAGTTGCTGGCTTACCTGCAGGAGCGAGGCGGGCAGCGTGGCTTCCTGTTGCGATCCCATAAAGGAAGGCGGCTTCGTTCTCATGCCATCTGTCGCATCGTCAATGACGCAGCGACACGTGCGGGTTTGGAGGCCGGTGTCACTCCCAAAGTATTGCGCCATTCGTTTGCTACCCATCTGATGGACCGCGGCGTAGACCTGGCCGTGATTGCATCATTGATGGGTCACCGCAGCCCACAGGAGACGGGTGTGTACTTGCATGTGCTGGAGCAGAACACGGACGGAGCTGTCGAGCACCTGAACGAAGGAGGTGTCTCATGATGTGGGAGTATTGTCTGACCAGTTTCCTGGGAACCCACTGCGCCGCACGTGGCCTGGCTGTCACTTCGATTGCCTCATATAGCCGCAGTCTTCGTCAATTCATCAGCTATGTAGAAGTGAAGCTGGAGAACAAAGCACCCAGTACGATCTCTGCCAGGGAAGTACTCGACTACCTGCAGTACCTGCGTTCCGAACGGGGGAATGGTGATTCCGCAGTCAATCGGGCGCTGACTATCCTGAAGTGCTTCTATCGAGCCTTGGTCGCGATGGAGCATCTGAAGCCGTCGGAGAATCCGCTGGTGCACTTCCCCAAAGTGAAAGCTGCTCCGAGCAAGCTGCCGGTGTATCTGTCGGAAGACGAAGTGACTCGCTTACTGAAGTCGCCTCCGGGCGACACGGCGCTGATGGTACGAGATCGTGCTATCCTCGGGCTGCTGTATGGCACAGGAATACGAGCGAGCGAGTGTTCGACATTGAAAGAGGAGGATGTCGATCTGGAGAACAAATGCATCCGGGTCACGGGCAAAGGTGGGCATCAACGGAGTGTGCCGCTCAATGCCCGAGTGCTGACGGTGATGAAGGCGTACCGCCAGGCACGGGGCGAGATCGCTCCGAAGACTTGCTTCTTCCAGAGTCTTCGCCGCAAGCAGATGACGCGAGGAGCCATCTATGAACGTGTCCGCAAATGGTCAGAGGAGGCTAAGATCGAGAAGGCCATGTCACCTCATCGTCTGCGACACACCTTTGCCACGCATCTGGTGAAGGCAGGTGTCGGCATCGTCACCATCCGCGATCTGCTGGGGCATCGCCAGGTCAGCAGCACCCAGATCTACCTGCACACCACGGCCCATGATCTGAAGGAGGCGGTGGAGAGACATCCGATCAAGAGGTTGATGAGTGATCTCGAACAACTCTTGCCGGGAGTGAAGCTACCTTGGCACTATCCTCCCGTCCGCAAGCAACAGGCTGGATAACGGACAAGAAGGATGAAGAAGGTTTGCTTGAACCATGCCGACGTGGTATGGTGCGTAGAAGGTACGTTCACTCCGTGATTTTGCCATGTAGGACGACAGATGTGACGCTCAGAAGCAGCGGAAGACGAGTTACTCAACGCTCGTCATGAAGTAACTCAGGACCAACTTTATGGTGCTGGCAATACTCAAGACCCGTTCGCTTCTTTCTCGCCACCGCGCGGATTGCACTAAATACACGTACGATCATCGTAGCCGACTGACTGGAGCAAGTTCCGGCGGCGCTACACTCCTCACCGAAAAGTATGATCCTTTTGATCGTCACATCGCTACTGTCCCTGGCACGGGAAGTTCCGACTGGTATGGTTACACTGGCGATGAAATTACTCTAAACACTTCAAATACTGGGACGGTGAAGAATCGATTCCTCCAGGGGCCGGGTACTGATGAAGAGTTTGCTCAGGATAAGGTAGGCAGTGGTAGTCGCTGGTTGCTTACGGATATTCGTGGCAGCGTGCGTGATGTAGCCAACACCTCTAATTCCAGCGTGGGCCATCGTGTCTATGATGGATTTGGGAAGAACACTTCTAACTCCGGAGCGACAACAGATACGTTCTTTGCCTATACCGGGCGATACAACAATGCATCAACTGGTTTGCAGAACAATCGTGCACGGTGGTATGACTCAAGTCTAAGTCACCAATGGATGAGTGAAGACCCTATTGGATTTGCTGGGGGGCAGGCGAACCTTAGGCAGTATGCGGGGAATGAGCCGAGTAACAATATAGATCCTGAAGGACTGAGTGATGTAAAAACACCAGATATGACCGGGAACTCATCACAATCTAAGCCACTTGTTTCAATTAAGCCCCCACCACTTCTACTCATTCCATTCGGGCATCATTGGATTCCACTCGAAGTATTGCGAATTGCCCATTTTGAAAGTGTTCTTAGCAAGAAAGCGCAACTCGTGATTCGAGGAATATGCTCAGGGCCAACAACGCCTTCACACAGGAATACTTCATATCCTGCTGGTGGCCTCCTGCACTCCAGCACAGATCCAAAAGCCAAGACATACAATACTATAATTGCAAAGCTACTCGATCAATATATCAAAGAAAATGGAATTACTCCTAAGAACAAAATGACTGCGCAGCAAGCATACAATTTTGGTGTCAGCATTATGAATGGAAGAAACCCAACGACTGGCACTAAGCTTCACCCAAAGGTCGTTGCATTCATAACTGAGATCCATGCTCAGAGACTTGCGTACCTTGATAAATTGGCAAATTCGTTTAAGAACGCAACATTAACAGAAGTTCTTAGACGAGGCAAACTGCATCTTGATCAAGAGAATCGAATTGAAGCCAGAAGAACCAAACTTGGAACTTCAACAAATTGCCTAGGGAATGGCATGATGATGCTAGATGTAATTCGATCTGCGAACCGTGATTTTACACCTGAAGTCAATGCACCATATTGGTTTACAGATTGCGAAGGTGAATCATATATGCTTGCAGAAGAAGGTATATTTTTCAAGGAATACTACCGAATTTATTCAGACGGACGAAAGCAATACACCACAAAGCTTGAATGGGATGTACGAGAAAATGAAGTTCAATCAAAATGGGGCTATTACGACTTTTGGGGGAAATGGCACCCTGGCTCTCTACGGAAAGAGCCACCGCATAGGCCACATGATCCTTCAAAAGATAGATTTCGATTATACCGTGCTGGAGAATACCCTCCTGGATACAGCTAAGTATCACGCCAATACGAAATCCGTCATTCTTGCAGATCGCATAGAGTCAACGTCTATCGATTCGTAGAAACAAGTTGGAAGGCTTCTTTGCCGACCTAAGCAGAGGAAAGCCTTGTTTTTCGGAGTTTGTCACGTTCAGCAAGGAATTACGATTTTTATTCGTGCCGAGCGTTTCAACACTCGTGAATACAAGGCTTCACAGGGGGTAAACAATAACGATACTTGCTTACCGCCCCAAAACTGATAACATGTGTTGTATTTAAGGGCGTCGGCACGTTTCAGCAGAGAATTAGTCTTCAATTCTAGCCGAACGCCACAAACCCTGATAAACGGGCTCGGAGATGGCAAACAATAACCAGTAACGATGGAAGGTGATAAGTTTCATGAAAGACATAATGGCAAGGCTTGACACCATGATAGAATCGTGCGGCAAAAGCGAGCAGTACGACAGCGAGGCATTATCATATGGTCTGTCAGGGAATGATAAAGACATGCTCTTTAATGCCCTACTTGCAATTAGCTATTACCCATCGCATGTAAATCATTTTGCCAAAAGAGTTTTTGAGCTATGTCGACATTCAGATGTCGATGTTAGTGCTATTGCAATCACACTACTGCGACATATAGACTCAGTTCCAATAGAATTTATAAATAATATAGTTGAAGAAATACTTCTTAAAAAACCTGATGGGCCTCTTGTCGAGTCTGCCTTGCTTGTCTATTTTACAATAAATACAAAAGAATATATCAGTTACAAAAATGACATATATAAAATAAGAGACGCATTAAACAAAGAAATGAGGATTAGTTACGACCTCTACATGAGTGAATAGCTGTCCGCGTCGAAATCTGGTCGCACTTCTTCCAAAGCATGTGTCCCCGACCGAAATGTGATCAGGTGAGTAAGAGTGTGCATGGCGGTGTACGATCCCATCGACAGGGTGAATGGGTACTCTCGTTAGTACGATGTCGCTGAAACTTCTGCATGTGGCAACCGTGAGCGGTATTGCTCGTACATCCGAGTTAAGATGCTGACGGCGGTTTTGAAGTCGTAGCCAAGGGTTAACAGCAGGTCGATGTTGTTGAGGTTCTTGGTGCAGTCGAAGCAGTGGGCGAGGTTGTTGCGGGGGTTGACGATAGCGAGCATTTCCTGGCAATGGGGACAGAGAAAGCGGTAGCGTCTTTCGCTGCGAATGGCAGGTGGGCCATCGGTGCCGAGAGCGGCGATTGTGACGAGCATGGGCAGGTCATTGCGGAGATGACGCAGCAGTTCTTTGATGATCACGGCATGCAATGCAAACGGCTTCGATCATGCAGCTGACGCAGATATTCCGAGCCTTGCGTTGTCAACTTGCACCCCAAACTTTGGGTGCTGGCTGACACCTTGCGTAGGAGCCCATTTGTAGATTCGGATGATAAAAGGAGATGGTAATAGCTAAAAAAAAAGCTCCTAGGCCAAGGGGTTCCCCCCTTGGCCTGAAAACTATCGAATCTTAGAAGTGACAATACCAGTTCCAATCAGCACCACTACTGAAACAACAAAAGCTCCCCATGATCCAGAACTAACGCCAATCATAGCGGCAATAAAGAGTGACCCGTTTATGTAGATCTGGTTCAGATCGTTCTTTGCTCCCATCCTAAACTCCTTTACAAAAGTGAAAAGCACTTCCTCGACACGAGGCATGTGCTTACAATTCCAACATCAGCAGTGAGTCACACAGAGTGACTGCATGTCTTGCCGAATACACAATTGACACTGATCGCAAGTCACAGGCTTGGATCGAACGACCCCGTCTTGTTCCGGGCAGACTCTAGTATCGATCACCGGAAGTGTCAGCTTCCGCAGACCATGCCGTCGAAATACCAACGCTACATCAGTAGGGATCGATTCGAATCGCTCTACCTGTAACCACGCCAACCTAACTTTGGAACTTAATCCATCTGGCAAACCCGTCTCCTGGTCACAGGAAAACCAGGCCTGGCAATTGGATTGCTCAGACATCTGTTCGAGAACAGCTCTGATCGGCGGATCCCGCCACGAACGGGTGTAGAAATAGAACCTCGTTCTGGGATTCAGCTTGATAATTCGGAGCCACTTCCTGGCATATTCTTCTGAGTAGAAGTCACCACCCACGTGAATGCGCACCGTTCTGATCCGCATAGCCCGGATGTAGTGATACATGCGACGTACAAAATGCCGTTGTTTCGTCAGTTGCAAATTTCGTCGATAGGCTCGATGCACATTGGGGCGAAGCACTTCCAATCGACGGGCATAGCAGTAACGGGAACACTGGATTGTTCGCCCGGGACAGGTAGCATCCGTTCCAGATGGTAGGGTGAATGCCCAGATGTTTCCTAGCCCGAGTTTGCGATTGCCAGGTGTTAACACAGCTTGCTCCTTTACGAAAAAACCCCTGCCTGAAGACCAGGCAGGGGTTGAGATGGATGAAGTAATTCCGTTATTCGGCGGCGAAAAGCTCACCACTGAGGAGATTGAGGGTTTGATCAGTTATCAACGGCAGGTCCCGTAGCCAGCGCACCAGCTGCGCTACCATGAGTCCAGCCGCGATCGATGCGGTGTAGATTGTGGAACGAGCTGTACAGGGACCAGACTGGGCTTCGCCTTCGGCAAACAGAGTGGCTGCATAGCGCTGCGGATTATCCCCTTCCTTATGGGACAGAATCCGCATCACTTCTGCCTGCATTCTTCCATCAATGAAGAGTGCAGCCTGGTCTTGCTGGGATTCCCAGATCAGTTTGCGAGTCGTGATGCTGTCCACACAAGCCATCACGACCGGCTTCTTACAAGGATCCGCTATCCATCCTGGATAGCGCCTGTACCTTTCGGCTAACAGTGTCAGTTGCTGCTCCGGAAGAATGTGCTGGCATAGACTTCCGGTTGCCTGCACCTTCTCCTGATTCAGATCACTGGGCCAGTACCCCTGCAC
>WBZX01002435.1_pt1 | contig 12641 bp, 10 predicted proteins | sample 5204211 | NCBI WGS metagenome assembly WBZX01 (sample SAMN12344362, study PRJNA552823) | activated sludge metagenome | biome: Activated sludge suspended growth; feature: Nitrification reactor; material: Wastewater; isolation source: activated sludge from nitrification reactor of wastewater...
CCGCTCGCCCTTCACCAGCGCCATCATCGTGCTGGAGATGACGGACCGCCACAGCGCCATCTTCCAACTCATGTACGCCAGCATCGTGGGTTTCCTGGTGGCCTACGTGGTGGACCGCAAGAGCTACTACGAGCGCATGAAGGAGCGCCTGCTGCGCGCCCTGCCGGAGCGGCCCGTGCCGGAGGGGGAACGGGGTGGTGCGGGCGGCGTGATGTAGCTTCGTTGGGCGCGTAACCGTGCACCCACCCTGTCCCGATCATGCAAGGCAATTTCCACGACCACGAGTCCCGCACACGCACGTTGCGTGGAGGGCGCATGGTCGCCGAAGACGGCAGACCGCGGCGCGGGTTTGCGCGCGCGGCGGCGATGGGGAGAGCCTGCACGGAGTTAGGGTCCAAGATGAAAAGCTTAGTCAAGATTGGTCTAATTCTTCTTTGTGTCTCGTGCGATGATACCCCGAGCAAATACGACTGCGCGTCGGTTCATTATTCGAATGGAGCATGGCTAGAGCAGAAGACAAACCACCCCGCCAACGGAACCTGGAAGTGTGTTGAGTTCCGAGATGGTAGTCTGCATGAGACTACGATGGAACTTCGGGACGGACGGCAGGTTGAAACTTGGTCTTACTATGTTGATGAGGAGTTGATTCACCATGGGCGCATTGTAAGTGATTCGGCAAGAGAGGTCATCGATTCTAAACCGGCGCAGGGTGTCCTCCTAGTTCGTTAGCGCACCGCGATCGCGGCCCTCACAGACAAACCTCCGCAGTGCTCTAGTCTAAACCGGCGCAGGGTGTCCTCCTAGTTCGTTAGAGCACCGCGAACACCTGCGCGCCGCGCACCAAGCCACCGCAGCCCGGTGCTGGCTACATTCTCTAAACCGGCGCAGGGTGTCCTCCTAGTTCGTTAGCGCACCGCGATCGCGCCCCCCACAGACAAACCTCCGCAGTGGTCTCTCGTCTTCGAGGACCCTGCGGCCTCGGAGCCGTGAGCGCAGGCACCCATGCCCGCTGCACAGTGCAACGCTACCTTACCACCATGGCCACGCGCACGTTGCGGCAACAGGAGGGGGCGGTGTACTTCGCCACCTTCACCTGCCACCAGTGGGTGCCGCTCTTCCAAGAGTTGGCGGCCTATGATGTGGTGTACGACTGGATGCGCATAGCCCATGGCATGGGCTACCACTTCTTCGGCTATGCCATCATGCCCAACCACGTGCACCGGGTGGTGCGCGTGCCGGAGGGTGGCGCCATCAACACGGTACTGGCCAACGGCAAGCGGTTCATGGCCTATGCGCTGGTGCAACGGCTTATGGCCGCCGGACGGCACGACCTGCTGGCGCGGCTGCGGGAAGGGCTGCGCCCCTCGGATGTGGCCCGCGGTCAAAAGCACCGTGTCTTCGCCACCTCAACGGACCTGGTGGAGTTGCACAGCGGGGTGATGGTGGAACAGAAGCTCCACTACATCCATGCGAACGCGGTGAGTAAGAAGTGGCGCCTGGCGGATGACGCGGTGGAGTATCCGCATTCGAGCTTCGCCTTCTATGTGCGTGGGGAGGATCGCGGTGTGCCCCTCACGAGCTACCAGTCCTTCGGCTTCCTGGATGGCAAAGGGGCACCGTGGTGATGCCGGGTCCTGTGCTGGCTACATTCGTACAAGCCCCACTAGCCTGTGCCGTGCACACCAAGCAACCACGTCCTCTTTACGCCAGCGTTCCACCCAAGGGGCGCAGGGTCCCCGAAGACGGGAGACCACTGCGCAGGTTTGCGCGCGCGGCGACGATGCAGGAGACCCTGCCAAGGCTTAAAACTGAATGGGACCTATCCTTTGTCCACATCGGCCCCGATCAGGAACCATTAAGCCCGCGCAGGGTGTCCTCCTAGTTCGTTAGCGCACCGCCATCGCGCCCCCTGCTCCCGCGAATGTCCCCCGCCCCACGTTATCGACACCCGTTAGCAACTGGTGGCCACCGGGCGGGCACGCGCGGCGCGCGGGCCGGTACTTTCGGCCCGCCATGAAGCAGTACCACGACCTCCTTCGCCACATCCTGGACCACGGGGTGCAGAAGCACGACCGCACCGGCACCGGCACCATCAGTTGCTTCGGCTACCAGATGCGGTTCGACCTGAGCGAGGGCTTCCCCCTGGTCACCACCAAGAAGCTCCACGTCAAGAGCATCATCCACGAGTTGCTCTGGTTCCTGCAGGGCGATACCAACATCCGCTACCTGCAGGAGAACGGCGTGCGCATTTGGGACGAGTGGGCCGATGCCAACGGCGACCTCGGCCCCGTGTACGGCTACCAATGGCGCAGCTGGGCCACACCCGATGGCCGCACCATCGACCAGGTGGGCGAGCTGGTGGCCATGATCAAGAAGAACCCCGACAGCCGGCGCCTGATCGTGAGCGCATGGAACCCCGCCGATGTGCCCAACATGGCGCTGCCGCCCTGCCACTGTCTCTTCCAATTCTACGTGGCCCCCGGGTCGAGCCCGGGGCAGGCTGGCAAGCTGAGCTGCCAGCTCTACCAACGCAGCGCCGACACCTTCCTGGGCGTGCCCTTCAACATAGCCAGCTACGCGCTGCTCACCTTGATGGTGGCGCAGGTGTGCGGCCTGCAGCCCGGCGAGTTCGTGCACACCTTCGGCGATGTGCACCTGTACAACGACCACCTGGAGCAGGCCCGCCTGCAACTGACCCGCGAGCCGCGCCCGCTGCCCAAGCTGGTGCTGGACCCCACCGTCACCGACCTCTTCGCCTTCCGCTACGAGCACTTCACGCTCCAGGACTACGACCCGCATCCGCACATCAAAGCCACCGTGTCGGTATGATCGTGAGCGCCATTGCCGCCGTGGCGGAGAACGGCACCATCGGCAAGGATGGTGACCTGCCCTGGAGCCTGCCGGACGATATGCGCTTCTTCCAGCGCACCACGCGCGGCCACCATATCATAACCGGCCGCAAGAACTACGAGAGCATACCACCCAAGTACCGCCCGCTGAAGGACCGCGTGAACGTGGTGGTGACGCGCGAACGCGGCTACCAGGCCCCCGGCGCCGTGGTGGTGCACTCCCTGGAAGAAGCCCTGCATGTGGCGCACGTGGCCGGTGAAGGCGAGGTCTTCATCATCGGCGGTGGACAGATCTACCGCGAAGCACTGGAGAAGCAGCTGGTGCAGCGCCTCTACCTAACTCGTGTGCACACCCATGTGGAAGGAGACACCCGCTTCCCCGAAGTGGCACCGCAGCAATGGCGTGAAGTGGCCCGCGAAGAACACCCGGCCGACGAGCGCCACGCGTACGCCTTCACCTTCCTCACGCTGGAACGGATCTGAACCATCGGCACGATGATCGCGTCATAGCGCTACGAAACCAACTTCGCCCATGCGCACCGCCTATCCCCTGCTGCTCCTCGCGTCCCTCTCCCTCGCACTGGTCTCCTGCCGCAAAGACAAGGAGGATGACGTGGACCTCGACTACACCAGCGCCAGCGACAACGCCCGCGCCGAGGACGCCTTCACCGACATCATGGCCCAGGTGGACAAGGCCGTTACCGACAACGGCCTGCGCGATGCCTGCGACCCCACCATCACCTTCGACACCACGACCACCCCGCGTACCATCACGCTCGACTTCGGCACCGAGAATTGCACCGCGCTCAACGGCCGCCTGCGCCGTGGCCGCATCCTCGTCACCTACACGGGTCGCTATCGTGATGAGGGAACGGTCATCACCATCACCCCGGAGAACTACTACGTCAACAACAACCTGGTGCTGGGCACCAAGACCGTTACCAACATGGGGCCCGATACGGACGGTCATCCCTACTTCACCGTGGTGGTGAACGGCAGCCTCACCGCTGCGGATGGCAGTTGGACCAGCACCCACGCCGCAGCCCGTGTGCGCACCTGGATAGCCGGTTCGGACACGCAGGAGCTCGCGGACGATGTCTACCTCATCACCGGCAGCGGTAGCGGCGTCAACCGCAACGGCATACCCTACACCGTGCACATCGCGAACGCCTTGCGCGTGGCGCTCAACTGCGCTTACATCACCCAGGGCACCGTGCACATCACGCCCACCGGTCGCCCCATGCGCGTGATCGACTACGGCAACGGCACCTGCGATGGCACCTTCACCGTTACGGTGAACGGCCAGACCTTCACGGTCACCATCGGCTAAGCCGTACCTCCTCCTTGCAGAAGCCACCGGCATGCCGGTGGCTTCTGCGTTCACACCCGGACCAACCGCCCATCCCAACCCCTACCGCCCATCACTGTTCGTCCCACCCCGGCTGGCCACGGGTCTAGTTTCGTGCCTACCGCTCCCATGGCCTACTTCAGCCGCGTGCCCATCCGCTACCGCACGGTGCTCATCACCGCTGCGGTGCTCGCCACCCTCTTCCTGGCGCAGGCCTACATGCACCACTACGTGTACCAGGACCTCAAGGAGATGGGCGAGTTCAGCTGGTGGCGGGAGGCGCCCGTGCCCTACCTCAACTTCCTCTTCTGGGCGCTGCTGTGTCCGCTGGTGTACTCCATCCTGCGCAAGTGGCCCCTCTCCGGCAGGCCGCTGTGGCACACGCTCCTCGTGCACGTGGGCTTCGGCTTCCTCATCGCCGCCTTGCATGAGGTCACCACCTCCAGCATCTACTACGGCATACTCCAGAGCATCGGCGACTTCGACTTCGCCGACCCCAAGTACCGCAGCTGGGCCTACCATGCACTGGTGCCCGCGGTGTTCACCCGCACCATGGAATACGGCGTGCTCATGGGCGTGCTGGTGGCGCTGGATGGTGCCCGCATGCGCCGCGAAGAGCACGAGCAGCTGCTGCGCCTGCGCAACGAATTGCATGTGACGCAGCTCAACGCCCTCAAGAAACAACTGCAGCCGCACTTCCTCTTCAACACCCTCAACACCGTGAGCGCGCTCATGGACGTGCACCCCGCCGATGCGCGCAAGGTGCTGAGCCGCCTGGGCCAGTTGCTGCGCACCACGCTGGACAAGACCAAGCGCGACAAGGTGGACCTGCAACACGAGCTGGACCACATCCGCAACTACCTCGACATCGAGAGCATCCGCTTCCGCGACCGCCTGCGCGTGACCTACGACGTGCCCACCGAACTGCTCGTGGCCAACGTGCCCAGCATGGTGTTGCAACCGCTGGTGGAGAACAGCATAAAGCACGGTCCCGACGCCACCGCCGACAACGTGGAGATAACCGTGCGGGGCGAACGGCGTGATGGGCGGTTGACGCTCACCGTGGAAGACAACGGAAAGGGCTGTCGCGATGTCAATGGAGCAATGACCAACGGAGGCATCGGGTTGTTGAACGTGAGCGAACGCATGCGCCTGCTCTATGGCGAGGCAGGCTCGCTCACGGTGGCATCGCCCGGTGGGCGCGGCTTCATCGTCACCCTTAGCCTGCCATGGGAACCTGACCAGCAAGGAAGCAACACATGAAACTCATCCGCACCATCATCGTCGACGACGAACCCGCCGCACGCGCCCACCTTACCCGCCTGCTGGCCCAGGACCCCGAGGTGGAGCTCATCACCGAGTGCCGCAACGGGCAGGAAGCGGTGGACGCCGTGAACAAGCACCGTCCGGACCTGCTCTTCCTGGACGTGCAGATGCCGAACATGAGCGGCATCGAAGCCGTGAGCCGCATGGCGCCGGACAAGATGCCCTTCATCGTGTTCGTCACCGCGCACGACCAATACGCCCTCAAGGCCTTCGCCGTGAACGCCGTGGACTACCTGCTGAAGCCGTACGACGATGAGCGCTTCTTCCAATCGCTGGAGAAGGCCAAGAAGCAGGTGGACATGCACATGAACAGCAAGCTCACCGGCCGGCTCATGGGCCTCATGCGCGAGCACCTGCACGCCAAGAGCGAGTACACCGAGGTGTTCACCATCCGCGACAAGGGACGCGAGCACAAGGTGAGCGCGGCTGACATCCTCTTCCTGCGTGCCGAGGGCAACTACCTGTGCCTGCAGACCAAGGACCGCCATTTCCTCTACCGCCTAACCATGAACGCGGTGGAATCCGAACTGGACCCCGCACGTTTCCTGCGCATCCACCGCAGCTACATCGTGAACAATGCGCACGTGCGCAGCAGCCGGTACAGCGGCAACAACGAGTTCATCTTCACCATGGCCAATGGGGAGCGCATCGTGAGCGGGCGCAGCTACAAGGAGCAGATAGCCAAGGTGCTGCAGGAGCAGACCGCCTAGCGCGCGCCTTCCGCCACGGGCCGCACCGTTCGTCCAGCACGCACGGGCGCGCACACCTTGCCGATGTAGCTTCATGGCCAACCCCTCCACCATGAAGAAGCTCCTTCCCCTCGCTGCGCTCACGGGTCTGTTCGCGTGCGCCACTCCGTTGCGCATGAGCGCGCAATACTCCCAACTGGACCTGCCGCGCGAAAGCCAGGCCGCCAGCATCACCCAGCGCATCGGCACCACGGACATCACCATCACCTACAGCAGGCCGGGCGTGAAGGGTCGCACCATCTGGGGCGATGTGGTGCCCTATGATGAGGTGTGGCGCACTGGCGCGAACGAGAACACCGTGTTCACCTGCACGCACGACATCATGGTGGAGGGCAAGCCGCTACCGGCCGGCTCCTACGGACTACACGCCATCCCCACCAAGGGCGCGTGGACCATCATCTTCAGCAAGGACCGCACGGCCTGGGGCTCCTTCTTCTACAAGCAGGAGAACGATGTGCTGCGCGCACAAGTGCAGCCGCGCCCCTGCGCCATGACCGAGCAGGTCACCTTCGACTTCGCGGACATGAAGAAGGACGGCGCCACGCTCACCTTGCGCTGGGCGCAACTGGAAGCGCCCATCACCATCGGGGTGGATGTGCACGCCATCGTGCTCGCCCAACTACAGGAACAACTGCACGGGCTCAAGTCCTTCGCGTGGGAAGTGTGGTACGAGGCGGCGCACTATTGCCACGAGGAGAAGATAGCGCCGGAGAAGGCGATGAAGTGGGTGGACGTGAGCATTGCGCGGCAGCCCAACTTCGAGAACCAGACCCTGAAGGCGACCATGCTGGAAGAGCAGGGCAAGACCGCTGAAGCCGCTGCACTGCGCAAGACCATGGTGGATGGCGCCACCAACGCGCAACTGAACACCTATGCTTACCAGCTCGCCAACGCGGGCAAGCTCCCGGAAGCCGTGGCCATGTTCGAACTGAACGCCAAGCGCCACCCGGAAGACCCCAACGTGCACGACAGTCTTGGTGAAGGCTACATGATGGCGGGAAAGAAGGAGGCGGCGATCAAAGCCTTCAAGAAGAGCCTGAGCATGTCCCCCAACGCGGGCACCAAGGCCAACTCCATCAAGTGCCTGAAAAAGCTGGGCGTGGACACGAGTGTGTGGGAGGGCTGAGTGCGCTGTCGGCCATTGGCATCTGGCTGCTGGCCGATCAGCGTGAACTCAGGAACCCAGAATGCCCATGAAGGCCGCGAGCTTCTTCTGTTCGAGTTCGATATCCGCCAGAAGTCTGGTCAGCCGCCCCTCTTCCACCCAATTCCTGCGTTGCACGATGAGGATCTGCGTTTGAAGTTCGAACGCCGAACCCAGCGCGATCTCGTGGAAACGGTACTTGTCCTTCTCGCTACTTCGTGAATTGCCCTCGGCGATGTTCGAAGCGATGGAAACAGCCGATCGCTCAGCCTGATCGCGGAGCTTGCCGGCCTTCTGCCAGGGTATCTCCTCGAAGAGCGCATACACCTGATCAGTGATGTTCATTCCGAGTTGCCAGATCTCGAGCCTTTTGAAGTCGCGCATGGCGTTGTGCTTTCCACGAAGATCAAGATCTCGATAGCAAACCGCGACCAGTGGCCAACGGCCAAAAGCCAGCGGCCTGTGGCGCATCCGCATTCTACCTTCGACCCATGCACCTTCGCCTTTCCCGCGCACTGCGTTTCCTCGCGGTGGCCCTCACCCTTCACACCGCCCCCTTCACACCCCACACTTCCGCCCAGCGCCCTCCCGCACAGCCGACCGCTTCCGAGATCCTGCACAAGATGCAGAAGCTCAACGTGCTGGGCAGCGTGTTGTACATCGTGGCGCACCCGGACGATGAGAACACGCGGCTCATCACCTGGCTCGCCAACGGCAAGAAGGTGCGCACCGGCAACCTCAGCCTCACACGCGGCGATGGTGGGCAGAACCTCATAGGCTCCGAACTCGGTGATGCGCTCGGCATCATCCGCACGCAGGAGTTGATGGAGGCGCGGCGCATCGATGGTGGCGAGCAGTTCTTCACCCGCGCGGTGGACTTCGGGTTCAGCAAGAACGCCGCGGAGAGTTTCGAGAAGTGGGGCAAGCGGCAAGTGCTCGGCGATGTGGTGCGCGTCATCCGCACCTTCCGCCCGGACATCATCATCACACGCTTCGCACCGGACCGCTCCGCAGGGCACGGACACCATGAGGCCAGCGCCATCCTCGCGCAGGAAGCCTTCGACCTGGCCGGTGATCCGAAGGCCTTCCCTGAACAACTGGAGCAGGGCCTTCAGGTATGGCAGCCACGTCGCCTCTTCTTCAACGGCAGCACGTGGTGGAAGAAGGACCTGGCCGAATTCGCCAAGACGGACGCCGACTGGTACACGGTGGATGTCGGCGGCTACGACCCACTGCTGGGCATGAGCTACACGGAGATCGCCGGTCGCAGTCGCAGCATGCACAAGAGCCAGGGCTTCGGCGCCGCAGAGACCCGCGGCGAGCTGCTCGAGTACCTGCATTTCGAGAAGGGCGACAAGCCGAAGACGAAGGACATCTTCGAAGGCATCGATATGACCTGGAGCCGCATCGCGCCATCGAAGGGGATCGCCACGCTCGCCGCTGCGCTACCCACCGCCTTCAACACGGAACACCCGGACCGGAGCGTGACCGATCTGCTGGCGCTGCACCACCTGCTCAGCGAACGGGATAAGAACGTGGATCCGCAACAATGGCTGCCGGTGAAGACCCGTGATGCGGAGGCGCTCCTCGTGGCGTGCACCGGACTGGTGGTGGAAGCGCTCGCCGAGACACCGACGGTGATCACCTCGGCGAGCACGCCGGTGAAGGTGGTGGCCACCAACCGCAGTGCGCAGCACATCCAACTGGTCATCGACGGAAAGACCACGGACCTGGAGGCGAACAAGACCGTCACCATCGACCTGCAACGCACCGCGCCCGAAGCGCCGGATGTACCGTTCTGGTTGCAAGAGTCGCACGGCACGCTCTTCACCATCCTGGACCCGGCCGACATCGGCAAGCCCGATCGCCCAACGCACTTCACCATCGACTACGCGCTGCGCTTCGCCGACGGCACCATGCTGAAGGCCAGCACCCCGGTGCAGCACCGCTGGGTGGACCGCGTGAAAGGCGAGCTGACCCAACCCTGCCATGTGGTAAGGGCCGCTTCACTCCATGCCGGAAGAACGGTGGTACTCGTTCCGCATGACTCCGTGCGCGTGAACATCGGCGTGGAGGTGATGGCCGATTCACTCACCGGGACCGTTGCTTGTTTCCAGCCGGATGGCTGGCTCGTAGACCCCATGAGGCAACCTTTCGTCGGCAAGCAGGGTGAGAAGCTCGGTTTCGAAGTGACCGTGCACAAGGAACCCGAAAGCGTGCAGCGCGATTTCGAGTTCCAACTCTCCACCAAGCAGGGCTCCTTCGGGAAGACACAACGCACCATCGCCTACGACCACATCACCACGCAGCGCTACACCACGCCGGCCTTCTTCCGCGCGGTACCGCTGTCGGTGAAGGTGAACGCCAAGCGCATCGGCTACGTGATGGGCGCTGGGGATGACGTGGCCCGCTGCCTGGAACTGCTGGACGTACCCGTGGACATCATAGACCCGGCTACCGCAACGCCGACCGACCTCGCCGGATACGATGCGATCGTGACCGGCATACGTGCCTACAACGCCGTGGAGAGCATGAAGACCTTCAACGCCCACCTGCTGCGGTACGTGGAAGAGGGCGGTACGCTCGTGTGCCAGTACAACACGCGCAGCAGTGACATGGTGCTGCCCGATTCGCTCTTCGGTCCCTATCCGTTCAAGCTCACCCGCGATCGCGTCACTGTGGAAGAGGCACCACCGACCTTCCTCGCCAAGGACCACCCGCTCTTGAACACGCCGAACAAGATCACCACCACCGACTTCGAAGGCTGGGTGCAGGAGCGCGGCCTCTACTTCTGTGGCAGTCTCGACCCGCACTACACACCGCTCATCGCGTGGAACGACCCTGGCGAGCAACCGCTCAACGGAGGCCTCATCACCTGCGACTACGGCAAAGGCCGCTACGTGTACACGGGCATCAGCTTCTTCCGGCAACTACCAGCGGGTGTGCCCGGTGCGTACCGGCTCTTCGCGAATCTGATATCGAAGCGCGATCCGGATGCGAAGTGAATGGGGCTCGGTGAATGGCGAATGGGCCCGAGCATGCGGACAGCATTCGCCTTTCACCATTCACCAATTCCCATTCACCACCTGACCCATGCACTGGCTCGACTGGCTCATCCTCCTCGCCACCCTCGGCTTCATCGTGGGCTATGGCGTGTGGAAGACACGAGGCACACATACGGCCTCGCGCTACCTGCGCGGCGACAATGAAGACCGGTGGTGGGCGGTGACCTTGAGCGTGATGGCCACACAGGCCAGTGCGATCACCTTCCTGAGCACACCGGGTCAAGGCTTCCTGGAGGGCATGGGCTTCGTGCAGTTCTACTTCGGTATGCCGCTGGCGATGATCGTGATCGCCTGGGTCTTCATCCCCTTGTACTACAAATGGAACGTGTACACGGCCTACGAGTTCATCGGCAAGCGCTTCGATGATCGTACGCGCCTGCTAACGGCCATCCTCTTCCTCATCCAACGCGGCCTGAGCACGGGCCTCACGATCTACGCACCCAGCATCGTGCTGAGCACCATGCTCGGCTGGCCCTTGAGCTGGACCTGCGTGTTCATTGGCGGCTTGGTGATCCTGTACACCACCACCGGCGGTGCCAAGGCCGTGGGCGTGACACACAAACAGCAGATGGCCGTGATGTTCGGTGGGCTCTTCGTGGCCTTCGGCTTCATCGTGTACCAGCTCAGCGATACCATCACCTTCAGCGAGAGCATGGGGCTTGCAGGTGCACTGGGCAAGATGAACATCATCGACACCTCGTGGGATCCCGCGGCCAAGTACACGGTGTGGAGCGGCCTCATCGGCGGCTTCTTCCTGCAACTCTCCTACTTCGGCACGGACCAGAGCCAGGTACAACGCTACCTCACCGGCCAAACGATCCGGCAGGCACGTGTGGGACTCATCACCAATGGGCTCATCAAGATCCCGATGCAGTTCTTCATCCTGCTCATCGGTGTGCTGGTGTTCGTGTTCTACCTCTTCCATGCCAGCCCGGTACACTGGAACGAGGACAACGTGCGCGCAATGGATACGATGGGTGCACGAACACAGGTGCAGGGGGATGGCAGTACTACGCGTACACCCGACCCGGTGGTGATGACCAAGCAGCATGAACTGCTCACCACCGAGATCAACGGATACGCGCATGATTGGGTGGATGCACACCGCGCTGGTAGAACGGTCGATGCGCAGCGTACGACCACCGTCCTATCCCTGGCCTTGGAACAGGACAAGCTGGTGCAGGAAGGATACCGCACGGCCGTCGCCGGAACCTTGGAAGACGCCGAACCGAACGACAAGGACTACATCTTCATCTCCTTCGTCATGGACCACCTGCCCGTGGGCATCGTGGGCCTGCTGCTGGCCATGATCTTCTGCGCGGGCATGGGGAGCACCAGCTCGCAACTGAGCGCGTTGGCCACCACCGCCACGGTGGACCTGGTACGGAAAGAGCGCAGTAGTGCGGAGCAGGTGTTGGCAACGAAGAAGGCCACCGTGGTATTCGGCATACTGGCCCTGGGGTTCGCCGCCATCTTCCCCTTGTTCGACAATCTGATACAAGCGGTCAACGTTCTGGGGTCTTTGTTCTACGGCACCATCCTCGGCATCTTCCTGGTCGCCTTCTTCGTCCGCAACGTGCATGGCAAGGCCGTGTTCATCGCCGGGATGGTGGTGCAAGTGCTCACGCTCGTCCACTTCGCGCTGGACAAGTTGGATGTGCTCGCCGTGAAGGATGCACAAGGCGTGTTGCACGACCCCATCGAGATCGCCTTCCTGTGGTACAACCTGATCGCACCGGCCTGTGTGATCGTGCTGGCATTGCTCGTCCAGCAACTGCTCGCACCACCGTTGCCTGCGCACGCGGCGCACCGTTGACCACTGGGGCCACCGTTCCCTTTGTGCGCTGTGCGCAAGGGCCTCCGAGAACGGTCCACGTTACGTTGCACCGGTCGCCACATATCCCATCACCGGGGTTTCGCACGCCTCTACTTTTCGTTCATAACACTGAGAACGGACCATAACAACGTGAACATGAAGAAGAGCATACTCCTGGTGACATGCCTTGGCGTAGCGGTGGTGGCGACGGCCCAATCCGCTCGAGAATTCCCATTGCGCAAGAACAAAGCGGCCGCGCGCGTGCATGGAGGCCCCATCACCAACAACGCGGACCGGGCCATCATCTGGTCCGACGACTTTTCGGATGCAGGCACCTGGGCGCT
>WBZX01001530.1_pt2 | contig 12638 bp, 8 predicted proteins | sample 5204211 | NCBI WGS metagenome assembly WBZX01 (sample SAMN12344362, study PRJNA552823) | activated sludge metagenome | biome: Activated sludge suspended growth; feature: Nitrification reactor; material: Wastewater; isolation source: activated sludge from nitrification reactor of wastewater treatment...
CCCGCTGACGCTGGAGAAGGCCATGCCCAGCGCCAGGCCGCACAAGCCGACCGGTGCCATCACGGCCCCGAGCGCGTCGAGTGGGCGTCCGCGCGAGAGCGCGAGGTAGCCGAGCGCGGCCACCAGCGCGCCGAAGCTGGTCGCGAGATAGATGTTCTTCAGCGGGTGGTCGCCGTCGACACACTGCAGCCCGATGAGGGCGGTATGCAGCAGCGCGGCGATGCTGAGCAGCGGTCGCGCACGACGACGCATCGTGCTCGGCCCGTCACGGCCGGGCTCGCGGGGCTCGCCGGCCTCGGCCCCGTACGCGAAGGTGGCCGCGCCATAGAAGAGCGCGGCGGCGATGAAGAGCAGCAGCAACATGCGACGGTCGACCCATCATGTCGCGCGCGCGCGCGGTCCCGCAAGCTCGGCCCGGCGCTACCCGGGCAGCGCCGTCAACAGCGCCGCCAGGTGCGACCAGCGGCCCGGCTCGAAAAGGGCCTCGACGCCACCCTCGCCCACCGGGATCGCGAGGAATCCGGGCCGCACCGAGTACGCGCACTCACCCAACACCACCGAGGTGTCGTACAGCTCCGCGCCCATCTGCGCCAGCTCCTGCGCGCCGCGGACGCTCCCGACCAACTGATGCGGATCGCTCTGTGCACCCTCGAGGCGCTCGAACGCCACCGCAGGGCTGAGGTAGAGCGAGATGCCGCCAGCCTCGGCGGGCAGGCGCAGCAGATCGCCGTCGAGGCGGACACGGCCGGAGGCGAGCCAACGATCGAGCAGCGCCTGTGAAACGTAGATGCGCGGCATGGCGTTGGATCGGGAGACCATGCGCTTCGTCCTGGCGCCACCGACGACGAGGGGGGGGCGAAGCGCGGTGTGAAGATAGTCCCGGCCCGAGGGTCCCGTCCACACCTTGCACCCGCTGGCCGATCGCTCCATGCTTGGCGCCCGCGAAACCGCCCGAGCTGCTCGCAACGCACGCTGGGACGGTCGTACCGCGAGAGGAAACGAACGATGTCCGAATCCATCTCTCACGTCAGCGACGCCAGCTTCAAGCAGGACGTGCTCGACGCCAACACCCCCGTGCTGGTCGACTTCTGGGCGGTGTGGTGCGGCCCCTGCCGTGCGATCGCGCCGCACCTCGAGGCGCTGGCCGGTGAGCTCGCGGGCAAGGTCCGCATCGTCAAGCTCAACGTCGACGAGAACGAGCAGACCGCGACCAACTACCAGATCCGATCGATCCCGACGCTGCTCATGTTCAAGGGCGGCAAGGTGGTCGATCAGATGGTGGGCAACCCCGGCAGCAAGGCGAAGCTCGCCGACTTCATCAACCGTCACGTGAGCGCTGGCAATCCCGCCGGCGCGTCGTCCTGACGGGCGCGCCCTCGGGTTCGCCAGCCGCCGCTTCTGACCCCGCGCGAGCCGACGTCCTGCGACGCCGGCCGCTCGCGCCCAGGGCGGCCGCTAGAACTTCAGATGCAGGCCCATGCCGCCGCCCTGGCGGGTCATCATGGGGCCGACGCGGAGGCTGCTGCCGATGGCGCGCAGGCCCTTCTCCTGCTTGATGTACGCCTTCGCGTCGCCGCGGTCCTGCGAGATGATGATCGCGAGCACGCCGGTCAGCAGCACGGTGGTGCCGAGCAGCACGTCGCCGATGATGGCGCGCTGCCGCACGACTGAGCCGGTGCGGCTGACCTCGGTGGCCAGCGCGTCGTAGCTCTGGCCGTTGTGGGTCGCGTACTGCGGATCGCGACGCGGGTCGCCGCCGGCCGCCTTCACGTAGGCGTCGAGGGCGTCGGTGGAGTCCTTGTAGTCGCCGCGAGCGGCCAACGCTGCGCTGTACAGCGCGATGGTGCCGAGGCCAGCGCCGATCGTGAGACCGAGCGCGACCCATGCACGGGGCTGCCAGTAGCCGAACACCGGGCCACGCTTGCAGCTCGGCCGCAGGTCCTTCGGATCCTCCTTGGACTTGCGCTTGTTGCGGGGGCCGGTGCGGCAGAAGTCCTTGAAGTCCGCGCGCAGGTCGACCTTGATGTTGCTGGTGTCGATCTCCTGCCCGCGCGCGGCGGCCTCGGCCGCAGCCCGCTCGGCGTCCTCGATCGCCTTGGCCTCGGCCGCGATCTCCTCCTGGGTCTTCTCGGGCTCGTCGAGCTCGGCGACGAGCTTCTGCTCCTCGGGCGTGATCGGATCGGGCGCTTTGAGGTAGTCCTCGATCGACTTGACCAGCGCGGGCGGCAGCACCACCGGCGCGATGAGGTCGTTCTCGATCAGCGCCGCGTCGAAGCTGCTGACGGTGGTCGCCTTGGCGACGTCGTAGACGACGATCTCGACGCGGTTGGGCGAGCCCGCGACGTAGCGACCGTGGATGATGTAGTCGGCGGCGGTCTTGGGGTTGCTGTTCAGCCACTTGCCGACGGCGGCGAGGCACTCGGGGCTGCCGGGTTCGCCCTTGCACTTCACCTTCGCACCGGCGGCGGCGAGATCGAGCGCGACCGACTTGATCGTGTAGCCCTTCTCTTCGAGCGCCCCTTGCACGCCCGAGCGCACGTCACTGGTCGACGAGCCCGAGAAGCGCAGCAACGCGATGGTGCGACCGTCGGTGGCAGGCGCCGCGGTCTTGGCGGGCGCGGCCACGACCGCGGCCGGCGGCAGGGCCACGCCGAGTGCGACCGCCAGGGTCAAGGCGCGGGTGAGGACGTGGGGCTTGGTCGCGGTCGACATGGGTATCGCGGTCAGTGCGGAGCAACGGAGGGAGTCGAGCGAGGAGCGTGGGCGTTCGCCGCAGGCGCCATGGGTATGGCCGCGGGATGGTAGCGTCGCGGCCGCAAGGGCTCAAGCGGCCCTGGCGGTTCGCGGGCGCGGGCCATCACGCGGGAGGCGGCGTCCCGCCCGAAGCCGCCGCGGGCGGACCGGCGGCCTCCGAGGGCTCGGGATCGCCGCGCAGCAGCGCCACGCCGGCCAGCAGCACCGCGACGATCGCGACGAGCCCGTAGATCCACCGCGCGGGGTCGCCATCGGCCCGCGCGAGCACGGACACGACGAGCCCGAGACCGATCGAGATCCACGATGCGTGCGCGAGTGCTGCGAAGGTGCCGACACGACGACGGGGCCAGACGCCGCGGGCCGCCACACGGACGAGCCCACTGCCCATCACGAGTGCAACGCCGAGCGCCGCGGGGATCAACGCGAGACCACCGTCGGTCTTACGCGACCACGCCAGCGCGGCCACCAACGCCGTCACCGCGACGATCACCAGCGGGGCCCGCGACGCGCTCGGCGCAGCGCCGCCGGAGCCCGCGGCCGCACGCCCGCAGCCCGCGATCAACGCGGTCGCGAGCGTGGTCAGCGGCACCGCGACCGCGGCCGCGACCACGGCCTCGGCGGTGAGCACGTCGATGCCCAGTCGCGTCGCGATCGCGTCGGCGAGCGAGAGCACCACCGGCTCGATGCCCGCGACGCCGCCGTGCCAGCGCGGCGCGAACGCGAGTGCGTCGCTGGTGCCCGCGCACGCCAGCACCAACGCCGCGAGCCACCACGGCCACGCGCGCCCGCGACGACGCGGGCCACCGCCGGCCGGCCGCCCCGGCTCCCACCACGCCAGCACACCCGCGAGTGCCGGCCACGCCAGCGCCGCGAGCCAGGTCGGCGCATCGATGGCCACCACGTTCGACCACGCCCACGCGCGCGCGCCGTCGGGAGCGTGCACCCACGCCGGCAGTCGCGGCGACCGGCCGAGCACGCCGAGCAACAGCGCGAGCGCCAGCGGCAGCACCGACCACGCCGCGGTCGCGACCCACGACGCCGCCGCACGACCGCCGCGCAGCAACGTCGCGGCGGCGATCGGCAGCAGCAGCAACGCCACCCACAGCCAACGCTCCGCACGCAGCCACGCCGCACCGACGGCGTCGTCGCTGCGCGTGCGACCGAGCAGTCGCGACAGGCCCAGACGCTCGTGGCCGCGCTGCTCGGCGTAGCCGGGCCAGCGCCCGGTGACGCCGAGCCCCGCGCTGGCCTCCGACGCGTACTTGTCCGGGCACATCCGCATCGTGAGGTTGTCGGGCGGCGCACCGGCGGGCTCGTCGCGACGGCCGGGGCACACGAACTCCACCCGCGAGCGCGCACCCGTGGTGCCCGAGCGCACCCACAGGCGCCAGTGCTCCGACTCGGCCGGATCGCGATCGATGCGCTCGTGCACGGGTGCGCTCGCGAAGGCCTCCGCGGTGGCCTCGGCGAAGGCCACCCGGGCCCGCTCGGGGCCGTCGGCGAAGTGCAGCTCGGCGATGCGATCGAAGGCGAGCTCGAGCGCGGCCGCCAGCGCAATCGGATCGTAGCCGCGGCCGCCGGCGGGCTCGACGTAGTCGTTGATCGCGATGTCGAACGGGCCCAGCCCGTCGATCATCACCGCGGTGGTCTGGAACGGATGGATGCCGTGGATCGGCCCGCCCCACGCCTGCCCGCGCGCATCGGGGCCCTGCGCCTCGTAGCGCGCGCCGATCACCGCGAACGCGAGCGCCACCGCCGGCACCACCGCGCGCGCGCGACCCAGACGATCGGCCAGCGGCAGCGCCACCGCCACCAGCACCACCGAAGGCACGCAGCCGGGGAACGCGACGAGCAGCTGCCCGACGATCCCCAGCGCAACGGCGGCGAACACCACGCTCGCGTAGCCGGTTGCGAGCACGAGCGACACGCGCAGCGTCGCCCCCCGCGCGGCCAGCATCGCCGGCCACGACGACGACGGCAGCGACAGCCGCGTGGCGTGCCAACTCGCGGTCAGCAGCAGCACGCACGCCAGCGGGAACACGCCCCACGCAGCACTCGGCCACGGCGCGGCGATCCACGACGCGAGCCCGACCAACGCCACGGCCGCGGCCATCGACGGAGTCGTCACACCATGCGAGTGGGGCCCGCGTTGGTCCACGCGACTGCAGTGATAGCCCAAAGCGGCGAGCGTGGGTGACGAGGCGCGCCGGCGAAGTGCCCACCACCTTGCGCCGCGTCCGCGCGCTCGGCCAGGGTGGTAGACTGCCGCGCGCATGGCTCCCCCGCCGAATCAGCCGCCGAATCAGCCGCCCGTCGTGCGCCCCCGCGCCGGTGTGCTGCCGCTGCTGCCGCTGCGTACCCTGACGCTGCTGCCCGGGCTCGCGCAGCCGGTCGAGCTCGGGCGCGCGGCCTCGGTCGACGCGGTCCGACGCGCGCGCGAACGCGACAGCGACGATCCGCTGCAGAACCTCGTGGTGGTCGCCACCCAGCGCGACGCGATGGTCGAGCGACCGCGCCGTGACGATCTCCACCCCATCGGCGTGCTCGCGGAGATCACCCAGGCCTTGCAGGGCATGCCGGGCCGCATGACCGCGGTGGTTCGCGGCATCGAGCGAGTCCGCATCCTCGACGTCGAGGTCGGCGCGAGCCGCTGCGACGCACAGTTCCAGCGCGCCCACGAGACCATGGGCGACCCGACCCTCGCGTATGCGTACACCGGCGCGCTGCAGGACCTGGTGAAGCAGTACGAGAGCCTGCAGGCCACCAGCAGCAAGAACCGCACCCGCGCGCAGGCGCTGGCGGTGCTGCTGGCCGAGCGCGCGCCCGCGACCGTGGCCGACCTCGCCGCCGCCCACGTCGGGCTCGAGCATGGCGAGATCGTCGACATCCTCCACGAGCTGCAGATCAGCGAGCGGCTGCGCAAGGTCATCGAGTTCCTCAGTCACCGCGTGCACGTGCTGCAGGTGCGTCGCGACCTCGACCGCCACGTGCGCGAGCACCTCTCGCGTCACGAGCAGGAGGCGCTGCTGCGACACAAGCTGCGGGCGATCCGCTCGGAGCTCGGCGAGGCCGAGGAGGACGAGCACTGGATCGACGAGCTCGAGCAGCGCATCGGCTTGGCGGAGCTCACCGCCGAGGCCCGTGCGCTGGCAGATCGCGAGCTCGGCCGCCTGCGCCGCATGAACCCGCAGAGCGGTGAGGCCACCATCAGCCGCACCTGGCTGGAGCTGGTCGCGGATCTTCCGTGGGGCGCGAGCCAGACCCGGCCCGACGTGGTCGACATCGCCGCCGCGCGCGACCTGCTCGAGCGCGAGCACTACGGCCTCGACAAGGTGAAGAAGCGCCTCATCGAATACCTCGGCGTCCGCAAGCTCGCGCCTGGCAAGCGCGGGCCGATCCTCTGCCTGGTCGGGCCCCCGGGCGTCGGCAAGACCTCGCTCGGCCGCAGCATCGCGAGCGCGCTGGGCCGCAAGTTCGTGCGCGCGTCGCTGGGTGGCGTGCGCGACGACGCCGAGATCCGCGGCCATCGGCGCACCTACGTCGGCGCGCTGCCGGGACGCATCCTGCAGTCGATGCGGCGTGCGGGCTCGACCAACCCGGTGTTCCTGCTCGACGAGATCGACAAGCTCGCGGCGCCCGACCTCCGTGGCGATCCCGCGGGGGCCCTGCTCGAGGCGCTCGACCCCGAGCAGAACGCGGCCTTCGAGGACCACTACCTCGGCTGCGGCTATGAGCTCTCGAAGGTCATCTTCGTGTGCACCGCCAACGATCTGGGCCCGATCCCCGTGGTCCTGCGCGACCGCCTCGAGATCATCGAGCTGACCGGCTACACCATCGCCGAGAAGGTCGCGATCGCCCGCGATTACCTGGTCCCGCGGGCGATCGCCGAGCACGGCCTCGCAGCCGGGGCGGTGCCGATCTCCGACGACGTGCTCGAGGCGCTGGTGGTGCTCTACACCCGCGAGTCCGGCGTGCGAAACCTGCAGCGCGAGGTCGAGGCGCTGCTCCGCGACACCGCGATGTCGATGGCCGAGGGTGCGGCCACCGGTGCGCCGATCACCGTCGACGACCTCGCGCGCGTCCTGGGCCCGGCGCGCTACCACGACGAGATCCTCGACAAGCAGCCCAGCGTCGGCACCGCGGTCGGGCTGGGCTGGACCCCGGTCGGCGGCCGCCTGCTGTTCGTCGAGGCCGCGACCACGCCCGGCGACGGCCACGTGCGCCTCACCGGCCGACTCGGCGAGGTCATGCGCGAGTCGGCCGAGACCGCGCTGTCGCTGGTGCGCAGCCGCGCGGAGTCGTTCGGCATCGACCGCCTGTTCCTGCGCGACCGCGACGTGCACGTGCACTTCCCCGACGGCGGCGTGCCCAAGGACGGACCGAGCGGCGGCATCACGGTGACGACCGCACTGGTCTCGACCCTCACCGGTCGGCCGGTGCGCACGGATCTCGCGATGACCGGCGAGATCACCTTGCGCGGCAAGGTGCTGCCGATCGGTGGTGTGCGCGAGAAGGTGCTCGCCGCCCACCGCGCCGGCATCCGCGACGTCGTGCTGCCCCACGGCAACCGCAAGGACGAGCCGGAGATCCCCGCCGCGGTGCGCGACGGCGTCACGCTGCACTTCGTGTCGGGCATCGACGAGGTGCTCGCGCTGGCCCTCTTGGAACGGCCCCCCGCCGACGCGTGAGCGGGTTCGCGGCGGCCGTCCCAACCCCGGACATCGTGTCCGGTCTTGCGAACACGGCAGCATTCGATGCCGTCGACTCACATGCGAAGTCTTGTGATTCGAACAAAATTCATTGCATTCCTAACTTGCCGAAGGCATGCTCGTCAGGCGCGGAGCGAGTGCGGCCCGAGCGGGGCTTGGCCCGGACGGCCGCTTGGGCCGACGGGTTCGAGACCCCGTCGATGCCCGCGACCGAATCGCCGCTGCCGCGCAGAAAGACACCGACGATGCGGACGACCCGACTCTCCTTGCTCCTCGCCCTGCTCCCCGCCATCGCGGCCTCCGGCTGCGGCACGAAGACCGACGCCGGTGCGAGCGAGGGCTCGGCCAGTGCCTCGGCCAGCGCCGAGGGAGGCAACGAGGAGAGCAGCTCCGGCAACGGCGGCAACAGCGGCAACAGCACCGACCCCACCGACGCCACCACCACGGGCGCCATGGACACCGGCGACAGCACCGGCGAGATGACCATGGGCGGCATCACGATGGGCTTCATCCAAGACCCGGACGGTGCCGGGCAGAACAACGAGTGCGACATCTGGGCCCAGGACTGTCCCGACGGCGAGAAGTGCATGCCGTGGGCGAGCGACGGCGGCGGCTCGTGGAACGCGACCCGCTGCAGCCCGGTCGACCCGGCCGCGGCGTCGCCGGGTGACACCTGCACCGTCGAGGGCACCGGCGTGTCGGGCATCGACAACTGCGAGCTCGGCTCGATGTGCTGGGACGTCGACGGCGAGACCAACATGGGCACCTGCGTGCCGTTCTGCATGGGCACCGAGGCCGCGCCGGTGTGCTCCGACCCGGCCACGACCTGCACGATCGCCAACGAAGGCGTGATCATCCTGTGCCTGCCCAACTGCGATCCGCTGCTGCAGGACTGCGACGAGGGCCAGGCCTGCTACCCGGTCGGCGACGCGTTCGTGTGCGGCCCCGATGCCTCGCTCGAGGCCGGCGTGTACGCCGACCCGTGCGCGTTCATCAACGACTGCGACCCGGGCCTGTTCTGCGCCAACCCGGCGCTCGTGCCCGACTGCGCCGGTAGCTCGGGCTGCTGCTCGACCTTCTGCGACACCACCGACCCCGGCGCCAGCGCGGCGTGCCCGGGTGCGAGCGGCGGGCAGGAATGCATCGCCTGGTTCGACGCCGGTCAGGCGATGCCGGGGCTCGAGAACCTCGGCTTCTGCGGCATCCCGATGTAGAGCCCGAGTGGTCGGCGTGGCCCCACCCCGGGGTCACGCCGACGCACGCACGTGTCGGCGCCGGCGCTCAGCCGGCCGGCGGCACGTACTCGTCGCAGGTGGTGTCGATCACCGCCACCGCCTCCTCGAAGAAGCCCTGGTAGCTGTTCGCACACACGCTGCCGGCGACGCCGCGATCGCCCCACGAATCGACGAACTGGCGTAGTCGCGGGCTCGGCTCCGCACCGCTGGCCGCGTCGGGGTTGAACGGCGGACAGATGCCGCCGTTCTGATCGCCGTCGCCGAACAGGCCCAGCACCACCACCGCCGCCTCGTCGCCCTTCTTGGCGGCGACCAGCGCCGCGCGCCAGCCCTCGACGGTGCCGAGTGAGCCATCCGAGGGATCGTCATCCTCGTCGGTGATGAACGTGACGACCAGGATCGCGTCGTCGCGGATGAAGCCCTCGTTGCACGCCGCCGCCGGGGTCCCCGGCGTGACCGCGGCGACCATCGCCTCCATCGGCTTCTCGGGATCTTCGGTGGAGCCGGTGCCGACCCGCGCCGCACACTCGAAGGCGGCGGTGAGATCGGGCTCGTTGCTGTCCATGTAGCGCGCGCCGGTGGCGAAGGCACAATCGGCGTTGGTGGCCTGGGCGCCCCGCGGCCACGTCACGCCCGCGCCGAGCACGTCCTCGCACTCCATGGGCTCGGTGACGTTGCACTCGAACGTGGGGTTGAGCAGGCACGACGGGAAGAACTCGCACAGCCCGGGGCACTGCGCGTACACCCACGCGTCGGTGTCGAGCACCATCACGTGGTAGTCCTGGGCCTCGTCGAGGGTGTTCTGGATGGTCGAGATGAACTGCGGGAAGCTGGCGATGAGGTTCTGCTGCTCGTCCGCCATCGACCCCGAGTTGTCGATGATGAACAGGAAGTCGACCTTGTCGCAGCCGGGCATGTTGGTGCCGCCGTCGTCGGCGGTCATGTTGCCGGTGCCGGCCCCGACGTCGAGCTTGGTCATGCCGGTGTCGGGTGACACCGTGGTGCCCAGGCCGCTCGAGCTGCTGTCCGCGCCGTCGGTCTCGGCGGGATTCTGGGTGGTCGGCGAGCTGGCGCTACCGCCCTGCCCGTCGTCGCGGATGTCGGCGCAACCGGCCACCGTGGCCAGCGCGAGCACGAGGTTCGTGCAGTGTGTCCTTCGCATCGATCGCTCCCGGTCCTCGCCCCGATGGCAAGGTATCAAGGGTGCGTGTGGCAGCCCCAGCTTTCGGCACCGGGGGCGGCGTGCGTTTCATCGACCCTTGCGGTGATCCACCGCGTCGGCGAGGCGGCCGCCCCTCGAGGGAAGCGCGCGTGTTCGCGCCGGCCGGTCGCACCGCCGCGCGCGAGCACGTCGCGCAGCTTTCAGACGCCGAGCAGCTCGCGGACGCTGCCGGTGACCGCCGCGGTCGGCAGGCACATGCGCGCGCCAGCGGCCCGCGCCGCCTGCCGGATGTCGTCGGTGGGCGCGTCGTGGACCGCGATGATCTGCACGCCGGCATGGGCCGCGGTGAGCTTCTCGATCACCGCGCCGCTCTCGACGTCGGGCACCGTCAAGCTGAGCAACACGTAGTGCGGCGGAGCCGACTGCGCGACCAGCAGCGCATCGGCGCCGGTCTGCGCCGTGAGCACCTCGACGACGGGCTCGCTCGACGACAGCTCGTCGCGCACGCGGGCGCGCAAGTCGGCGTTCTGCGTCACGATGAGCACGCGCGACGACTCCTCGCGCGGCGCGGCCTGGCGCCCGGCGTTGCCGCCCAGCTCGCGCAGGTGGAAGGCCTCGACCACGTGGCGGCGGACCTCGGCGACGTCGAGCGGCTTGCGCAGGCACGCGGCCGCGCCGGCGCCGAGGATGCGCTCGGTGTTGGTCTCGGTGTAGTAGCCCGTGATCGCGATGACCTCGGTGTTGGCGGTCGCGGGGTCCTTCTTGAGGCGATGACACACCTCGAAGCCGTCGACGCCCGGCATCATCAAGTCGAGGAAGATGAGCTGCGGACGGAACGCGACCACCAAGCGGCCGGCGTCGAACGCATCCTTCGCGACCTCGACGTCGAACTTGTGGTTGAGCTCCTTCACCACGTCGCGCACGAGGTCGAGCACGACCGGCTCGTCGTCGACCACGAGGATGCGACCGACCTCGGTGCCGGTCGGCAGGTTGAACGGGATGGCGCGCTCGCGACAGACCCGCTCGAGGTCGTCGCGGCGCACGCGACGATGGCCACCGACGGTCTTGAACGCCGGGATGAGGCCGTCCTCGATCCAGCGGATCACCGTGGTCGGTGTCACGCAGCAGATCTTCGCGACGTCGTGCGTCGAGTAGGTGTCCTTCACCGGCGTGCGGCTGCGGGCACTCGCGCTATCGTCCTTGGCGGTTCGGGGCATCGGGGCTTTTCGGGGGCTGCTAGGCCGGCTTCGTCGGAGCCGGCGGGGTCGTCGGGGCGCCGGAGCCGTCGGCGGGCAAGAACACGGTGAAGGTCGCGCCCCTGCCGGGCGCCGACTCGACGACGATGTCGCCGCCGTGGTCTTGTACGATTCCGTAGGAGATCGCAAGCCCCAGGCCGGTGCCCTTGCCGATCTCCTTGGTGCTGAAGAACGGATCGAAGATACGTGCTTGGATCTCCTCGGGGATCCCGTGGCCCTCGTCGGCCACCGTGAGCCGCGCGCCGCCACCTGACTGCTTGGTCAGGGCCAGGCGGACGCTGCCGCCGCGCGGCATCGCGTCGACCGCGTTGGAAAGCAGGTTCAAGACCACCTGCTCGAGCTGATCGGCGTCCCCCATGACCGCGACCGGCTCGCGGGCCTCCCAGAGGATGCGCACGTTGTGCATGCGCCACTGGTACTCGCCGATCGCCAACACGCGCGTGAGCAGGGCCTCGAGGTCGACCTTGCGCCGCACCCCGGGCTCCTGCTGCCGCGAGAACAGCAGCACCCCCTCGACGATCTTGCGGCAGCGCTCGGCGCTGGTGCTGATCTTCTCGACCTTCTCGCGCACGTCGGGGGTCAGCTGGCGCTCGAGCAGCAGTGTGCTGTAACCGACCACGCCGGACAGCGGGTTGTTGATCTCGTGGGCGATGCCCGCCGCGAGCAGACCGACCGCGGCGAGCTTCTGCGAGCGCAGGATCTGTTGCTCGAGCGCCCGGCGATCGCGGAGATCGAGGCCCACCAACACCGCGCCGGCGATGTCCTGCCCGCGCCGCAGCAAGCGCCCCTCGAGGTGCAGCGGCAGCTCGCGGTCGGCGTGGTCGAGCAGCACGAGCTCGCGGGCGACCCCACCGTCGCGCAGCAGCGTCGCCCACAGCTCGTCCCAGACCGCGGCGTCGCGGGCTCGCGCCACCTCGACACCGAAGCGACGGCCGAGCGCCTGCTCGGCGGGGATGCCCAGCAGCACCGCGCTCGCACGGTTCCACGTGACCACGCCGCCGTGGCGATCGACGGTGTCGATGAGCACGGCGCTCTGGTCGAGCACCATCGCCTGGTAGCCGGCGAGCTCGCGGGTCGCGAGCGTCAGCAGGGCGCTCTCGACACCCAGGCCGAGCTGGCCCGCGATGGTGGCGATGAGCCCGCGGTCGCGGGCGTCCCACGGCCCCGGCTGCACGCGGCCGAGCAGGAGGTGGCCAACCACGCCGGACGGGCCGCGCAGCGCGACCCGCAGCGCCGCGCGCACGTCGGCGAGCGCTCCGAAGGCCGCGCGCGCGTCGTCGTCGTCGGGCTCGACCTCTGCGACCCCCGCGACGCCCCAGCCCGCCGGCGGCGGGCGGTCGAGCTCGACCTCGTGGGCGAGCGCTCCCGCGGCCACCGTCCAGCGCTGCCAGCGGGGCTGGTCGCCGCCGTGCCGCACGATCGCGACCATGTGGTGGGCCGACACCGCCGCGCCCAGGGCCGCCGCCGCCGCGGCCACGCAGCGTCGTGGATCCGACGACGACACCAACGCGCGATCGACCTG
>WBZX01001325.1_pt1 | contig 12636 bp, 13 predicted proteins | sample 5204211 | NCBI WGS metagenome assembly WBZX01 (sample SAMN12344362, study PRJNA552823) | activated sludge metagenome | biome: Activated sludge suspended growth; feature: Nitrification reactor; material: Wastewater; isolation source: activated sludge from nitrification reactor of wastewater...
AAAGGAAGGGGCGCCCAAAGCCGCGTCAGCGTCAAAGGCGAAACTTCTGATTGGGACTAAGTCGTAACAAGGTAACCGTAGGGGAACCTGCGGTTGGATCACCTCCTTTCTAAGGAATTCCTTCCCTACTTCGGTACGGGAAAGATCCCACAGGTACCACAGTACCTCTTCTCTTCCTCTCTCGCCCTTTTGAATAACCAACCACCCCTGTCGCAGCAATGTGACAGGGGTGGTTGCGTTTGTTCGATCAATTTGTGAGCGCTTTGCCGGAGTTCCACTCAGATCCGTGCCGTAGTCATTGCTGAATCAAGTACAGTGTCGAGTGCCGGCCCAGGTTTCCGGGAGATATTCGAGTGCATACTTATTTCAACGTGTGGTGATTTGAGAAGGACTGGTTACGACAATTCGTGCCCTGGCTTGATAAAGCGAAACAGTTCCAGTAACTTCGATCGACTTGCCGTTGTAAAAGGCGCGAGGATTTGCTGGTGCCTTTTCATCGGCAAGAAATGTATCCATGATAACAATGGCGAAATTGGAATCGTCGCGGTAGTTTGCATTTGAATTGAGAAACATCATCTGTCCACTGGCGCCTGTACTGCGGACTTTTAATTTCACCGTTACAACCTCGCCGACTTTATTTCTTGCTGCATCGGTACTGATGGCTGATAATGCATGGGCAGTTGGCGCTTTCTTTGACGATATCTCGGTGGCTCCGCGTAAACGTTCCACCAATACCACAGCCTGCGTATTGGGCTTAGGACGACGCCAGGTTCCGCGAGGCTGGGCTGCACCGAGTATGGCATAATTGGCACTGTTCTCGCCAGGATTATTTGGATTCCATCGAGGCGAAGGCTCCTGCTGTCCAGATACCCAGCGCCAATCGTTCTTGCCCTCGAGATTGCGAAGACCCAGCCAGACGGGCCCTAGGTGAGCAAATCGACGAGCCACCCATTCTTGTTCCAGATCTGAATGAATTTCAACGAGGCGACCTCCCCACTGGCGGGCCATACGGTTGGCTTGCTCCCAGTCAGTTTTCCAGGTCAGGATTCGGTACTCATGACCATTTACAGGTGATTTCAACCAGCCATTGTTCCAGACATCCCTTGGGAGCATTTTCTTTTTCGCTTCTGCAATAGCTTTCTGTGATGATTTGTAATACTCCTCATCGAAACGAAAGCCATATTGTTTGAACAACGGACGGAGGTCTTTCCCAGCGGCTTCGGAATAAAGGCATACCAGCAGCGTAAACTTCAGCATCGTGTTGTTGGCGGAGGCAAAAATCTCGTCAGGCAAGCCATCGTGACGAATGAGACGAAAGAATTCTTCCATCCATGCTTCGCCATGTTTGTCCATGACTTCATTCATCAGGAAGCCGTAGATACCATTGTGTTTTTTTGCTGCATCTTCCATTGTCGTGCCGGCTTCTGTCATTTTTTTGAACGATGCGGCATTTTTTCGCTCGGTACCTCGACCAAATATTCCGACCTCGAACCAGTTTGCGAATTGACGGGCTTCCATTGTATTTAAGCCTGATCCTGCCGGGTCCTGTTTCCTTAATCGCCAGGCATATGCAACATTGCCGTTTGTGAGATGATGCAGGTATCGATCCATCCAAGTTGTGTCGAAACCTTCATTTTCATGAACAGAACTCCATTTACCTGGAGTGCGAACGAGAAAATTGAAATTGTGTGCCAACTCATGGGTGAAGCCCCAGCGTTCCCAGTCATTTTCTGACTTTTCTGGATGCGCTCCGCCATCACCCAATGTAATGGGGTTCCCAGCATAGGCTCCGTAATTACCTGGTTTCCACAGAATCACCTGGCGATCTGTAATGGGTTCCTGCCCAACCAGTTGAGCGTATGACTCCCATGTCTTATCCAGCATGGCTTTTCGTTCGATGAACGCATTGCCTCTGAGCATGGGTTTGTTCAATACAAAATCGATGTGCCTGGTTGAGACTATGGCAACGGTGTCGCTGTATTTGGGAACAACTCGAAGTATCCACTCGACTTCATCTGAGTTATTTCCGGATGTTGCTATGATCCTGACTACGTGACGGCCTTCAATAGGCGACTGCCAACTAGGCACGCCTGTGGTGGGATCAATTGTGAGAGAACTTGGACCTTTTCCTAACGAGTAAGTGACACCTGTGTTTTTCGATTGAAGTTCCGGAGTGAGTCCATGGAAGGAAACACCTGCGATTGCAGTCTGACACCGGTAAGGTTTGAAAAGCACTTCCTGGCTATGTACACATTCCTTTGTCATGTAGCATGCAATAACAAGAACAACCAGAGAACGGATTCCACCCATGGTGATGCCTTCTGATGCAGTGAATATACTTGTGTAATTGTCTCTTGTAAAACTTACTATCCAAATGATGGGATGTGTATTGAAAAGGACAAGATTTTCAGCAGGTGCCCGGATCATTCCAGAATTCACACTCGCTGTGGCAGGGTCGCGTGGTACTCTACTCGACCCTGTGAATTAGTAGTAACTCGCGCCCAGCAAGCAGGGTCGAAACGGAGTACCGTTACGACGCCAGGTGCCCGGGAGTTACGTGATAATAGGGTGCCACGGATGTGATGTGTACTCACATCTCATCCGTGCTGGCACGTGCAACCACCGCCAGTCCACCACGGAAAAGCGGACATACCGCATTTCCGTGGCACCACTACCTCAAACAATACGGAAACTCGGAAGAGAGGACTTGGTACAGATGCTGAACGGCTCTCGTCAGCTCGTGTCGTGAGTTGCTATGCAACCAAGGCCCCATGAAAGTGCAGGGGATCCCAACTATGTCAGGCTCCGCATGCCAAGGTGCTGTCAAACCCAACATCCAAATCACCTGTTGCTATCGTCAACCGTCCTGTTAGTATCCAGGCAGTCTCCCCCTCACGAAAGAACGCAGATGGCTGACGAGATACTGTTACGGGAAGTGATCGAAGGCGATTTGCCTGAATTGTTTGAACACCAGCTCGATGCCGAAGCGTTACGCATGGCTGCCTTTGCTTCGCGGGATCGTGAAGCCTTCATGGCACACTGGTCGAAGCTGCTGGCTGACAAGGCATGTACCAATATGACCATCGTCGTTGATGGGCAGGTGTGCGGGTACATTTCGAGTTGGGAACAGGATGGCCGTCGGTTGGTGGCATACTGGATAGGCAAGAAATTCTGGGGCAGAAAAATTGCCTCGCAGGCACTGGCTGAGTTCCTGTACGTTGTCAGGTCTCGCCCACTGTTTGCGCACGTGGCTATCCACAACATTGCCTCGATCCGTGTCCTCGAGAAGTGCGGGTTCACCATCTCGAGCGATGAGACGAAGACACCTCTTGCCAGCGATGAAGTCGAAGAGGTTGTGATGAAGCTGGATCGTTGAACAGCAAGCGTTTCACGACAGCGGAAGTGATGGTATCCGGCTGATCTTGACGTTCCCAGTTCATTGTTAGGCTTTCCATAAAGTAGTTCTATTCTCCGGAGTTCCTCCCATGCGTCTCACCCTCCTCGCTGTCCCCTTCTTCTCGCTGCTCCTCTCGTCCCATGCCATCACCCCACCACAGCAACCGCCCGCAGAATACGATGGCAAGCTCGCCGCCAGCCTTGGCGCAGATGACTATGGCATGCGGCAGTATGTGCTCGTGATCCTCAAAACAGGGCCGAAGAAGATGGCGGCGGGCAAGGAGCGGGATGAGATGTTCAAGGGGCACATGGCTAACATTCAGCGGTTGGCGAAAGAGGGCAAGCTTGCTCTCGCGGGGCCGCTCGATGGCAAGGATGGCTGGCGCGGGCTCTTCATCCTCTCAGTCAAAACGATTGATGAAGCGAAGAAGCTGACCGAGACTGACCCGGTCATCAAGGAAGGTGAGATGGTGGCAGAGTACCACACCTACTATGGCTCCGCTGGCCTCATGCAGGTGAACGACATCCACCGCAAGGTGCAGAAGAAGTCGTTTTAAGTAAGATACTCATGTAAATGCACCCCTCACCCCAACCCCTCTCCCACCAGGGGCGAGGGGAGAAAGCGATCATGTCCACCACCATCACACTAGGCTGCGGGGAATGGGGCTTTCGCAATCGGCCTCTGGTCGAATGGGTCCCGCTGGCTGCTTCGCTGGGCTTCCGCCATCTGGAGTTCGGTATCGGTGGCGGGTGGCCGGGCAGGTTGCCTGATGCTCCGACTGCTGCGGATGTCGCTGCGTTTCGGAAGCTTACTGAGCAGCATCAAGTCAGCATGCGTCACTGTTGTCTGGAGAACGATTTCACCAGTCCCGATGCTGACGAACATTCAGCTCAACTACTGAAGGTGCTGGCTCAACTCCCCGTCGCTGCTGACTGTGGTGCCCAGTTCGTCCGCCTGTTTGCAGGCTTCACGTACTGCGACAAGATGACCGAAACCATCTGGGGACGACTCCTCTCTGCTTTACACGTTTGCGAACAAGCTGCATCCAAGTTGGGGATGGCCATCGCCATCGAAACCCACGGGGCGATTGATCATCTGTCTGGTGGGGTGGCAGTCCATCATCACACGGTCAGCACCCATCGCGATGGTCTCGCTCGTCTGCTTCGTGAGATGCCGAGTGCGATTGGGTTCAACTATGATCCTGGTAACCTCAAAGCGGCTGACCCCACCGACCGTCGCTATGCTGCCGATCTGCTCACAGGCCGCATCAACTACTGCCACATGAAAGACTGGAAGAGAGCAGGGGCAGGCTGGCTCGCTTGCGCCCCGGGTGATGACGATCTTGACTACGGATCGCTGCTTCCGATTCCCGGCTACAGCGGAGTCTATCTGATCGAGTACGAACCGCTGGAGGATACTGTTGATGGGATCAAGCGGAGCTTGGCGTATCTGGATCGAGTAGTTCGTTGATACAGGACTACTTCCCCGCAAAGAAGCACTTCGCCAGCGTTTCGATCTGATGCCGATACATCAGTGTGCGTGGTTCGGTGACATCCATGAAGTTCCGCTTGCCTCCGTTTTCCACTTCATCGTGATGCACTTCCGCTGCGTGGCCCATTTCATGCAAGAGTGTCACTTGATCTTTGTTGGGAGTCGGTGAGATCAGGCACAGTGGTCTGTTCCAGCCCCTCTCCTTCCCCGGGGTCAGGCCATGATCAGACCCGGCGAAGTTGCAGAAGACCACGGCCAGGTGAGTCGTACTGGTTTTGGTGAAGCCCATCACTTCGTCCACTCGTGCCTTGATGGCATCAAAGTCCGTTGGCAGAAAGAGAGCACCATTGCCGGAGCCTCGGAGATCGATCAGAAACTGGAGCGTCTTGTTGAGGAAGCAGTGCAGATCGAGCCCGTGAGCCCGTAGCATGCTTTCCGCCCGTTCGACCAGCCCGAGGTGGGCATGGCCAAAGTAGTTCTCGGTCGAGAACATGTGAATCTTGAGCGTCATCTTGTTCGGGCTTTTAAAGTTCGTGTCTTTGCTATCGGTCTTGGACATGGTTCGGGCTTCCGGTAGTTTGCTGCCTCCAGTGATAGAAGCGATAACCACGTCTCCATCCCCCGGCACCAAATCCGAAAGTGCTGTGTACAATGGCTGCATCCCACATCATCTGAGGTTTGCCATGTCATCCCCCAACTTTGTTCGCCCCACGCCCATGACCGATGCACTTTACGAATACTCGTTGTCGGTCGGGCTACGTGAACCGGCTCTGTTTCGCGAGCTGCGGGATGAGACCGGCAAACTAGCAGATGGCGAGATGCAGATCGCACCAGAGCAGGGGCCCTTGCTGGCCATGCTGGTGCAGATGCTGGGAGCAAAGAAGTGTGTTGAAGTCGGCACCTTCACCGGCTACTCGTCGCTGTGGGTGGCCAGCGTGTTGCCTGCGGATGGGAAGTTGATCTGTTGTGATGTGAGTCAGGAGTTCACTGCCCTGGCACGGAAGTATTGGGCGAAGGCTGGATTCGAAAGCAAGATCGACCTCCGTCTGGCACCTGCGCTGCAGACTCTCAACGAGTTGCTTGCTCAAGGCTCATCAGGCCAGTTCGACTATGCCTTCATTGATGCAGATAAAGCCAACTACGATGCCTACTACGAAGCCTGCTTGAAACTCGTACGCCCCGGTGGATTGATCGTTATTGACAACACCCTCTGGGATGGCAAAGTAGCGAACCCCCAGGTGAACGATGCGGACACGGTGGCCATCCGTGCCCTCAACCAGAAGTTGCACGGTGACTCGCGGGTATCACTCAGCTTCCTACCTTTTGCTGATGGGCTGACGCTGGCACTGAAACGATAGGCACATCGATTCTTGGCCGATAACTGGTCCCAATGCGGATAACCTCTTGTGAGGGGCATCCCTTACCAATGCACCCTCATCGAGGGCATTCCCATGGGACAGTGCAACTTTTCCGAAGACAAGTCAGGCATCGTTTCCATCGTCAAAGGCACCACTCTCTTTGCTGAGAAAGAGAATGCCTGCATCATGGATACCGGCGTCTATTGGTCACCCGCCCATTCCATGGCAAGACGCAGTCTCAACATCGTCCTGTGGATTCATGGCTACTACGTCCACAACGCCAAAGATCTGATGGACCCCGATGATGCAGGTATGGACATGAAGCTGCGGGAAGGCATGCTCGCTGCAGGGAAGGATACCGTCCTCGTCGCACCCTGGCTGGGGCATAAGGAAATCGGTTCAGGCAGCATCGGTCTTGGCAGTCTGGGGAACGGTGATGGTGTGCAGGCCTACCTCGACAAAGTGCTGGAAGGGCTGGCACGTTACAGCGGTGTGAGCTCACTCGATATCAACAACCTGGTGATCGCCGGTCATTCAGCCGGTGGTGCCATGATGCGCGAAGCAGCTAAGCATCTGGGCAAGTATCAGGAGAAACTGCGCGAGTGCTGGGGATTCGATTGCTTCTATGACGGCGAGTACCCATCCTGGATACGAACCATTCCCAAGGTGGAGAAGTACATTTACGTGGCCAGCGGCAGTGGTGGTGGTGGCCTCTACACCTTCCAGATGATGAAGGCTGTGTATGGCACACCGAAAAAGCCTCTGCTCAATGGCCAGCGCATCCCCAACGTATACCTGGCACCTGCAGTGGATAAGAACTTCACCGCGAACGATGATGTAGCCTTTCAATCCTTCGAAGATCTGAACGACTGGGGTGCCGCCGGCCCGAATCTCTATTCGGATACTCGCAAAGCCACCGATGTGTTCCTGGATGATGGCAATCAAGCCCGATACTGGAGCAAGCTCCGCCCCAAACTCACTGGCCACTTCCAGGTAGTTCGCGATATCTTCGGACCACGGATCAAGCAATCGAAGTGGTTGTAATACTCATGATGCTAGTTCAACATCGTCGAGCTTCATCATTCGATTACGTCTCTTCCAGAGAATCCAGGTAAGACTGCTGCTGGCGACAATCAATGCGATGCTGGCTGGCTCTGGGACAGCAGTGATTCGCATGTAGTACACATCCTGGCCACCAGTAAATGTGGCTGCGAATGCTACGCTGGCACCAAGATCGTCGGAAACCATGTCATAGTAGTCGCCCATCTTGTCCTGTGAGGGGAAGCCTAGCATGTGGTTAAATGTCGGTGTGACGGCAATATTGCCGAGCCAGGTAGTGCCAGCATCAAATGACCAGGCGTATTTCATCACGGAGAAATTGTTGCTGGCATTTACACTCGTATCGTTCCAGATGGCATCAATGCGCCCGTTCGGGGCAACGGCCATGGTTCCGAACCACTGGTAAGAGTTATCTCCGATCGGGTTATTATTCACCTTGACCGGGGAACTCCAGGAGGCACCGTCATCGGTACTGCGAATGAACATGACATCTAGCGGATCGGTACCTGCCGGGTTGACCGAGCCCAGCACATAGAGGTTACCATTGCCTGCAGCAGCAATGGAGACCTGACCGAGTAACCCGGCAGGATTGACTGCTGCGTTGCCTGTCGTAGTTACCCCTCCCAGATTGAAGCTGGTCGTGGTAAAGGTGGGGGATTGTGCGGAGAACTGAGCATTCGTTGACTTGGCAAACAAATGCCCCGATTGATTCAAGGTAGCTCCAGCAGCATAGAGCGTTCCGCTGGGACCGACCGCTAATGTACCCCATTTGGAGAAAGGATTCGGCCCCGTGGTTGGGGTGTCATACGAAGCACCGCCATTGGTTGATCTCGTGAAGCTGGTGTTGGCTACTGAGCTGAATTGCACGTTCCAGTGCTGATAGATATTGCCACGTCCCGGTCCGTTGCTTTTATCGATGGCGATCCATTGTTTGTCGCCGCCAAAGGCATTGATTGGTGATCCCCACGTTGCTCCACCATCGGTCGATTTAAAGACTTCTGCAGAGGTGGTTGAACTGAGACTGGAGAAGTAAAAGTTGCCGTCAGCATCGGCACGTAATACGGGGTCACTGCGGAACAGGCCTGGTGTAAGCACGCTCGGTGTCCAGGTCAATCCGCCATTGTTTGAGTAAGCAACACCAGCCTGTCGGAAATTATTGGTGATCGTGTCGAACTGCCGCCAGCCGATGGCCATGCGATTCGGGTTGGTGGGATCGATTGCAATCGATGGCTCATTGGCTGCATCGCCAAGAATATCTTGTCCGAATGCATTGGTGCTGACCTGAACAATGGAATATTGGGCGAATCCAGTTGAGGTCGCACTCAATACCCATAACAAAGACAGGCACAACACAGATCGATACATGACAAACCCTGCCGCGTACGAAAATGGTAGCTCATCCACTGTTGCACTCTAAATGATCGCATCTACACTTGCAATGATTGATCCTGAAAGGGGAATTAGGGTGTGAGCATTTCAAGCAGGCAGTTCTCCGATGTGATGCCAGGCATTATCTCCAGTAGTATGATGGTTCTCTGCCATTCCGTAGCCTATTTGCCATCAGATGGTGCTAAGGCAGATAACCCAATCTCAGGAGTACGTTCGAATGTCTGGAAGAAACTACGTCAGCTTGGCTCTATTGCTGATAGCGACCGTCACTCATGCAGAAGACGCTGCCATCGAAGGCAAGTTCACCGGGAATGGTACGCCAGCCAAGCTGGCCTTCATCTCAGCCAGCAAGGGTGAGCCCTTCTCAGGGAAGTCTACGGTTCAGATTATCATGACAGAGAAGGATCACAGTAAAGCGAAGAATGCTTCGATGAAAGCAGGCTTTGGTGATTTCGGCAGCGCCCTTATCATCACGGTTCATCCGGATGGAAAGATCATTGGTTGCGAGGTCGCCCACGATGCTCACTCACGCAAGCCATTCAGTTCAGTGGGCAAAATCAAGACCAGCGATTTCAAAAATGCTGATGGCATGATCTCCTGCAAGATCGCCACCGAAGGCGAACAGGAATTCTTCAAACAGAAGTGGGAAGTAGATCTGAAGATCAAAGTGAAGGCGCCATAGCCTGCCTGGATGCACATCATGGCTGACCGTTGACATGCAACAAATGGCATGCCATGATGTGAACATCATCCGGGAGAGGCATCATGTTGCTGCGTGCTATCATACTTGCTTGTGTGGTTGTTCTTCCAACTAGTGGTAGTGCCCAACAGCGTGAGAAAGTAGCCAAGACCGAAGCAGCCCTGGTGGTGGATGGCGTGGTGCGGCAGGTGTTCCGCAGTCCGCGAACGAACCGTACCGATTACCTGGTGCAGATCGAAGTCACCCGCAGCGAGGCTCGCAAGCGATTGGCCGGCAATGCCAAGGTGACGATGCCGGTACCGGGCGATTCGGTCTATGTACATCTCTATCAATTGAACTCGTCGGTTCAGCCTGTCGCTTCTCTCGATAGTTATGGTGCCATGCCCGCAGAGCGTGCCCAGATACGGGCGTACCTGGTGCCTCGGGAATCAGGTGGTTGGGAAGGCACCTTCCCCGATTGGTACGAGTTGACATCGGAACAGAGTGCCGACGTCAGCAAGCTTGATCCCGCACCGAGTCTGCCTGAAGCGACTTCAGTCAAGACCCTGGGTATGACCAGTGAGTTGTTCAAGATCAGCAACCGTCAGGGGCTCAAGGTCACCAGTGTTGAACGAGGTGGCCCGGCACAGAAAGCCGGTCTGGAAGTAGGCGATGTCATCGTCGGCGTGAATGGTGTACCAGTTACAGGTCAGGAACAGTTGGATAGCCTGGCACGAACCAAACCTGTTCTTTCGCTACACGTCGTGGATGTCAATTCCGGGCGAGTGGCTCAGATTGAACTCAAGGTAGAAGCGGTCGCAGGCGGCACACCATCTACACCAACCACACCAGCTGAACCGAATCCCCCAGCACCATCAGCACCTTCACGCTCCCTTGGCCTCGCAGCCGAACCAGTCACCATTGGTCAGCGGACAGCGATGAAGATCACCCGTGTGGAGCCGAACAGCCCTGCAGCCAAGGCTGGCCTTGAAGTCAACGATGTCATCGTTGAAGCCAACGGCCAGGCTGTTACAGGTACCGAACAGTTGTCGTCTGCCGTTCGCAAGAGTGGTGCAACCCTCACCCTGACGGTTCGTGATTCACGAACCGGCCGCAACACTCCCGTGGAAGTAGCTTTGGGTACCGCCAAAGCAGAAGTCCCACTCCCCGGCGGCCCGCTCGACAACGACCCAAGCATGAAGAAGAGTTCAAAACTGGGAGCAGTAACAGAACTGGCGTTCTACAACATCGAAGCTGCCGTCCGCATTACTGAAGTTGAGCAAGGCAGCCCCGCTGAACGAGCAGGCCTGCGAGTAGGTACGCTGATCCTCGAAGCCAACGGCAAATCCATCCTACACCCGAATACTCTCAACGAAGTAGTTCGTAGCAGTGGACCGACACTGAAGCTCAAGATCGTGGAGCCTAACTCGACAACACCGAGTGCGATCAACGTGGCTTTGTAGCTGAAGTCGTGAAGCGCTTAGTCAGAATACGCCTGGCTAACGCGAGCCCTCCGGCGGGCTGGTCGGCGTAGCCGTGGACGAGGGATAATCTTCCTGTCGATAGAGGTAATGTACGATGCAGCTACACCACCGAATGTACCAAAGGCAATGATGGGAATGATGGCCAGCAAAAGGTGGCCATTGAGCTCGTCGAGAAGTCCGGTGTAGAGGAGTTGCAGCGACCAGCCCAGCACCATACCGAGGCCGACACCGACCCAGGTTGTTTCCTTCCATCGCTTCATGCCTCGCTGCTTCACCCACCGATAGGCGAGCACAGCGCCGGCTAGGGCACCCAGCATGGAGCAGGCTACCAGGAGAAAGATAGAGGCCAGCCCTGACCATCCCATGGATTGTGTTGGTAGCAGCATCACGGCACAGAAGGCCGAGGCAAAGCCGGTGCAAGCCCCGACTGCGGCACTGCCGATCATGAACAAACTGGTTTGTGGTTGTGGCATGGTTGGTATTCGCAAGAGAAGGGCGAATACATAGCATCAATGCTGGTTTTGTACATGCGAATTCTGACAATTCATATTAACTTTGGGTTCTCGCTCGTCGTAGTGACGGTAGACTTGCTGGCGAGATGAAGCATGCTCAAACTACGAGCAATATTACGACTAGCTTTGCTCTACAGTGCCCTGTTTGCACCACTGTGGCTGTTCCTGTCGCCGAAGGCCCAGATCGGCAGGTGCCCGGGGCAGTATGTCCGGCATGCCAACTTCAATCACGATGAATCGCAGCTGGTCGTCGTCACCATGGCCCAGTCACCTTTTGGCTGAACCAACAACAGCAACACCGGCAACCAATTCCAGGTGCTGGATGCGCGGAGTGGTCAACTCCTGGCTTCAAAGTCGTGTGAACAGACCTTCAGCCAACTGCAATTCAATGCAAGCGGGCAGGGGCTCAGCTACCTCCTGCACAAAGGCTATGCTGGTTCAGATGAACAGATCGAACTGCATCGTTTTGATGTTGTATCACAAAGCAGCAGGCTCGTCGCACGATACATGCACGTTCCCCATGCCAAGGTCCGTCCCTCCCAGTGGCGGGGAAGCATCTCCCCCGATGGTTCACTGCTGGTCTATCAACATGATGTGATGAAGCCGAGCATCACGGTGGTCGACGGCAACACAGGGCAGGCTCTCCACCAGATTCACTGGGATGAAGACTACACCGCGTTGCCTGTCTTCTTTCACCCGCAGAACGAGTTGCTGGTGATCCCGCTGGCCAGGTGGGATGCTCACCACAACTACGCTGCAACCCGCAAGCTGCTGGTGGCCAACCCGAAGTCGGGGCAGATACTGGGAACCTATGAACTGTCGCATTTTGTGAATCAGGTGCAGTTTCATGGTGATCGATTGGTGCTGCTCGACAACGCCAACAGCGTCGGCCGTATCACTCTCGGCTCGCCTGAACTGGTGTGGGAGAACCATCCAGCAATCTTTCCGCAAGGCATCAACTACTACTGGCTCCAAGGTGGGAAGACGCAAGGTGTCGTGACCCGCCAAGCTGGTGCAGAACCAGAGTTTCGCTTGCTGAGCCGTGATGGCATATCGAAAGGTACCCAGTTCGCCCTCGACAGTGGCTTCAGTCCACGAGCGATTCAAGGGTCTATGCTCATCAGCGAGAAGCAAACCAATAGAGAACTGCACAACTGGGTGCAGCAACTCAACGAACGATTCCAATCTTGGTTCGGCCAGTACTTCATTCCCCCAGTCGTCTGCACGGTTCGCTTTCAGGATGTCCACACCGGTGAGTTTCTGACGG
>WBZX01002436.1_pt1 | contig 12636 bp, 13 predicted proteins | sample 5204211 | NCBI WGS metagenome assembly WBZX01 (sample SAMN12344362, study PRJNA552823) | activated sludge metagenome | biome: Activated sludge suspended growth; feature: Nitrification reactor; material: Wastewater; isolation source: activated sludge from nitrification reactor of wastewater...
GGCTCCGACACCACCAAGGCGGTGGCCAACACGCGCAAGCTGATCACCGAAGACAAGGTCGACGTCGTGCTCGGCTCGACCGTCACGCCCAACTCGCTGGCGATGATCGACGTGGTCGCCGAGAACCAGGTGCCGATGATCTCGATGGCCGCCTCGGCGCGCATCGTCGAGCCGGTCGACGCGAAGAAGCGCTGGGTGTTCAAGACGCCGCAGAACGACATCATGATGTCGCTGGCCATCGCCACCCACATGGCCAACAACGGCGTCAAGACGGTCGGCTTCATCGGCTTCGCCGACGCCTACGGCGAAGGCTGGTACGGCGAGTTCGCCAAGGTGGCCGCGCTCAAGGGCCTGCAGATCGTCGCCAACGAGCGTTATGCGCGCACCGACACCGCCGTCACCGGCCAGGCGCTGAAGATCGTGGCCGCCAAGCCCGACGCCGTGCTGGTGGCCGGCTCCGGCACGCCGGCGGCGCTGCCGCAGAAGACGCTCAGGGAGCGCGGCTATACCGGCAAGTACTACCAGACCCACGGCGTGGCCAACGCCGACTTCCTGCGCGTCGGCGGCAAGGACGTGGACGACACCTTCCTGCCCGCCGGCCCGGTGCTGGTGGCCGATCAGTTGCCCGCCAGCAACCCGGTGCGCAAGTCGGCCCAGGCCTACGTGGCGGCCTACGAGGCGGCGCACGGCAAGGGCTCGGTGTCGACCTTCGGCGCCCACGCCTGGGACGCCGGCCTGCTGATGACGGCGGCCCTGCCTGCCGCGCTGAAGAAGGCCAAGCCCGGCACGCCGGAGTTCCGCGCCGCGCTGCGCGACGCCATCGAGCAGGTGAAGGATCTGGCCGGCGCGCACGGCATCTTCAGCATGTCGCCGACCGACCACCTGGGCCTGGACCAGCGCGCCTACGTGATGGTCAAGATCGTCAACGGTGCCTGGAAGTACCAGCCCTGACGACGCATGACTTCGACGCGGTGATCGTCGGCGCGGGAGCGGCCGGCCTTCACTGCGCCGCGATGGCCGGGCAGTTGGGCGCGCGCGTCCTGCTGCTCGACCACGCGGCCAAGGTGGCGGAGAAGATCCGCATCTCCGGCGGCGGGCGCTGCAACTTCACCAACCGCGACGCCACGCCGGCCAGCTTCCTCTCCGAGAACCCGCACTTCTGCCGCTCGGCGCTGGCGCGCTACACGCCGGCGGATTTTCTCGCGCTGGTCGAGCGCCACGGCATCGCCTGGCACGAGAAGCACAAGGGCCAGCTGTTCTGCGACCGCTCGGCCGAGGACATCATCGAGATGCTGCTGGCCGAATGCGCGGCCGGCGGCGTGCAGCGGCGCCAGCCCTGCGCGGTGCGCGCGGTGCGCCGCGCCGGCGACGGCTTCGAGCTCGACACCGACGCCGGCACGCTGCGCGCGCCGCGGCTGGTGGTCGCCACCGGCGGGCTCTCCATTCCCAAGATCGGCGCCAGCGATTTCGGCTTTCGGCTGGCCGCGCAGTTCGGCCACCGCATCGTGGCGACGCGCCCCGGGCTGGTGCCGCTGACCTTCGCGGCCGCCGACTGGGCGCCCTTCGTGCCGCTGGCGGGCATCTCGCTGGAGGTCCGCATCGAAGCCGGTGCGGCCAAGGCGCGCGGCCGTTTCGTCGAGGATCTGCTCTTCACCCACCGCGGCCTTTCCGGCCCGGCGGTGCTGCAGGCCTCCAACTACTGGCGCGAGGGCGAGCCGCTGCGCCTGGATCTGGCCCAGGGCCACGACCTGGCCGAGGAACTGCTGGCCGCCAAGCAGGGCGCGCGCCGCCAGCTCGGCACCGAACTGGCCGAGCGGCTGCCGCGCCGGCTCGCCGAGGCCTGGCTGGCCGCGCGCCCCGGCTGGGCGACCCGGCCGCTGGCCGAGATGCGCGACGCCGAGCTGCGCGAGCTGGCCACCAGCCTGCAGGCCTGGCAGATCACGCCCGACGGCAGCGAGGGCTACCGCAAGGCCGAGGTCACGCTGGGCGGGGTGGACACCCGCGAGCTCAACCAGCAGACCCTGGAAAGCCGCCTGCAGCCGGGGCTGCATTTCATCGGCGAGGTGGTCGACGTCACCGGCTGGCTTGGCGGTTACAACTTCCAGTGGGCCTGGGCCAGCGCGGCCGCCTGCGCCCGGGCCTTGGGTGCGGCAGCCGGGGCCGGCTTGCAGGGCTGCGGTTCCGACATATAATCGCTGTCTTTGCTGGCAAACCCGCGCCGCGATTGCCGCAGCCGAGCGAGACAGGAACTCCGGACCCTCCGGTCTCGCACGCGCAGCAACACCGAGCGCAACTCAACCCTAACCGTTCTACATGACTACGATTCGCGTCAAAGAAAACGAGCCGTTCGACGTGGCACTGCGCCGCTTCAAGCGCACCATCGAGAAACTCGGGCTGCTGACCGACCTGCGCGCCCGCGAGTTCTACGAGAAGCCCACCGCCGAGCGCAAGCGCAAGAAGGCCGCGGCCGTCAAGCGCCATTTCAAGCGCGTTCGCAGCATGCAGCTGCCCAAGAAGCTCTACTGAGCTTTTCGGCCGCATCACCGAAGCCCGCAGCCTCTGCGGGCTTTGTCGCTTCTGGAGTCGCCATGAGCCTGAAAGACCGCATCACCGAAGACATGAAGGCCGCCATGCGCGCCAAGGAAGCCGACCGGCTGCTGACCATCCGCGGCCTGATGGCGGCGATGAAGCAGAAGGAAGTCGACGAGCGCATCACGCTCGACGACGCGGCCATCGTCGGCATCGTCGACAAGCTGATCAAGCAGCGCAAGGATTCGATCTCGCAGTTTTCCGCCGCCGGCCGCACCGACCTGGTCGACAAGGAGAGCGCCGAGCTGAAGGTGCTCGAGGGCTACCTGCCGGCGCGGCTGTCGGCCGAGGAGATCGGCGCGCAGGTGGCTGCGCTGGTGGCCGAGCTCGGCGCCAGCGGCCCGGGCGACATGGGCAAGGTGATGGGCGCCGCCAAGGCCAAGTTCGCCGGCAACGCCGACATGGGCCTGGTTTCCGCGGCCGTCAAACAGGCGCTGACGCGCTGAGCAGAGGCAAACACATGATGGTTCCGACTCGACAACTCCTGCGCAGCATCGCCGCCGACGTCTGCGTCGCCCCCCAGCTCGAGCCGCGTGCGATGGCCGATCTCGCCGCGCTGGGCTTCAAGAGCGTGGTGAACAACCGCCCCGATTTCGAGGAAGGCCCGCAGCAGCCGACCAGCGAGCAGATGCGTGCCGCCGCCGAGGCCGCCGGCCTCGCCTACGCCTGGCTGCCGGTGCAGCCCGCCTACCAGTCGCCCGAGGAGATCGCGCGCATGGCCGAACTGCTCGAGAGCCTGCCGCGGCCGCTGCTCGCCTTCTGCCGCAGCGGCACGCGCTCCGGCAAGCTCTACCAGGCCGCCATCGCGCGCTGACGCGCAGGCTGCAGGGCGCGCTCGGCGATGATCGTCCGCACGCGCGCCCGCTTCCTGCTGCTGGCGATCCTGCCGCTGCTGCTGTCGCTCGGGCTGATCGCCCTGGCGATGCGCCAGCAGCAGCAGGATCTCTCGCGCCGCGAGCGCCAGGTGGTGGAGAACGCCATCATGGCCGCCAAGGAGGTGGAGCTGCTCAACCGCGTGAACCAGGCGCGCAGCGCGCTCGCGCCGCTGTACGACACGCGCCGCGACGACGACGAGATCCGCGCCGAGGCGCTGCAGCTGCTCACCGCCATGGCCAGCGGCATCGACGACTACTTCTTCGTCTTCGACGCCAGCGGCCGCAACCTGCTGCACCCGCGCCAGCCCGAGCTGCAGGGCCGTGACCTGTGGAACCTGCAGGATCCGCAGGGCGTGCACGTGATCCGCGAGCTGATCGCGCGTGCCCACGAAGGCGGCGGCTACGTGCGCTACCTGTGGGAAAAGCCCTCGGCGCGCACGCTCAAGCCCAAGCTGGCCTATGCCATCTCGCTGCCGCGCTGGAACATGATGATCGGCACCGGCGTCTACCTCGACGACATCCAGGCCACGCTGGCGGGGCTGGACCGCCAGGTCGACGAGAACGTCACCACGACGATGCTGTGGATCGCCGCCATCGCGGTGCTCGGCATCGTGCTGATCGGCGGCTGCGGCCTGGTGCTGAATCTCGGCGACGCGCGCGTGGCCGATGCCAAGCTGCGCAACCTCGCGCGCCAAGTGGTGAAGTCGCAGGAGGACGAGCGCGCCCACCTCTCGCGCGAGCTGCACGACAGCACCAGCCAGACGCTGGTGTCGATCAAGCTGCTGCTCGAATCCGCCCTCACCCAGCTGGGCCGCGAGGCCGCGCCGGCGGCGCTGCAGCGCGCGGTGCAGCGCCTCGGCGACGCGCTGCACCAGGTGCGGCGCATCTCGCACCGATTGCGCCCGGCCGAGCTCGACACGCTGGGCCTGCCGGCCGCGCTCGACGACCTGGCCGCGGAGTTCGACCAGCACGGCCGCGCACGCGTCGCGCTGCAGCTGTGGGGCGAGGCGCCGACGCTGCCCGACGAGGTCAACACCGTGCTGTTCCGCGTCGTCCAGGAATCGCTGACCAACATCGAGAAGCACGCACGCGCCTCGCGCGTGCAGATTCGCCTGATCTTCCATGCCGGCGGCCTGCGCCTGCGCATCGTCGACGACGGCATCGGCTTCGACGTGCCGGCCATCCGCGTCGACCCGCGCCGCGGCATCGGCATGCGCAACATGCGCGAGCGCGTCGAATCGATCGGCGGCAGCTTCACGATCGCCTCGCAACCCGGCCGCACCGCGGTGCTGGCCGAGTTGCCGCAGCGCGCCATCGAGCAGCTGCGCGAGCCGGTGCAGGAGGCCGCGTGAGCGCGATGCCGTCGCGGGCCGAGCGCCGGGCCGCTCCCAAGCCGGCCCGCATCCCCTCGGGGGATCGGCCGACGTATTCGTCGGACGAGGGGCGGTCATGACACGCATCCTGCTGGTCGACGACCACCCGCTGGTGCGCGAGGGCCTGCGCGCGCGGCTCGCGCAGACGCCCGGCCTCGAGGTCGTCGGCGAGGCCGGCGACGCCGAGCAGGCCTTCGCGCGCGTGAGCATGCTGCGCCCCGACCTGGTGCTGATGGACGTCGGCATGAAGCAGGTCAGCGGCATCGAGCTGACCGGCCGGCTGCGCGCGCAGTACCCCGAGCTGCGCGTGCTGATGCTCAGCATGTACGACAACCCCGAGCACGTGCACCGCGCGCTCGCCGCCGGCGCGATGGGCTACGTGCTGAAAGAGGCGCCGGCCGAGGAGATCGTCGACGCCATCCTCGCCGTGGCCGCCGGGCGCCCCTTCCTCGGCACCGGGCTGGCCGCGCGCGCCACCCGCGCCGACGGCGCGCGCCCGCTGCTGTCGCAGCGCGAGAGCGAGATCCTGCGTGGCCTGGCGCGCGGGCTGGCGAGCCGGCAGATCGCCGAGGAACTGGGCATGAGCGTGCGCACCGTCGAGACGCATCGCCAGAACATCCGCCGCAAGCTCAACCTGGGCGGCCAGGCCGAGCTCATCAAGTACGCCGTCGAGCGCTGCAGCGACCCGGCTGCGTAATACCACGTAGCGGAAAGCTCCCCTGGCGCGGGGCGGGCTTTGCAGTCACAGTTCGCAGCGCTCCCAAAGGCTCCCCTCGAGGACAGATTCCCATGAATGCCCTGTTCGCCTTCGCGCGGGCCGTCGACTGGCTGACCGACCGATTCGGCTCGATCGCCAAGTGGGCGGTGTTCCTGTCGTGCTTCATCAGCGCCGGCAACGCCGTGGTGCGCTACGCGCTGGACATCAGCTCGAACGCCTTCCTCGAGGTGCAGTGGTACATGTTCGCCGCCTGCGTGATGCTCGGCGCGGCGCAGGTGCTGCGCCTGAACGAGCACGTGCGCGTCGACGTTCTTTACGGCCGCTACAACGGCAAGACGCAGGTGCTGATCGACCTGTTCGGCCTGGTGTTCTTCCTGCTGCCGGTGATGCTGCTGATGGTCTACCTGTCGACGCCGCTGTTCATCAAGTGGTACGAGTCGGGCGAGATGTCCAGCCAGGCCGGCGGCCTGATCCGCTGGCCGGCGATGCTGACGCTGCCGCTGGGCTTCGCGCTGATGACGCTGCAGGGCGTGGCCGAGGTGATCAAGCGCATCGGCTGGCTGATGCACAAGTACGACCTCGACATCCACTACGAGCGGCCGCTGCAATGAGCATGGAAAACTTCGCCCCGCTGATGTTCGCGGGGCTCATCGTGATCATGCTGATCGGCTTCCCGGTGGCGTTCTCGCTGTCGGCGCTGGGCCTGCTGTGCGGCTTCGTCGCCATCGAGATGGGCTGGTTCTCGCCGGCCTTCATGGCCAACCTGCCGCTCAACGTATTCGGCATCCTCAGCAACGACCTGCTGCTGGCGATCCCGTTCTTCACGCTGATGGGCGCCATCCTCGAGAAATGCGGCCTCGCCGAGGACATGCTCGACTCCATGGGCCAGCTGTTCGGCCCGGTGCGCGGCGGCCTGGGCTACTCGGTGATCATCGTCGGCTTCATCCTCGGCGCCGTCACCGGCACGGTGGCCGGCCAGGTGATCGCGATGGCGATGATCTCGCTGCCGGTGATGATGCGCTACGGCTACAACATGCGCTATGCCACCGGCGTGCTCGCCGCCTCGGGCACGATCACGCAGCTGGTGCCGCCCTCGCTGGTGCTGGTGGTGCTGGCCGACCAGCTCGGCCGCTCGGTGGGCGACATGTACAAGGGCGCCTGGGGGCCGTCGATCCTGCAGGTGCTGCTGTTCGCGCTCTATACCTTCCTGCTCAGCCGCATCCGCCCCGACTTCGTGCCCGGCGTGCCCAAGGAAGCGCGCACGCTGAGCGGCGCGGCGCTGGTGATCAAGTGCCTGCGCGGCATCATCCCCTCGTTCGTCCTGATCTTCGCCGTGCTCGGCAGCATGGGCGGCCTGCCCGGCATCAACACCGCCATCTGCACGCCCACCGAGGCCGGCGCGATGGGCGCGGTCGGCGCCTTCATCCTCGCCGCGATGCACGGCCGCCTCAAGTGGGAACTGGTCAGGGGCGCGATGGAGGGCACCATGCGCATCACGGCGATGGTGGTGTTCATCCTGATCGGCTCGCGCGTGTTCTCGCTGGTGTTCCAGGGCGTCGAAGGCGGCAAGTGGATCGAGCACATGCTGACCTCGCTGCCCGGCGGCCAGGTCGGCTTCCTCGTCGCCGTCAACGTCTTCATCTTCTTCCTGGCCTTCTTCCTCGACTTCTTCGAGATCGCCTTCATCATCCTGCCCTTCCTCGGCCCGGTGGCCGACAAGATGGGCATCAACATGATCTGGTTCGGCGTGATGCTGTGCGTCAACATGCAGACCAGCTTCATGCACCCGCCCTTCGGCTTCGCGCTGTTCTATCTGCGCGGCATCGCCGACACCCTGCACAAGGGCGGCGCGCTGCCGCGCAAGGTGGAGTCCAGCGACATCTACCTCGGCTCCATCCCCTGGGTGCTGCTGCAGCTGCTGCTGGTGGGCATCGTCATCGCCTTCCCGCAGACCGTCACCGCCTTCCTCGACGAGGAGGTCAAGATCGACCTCGACAAGGTGAAGATCGAGGCGCCGACCGAAAGCTACGGCGACAAGGACAAGAACGCCAATCTCGACGAGCTGTTCAAGACGCAGCCGCCGGCCGACGCCGGCAGCGCGCCGAAGTGAGCGCCGCACGGCCGTTCCGAAGGCGCTCGCGCCCCCTTGGGGGGCCGGGCCGCAGGCCCTGGGGGGCACCATGAGCCTCGCGCCGCCGGCCGGCGCCGAGCCGGCGGTGGAAGGCGCCGCCTTCACGCCGCTGATCAAGGGCACCGCCGCGGCGCTGATCGCCGGCCTGGCCGCCACCGGCTGGCGCGCCGCCGACACGCTGGCCACCGCGCCCGGCGGCTCGCGCTCCGCGCTGCTGTTCCTCGGCCTGCTGGCGGTGCTGGCCGCGTTCTGCTTCTGGTGGATCCTGATCAGCCGCACGCGCGTGACGGCCACGCATCTGCACCAGACCTGGTGGAGCGACAAGCGCGTGGTGCTGGCCGAGGTCACGCAGACCAAGCTGATCCTCATCCCCGGCCTGACCTGGCTGATCGCGCCGCGCCTGGTGGTGCGCACGCGCAGCACCGGCTCGGTGGTCTTCCACGCCGCCGAGCGGCCGGTGATCGCAGCCTTCGCGCGCATCAGCCTGGGCCTGCCCCCGCTGGGCGAGGACTGAACCCGAGCGTTCTCGACGCTCAGCGTGCCGCGTCCAGCGCCATCGCGTGCGCGTGGATGAGCGCGGCCTCGAGCGTGTAGCGGCCGGCGGCGAGGTCGGCTTCCAGCGTCACCGCATCGACACAGGCAAACGCCGCCACTTCGCCGTCGCGGTTCTCCGGTGTGAGCCGGCGTGGCACGACAGCCTGGAACAGCGTGGCGCGCTCGACCATGTAGCCCTCGCCCACCGGGCGGCGGATCTGCAGGTGGCCGAGCGGCTGCAGCGCGTCGAGCTCGGAAAGGCGCAGCCCGGCTTCTTCCCAGGTCTCGCGTTCGAGCGTGAGCTGCACCGTCTCGCCGGCCGCCATCAGGCCGCCGACCAGCGTGTCCCACAGGCCCGGATCGGTGGCCTTGTCGTGCGCGCGCTGCTGCACCCAGAAGCGGCCGTCGGGATGGCGGCCGACCAGATGCACCGCCTGCGTGATCAGGCCCAGCGGCCGCATCGCGGCGCGCTCGATGGCGCCGTGCACCTTGCCTTCGGCGTCGATCACCGGCAGCAGCTCGTCGCGCCAGCGGCTCGCGAGGCCCTGCTCGTGCAACCAGGCGGCGAGCTCGGCCAGTGCCTCGTCGTCGCGCGAGCTCACCTGCCAGGCGCCGCGCTCGTGGCGCAGCGGCGCCCCGTCGGCCGCCATGCGTGCGCCGATCGCCGGCTCGATGGAGCCGACCTCGGCCGGGCCGAAGCGCAGCGGCTCGCGCGGCGCGAGCGGCGGCTGCGCGGCGCGCCGGCGCAGCTCGGCCAGCCAGGGCGCGTCGGGCTGGGTCATGCCGTGCCGCCTTCCAGCAGCGCGCGCAAGGCCGCTTCGTCGAGCACCGGCACGCCCAGCTCGCGCGCCTTGTCGAGCTTGCTGCCGGCCTCCTCGCCGGCGACCACGAAGTGCGTCTTCTTCGAGACCGAACCGCTGACCTTGCCGCCGGCGGCTTCGATAAGCTCCTTGGCCTCGTCGCGCGAGAGCGTCGGCAGCGTACCGGTCAGCACCAGCGTCTTGCCGGCCAGCGGCTTGGGCGAGGTGTAGTCCTCGCCCTCGTGCTCGTCCCAGCCGATGCCGGCGGCACGCAGCTGCTCCACCACCTCGCGGTTGTGCGGCTGCTCGAAGAAGGTGCGGATGCTCTGCGCGACGATCGGGCCGACGTCGTTCACCTCGAGCAGCTGCTCGACGCTCGCGTCCATCACCCGATCGAGCGCGCCGAAGTGCTTGGCCAGATCCTTGGCCGTGGCCTCGCCGACTTGCCGGATGCCGAGCGCGTAGAGGAAGCGCGCCAGCGTCGTGTGCTTGCTCTTCTCCAGCGCGGCAACGAGCTTGGCCGCACTCTTCTCGGCCATGCGGTCGAGCGCCGCGAGCTTGGCCAGGCCCAGGGTGTAGAGCTCGGGCAGCGTGCGGATCAGGCCGCCGTCCACCAATTGATCGACCAGCTTGTCGCCCAGGCCTTCGATGTCCATCGCGCGCCGGCCGGCGAAATGCAGCAGCGCCTGCTTGCGCTGCGCGGCGCAGAACAGGCCGCCCGAGCAGCGATGGTCGATGCCGCCCTTCTCGCGCTGCACGCGGCTGCCGCACACCGGGCACTCGCGCGGCATGCGGAAATTGGGCACATAAGCTCTGCGCTCGCCGGGCACGCGGCCGACGACTTCGGGGATGACGTCGCCGGCGCGCCGCACGATCACCGTGTCGCCGATGCGCACGCCCTTGCGACGCAACTCGAAGAGGTTGTGCAGCGTCGCATTGCTGACCGTCGTGCCGCCCACGAAGACCGGCTCCAGCTTGGCCACCGGCGTGAGCTTGCCGGTGCGGCCGACCTGGATCTCGATGCCGCGCAGCAGCGTCATCTGCTCCTGCGCCGGGTATTTGTGCGCCACCGCCCAGCGTGGCTCGCGCGAGACGAAGCCGAGGCGCTTCTGCAGCGCGACCTCGTTGACCTTGTAGACCACGCCGTCGATGTCGAAGGGCAGCGCATCGCGCATCGCGGCGATGCGCTGGTGGAAGGCCACCAGCCCCGCCGAGCCCGCCACCACTTCGCGCTCGCGATTCACCGGCAGCCCGAAGGCGGCGATCGCATCCAGCGTCGCGCTGTGCGTGGCCGGCTGCGCCCAGCCCTGCGCATCGCCCAGGCCGTAGGCGAAGAAGCTCAGCTTCTTGTCGGCCAGGGCGCGGCTGTCGAGCTGGCGCACCGCGCCGGCGGCGGTGTTGCGCGGGTTGATGAAGGTCTTGCCGCCGCGTTCGCGCTGGCGTTCGTTGAGGCGCTCGAAATCGTCGCGCCGCATGTAGACCTCGCCGCGGATCTCGATCAGCGGCGGGTGAGTGTTTGCAGGGCCCAGCAGCCGCAGCGGGATCTGGCCGATGGTGCGGATGTTGTGCGTGACGTCTTCGCCGGTCTCGCCGTCGCCGCGCGTCGCGGCCTGCACCAGCACGCCGGCTTCGTAGCGCAGGTTGATCGCCAGGCCGTCGAACTTCAGCTCGGCGGCGTACTCGATGGCGGCATCGGCCTCGCTGAGCTCGAGCTCGCGGCGCACGCGCGCATCGAAGGCCTCGGCGCCGGCGGCCGTGGTGTCGGTCTCGGTGCGGATCGAGAGCATGGGCACCGTGTGCTTCACCGGCACGAGGCCCGGCAGCACCTGGCCGATCACGCGCTGCGTCGGCGAATCGGGCGTCAGCAGCTCGGGTTGCGCCGCCTCGATAGCCTGCAGCTCCTGGAACAGGCGGTCGTACTCCGCGTCCGGAATCTCCGGCACATCGAGCACGTAGTAGCGGTGCGCGTGGTGTTGCAGCGTGGCGCGCAGTTCCGCGGCGCGCGCCGCGATGTCCTTCGAAGCCATGCGGCGCTCAGCTGAACAGGCGCCGCGCTGCCGCGCTGCCGGCCGCGAGGCCACGCGCCTCGAGCGCCTCGTAGAGCGTCGTCAGCTCGCTGCCGATGATGGCGAAGCCCTCGGGCGCCAGCGCATTGCCGTTGTCGTCGACGATGGCCGCATCCATGCCCAGCGAGAGCGCCTGCGCGCTCGCCTGCCAGGCGATGAAGGGCTCGCTCGCCGGGTCGGTCTGCGGCACGTCGAAGCTGAGCGTCACGTCGCGCAACGCCGACTGGTTCGGGTCGTCGGCCAGCGCGGCCTGCGAATCGAAGGCCAGCGTCAGCACCGGCGGCGCGCCTTCTTCGGCGCCGGGCAGCACCAGCCGCCCCGGCACCATGCCCGGCACGAAGCCATGGCGCGCCGCATGCTGCTGGATGAAGCCCACGCTCCAGGCCACCGAGCGCGAGCGCAAGTGCACCGCGAGCTGCGCGTCGTGCTCGCCGGCGAAGGTGTCGAGCTCGCGCGCGCGCGCCACCACCTCGAGCATGTCGGGGAAATCGGCCATCGCGCCGACGCCTTCCGCAAAGGCCTCGACCTTCTGCACGAACTCCGAATATTCGATCTCGTTCAGCGCGCCGCCGCGGTTGGCCAGCTGCACGCCGGCCTGGAACTCGCTGTAGCGCTGGCCCGCCAACGGCGGCTCCCACTCCTTGCTGAGCGCGTTCAGGCCCTCGATGAAGAAGGGCTTGCTGCCGGCGCGGCGCGTGGGCGGCAGGTGCGTGATGGCCATCTCGCCGCTGATCTGCACCTCCACGGTTAGCGTGGCGATGGCGTCGATCAGCGCGTCCAGGCGCGGCTGCGTGCGGCGCGCCGGGCGCAGTTCGGCGGCCGGCGTCTCGAGGCTGGGCTCGCTGGTCGGCGCGTCGAAGCTGGGTTCGACGCCACCCTCGCTCGAGCCCGGCTCGCGCTGGGCCTCGCTGCGCGGCGCCAGCACGCGCCGCGGCTGCGCGCGCCGCGCCTGCCACCACAGGTGCGCGGCCATCGCCGCCAGCACCGCCGCACCGAACAGAGCCAAGGCGACGGTGAGTGTCATGCGTTCGTCCTCAGGCCGCTTCGGCCATCGAAACCGCGGCTTCCATGTCGACCGCGACGATGCGCGAGACGCCCTGCTCCTGCATGGTCACGCCGATCAGCTGCTCGGCCATCTCCATCGCGATCTTGTTGTGGCTGATGAAGAGGAACTGCGTGCCCGCGGCCATCTCCTTCACCAGCTTGGCGTAGCGCTCGGTGTTGGCGTCGTCCAGCGGCGCATCGACCTCGTCGAGCAGGCCGGGTTGAGCTGGAAGATCGCAAACACCAGCGCGATCGCGGTGAGCGCCTTCTCGCCGCCCGAGAGCAGGTGGATGGTGCTGTTCTTCTTGCCGGGCGGCTGGGCCATCACCTGCACGCCGGCATCGAGGATCTCGTCGCCGGTCATCACCAGCTTGGCCTGGCCGCCGCCGAACAGGCTGGGGAACATGCGGCCGAAATGCTCGTTGACCTGGTTGAAGGTGCTGCCCAGCAGGTCACGCGTCTCGAGGTCGATCTTGTGGATGGCGTCTTCCAGCGTGGTGATCGCG
>WBZX01002439.1_pt1 | contig 12630 bp, 9 predicted proteins | sample 5204211 | NCBI WGS metagenome assembly WBZX01 (sample SAMN12344362, study PRJNA552823) | activated sludge metagenome | biome: Activated sludge suspended growth; feature: Nitrification reactor; material: Wastewater; isolation source: activated sludge from nitrification reactor of wastewater treatment...
ATCGTCAACGCCACGCTCGGTGCGCTGCTGAAGGACGACGGCACGCTCGCCGTCCTGCCGAGCGTCGTCGACGCGTTGCAACGCGTGCCCGCCAGCCGTGCGTGCGGCTACGCGCCGATCCTCGGCTACGTCGAGCCGGCGACGCGCCCGGCGCCGAAGCCCTATCCGCTGCGCGCGGAACTGCCGCAGCTGACCGTGCCGACGATGCTGCTGACCGCGGAGCGCGAAGCGCTGCGACCCGCGTATGCGCGCAGTCTCGCGGCGATTCCGGGTGCGCGCGGACACGAGTTCGCCGGCGTGCACCCGCTGATGTCGAAGCGCGAGGCGGAATACGTCGCGGTGGTCGCGGGCTTCCTCACCCCGGTGCTCGTGGTCATCTTCGCCCTGCTCACGGAGCACGGTGTCTTCGCCATGAACGATGGCGACATCGCGGTCTACGCCCACTGGTGGATCGCTGCGTTCGTGGTGGCCATGGCCTTCAGTGTGCCGCCCCTGCGCGTGTACCGCACCTACCGCGCGGTGCTGCTCATCCTGGGCAACGCCATCGTCCCCTTCTTCCCGGCGTTCACACTGCTCGTGCTCAACATGTCCAGCTTCGACATCTTCGGGTTGCAGGCGCTGGAACAGTACGTGGCCGCCGTGGAGAACACGAACCCCTTCGACCTGCGGTTGGGCAGCCTACGCGAACAGTACCAGCAACTGCAGGATCATGTGGAACTGGTGCTGCTGTGCACCTTGTGGGCGGGCCTGCTGCTCTACACCTTCGTACTGCACCCGCTCTACCGCGCCCTGCATGCGCGCATGATCGCGCTGCCCGAGGCGCGCTGAGGAACGCGCCGCCGTCAGCTGTTCCGCTCGAGTGGAACACTCATCCCTCGAACACGTGGTATCGAGCAGCGATGCGGTTGACGCAGGACTTTTCCTTCACCGGCGGCGAACATTACCGACACAAGGCGTGTCTTGTCCACATGGTACGCGCACTGCTCTGCACGACCGTTCTGCTGCATGGCCTGCTGGCCTTCGGGCAGCGTGAAGCACACACGTGGTACTTCGGTCCGGATGGCGCGGGACTGGACTTCAACACCTGTCCACCGACGGTGGTGGAGGATGGGCTGGGAGCAGCTGCATTCGAAGGTTCGTGCACCATCAGCCACCCACTGACAGGCGAATTGCTCTTCTACACCACGGGCAACGTCATCATCAACGCGCAGCATCAGGTGATGGTGAACGGGGAGCCTTCGGGGCTTGGCAATACCATGGCGCAGAACGTGATCGTGCCCAAGCCGGGCTCCTCCACCCAGTACCTGGTCTTCACCCCCGATGTGCAAGGCGGCCTGGTGCTCAATACCGACTATCCGACAGCGTCGGGCCTCAACATGGCCGTGGTGGACATGTCCTTGGCGAACGGCCTGGGGGCTGTGGTGCAGAAGTTCATTCCTGTTCGCCCACCGCCCAATTGCGAAATGCTCACCGCCGTGCGTCACGCCAACGGCGAGGACTTCTGGCTCATCGGTCATGTCTTCGGTAGCAACGAGTTCTTCGTCTACGCCATCACGGCCGACGGCTTGGCACCCGAACCGTCGTTGCAGGCCATCGGCCCGGTCATCGACACACCACAACCGGGCACGCCCGATGGTTCCAACTTCGACGCCATCGGGCAACTGAAGGCTTCTCCGCAGGGCGACCGCTTGGCATTCACCACGTTCTACAATGGCAGGACCGCGGTGTTCGACTTCGATGCGAGCACCGGTGTCCTCAGCGATCCGCTCGCGCTATCGATCGGCAAGGGCGGCTATGGCGTTTGCTTCTCGCCCGGCGGCAGCAAGCTGTACGTGACGGCTCGCGACTCCGCCGATTACGGCACCATGTCCGATGCGGACCTCTTCCAGTTCGACCTCACGGCCGGAGGACCTGCTGCTGTGCAAGCATCCCGCTACGCGGTCTTCTCGCCCAGCCTCGGCGGCTTCGCGTCCATGCGCCTCGGTCCTGATCAACGCATCTATGTGGCCCGCGTGGGCTCGGATTCGACACCCGCCGGAGATGAGCACCTGGGTGTTGTGCAGCGCCCCGAGCTGGCCGGTGCCGCTTGTGATTACGTGCACGACGGTATCCACCTGAACGGCCAGCGCGGCAGCTGGGGGCTCAACAACATGTACGAGACCTCGGGCGACTGTTCCGGATTCGCTTCACTACCGAACGAACGCGACCCACGCGGTCCCATCGTCGTGGTCCCGCGCTCTTCCGGAGTGCAGGTATCCTGGCCCATCGGTGTGAAGGCCGATGCCCTCGATGTGTTCGATGTGGAAGGTCGCCTGGTCTTCACCAAGAGCTTGGGTACGAGCGAAGGGGCCGCACTGCTCCCCTTGCGCGGGACCGATGCCGGATGCTACGTGGTCCGTTTGCGTCGGCAAGGCGCGCAGGTGATGCAGCAGCGCTTCGTGGTGATGGACTGAACATTCGCGCCCGCGCCGGGATAGAGGCATGAGGTGATAGCGCGGTGCATCGTTCAGCGCATCCTGGGAACAGAAAGGCACTTCGCCCATCGGTTACCTTTAGCCGCTCTCCCATGGACTATCTCAACGGACTGAACCCTGCCCAGCGCGCCGCTGCGGAGGCCACGGAAGGCCCCATGATGGTGATCGCCGGTGCGGGTTCGGGCAAGACCAAGGTGCTCACCGTGCGCATCGCGCACCTCATCGCCAAGGGCGTCGACCCCTTCCGCATCCTCGCGCTCACCTTCACCAACAAGGCCGCCCGTGAAATGAAGGAACGCATCGCCCACATCGTGGGGCGCAGCGAAGCCCTCAACATCTGGATGGGCACCTTCCACAGTGTGTTCTCCCGCATCCTGCGCGCCGAGGCCGACAAACTGGGCTATCCCAAGGATTTCACCATCTACGACACCGACGACAGCCGGAGTGTGATCAAGGGCATCCTGAAGGAGTGGCAGCTGGACGACAAGCTGTACAAGCCGAACCAGGTGCACGGCCGCATCAGCATCGCCAAGAACAACCTCATCGGTCCGCTGGAATACCTAGCGAACGCGGAGCTGATGGCCGGTGATGCCGCCGTGGGACGCGAGAAGATCGGCGAGCTGTACAAGGCCTATGCGGAGAAGTGCTTCCGCGCCGGTGCCATGGACTTCGACGACCTGCTCTACAACACGGCGCTCCTCTTCCGTGACCACCCGGAAGCGATGGTGAAGTACCAGAGCCGTTTCCAATACCTGCTGGTGGATGAGTACCAGGACACCAACCTGGTGCAGTACAACATCGTGAAGACGCTGGCCGCACGGCACGAGAACATCACCGTGGTGGGCGACGATAGCCAGAGCATCTATGCCTTCCGCGGGGCCAACATCCAGAACATCCTCAACTTCCGCAGCGACTACGAGGACCACAAGCTCTTCAAGCTGGAGCAGAACTACCGCAGCACGAAGACCATCGTGGGCGCTGCCAATTCGCTCATCGAGAAGAACAAGGACCAGATCAAGAAGACCATCTGGACGGACAACCTGCAGGGCGATAAGATCAAGGTGCACCGCTCCCTGAGCGACAACGAGGAAGGCGCCTTCGTGGCCCACAGCATCTTCGAGAACAAGATGCAGCACCAGGTGCCGAACAAGGGCTTCGCCATCCTGTACCGCACCAATGCGCAGAGCCGTAGCATGGAGGAAGCGCTGCGCAAGCTCAACATCCCGTACCGCATCTACGGCGGCACGAGCTTCTACCAACGCAAGGAGATCAAGGACCTCATCAGCTACTTCCGCCTGGTGTGCAACCCGCGCGATGAGGAAGCGCTGAAGCGGGTGATCAACTACCCCACGCGCGGCATCGGGCAGACCACGATCGACAAGCTCCTCGTGGCAGCGGCGGCGAAACAGCTCTCCATCTGGGACCTGCTGCTACAGCACCTGGGCGATCTCGACTTCCACAGCGGCACGCGCAAGGCCATCGCCGATTTCGTGCTCATGGTGCAGGGCTTCCAGACCATGCTGCCCACGCACAGCGCCGCCGCCCTCGGTGAAGACATCGCACGGCGCAGCGGCATCCTCAAGGACCTCTTCAACGACAAGACACCCGAGGGGGTGAGCCGCTACGAGAACATCCAGGAACTGCTGGCCGGCATGAAGGAGTTCAGCGATGCCAATGCCGAAGGCACCGATGCTCCGCGCACCCTGAGCGACTTCCTCATCGACGTGGCGCTCCTGACCGACGCCGACAACGACGACCCCAACGACAACGACCGCGTGAGCCTGATGACCATCCACGCGGCCAAAGGCTTGGAGTTCCCCTATGTGCACATCGTGGGCTTGGAGGAGGACCTCTTCCCCAACCTCATGGCCGTGCAAAGCCGCGCCGATCTAGAGGAGGAGCGTCGGCTCTTCTACGTGGCGCTCACCCGCGCCGAGAAGCACTGCACCTTGAGCTATGCCGTGAGCCGCTACAAGTGGGGCAACCTCACCGCGAGCGAACCCAGCCGCTTCATCGACGAGATAGACCCGCAATACCTGGAGATGCCTCGGCAGGTGGAACGCCCCACCCTGTTCGGCGGCTACGACCGCAGCACTCCGCCGTGGGCACGCCAGCAAGGTGGACCCACACGCACCGCGCCCGGCACCGCGCGACCCTCCGAGGAACGCTCGCCTTCACGCCCGGTGTTCGGCCGCGAGCGCACGGCCCCCGGCATCGGCAAACCCGCCCCCAAACCCGCTGCTGCGCCCAAGCCCAGCGAACCCGAACGCAAGAATCTCAAGCGCGTATCGGCCTCCGGTGCGCCCTTGCAAGCCATGAGCTCCCTGGGGTCGCCCGCTGCCGACATCGCCGAAGGCCAGACCGTGGAGCACGAGCGCTTCGGCAAAGGCAAGGTGCTGAAGGTGGAAGGCAATGCGCCGGACCTGAAGGCAACGGTCTTCTTCCCCAGCGCGGGGCAGAAGCAGTTGCTCTTGCGCTTCGCGAAGCTGACGGTGGTGGAGGGGTAGATCGATCCATCATGACCTCCGCCATACGTTTTGTAGCGACCGCCGCATTGGTCTTCTTGACCACTCGTGCATCTTCTCAGAACGATTCCATGAGCGTCCAACGTTCGGTGCAGCTGGCCATGGATGCCATGTCCGGCATGGTCGACCTCGACAACCGGACGGTATTGGAAGGTGATGGATACATGATCGTACTGGATCATCACAAGTGGCCACCGAGTCAGAAAGCCTTCGAGAAAACTCGAAAGAAGGTCTCCCCGAAAGCCAAGGTCATCGCCACTGATCGCGACGATCTACCCAAACCCAACATGGTCTGCGATCGCACCTTGACGGATGGCTTGGGTGCGGAACGCTTCTATTACTACGCGACTGGAATTGAAGGGTACATGGTGGTCGGCTTCACCACGGCGATCCGCGACGAGGCTTTCGAAAAGGCGGTCTTCGATAAGATCCTCTCGGGTGGGAACTTCAACGACGATCTGGTCAACTCGCCCGCCGCGAACGAGATCGATTTCTGCGGCCGCCGCATCGACCTTGGTCCAGCATGCCAATGGATGGCACCCCACAATTGCCAGTGCCGTGGACTCGGACAAATGAACTGGAGCGTGGTCACCTCCGCTCAGCGAGCCAAGGAACTGGTGGATGCGCAGATGCATCGGACCATGCAAGCACGGCACGAGTTGGCGATGGACACCGTTGATGTTCTCTTGGAAGGTGTCGAAGCACAGGCGATCAAGCTCTATTACAAGATCCCCACAGCTATTCAAGTCCTCGCTCAAACGCCGCACGAATTGATCGCATACTATGTACATGCGACGATCCGTGGGCGACATGTCTTCTGCGTAATGAGCTACTACGAAGACGAAGCACCAAAGGGCGAGTTACCTCTCTTCTTGTCAGAGGTGATGAAGCTCAAGGAGTGACGCGGCACAATGCTTGAACGCCCTGCCGCATGCCCAAGGCGCTGCTCCTCCTACTCGCATGCTTCGCCCTCGGTGCAACATCCTATCCTCCTTCGCTCGCCACATACGAGTTCGGTTTCAGTCTGAGCGACCAGCAGTACTTCATCTACAAGGTCTTCGAGGACCGGGTGATCGAGAGCGCCCCCATCTCGCTGAGCACCTTCGTGCGCCAAGCGTCAGGGGTGGAGCAAAGCCGCGCCAATCCAGAGGGAGTGGATCTCTTCGCCTATTACCGCATCACGGGCTGCGCCTTGTTCACGGATAGCAGCAGTGGCAAGCAGCAGGCCTTTTGCACCGCCTTGAACGACCTGTGGAAACTGCGCTACGGCGGAGCGTCCAGTGGCACGTCCACATCCGGGTGGTCGACCGAGCTCAACGCGCCTTCCGAGCGCCAGTGCATCATCCTCCAGGTGTACAGGTCACCCGAAGCCCCCCATTGGCTCGGACCCTATTTCGGCAAGCGCGCCTTCCAACTCTTGCATGACATGCAGGATCCGGCATGGGTGAGCACCTACAGCCGGGGTGGCTGACGTGCGGGAACTCCATACGGCCAGCCGCCGTTCAAGCCTGCGGCTTGAACACGATGCGCACACACCGCACGCTTGCAGGCAGGGTACTTCTTGCCTGTCTGGTGCTGCTCTGTTGTGCGTTCATGCGGAGCGGCCCACCCCCACCAATGGCAACACGCGCGCTCGGGTTCTCGCTCAACGCCAACCCGCAAGGGCGCTTGTACACGCTGTTCATGTACACCGTGTACGAGGGACGCGTGGTGGATAGCCGCCCCATGCATCAAGGGCCCTTCGTGTTGCAGGCTTCCGGCCTGGAAGAGAGCCCGGCCAACTTGGAGAGCATCGACCTCTTCAGCGAATACGGCATCAAGGACTGCGGTGCGTGGAACGAGGACGGCCGATTGGAAACGAGGCTGGACTGCTCCGTGATCAATGACCTTTGGAAACTGCGCTTCCGTGGCGCCGTGGTGGAAGGGGCCGGAGCCGGGTGGGCCGGTGAGGAATTCACCCCTTCGGTGCGGCAACAGATACTGCTGCAGACCTACCGGGCAGCGGACCAACCCCATTGGCAAGGCCCCTATGTGGGGGCGGACGCGTTCCGCCTCTTGCGCGACATGCAGGACCCCGATTGGGTGCGCACTTACCGCGATGGCGGCTAGGAACCGCGCTTGAGCACGATACGGGCAGCGCGGCGCGCAAGCCCCATGGGCACATCCACGGCCCAGTGCTTCGCGCCCACCAACAGCGATGGCCACCACCGGATGGGCGGTGGATCCACGATGCCGAACTCCGCGCGCAGGTCCACGCCGAAACGCACGCGCGCAGAACGCAGCCCGTTCTCCATATTGGCCCCGTGGATGAGTTGCAGCCACAAGGGCTCGGCTTCCACGTTGCGCAACAGGCCGGTGTCCTGCGCGTGGTGGTGCATCACCTCCAGCACCGTGCCCACCCCACCGTTGCGCACGCGCTCCATGCGCACCACGAAGGCGTTGCTCGGTCGGCGCACATCCACGAGCACACCCCGCTCGGCATCCAATTGAAGGCCCCGTGTGAAATTCACGTACTCATCATCGCTGCTGCGGAACTCCTTCCGCAAGCGCTCCACGAACGTGCGGTGGAACGCATCATCGTTATCGATGCGCCCCGTGATCACGAACGCATCCTCGGGGCCGAGCCGTTGTTCCACTTCGCTCCGATAGCGCGCACCTTGCTGCTCGAAATCCTGGAGGAAACAAGGCACGAAGGGCGGGAAGCGTTCCTGTATCCCCCGGATGCGTTCCATGAAGGGCTGCGGCGTCCGGTGGCTGAAGAACACGAACCAGAGGAACTCCTGGTCCGTCTGCGCCATCAAGGACGGCAGGCAATAGCGCTCGAACAGGTCGAAGCGGCGTGCGAGCCAGGCGTCGGTGCGCGTAGGCACCCCGTTCTTGTCGGTGTGTTCCGCGCCGCCCTTCATCACCATGTTGAAGCGGGTGTTGATGAAGACCTTGGGGCGCATCGGCGGGTGGGGCTGGCTAAAAGTAGGGGGCCCTTCGGTGTCGGCCGGGCCTTCCCTACTTTCGTCCCGCTCGTCGCGTGCCTCCCTTCGCCGCGGCACCATCATTCTTCCATCCCGCTCCCATGAGCAGCATCTCGTTCGATTACAATACCCAGCGTCCGCGCTTGATCATTCCCGAATACGGCCGGAACGTGCAACGCATGGTGGAGCATTGCATGGAAGTGGAGGATCGGGAGAAGCGCACGCACACGGCCAAGGCGATCATCCAGGTGATCGCCCGCCTGAACCCGCACCTGCGCAACCACGACAACTTCGAGCGCACGCTCTGGGACCACTTGTGGATCATGAGCGATTTCAAGCTGGACGTGGACGCGCCCTTCCCCATGCCCAAGCCGGAGGAATTGGATAGCAAGCCGGAAGCGGTGGGCTACCCGCAAGGGCAGATCAAGTACGGGCACTACGGCAAATTGGTGGAGCGCATGATCGCCCAGTGCGCCGAGATGGAGGCCGGAGAGAAGCGCGAAGCCTACACGCTGTTGCTGGCCAACCTGATGAAGCGCCAGTTCCTGGCGTGGAACCGCGACACCGTGCCGGATGCCATCATCCTGAAGGACCTGGTGGAGTTGAGCAAGGGAAAAGTGAAGCTTCCGATAGACACCCAGCTGGCCCACACGGCCGACCTGTTGCGTACGCAGCAGAGCGGCCCGCGCAACGAAGTGGACCTGCGCAAGCGCCCGGGTGGCGGAGGCGGCAAGAAGCGCCACCGGAACCGCAACAAGAAGCGGTACTAGGGTTGTTGGTCCCCTGTTGTTAGTACACCGAAGGGTCCGCACCGCACAGCCCTTGATCGGCGTCGTTGCTTCGCGCATCGAACGTCGAACAACATGGGAAGCTTCCGCATAGAAGGTGGCCGCAGGCTGAAAGGGGAACTGGTACCGCAAGGCGCCAAGAACGAGGCGTTGCAGATCCTCTGCGCCGTATTGCTCACGAGCGAACCGGTCACCATCCATAACGTGCCCGACATCGTGGACGTGAACAAGCTGATCGACCTGCTGAAGGCGATGGGGGTGGCCGTGGAGAAGATCGGGACCGGCTCCTACCGCTTCCAGGCCAAGACCGTGAACCTCGAGTTCTTCCTGGACCCGGAGTACAAGAGCCTCGGCGGCAGCTTGCGTGGCAGCGTGATGGTGGCAGGCCCGGCGCTGGCGCGTTTCGGAAGGGGCTATATCCCCAGCCCGGGTGGCGACAAGATCGGCCGTCGCCGCATGGACACCCACTTCACAGGCTTCGAGAAGCTGGGGGCCGAGATCAAGTACGATGTGAAGGAGGGTTTCTACCGCGCCGAGGCGAAACAGCTGAAGGGCTGCTACATGCTGCTGGACGAGGCCAGTGTGACGGGGACGGCCAACATCGTGATGGCTGCCGTGCTCGCCGAGGGACGCACCACCATCTTCAACGCAGCGTGCGAACCCTACTTGCAGCAACTCTGCAGCATGCTCGTGCGCATGGGTGCCAAGATCAGCGGCATCGGCAGCAACCTGCTCACCATCGATGGGGTGAAGGAACTCGGTGGTACCGAACACCGCATGTTGCCTGATATGATCGAGATCGGCTCCTTCATCGGCCTGGCCGCCATGACGCGCAGCGAGATCACCATCAAGGACACCGGCTACGACCACCTAGGCGTGATCCCCGATGTGTTCCGCAAGCTCGGCATCGCCGTGGTGCGCAACGGCGACGACATCCACGTGCCAGCCCAGGAGCACTACACCATCACCAAGTTCATCGACGGTAGCAACATGATCGTGGCCGATGCTCCCTGGCCCGGGTTCACGCCCGACCTGCTCAGCATCGTGCTCGTCACCGCCGTGCAGGCAAAGGGCAGCGTGCTCATCCACCAGAAGATGTTCGAGAGCCGCCTGTTCTTCACCGATAAGTTGATCGAGATGGGTGCGCAGATCACGCTTTGCGATCCGCACCGCGCTTTGGTGATCGGCCATGACTTCCAAATGCCGTTGCGTGGCATTCGCATGACCAGTCCTGATATACGTGCCGGCGTGTCCCTGCTCATCGCTGCGCTCAGCGCCGAAGGCACCAGCACCATCGACAACATCGAGCAGATCCGCCGTGGCTACCAGAACATCGAGGGCCGCTTGAACGCCATCGGGGCGAGGATCGAGGTGGTGTAGCTCAGCATGCGCCCATGTGGGCATGTGTTGCATGGTCGCAATGGTGATGACCGGCCTTTCATGGTCACATGAGCACATGGTCACATGAGCATTGCCTTCCCCTTCCGGCATGATCTTGGCTGACGGGGCGCCCACACCTTTCCTACTTTCGCCCCATGCAACTCCGCTCCCTCATGTCCAAGATGCGCGTCATCACCGTCGCGGCCGTGGCCCTGCTCGCCATCTACGGCTTCACCAGCCGCCTCGACAACGGTTCCGCTCCAGCACCCGGCAATGCCAAAGTGGGCACCAACATCGGTGACAAAGCCCCCGAACTGGCCTTCATGAACGCCGACAGTACCAAGGTGCTGAAGCTCTCGGAGCTCAAGGGCAAGTACGTCCTCATCGACTTTTGGGCCAGTTGGTGCCGCCCCTGCCGCATGGAGAACCCCAACGTGGTATCGGCCTACGCCAAGTACAACACGGCGAAATTCACCGACGGCAAAGGCTTCGAGGTGTTCAGCGTGAGCCTGGACCGTAGCCGCGACGCCTGGAAACAAGCGATCGCACAGGATGGACTGAAGTGGAAGTACCACGTCAGCGACCTCAAGTTCTGGCAGTCACAGGGAGCGCAACTGTACGGGGTCAACTCCATCCCTATGAGCTTCCTCATCGACCCGAACGGGATCATCATCGCCAAGAACCTGCGTGGCATGGCATTGCACCAGGAGCTGGACAAGCACGTGAAGGCGCTCTAGTACGCGACCACAACGAATTGAAAAGCCCTCCGGATACCCGGGGGGCTTTTCGTTGTTGGAGATATCGATGCACGAAGGGGTTCCAACGACACATGGACCACACCCGGCGAACATGTTGAAAGAAGGCCTGTCGACAAGCCCTCAGACGCTTGGAACCTGCGTGGCTTCCGGCTAGTATCGCAGTGACGAACCGCCTTCTGGCGGCCAGGAACCAAAACCACCTTTTCAAGATGACCACCATTTTCCGCTCGGGAAGAACGCACGCCCTGCTCATGGGCCTCTCCTTCTCCTTGGCCGCCGCAGCACAACGCAACTGCGGAAGCATGGAGTACCTCCAGCAGCAGATGCTGGCGGATCCAGATCGCGCATCGCGTCTGGAGGAGATCGAGACCTTCACCCAGAACTGGATCACCGAGCACGGCGCCGAGGACCGCGCGGTCGTGACCATTCCGGTGGTGTTCCACGTGGTGTATGCGAACAGCACGCAGAACATCAGCGATGCACGCATCCAATCGCAGTTGGCCCAGCTCAACGCCGACTATGCACGCCTGAACAGCGATGCCAGCAGCACGCCGAGCATCTTCACGGGTGTCGCCGCCAATACGGAGGTACAGTTCTGCCTCGCCCAGCGCGATCCGAACGGCGCCGCTACAACGGGTATCGTGCGCAAGAGCACGACCACGGCGAGCTTCACCGACAATGATGGTGTGAAGTACAGCAGCAGCGGTGGCGACAACGCCTGGCCCGCTGCCAGCTACCTGAACATCTGGACCTGCAACCTGGGCGGTGGACTGCTCGGCTACGCGCAGTTCCCCGGTGGTGCGGCCGCCACGGATGGCGTGGTGGTGCTCTACAGCTCTGTTGGCGGCTTCTCCTCCCCCGGCACCGCCACTCCGTACCACTTGGGTCGTACGCTCACGCACGAAGTGGGCCACTGGCTCAACCTGCGGCACATCTGGGGCGATGCCACCTGCGGCAGCGACCTGGTGAGCGACACTCCCACGCACAACACGGCCAACTACGGGTGCCCCACCTATCCGCACAACAGCACGTGCACGGGTACCCCGGTGGAAATGACCAGCAACTACATGGACTACACGGATGACGGTTGCATGAACATCTTCACCGCTGGCCAGAAGACACGTATGCAAGCGCTCTTCGGCACCGGTGGTTCCCGTGTTTCGTTGACCACCTCCCTCGGGTGCGTGGCCCCCTCGGGCACCGCCTGCAACGTGCCCACCGGCCTGGCCAGCAGCAGTGTCACCAGCAGCAGCGCCACAGTGAGCTGGGGTGCCGCCACCGGCGCGGTGAGCTACAACCTGCAATACAAGACCAGCGCCGCCAGCACCTGGACCACGGTGAACACCACCGCCACCAGCTATGCGCTCTCCGGCCTAGCCAGCAGCACCACGTACAACTATCAAGTGAGCACCGTGTGCGCAAGCGCGAGTAGCGTCTACAGCACGGCGGCCAGCTTCACCACCAGCGCTACGGGCAGCACCTGCAACGCTCCTACAGGGTTGGCTGCGGGCAGCACCACCACCACGGGCGCCACGCTCTCCTGGGCAGCGGCCACCGGTGCGGTCAGCTACTCCGTACAGTACAAGACCGCGGCAGCGAGCACCTGGACGACCGTGACCACCACAGCCACCAGCTACGCGCTCAGTGGTCTAGCCGCTGGCACTTCCTACAATGCACAAGTGGCTACGGTTTGCAGCGCCGCCACGTCGGCATACGGAACAGCCATCACCTTCAGC
>WBZX01002441.1_pt1 | contig 12626 bp, 6 predicted proteins | sample 5204211 | NCBI WGS metagenome assembly WBZX01 (sample SAMN12344362, study PRJNA552823) | activated sludge metagenome | biome: Activated sludge suspended growth; feature: Nitrification reactor; material: Wastewater; isolation source: activated sludge from nitrification reactor of wastewater treatment...
TGAGAAAGGGGTAGTCGCCGGAGCCCTTCGGGATCTCCACCCGAAAGGCGGCCTCGCGCGTCCCGTTCGGGGTCGGGAGGCCGTCCGCGTCCAGGGACAGGCCCTCTTCCATCGCGAAGGACGGCAGTCCAGACAGGCGCCCTTCGACGATCGCCGCGATGTCCCCGTCTCCCGGCTTCACCACGTCGAGGATCACCTGTGTATCGCCGGCCGCCACGGCGGCGCGCGCCGCGTCCCGCATCGCGAGGAGCCGCCGCGTCGCGTCCCCGGCGGAGCGCGTCGTGAAGTCCCAGAGACGGACCACGTGCGCCGGGTCGATCCCCGCCTTCGCGAGGAGCGCGCGCGCCGGGGCGTGGTGTCCGTAGAGGTCCGCGTCGGCCTGGGAGGCCGGTTTTTCCAGCCCGAGGGCCACCTTCGCGGCGCGCTCGGGGGCGAGGGTGCCCCCTCCCTCCGGCCGGAGACTGTCAGTCACGACAGCGAGGTACTCCGCGTTCGGGGCGAGGGCGCGGTACGGTTTGGCGACGAGGAGCGTCCGGCCCTCTTCGTCCTTGCTCGGGTGGATCTCCAGGCGGACCGGCACCGGCTCGCCGGAGCCCGGGAGGCCCGGCTGGACCAGGAAGAGCTGGAGTCCCGCGGCGTCCGGCGGATCCGCCAGGCTCGCCTCGAACCCCGTGAGGAGCGGCGTGATCCGGGAGAACCCGTCCGCGCGGTTCACCGAGGCAGGGTCGTCGTCGCTGTCGAGAGAGGCCTTGTCCACGTGGACGCGGACGCCCGTGGGCGACGCCTCGTCGACCGCCGTGAAGACGCTGGAGGGCCACGGGAGGAGGCAGCTCGTCGGGTCCATCCCGTCGCAGGCGGCCGTGAGCGGCGCGCGCTCTCCGGCTTCGCGGTCCGGCGCCGTGAAGCCTGTCTCGGCGGTGCTCTCGGGGGGAGCGCAGGCCGCCGCGCAGAGAGCGAGGACGCCTGTCGCGAAAGCAAGAAAAGGTCTCATCTTTCCGTAGGTTCTACAGGAAAGAGGGCCTCGGGGCCACGGGGCCCGAAGAGATGTCGTATGCGGGAATCGACGGCCGGCCCCGCGGGCGTATGCGGGGCCGCGCTCGTCGCCGGGCGGCTACAGCCGAGTCTCCACGTGCGTCTTGCGGCGGAGCTCTTCGAGCCACTTCTTCTTGGCCTTGTCCATGATCTCGGACTGGAGGCGCTGGATCATCTCGTTCTTCGCCTCCTTCAGCGTCGTGTAGCGGGACGGCTGGCGGCTCACGAGCTTCATCACGACGACGGCCTGGCCGACCTGGAGCGGCGCGGAGATCTCCCCCACCTCCAGCGGCATCGCGAGGTTCTCCAGGTCTGCGCCGAGGGCCGGCGTCTTCCCGGATACGACCTGTGGGGACCCGGCCGGCGCGCGGACGCCGAGGTCGCCGCCGTTGTCCCGGGTCGCGGAGTCGTCCGAGTACTGGGCCGCGAGCTTGGCGAAGTCCTCGCCTTTGCGGGCGCGCGCGGCGATCCCCGCGGCCTCCGCCTTCCGCTCGGCGATCGCGGCGTCGCTCGCGCCGGGGAGGATGCGCAGGACGATCCACGCCGGGTGGTACTCGCGGCGCTTGCGCTCCTCGCGCACCACGCGATCGAACATCGTCTTGATGTCCTCCTCGGTGATGCGCACGCGGCCCTTCACGCGGAGCTGGATCATCTTGCCCTCGATGATCTGGCGGCGCATCTCCTCGCGGTAGTCCTGCTCGGTGAGCCCGTTCTTGGCGCGCGCGTCCTTGAAGAGCGCCTCCTTCGTCGCGCCCTGCGAGGCGGCGATGTTCTCGAAGGCGTTCTCGATCTCCGCGCTGGAGACGGTGATGTTCGCGCGCGCCGCGGCCTGCGACTCGAGCTCCTCGTCCACCATCTTCTCCAGGAGATCGCGGAGGAGCTGCGACTGCGCCGCGGCCTGCTGCGCCCCGGCGGGCACGGTCGCCACGATCTGGATCAGGAACGGCTTGGCGCGCGCGCGCAGCTCGGAGAGCAGGATCGGCTTGTCGCCGACGATCGCGACGATCTTCTCCACGACGACGGCGTCCGCCCTCGGGGCCGCCGTGAGCACGGCCGTGGCGAGGGCCGCGGCGGCGGCGAGGCGCTGAAGCGAGGACCAAGAAATCCGGCGGAATTGGAACATGCGTGGACCGGTCGGCCTCGTAGCACGGTCATTTCGCGATCGCTATCATCGCCCCATGGCGAGCACGAACGGGCGACGATGGGCGCTTTCCAGAACGGCGGGCGCGGCGCTCGCGCTCCTCTCTTGCGGGGCCCTCGCGGCCTGCGGCGGCGACGGGAACGGATCTTCGAACGGCGGCGGCGGTCAGGCCGCGACGGGCGGGAGCGGCGGCGCGGGCGGAGGCTTCGGCGGCGGAGGCGGCGCCACGGATCCCGGCTTCGACGAGAGCTCCGCGTGCGCGACGTCGTCCACGGTCGGCAAGACGCTCCCCGTCACGATGATGATCATGTTCGACAAGTCCGGCTCGATGCTCGAGAACCAGAAGTGGGCGGGCGCGAAGGCGGCGCTGATCGCGTTCTTCCAGGATCCGAAATCCGCGGGCCTCTCCGTGGGTCTCCGCTTCTTCCCGGACGACTCTCCCGCGGCCGGCTGCAACGATCAGGCGTGCTCCCTCGACGCGTGCGCCGCCCCGCTCGTCGCGCCGGCCCCGCTGACGGAGGCGCCGGCAGCGAGCGATCCCCAGCAAAAAGCGCTCGTCGACGCCGTCAACGCCAAGAGCCCCGGCGGCGAGACTCCCATGTACGCGGCGCTCGGCGGGGCGGAGCAATGGGCCCAGTCGAACGCGGACGAGGCCCACCGCACCGCCGTCGTGCTCGTCACGGACGGAGAGCCCACCACCTGCAACACCGATGTCGCCGCCATCGCGGGCCTCGCCAAGGCCGCGCACGACGCGAAGGGCGTGCTCACGTACGCCATCGGAATGCCCGGCTCGAACGCGGCGCAGCTCGACCAGATCGCCGCGGCCGGCGGCACCGACAAGGCCTTCCTGGCGGACGCCGGCGCGCTCTCCGCCAAGCTGATCGAGGCGCTCACGAGCATCCAGAAGGCGCAGATCGCGTGCACCTTCGACATGCCGGTCGCGAGCCAGCCCGGCAACACGGTCGACCCCGGCAAGGTCAACGTCAATTACTACAAGAGCGCCGACAGCCACGTCACGCTGCCGCGCGTCGATGGCCTCGCGGCCTGCTCCGGGACGTACGGCTGGTATTACGACGACGCGGCCGCCCCCAAGACAATCACCCTCTGCCCGTCGACGTGCGCCGATGTCCAGGGCAACGCCGACGCGCTCATCAAGATCCTCCTCGGCTGCGAGACGGTCGTGAAGTAGCCCCCTCCCCAGCTTGGTTCGCGGAGAGGTCCGAACTGTGGCACGCTGCCGCCCGTCCTCGAAACAAGCGGAGAAATGACAATGACGAACCTCTTCCTGCTCGCAGCCCTCTTCGCGGACGGGAGCCGGAACGGCGGCGGCGCGGGCGGCGTGCTCGCGTGGCTCCTGATGACGGCCGGCCTCTGGACGGTGTTCACCAAGGCGGGTGAGCCCGGGTGGGCCGCGATCATCCCCATCTACAACCTCTATGTCCTGTGCCGCGTGGCCGGCAAATCAGGGTGGTGGCTCCTGCTTTTCCTGGTGCCGCTCGTGAACTTCGTGGCGGCCTTTCTCATCCTCAGCTCGGTGGCGGAGAGGTTCGGAAAGGGCTTCTTCTTCACGCTCGGGATGATGTTCCTCCCCTTCCTCTTCTTCCCGATCCTGGGATTCGGCTCCTCCACGTACAGGGCGGGGGCGTAGCCAGAGGCGCCGCCCCAACGGCGCTCGCTCCAGCCATCCACCACCCTCCCCGTGAGGGGATAGACTGGAGCGGGGGTGTTTGAAGGACACCACCTCTCCTTGGGGGCGCGAAAGGCGCCCTCCCACCCTCCGGTACCGTATTCAACGCGTCTCCGAAGCGCCCCAAGAGGCCCCCCCGCGGCAGGTCACGGAGGCGCCTGGCGGGGCGCTGCGGAGACGCGGGACGGGGGGGCCGGGAGCGTGAGGGAAGGGTGGGCGCGCCCCCTGCGCTTGCTTTTCCGTCGCCCTCGGCTCCCTCGATCGGTCCGATCGCGCGGCGGCGTCACCTCAGCTTCTCGATCGCCTCGATCAGGCCGGGATCCGCGCTCTTCGCGAGCCGCTCCGCGAGCGTGCGCGCCGGGCCCGCGGCGGCCCCGGCGGCGTCGCCGAGCTTGCGGAGCCGGACGGCGGCGATGACGCGCTCGAGGCCCGCCCTCCGGACGAGCGCGGGATCGGCGAGGACGGCGTACGCGGCGGCGGCCGAAGCGGCGTCGCCGAGCGCCTCGAACGCGAGGCCGGCGTCGACGTTGCTCCTCGCGCGCACGGCCACGCGGGCGCGGTCCGCGGCGCGGAAGACGGCGACGGCGGCCTTGTCGCCACGGACGGCGCGGACGAGCGCGATCGTCTGGAGCAGGAGGTCGTCCTGGAGGACGCGATCGTCGCCGGCCGCCTGCGCCTCGGCCTCGATCGCCTGGAGCGCGTCCTTGCGCGCGCGCTCCGCGGACGCGCCCGTCTGCGAAAGCGAGAGCTCGGCGAGCGCCGCGGCGCGCTCGGCGCGGCGGAGCTGGTCCTGCGCGGCGGCCTTCTGGGAGAGCCACTCGATCTGCGCCGGCTCCACGGGGACGCGGCCGAGCCAGCGGCCCGCGGAGAGCGCGCGGACGAGGAGATCCGCGGTGCCCTCGACGTCCCCGGAGTCCGTGCCGAGCTTGATGCCGCTCGCGAGCGCCGAGAGCGCGTCCTTGGCGCGGCCGTCGAGGAAGTGCGCGCTCACGATGACCTCGGAGCCGAGCGTGCGGGCGAAGGGGCGAGGATCCGCGAGGACGGCCTTGGCGCGCTCGCGGGCGCGCGCCGTCTCCAGGCCGGCGAGCTCGATGTCCATCATGCCGCCCTCGTAGGTGACGGGCTCGCCCATGGCGGGGAGGCCGAGCCGCTTGCCGAACTCGATCGCGCGGCGCGCCTCGGCGAGCTTGCCGGCGCGCACGAAGGCCTGCACGACGGGCTGCGAGGCGCGCGCCTCGGGGAGGATCTCGATCCACTGCTGGGCGTAGCGGAGCGCGCGCGGGGCGTCGTCGTCCGGCGCGCGGAGGATCGCGTTCTCGAGCGGGACGACGGAGGACGTGGGCGACGAGGCGACCAGGCGATCGAGGACGCCGAACGCCTCCGGCAGGCCGAGGCGCGTGCCGACGGTGACGTAGAGGCCGACCATCTCCGCGTCGCCCGGCGCCTCCGCGTAGCTCTGGCGGATGAGGCGCGCGGCCTCCTTGCGATCCACCTCCGCCGGGTAGGCCAGGAGGAGGCCGCGCACGAGGTGCTGGCGCGACAGCGGGAGGCGCCCGATGCGCTCCAGCGTCCGCTCGCGGGCCTTGGCGAGCACGTCGCTGCTGCCCGCCGAGATCATGAGCACGAGCAGGTGCGAGAAGGGCGAGTCCGGATCCGTCTCGAGGAGGCGCACGGCCTCGGCGCCGATGTCGGCGGTGATGCGGAGATCGCGGCGCCGGAAGACGCGCGCGATCCGGCGGGCCCCGGCCTCGTCGTTCGCGCCCCACGCCTGGATCTGCGCGGCTTCGAGCGGGGGCGCCGCGAGCTTGGGGCGGAGCGCGGCCACCGCGAGATCGATCGCGCGCATCGGCTCGCGCGCGCTGCCCGCGGCGCTCTGCCCGTCGAGCTCGAGATCGGCGCGCGCGGGGGCGCCGCCGCCGAGCTTCACGCGGACGACGAGCGCGTGCGTCGAGGCCGCGTCAGCCCAGGGGACGCCCAGCTCGACGGCGAGGCGCGCGCACGCGCCGATGCCGAGCGCGCGCGCGGTCTCGAAGTCCTCGGCCTCCTCCGGAGCGGCCCCGCCGGGCGACGCCGTGGCCGCCGGGGCGGCGACCTCCGGGGGAGCGGCGGCGGCGGGAGGCGGCGCGCTCGCGTCCACGATCGCCGCCTGGCAGCGGATCGAGGGCACGACGGGGATCGGCGCGACGGCGCTCGCGGTGGACGACGGATCGGGGCCGGCCGCCGTGGGGTGCGTCCACCAGAGCGCCGCGAGCCCGCCGAGCACGGCGGCGCCCGCGAACGACAGCGCCCAGCGGACACGCCGCGCGCGCGACGAAGGCTCCGGCGCGCGCGACGAGGGGACGATGTCCGGCACCGCCGCCGGCCGCGGCAGCGTGGTGCTCGAGTCCCCGAGCGCGGGGAGCAGCGAGTACGAAGAGAACGGGCCGCGCGGGGCGGGGAGCGGCTCCGCCTCGCAGAACGGGGCGAGCACGTCGGCCACCTCGTCGAGCGAAGAGAAGCGATCCTCCGGCTCGCGGGAGAGGGCCCGCTCGATCGCGGCGATCACGGGCGCCGGCACCTCGGGCGCGACCTGGGAGAGCGGCGTGAACGGCTGGAGGAGCATCTGCGCGACGATCACGCCCGTCGACTCGCCGCTCCACGGGCGCTTCCCCGCGAGCATCTCGTACGTCGTCACCGCCCACGCGAACTGGTCGGCGCGGCCGTCGACGGCGTCGCCGCGGAGCTGCTCGGGCGCCGCGTAGCCGGGCGTGCCGATGATCGATCCGGCCGCGGTGAGGGCCTCGACGTTCGTGTGCGTGCCGGCGGCGTCGGTGAGGCGGCGGCGCACGATGCCGAAATCGAGCACCTTCACCTCGCCGTCCTCCTTGATCATCACGTTCGACGGCTTCACGTCGCGGTGGACGAGCCCCGCGCGGTGCGCCGCGGCGAGCACGCGCGCGATCGCGGCGCTCCACCGGATCCGCCGAGGGAGCGGCACCTCCATCTCGCCGAGGTACGTCGACAGCGTGCGGCCGCGGATCAGCTCCATCGCGATGAACGGGACGCCGTCGTGCTCGCCGACGTCGAACACCACGACGGAGCCCGGGTGCTCGAAGGTGGCGGCGGCCTGTGCCTCGACGAGCATGCGCGCGCGCGACGCCGCGTCGCTGTCGGTGCGCAGCAGCTTGAGCGCCACCTCGCGACGGAGCCGCGTGTCGCGCGCGCGGAACACCTCGGCCATCCCGCCGTGGCCGATGCGCCCCTCCAGCACGTACCGATCGAAGGCGTCGCCCGGGCGGAGCCCCGCCGCGTTCATGGTGGGGACGTCGCGCGGCCGCCCGCGCGGGGCCGCCGCGACCGTCGCGACGTCGTCGGCGTCGCTGCCCGAGCCGGAGTCGCTCGACGACGGGTCGTCGACGATCCCCGCGCCGGCGCCGGAGGTGCTGGAGGACGCGCCGCCGAGGCTCCCGCTGCCCCCGCTCACGCCGGCGGAGACAGCGTCCTCGGAGGCGCCGCTGCGAGGCGCGGGGAGCTGGCCGGCGCTCTCGATCAGCGGCGCGAGCGCGATCTCCACCGACCGCTCGTCGACGTGGACGCCGCGCGCGAACAGCACCTGCGCGAGCGCGTCGGCGAGCTCCCGCGCCGTCCCGATGCGGTGCGCCGCGTCCGCCGCGAGGGCCGCCGAGAGGACCGGCAGCACGTCCGGCGGGATGTCCGGCGCCTTCGCGAGCGGCGGCTCCAGCTTGCCGTGCGTGACGGCGCGGGCCAGCGCGGCGCCGCGGCGCTCGCCGTAGGGCGACGCGAGCCGCAGCAGCTCGTAGAGCACGACGCCGAGCGCGTACACGTCGCACCGGCGATCCACCTTCTCGCCGCGGGCCTGCTCGGGCGCCATGTAGCGGAGCTTCCCCGGCTGCACGCCCGTCTCGTCGCGCACGAAGCGCGCGCTCGCGACGCCGAGATCGGCGACCTTCACCGCGCCGCCGCGCGACACGAGGATGTTCTGCGGCGAGATGTCGCGGTGGACGATCGCGAGCGGCTCGGCGCCGTCGTCGCGGTACTCGTGCGCGTAGTGGAGCCCGCGCGCGGCCTGCTCCACGATGCGCAGCGCGACGGGCACGGGGAGCCGCTCGCCGCGCTTCTTCAGCTCCGCGAGGATGCGCCCGAGATCGGCGCCGTCGACGTACTCCATCGAGAGGAGCAGCCCGCCGTCGGGATCGTCGGCCAGCTCGTACACGTGCACGAGGTTCGGGTGCCCGAGGCGGATCGCGAGCTGCGCCTCGTGGATGAACATCGTCCGGAGCCGCTCGGATCGAGCGTGCTGCGGGAGCAGGCGCTTGACGACGAGGCGCTTCTCGGTGCCCTTCGCGCCGCGCTTCGTGGCGAGGAAGATCTCCGCCATGCCGCCGGTGCCGATGCGCCGGAGCACCTCGAAATCACCCAGCCGGCCGGGCGCCGTCATCGCGCCTCTCGGTGTGGCTGCTCGGGTTTTGACGCCCCGGCAAATTGCGCATCGTTCATGGCGCGGCCCCGAGTATACTGCCGGTCGGCCGTCCGCTTGGGGCGGCGATTGAATTCGGCCCCTTCGTGGAGGGCTCTTGCTCAAGCTTGGCGAGCGGATCGTCGCGGGGGACACAGTGGTGTTCGGCGACGACCAAGATCCCACCACCTATTACCTTTTCCCGGATCGCATCCGCCTGCGGTCGGAGGACGACGGGGAGCCCAGCTTCCTCTTCGTCACCTACCCCAAGGAGCCGAGCGCCGACGACGCCTTCGGGAGCGAGCCGCAGGGCATGCTCCGGCTGCGCCTCGTCGCCGACATCGATCCGGAGCGAAAGGCGCGCGTGCGGGAGGTGCTGCGGCGCCGCATCACGCGGCTCGCGGAGCTGGGCCGCATCGATCGGACGATCGTGGCCGATCCGCGCCTCTGCGCCCCGTCGTGGGCCGGCGGGCGCGTGCGGCTCCACGTCGACGACGGCACGCCGTCCGGCCGCGTGATCGCGAGCGATCCCATCGACGAGCCCGTCGAGCTGGGCGCGACGCTGGACGTGCAGCTCGGGGCGCACGCGGCCGTCGTGCGGGACGCGCTCGCGGGCGGCTCCGCGGCGGGCGGCCGGCCGGGCGCGTGCAGCCTCTCGATCTCGCTCACGTACCCGGCGCGGATGAGCGCGAGCGTGCGCCTCTTCGCGGACGGGGCTTCGATCCGCGACGATCTGTGGCGCTCCGCCCGCGCGTACCGCCTCGACACGACCGCCAGCAAGATGGTGCGGCACGTCCACGATCTGCCCGAGCTGTCGCCGGCGGCGCTGCGGCGCGAGAGCGCCGAGACGGACGCGAACATCGCGGCGCTCGTCCACACCGACGTGATCGCCGAGGTCGTCTCCCGCCACCTCTGGGTGCCCGACGTCACGACGGGCATGACGACCTTCCACGTGAAGGACGACGGCACGGAGCACGAGGAGCCCGGCGAGCTCGTCGCGGCCGAGCAGCTCGCGCAGCTCGCGCACGAGCGCTTCGTCCGCCGCGTGAAGGACGCGTACTTCGAGGGCCCGAGCAAGGGCGACTCGGCGCTCCCCGCCGACGAGCTGCGGCTCCGCGAGGACGACGCGGCCAGCGAGGCGCTCGAGGCCGAGGTGTGGGAGGGCATCGTGTGGCGCAAGCACGAGCACTCCGTCGCGCTCGCGCAGGTCGTCCCCGAGGAGATGCGCCGCCGCGGCATGTACCACGCGCAGACGACAGGCAGCTTCTACAGCGCCCGCGCTCTCCGCGCCTCCCCGCCCGACGGCGCCGCGGGCGGCTCCCCCGCCATCGACGAGCGCGGGGGCGAGCCCGGCTTCTTGATCCACGTCCGCGCGCTCGTGGTGGTGCGCGGCGAGTGGTCCAAGGCGTGGCTCTACCTCCGCCCGCGCGGCGAGCCCTCCGGCCCCATCGCGTCGTTCTCGTTCTCCAAGAAGAAGCGCGGCGCCGCCCTCTGGGTGCGGCCGACGCTCGCCGAGCCCAAGGACGGCTACGAGTACCGCGTCGTGTGGCGCGCCGAGTCCGGCGAGGTGCTCGAGGGCAAGTGGCGCCCGCAGACGGCGTCGTTCCTCCTCGTTCACGAGACGCCGCGGCAGCGGTGGAACGAGGTGATCATGCGCCGCGCGACGACGTTCGGCGACGAGCTCGAGGCCATCCGCGTGGACCTCGAGTGCCGCCAGCGGGTCGACGACGAGAGCGGCCCGCCGAGCGGCTACGAGGCGATCTCCCCCGGCACCGCGACGGTCGTGCCGCGCAGCGCGTGGGGCGAGGGAGCGCAGCGCGCGTCGTTCGTCTTCACGCAGCGCCCCGAGGAGAAGACCTCCCGCGTGTGGCGCATCCGCGCGATCGACGGCGCCGAGCTGCTCTACCGCTTCAACTTCATCTACAAGGACGGCTGGAGCACGAGCTTCCCTGCGGGCGGCGGCTTCGCGCAGGTGAGCCCGGATCGCGTGCTCCGCGTCGGCGAGCCGTACTCGTTCTCGGTGCTCGTGCTGCCCGCGCTCCGCCTGCCGGAGGACGCCGAGCGCCTCGACGTCCGCCTCGTGTACCGCGACCCCATCCTCAACGTGCAGAAGACGGCGCACTTCGTCTTCGACGAGGAGCGCTGGGGCGAGCAGCGGTGGAACGTCGGCACGATGAGCCGCGGCCCGCACCGCTACGACGTCGAGATCGTCTACCACCTGGCCGACGGCACCCACGTGCGCCGCGCGTTCTCGCAGGTCGACGACGAGGCCCTGGTGGTGCGCACGCCCGAGGCGATGGACGAGGACTCGCTGCACGGCCGCGACTGAGGCCGCCACTCCGATAGAATGGCGGGATGCGCTCTCTCTTCTTCCTCGGATTGGCTTCGATCGCGGCGTTGACGGCGTGCGGCTCCGGCGAGACCGGCAGCGGCGGCGGCGGCGGCAAAGGTGGCAGCGGCGGCTCGACGTGCGGCGGCGGACCGTGCGGCGGCGGCGGGGGCGACGGCGGCACCGCGCCGACCACAGGGCAGATCCCGGGGAAAGTGAAGCGCTACGACTACGCCTTCGACATGGACGCGCTCAGCGCGGACACGAAGCTCACCGTCGACGTCGCGGCGCCGGGCGGCGACTGCGTCGACTTCGAGTCCCGCCAGCCGACGACGGGCGACGTGACGTGGAACAGCGCGACGGCGACCACCGCGATCACCGACATGGGCGTCCTCCACGCGTGCGGCCAGGGGCTCGCCGAGGGGCCGCTCGAGGTGCGCGCGCCGACGGCGTTCCCCAAGAAGAAGTTCTTCGGCCTCGATGTCGGCTTCTCGCAGAAGCCCAACATGAACGGCGGCGCCTTCACGTACCTCGTGAGCTGGGTCGGCGGGTGCGATCAGTTCGCGCCCTGCGACAACGATCCCGGGACGCTCTCCGAGTTCCACTTCGACATCCACCACGCGCCCGGCACCACCGTGCTCTGCTCCGGCAAGCTCACCCCTGGGACCGACAACACGCGCTGCGACATCGAGGGCACGCTCGCGCCCACGTACTCCGCCGTCGGCTGGGCCGCGGACGCCCAGTGGAAGAAGAAGCCGTTCATGACGGCGAACGGCGTCGACTGGGTCTTCTACGAGGTCCCCGGCGGCACCCTCGCGTCGTCGCTCGACGTCACCGTGATGAGCGACTTCTTCGGCTGGATGACGGATCTCCTCGGCCCCTTCCCGTACGGGGACGAGCTTCGTTTCGCGGGCGGCCCGACCGCGTGGCTCGGCTTCGAGCACCCCGCGAACATCGTGTTGCTGGAGGACCTCGACAAGATCGCGACCGACTACGCCGACGCCATGACGCACGTCACGATGCACGAGACGACGCACCAGTGGGCGGGCGATCGCTCCACGATCGCGACGGCGGCCGACTTCGTGTGGAAGGAGGCGACGGCCGAGTACCTGCCGTACGTCTTCGAGGACGAGCAGCTCCCGCCGGACGTCGGCGCGGCGTCGCTCGAGTACTGGGACGGCATCTCGCTCCAGTCGCAGCACTACCCGCGCCCCATGGAGGAGCCGACGCCGCCGGTGCAGACCTTCTACGGCGACGTGTACGGCCCCGGCCCGATGGTGCTCTACGTGCAGCTCGAAGGCTTGATCGGCCGAGACAAAGTGCTCGCGGGCATCCAGGCCTTCTTGAAGGACGCGGGCGCGCGCTCGGTGGACGATCTCCGCAAGGCGATGGAGGCCGTCTCCGGGGAGAACCTGCAACCGTACTTCGACGCGTGGGTGTTCGGCGTCGGCGTGCCCGAGTGGCCGACGATGAAGGTCACGACGTCGCAGGTCGGCAGCGAGGTGACGGTGACGGTCACGCAGGAGAACGCGTCCGGCAAGCTGTACGGCTGCGTCGTCGAGGTCGAGGTGCAGACGGCGAACGACAAGGTGACGGCGACGATCGACTTCGGGATCGATCCGCAGTCCGCGATCGCGAGCGCGAAGGTGACGCTGGCCGATCCGGTGCTCTCGACGGTGCTCGATCCGCGCCACAGGCTCGTCGCGCGCGAGAAGGCGGCGCCCGCGGCCCCACCGAAGCCGCGCCCGGTGTGGATCTTCTGATCAGCGCGGATCCCTTTCTTTCAAGCCATCTTGGGGGCGCGGCAGACGGCACCGCGGCCCTCGGAGCGCCACGCCGCGTCTCCGTCACGCCTCGCCCTGATCCTCGTCACGCCTCGCCGGCGGGCCGCGCGCTCCGAGGGGCGGCCGCGCAGGCCGCGACGTGCTCGGTGGGGGAGCGGCCGACCTGCGCCTTGAAGTCGTGGATGAAGTGCGCCTGA
>WBZX01002442.1_pt1 | contig 12614 bp, 9 predicted proteins | sample 5204211 | NCBI WGS metagenome assembly WBZX01 (sample SAMN12344362, study PRJNA552823) | activated sludge metagenome | biome: Activated sludge suspended growth; feature: Nitrification reactor; material: Wastewater; isolation source: activated sludge from nitrification reactor of wastewater treatment...
CGGCCATCTTGCGCGTCGCCTGCGGCAGGCGCTTCGCGCGGCGTTCGCTCTCGACGAAGCGGGCGAACTCCGGGGCGACGGTCTCTGCCACGCGTGCTCCTCCCCCTGCACGGGCGCAAGGGATGAAACGACTCTAGTTCGCGGTCTTCACCCTTCCATCCCTACCTTGCACGGGTCTGGTGCGTCGGCCAGGGGGTTGCGCACACTCAATCGTGACGGCGCGTATCGGATCAGCATGCACATCGACATCCGACCACGACGAAGCGAGGCCATGCGGCGGCTCATCTCCTCTCCACCCGGCATCGCCAGTTCGAGCATCGGCACGCAGCGCTGGCAGGGCGAGTACGAGCGCCTCGCCGATGCGGCCGGCGTGGTGGCGCTGATCGCCTCGGCGGCCAGCGATGCGGCGCAGGCGCGCGCGCTGTGCGATCTGCTGCACGCGGGCGGCTTCTCGACGCTGTGCGTGGAGGCCGCTGTGCCGACCAGTGCGCCGGGCGGGCTGGACACGCTGGCGCCGCGGCTGGTGGAGGCACTGGAGTGGCTGCGCGACAGCGGCGCGGGCGCCGCGGTGGGCCTGTTCGGCCGCGGCCTGGCCGGCAGCGCGGCGCTGCGCGCGGCGGCCCTGCGCCCGGCATTGGTGGCGGCGCTGGTGGCGCAGGATGCCTCGCCCGATGCGCTGCTGGAAGACTTGCCGCGCGTGCGCGCCGCCACGCTGCTGGTGGTGGGCGACGACGATGCAGCGCTGCTGCTGGCGCAGCGCCGCGCCCTGCCGCTGCTGGGCGGCGCGCGCCGGCTGGAGATCGTGCCGGGCTCGGGCCCGGGCCGCGCCGACCCGGTCGCCACCCAGGCCGTCGGCCACCTCGCCACGCAGTGGTTCGCGCAGCAGCTGCCGCTACGGCACCTGCACTGAGCCGCCGGCGTCGAGGTCGTGCTCGAGCCCGTAGCGCACCAGGTCGGCGAGCGTGGGCAGGTTCAGCTTCTCCTGGATGCGGCTCTTGTGCGTGCTGATGGTCTTCACCGAGAGGTGCAGCGCCTGCGCGATCTCGGTGGGGCGCTGGCCGGCGACGAGGCGGCGCAGCACCTCGAGTTCGCGGTCGGAGAGCTGCGCGTGGCGCGCCACGCCCACGCCGCCGTTGAGCTGCAGCACCACGCGCTCGGCCAGGTCGGCGCTCACGTAGGCGCCGCCGGCGGCCACCTTGCGCACCGCGCGGATCAACTCGTCGGAGGCGCCGTCCTTGGTGATGTAGCCGTTGGCGCCGGCCTTGAAGGCGCGCATCGCATACTGCTCCTCGGCGTGCATGCTCAGCACCAGCACCGGCAGGCGGCCGAACTCGGCGCGGATGCGCTTGACCAGCTCCAGCCCGCTCATGCCGGGCATGGAGAGATCGACGATGGCCACGTCGGCGCGCTGCTGGCGCAGCCAGTCGAGCGCCTGGAAGCCGCCGCTCGCCTCGCCCACCGTCCAGCCGACGCCGGCGGCGCCGAGGATGCGCGCGATGCCCTCGCGCACCACGGCGTGGTCGTCGACGATCAGCACCCGCAGCGGCGCGTCGTTCATGCGCGGTTCTCCTTGTCCTCGGGCGCGAGCGGCAGCTGCACGCGCAGCAGCGCGCCGCCGCCCGGCGGGTTGCTCAGCTCGGCGTGGCCGCCCAGCAGCGCGGCGCGCTCGCGCATGCCGATCAGGCCCATCGAGCCCTCGCGGCGCAGCGCGTCGTCGGGGTAGCCCACGCCGTTGTCGCGCACGCTGATCTGCAGCGCGCCGCCCGCCTGGTGCAGGCCGATCTGCACGTCGCTCGCGCGCGCATGGCGCGCCACGTTGGTCAACGCCTCCTGCACCATGCGGAAGGCAGCGGTGGCGACGCGGTCGTCGAGCGCCGGCTCGTGTTCGTCGAGCTGCAGCGTCACCTCGATGCCCAGGCGCCGCGCCGCGTCGCGCACCAGCCATTCGAGCGCGGCGTGCAGGCCGAGGTCGTCGAGCATCATCGGCCGCAGGTCGGTGGAGATGCGCCGCACCGAGGCGAGCGTCTCGTCGACCATGCCGAGCATGTTCTCGATCTGCGCGTCGCGCGCCGCCGGGGCCGCGCCGCGCAGCGCCGCCAGCTCCATCTTCAGCGCGGTCAGGCGCTGGCCGAGTTCGTCGTGCAGCTCGCGGGCGATGCGGCGGCGCTCCTCCTCGCGCGCTTCGACCACGCTGGCCGACAGCCGGCGCAGCGCCTCGCGCGATTCGGCCAGCGCGGCCGCCTCGCGGCGCTGCTCGGTGACGTCGGCCACCACCATCTGCACCGTGGTGCGGCCGTGGTCGGGCAGCGCGGCGAGCGCGATCTCCACCTCGCGCTGGCTGCCGTCGGCGCGCGCCACGTGGCCGCGCACCACCTGCACGTCGGGCTCGCCGACCAGCGCACGCGCCACCTGGGCGCGCAGCGCATCGCGTGTCGAGGCGCCGAGCAGTTCGTAGACCGGCCGGCCGACCAGCCCGCTGGTCGCGCCGAACAGGCGCAGGGCGGCCTGGTTGGCGAACACCACGTGCTCGTTGTCGGCGATCCAGATCGCCACCGGCGCCAGCTCGAATACCGAGCGCACGCGGCGCCGGAAGGCATCGAGCTCGCGCTGCAGCCGGCCCTGCTCGCTGCGGTCGAGGATGAGCGCGGCGACATGCGGGCGGCCTTCGCCGTGCCGCGCCTCGATCATCGACAGCGTGATCTCGGCCGGGAAGCTGCTGCCGTCGGGCCGCCGCGCCAGGATGCGCCGGTGCGCCGCCAGGTGCTGCTGCATCTCGTGCGAGCGCAGGTAGTCGTGCACCTGCGCCGCGTGGCGCTCGGCGTGGGCGTCGGGCACCAGCGCGGCCAGCGGCAGCCCGAGCAGCTCGGCCGCCGGGCAGCGGAACATCTGCTCGGCCGCGGCGTTGACGGCGACGATGCTCTGGCGCTCGTCGATCATCACGATCGCCTCGCGTGCCGCCTGCAGGATGCTGTTCACCGGCCGATCGAAGAAGTCGGCTCCGTCATCGAGCGCTTCGCGCGCGTCGTGGTGGGGGGCGGGGGCGTGGCTCAAGGTGCTGCTTGCTGCGACTGCTACGGCGGCGGCTCATCGTAGGCGCGCTGGCGGCGCAGCGCAGCCCGCGTGGCGGCATCGCCTTGAGGCACCGCAAAGGGCATGCGCTTCATCGCCGCTCAGGCCGCGCCGACCAGCAGCAGCGGCGCCTGCGGCCGGTCCGCGGGCAGGGCGCCGAGCGCGGCGGCGGGCAGCACCAGCAGGTCGGCCTCGCCGGCCTGCGCGGCGGTCGCCGGCTGGGTGGCGAGCTTTCGCGTCTCCAGCCGCGCGCCCAGCGCCTGCGCCAGTTGCGCGGCCACGCGCTGCGCCTGCCGGCCGGCCTCGCTGCCGTCGTCGAGCACGACGATGTGCGTGCGGCGCGCGTGGCGCGGCGGCTCGAAGCGCGCCGGCGCCGCGCCCAGCAGCAACAGGTCGGATTCGGGGCCCAGCGCGCGCGCCTCGTCGGCCAGCGCGCCGCGCACCACGCGCATCGACCAGCCCACCGCATGGCGCGCACCGGCGCGTTCGGCCAGGCTGCGCACGCGCGCTGCCTGGGCGCGCCAGCCGCGCTCCACATCTTCCGGCGCGAGCGGCGCCCAGTGCGGCGCCGAGCGGGCCAGCACGCGCGTCACCGGCAGGCTGGCGGCGGCGAGCGCCGCACTGCTCTCCACGAATACCAGCTGCAGCTCGCGCTGCATCAGCCGGGCGAGCGCGCAGGAGGCATCGAGCAGCGCCGCGGCGACGGCGGCGTCGTCGAGCAGCATCAGCACGCTGGCGTGGCGCGGCGCGTTCATCCCAGGCTGTCTCCGCTGCCGCCGCTGGCCCGGGGTGTGGCGCGCGTCGCACCACGCCGCAGCGCGCGCGGCTCGCCGCGGCGGATGCGGGCGAGCTCGCGCAGGCGCCGCGCGATGCGGCCGTTCACCGTGTCGTCGCGCAGCTGCTCGGGCGCGCCGGCGGGCACGCCGGTGAGGCACTCCATCACGTCGTCGATGCTTTGCACGCTGCGCAGCGCGAAGCGCCCGGCGCGCACGGCCTTGACCACGTCCTCGCGCAGCATCAGGTGCTCGACGTTGGCCTGCGGCAGCAGCACGCCCTGCGTGCCATCGAGGCCGCGCGCCGCGCAGACGTCGAAGAAGCCTTCGATCTTCTCGTTCACGCCGCCGATCGCCTGCGCCTGGCCGAACTGGTTGACCGAACCGGTGAGCGCCCAACCTTGCTTCAGCGGCAGATCGGCCAGCGAAGACAGCAGCGCCGCCAGCTCGGCCAGCGAGGCGCTGTCGCCTTCCACCAGGCCGTAGGTCTGCTCGAACACCAGCGTGGCCACGAGCGAATGCGGCTGCTGGCGCGAGAAGCGCGCGGCGAGGAAGGCCGAGAGGATCATCACGCCCTTGGCGTGGATGGGCCCGCCCAGGTGCGTCTCGCGCTGCACGTCGATCACTTCGCCGTGGCCCAGGCGCGTGGTCGCGCTGATGCGGATCACCGCGCCGAAGCCCTCGCCGCCGACCTCGTAGACCGACAGGCCGTTGACCTGGCCGGTGCGCTCGCCGCTGGTGTCGATGAGCAGCACGCCGCGCCGCACCGCGTCGGCCAGCCGTTCGTTGACGCGCCCGGCGCGCTCGCGCCGTGCCGCGATGGCGGCGCGCACGTCCTCGCGCTCGATGGCGGCGGCGCCGCGCCGGCGCGCGAGGTGGTCGGCCTCGTGCAGCACGTCGAGCAGGAAGCGCACGCGCGCACTCAGCCGCGTGCTGTCTTCGGCCAGGCGCGCGCCGTGGTCGATGCAGGCGGCCAGCGCCGCGGCGTCGGCGGGCAAGAGGCCGGCATCGCGTGCCTGCGCGCGCAGCGTGGCGGCGAGCGCGCGCATGTTGGCGGCGTCGCGCGGCATGTCGTCGCCCAGATCGGCGACCACGCGGAAGAGCTGGTCGAATTCGTCGTCGTAGGCCTGCAGCAGCGCGCAGACCTCGCGCGTGCCGACCAGCACCACCTTGAGCTTCAGCGGGACGGGCTCGGGTTCGAGCTGCACGGTGGAGATCAGGCCGAGCTGTTCGGCTACTGCCTCGATGCGGATCTCGCCGCGGCGCAGCGCACGCTTGAGCGTCTGCCACGCATAGGGCTGGCTGAGCAGCTGCACCGCGTCGATCAGCAGGTGGCCGCCGTTGGCACGGTGCAGCAGCCCGCCCTTGATGAGACGGAAGTCGGTGAGCAGCATGCCGAAGCGTGCGATGTGGTCGACGCGGCCGACCAGGTTGGGCACGGTCGGCAGGTCGGCCTCGACCAGGCCCACGCCGTCGGCCGCGCTGGCGTCGAGCAACAGGTTGACCTCGTAGCGCGACAGGTCGCCATGCGCCTCGCCTGCCTCGCCGGCGTCGGCGGATTCGGTGGCGTTGCCGTCCTCGTCGGCGGGTGCGCGGAAATCGTCGGCGTGCTCCACCACATCGGCCGCCACCGCATCGAGCCAGGCCGCCACCGCGGGCAGGTCGGCATGGCGCTCGCGGATCTCCTCCAGCGCATGCTCGGCGGCCACGCGCGTCATGGCGCGGTTCATCTCGCGCACGCGCTCGGCGTGCTCCTTGCGCAGCCGCATCGAGGCGCGCAGCGCACGCACCAGCTGCTCCTGCACCTCGGCCATCGCCTTCTGCAGCTCGGCGCGCTGTTCTTCGGGCAGGCTCTCGAACACGGGCGGCGGCATCACCTCGCCGTCCTTCTGCGGCGCCACGGTGAAGCCCACCGGCGTGCGCACCATCGCCAGGCCGCGGCGCTGCGCCTTGTGGCCGACCTCGATGAAGGCCTGCTCGGCGCGCTGCTTGAACTCGGTGTCGATGCGCTCGACCTCGGTGGCGTACTCCTCCGACTCGAACATGGTGCGGATCATGGTGCGCAGATCGCGCACCAGCGATTTCATGTCGTCACGCAAGGCCGTGCCACGGCCGGCCGGCAGCTCGAGTGCGAGCGGCTTGTGCGGCGCGTCGAAGCGGTTGACGTAGACCCAGTCGCTGCGCGTGATGCCGTCGTCGCGCAGCCGCTGCTGCACCGCCTGGCGCACCAGCGCGCGCCGCCCGCTGCCCGGCGGCCCGGCGACGAACAGGTGATGCCCGGCATGCGGCGTGGCCAGCGCGTACTCGACCGCCGCCGCGGCGCGCGGCTGGCCGACGATGCCCGGCGCGTCGGCCTCGGCTTGCGCATCGGTGAGCGTGAGTGATGCCGGATCGCAGCGGGTGAGCAGTTGCTCGGGCGAGAGGGTCTGGGCGGCCATCGGGTCATGCTAGGCAGGGGTGCGGCACCGGGCTTGATCCCAGTCATCTCCGGTAACAGCGCGCGGGCACTGCGCCGGACAATCCGCCCATGGTGGATGTGAAGCGCTTGCGCCGGCTGGCCCTCTGGGCCGCCGGCGCCCTGCTCGCCGGCGTGCTGGTGCTTGCTGGCTACGCGCTCGTGCTGCTGCCCTTCACGCCCTCGGTGGAGGGCCTGCTCGCCGCGCGCGACGACAAGCCCAGCGTGCTGCTCGCCGCCGACGGTTCGCTGCTCGCCACCTTCCGGCGCACGCCGCGTGACTGGCTGCCGCTGGATCGCATCCCGCCGCACGTGATCGACGCGCTGATCGCCACCGAAGACCACCGCTTCTGGGAGCATCCCGGCGTCGACTGGCGGCGCAGCCTCTCGTCGCTGGCGCAGACGCTGGGTGGCGACACGCAGGGCGGCTCGACCCTCACGCAGCAGCTCGCGCGCAATGCCTTCCCGGTGGAGATCGGCCGCGCGCGCAACGCCACGCGCAAGCTCAAGGAGATGATCACCGCGCTGAAGATCGAGCGGCGCTACAGCAAGCGCGAGATCCTCGAGGCCTACCTCAACACCGTCTCGTTCCACTACAACGCCTTCGGCATCGAGATGGCGGCGCGCACCTATTTCGACAAGCCCGCCGCCAAGCTGACGGTGGCCGAAGGCGCCACGCTGATCGGCCTGCTCAAGGGCACGCGCGTCTACAACCCGGTGCTGCACCCCGAGCGCGCGCGCGAGCGGCGCAACGTGGTGCTGGCGCAGATGCTCAAGCACGGCAAGCTGTCGCGTGCCGACTTCGAGCGCCTCGAGGCGCGCCCGCTGCGCCTGGGTTTCGAGCGCCAGGATCTCGGCCAGGGCATCGCGCCGCATTTCGCCGAAGCCGTCAAGCGCTGGCTGCTGGGCTGGGCCGCGCCGCTGGGCTACGACCTCTACACCGACGGCCTGGTGGTGCGCTCGGCCATCGACCCGAAACTGCAGCGCATCGCCAACCAGGCGGTGGCGCGCCAGCTCGATGCGCTGCAGGCGGTGGCCGACGTCGAGTGGGGCCGCGAGAGCGGCAAGCTGCTGGCCGGCGGCACGCGCGCCTACGTGGCGGCGCACGCCAGGACCGAGCCCTTCGCGCATTTCTGGGCCACGCACGCCGAGCTGCTCGACAGCTTCGTGCGCGAATCGCCCGAGTACGCCGCGCTGCTCGACGAAGGGCGCGCTGGCGCCGATGCACTCGCCGCGCTGCGTGCCGACGCCGCCTTCATGCAGGCGCTGCGCGAGCGCAAGACACGCCTGGAGGCCGGCTTCGTGGCGATCGACCCGGCCAGCGGCGCGGTGCGCGCCTGGGTCGGCGCGCGCGACCACACGCTCGACGCCTACGACCACGTGCAGCGCTCGCGCCGCCAGCCCGGCTCGACCTTCAAGCCCTTCGTCTACGGCGCCGCGCTCGCGGCCGGCATGGACCCGCAGCGCGAGTTCGACACGCGCGGCGTGAGCCTGCGCCTGCCCGATGGCACGCTCTGGAAGCCGCGCGACATGGGCGCCACGCCCGACGGCCGCTCGACGCTGGAAGACGGCCTGGTCTTCTCGCGCAACAGCGTGACCGCGCAGCTCATCGGCGAGGTCGGCGCGGACAAGGTGGCGACGCTGGCGCAGCGCCTGGGCGTGCGCGAGAGCCCGCTCGAGGCCGTGCCCTCGCTCGCGCTCGGCACCAGCCCGGTGAGCCTGCTGGAGATGGCGAGCGCCTACGCCAGCATCGCGGCGCAGGGCGAGTACCGCGCGCCGCTGCTGGTGACCCAGGTGAGCGACGCGAACGGCAAGCCGCTGATGCAGCTGGCACCGCCGCCCGGCACGTCCGGCGAGCGCGTGATGGACCCGGCCGTGGCCGTGCAGCTGATCGACCTGCTGCGCGGCGCCGTGAACCGCGGCACCGGCCAGGGCATACGCAGCGCCTGGGGCATCACGGCCGACGTGGCGGGCAAGACCGGCACCACGCAGAACAACACCGACGGCTGGTTCATCCTGATGCAGCCGCAGCTGGTGGCGGGCGCCTGGGTCGGCTTCAACGATGCGCGCGTGACCCTGCGCAGCGAGTACTGGGGCCAGGGCGCGCACAACGCGCTCAACGTGGTCGGCGACGCGATGCGCGCGGCGCTCGCGCAGCGCATCGTCGATGAGCGCGCCGAATTCCCGACCCCGCCCGGCGCGGGCCTGCGCGACTTCTTCCGCAGCGCGGGGGAGGCGTTGAGGCGCTGGTTCGGGGGTGGGGTGCACTGAACAAGGCCGGCCGCACCTCGCCCCGGCTGCGATCGATCGCAAAAGCGAGATCTATCGATCGCCAAGAACTATGAATTGGACTCGGGGCGCTCGGCCTCGAATACTGCCGCTGCCCGATCGCGGCAGGTCCGCCGCGACGGGATGTGCGCATTCGGCCGCAAGGCGCCGCACCGAGGGTCGGCGCCCTAACGACATGAAGTTCGTGGAGACGATGTTGAACCAGAAGCTCTTGTGGGGCACCCTTCTTGCTCTCGGTACCGGCGCCGCCGCTGCCCAGAGCAGCGTGACGATCGGCGGCGTGATGGACGTGTCCGCTCGCAGCGTGAAGAACGCCGGCAGCAGTGCGGTGCAGTCGCTGGCCAGCGGTGCCAACAGCACCAGCCGCCTCTACTTCCGCGGCGAGGAGGATCTGGGCGCAGGCCTGTCCGCCGGCTTCTGGCTCGAGACCGGCATCAACGTCGACAGCGGCGCGACCACCGGCGGAACGCAGTTCTACGACCGCCGCGCCACGCTGTCGCTGACCAGCCGCAGCGCAGGCGAGATCCGCATGGGCCGCGACTATGTGCCGACCTACACGACGTGGTCGCGGCACGATCCGTTCTCGCACGTCGGCGTCGCCGGGTCGAACAACTTCTCGACGTCGAGCCAGCAGGGCCCGATTCGCGCCGCGTTCGGCACGAACCCGAACACGACCGTGCGTGCGAACAACGCAGTGGAATACCTGCTGCCCGCGGGGCTGGGCGGTCTCGAAGGCGGCCTGATGGTCGCGGCCGGCGAGGGCGGCACGACCGCCAACGGGCAGGACAAGGTCGTCGCCGCACGCATCGGCTGGCAAGGCGCCGGGTTCGGCGTCAACGCCGCGCACGGCGTCACCGAGAACGACCTGATGGCGGGCGGCAAGTTCAAGGACAGCGTGCTCGGCGTCAACGGCGCGATCGGGCCGGTCAAGCTGGCTGCGGCCTGGCGGCGCTACGAGCAGGCGTCGGCCGAGCAGACCAACGTCATGCTCAGCGGCATCGCCAGCTTCGGTGCGGTCGACGTCAAGGCCTCGTACCTGAAGGCGAACATGAAGGGCAGCGTCGGCGCGACGGTGATCGACGCCAACGATGCCAGCCAGTTCGGCATCGGCGCGGTCTACAACTTCTCCAAGCGCACGGCCGCCTATGCGCAGGCCTCCCGCCTCGCCAACGATGGCCGCGCCACCTTCGTGATTCCCGGCGGTGCCACGCTGAGCGCGGGCGGCACGTCGAGCGGCTGGGAGGCCGGCCTGCGCCACAACTTCTGACCGCGTCGATGTGGGCTGAGCCGCCGAAGCGAAGCGGCTATGCAATGGCGCAGCGCAGGAACAGCTCGACGAGGCGCTGCGCCGCCGGCGACAGGAAGCCGCCGCTGCGGTAGGTCACGACGAGGCGGCGATGCATGGTCGCCCCCTGCACCGGCACCTCCTTCAGGCCGCGGATGCGCGCCGGGCCGTCGAGGTGGTGGCGCGAGATGAAGCTCAGCAGCCCGGTCTGCACGATCAACGCCGGCAGCATCAGCAGGCTGGTCGTCTCGACCTGCACGCGCGGCCGCGGCAGGCGCCGGCGGTCGAAGGTGTGGTCCAGCCAGTCGCGCGTCGGCAGGCCCGACGGCTGCAGCGCCCAGGAGTAGGCGCTCAGGTCCTTCAGGCTCACCGCCTTGCCGAAGACCTCGTGCCGCTCGCTGGCCGCGACGACGATCATGTCCTCGGCCAGCACCTTGGACACGTAGCCCGCCTCGGCGGGGCGCTCGGTGCCGACCATCAGATCGAGCTCGCCGGCGTGCAGCCGCGGCGTCAAGGTGTCGATCAGCCCGACCACGGTGTGCAGGGTGACGCCGGGCGCCTCCTGCAGCAGCTGGCGGGCGACCGGCGGCAGCAGGAACTGCGCCGCGGTGGGCACGATGCCCAGCCGCACCTTCCCGGCGAGGCCGGCGCCGATCGCCGACAGCTCGCGCCTGGCATCTTCGACGTCGAAGCGCATGCGCTGAGCCCACTTCAGCAACACCTTGCCGGCCTCGGTGAGCCGGATGCCGCGGCCCGATTTCTCGAACAGCGCCGCGCCGCAGTCGGCCTCCAGCCGGCGGATGCTGCTGGTCAGCGCCGGCTGCGAGCGATGCAGGCGCTCGCAGGCGCGGCCCAGGTGCTGCAGCTCGGCGATGGTCTCGAAGTAGCGCAGGTCTCGCAGGTCCATGGCAAAAGTCCCGTCGATCGATCCGAAGAAAGAATCGATTGGACTGTAGTCGAAGCGCCACCAATACTGCCTGCCAGACGACGCGCCCGACCGTTCGGCGAGGCGCCGCATCCCACCCACCGGAGACCGCATGCAAGCATCCCGACGCCTCGCCCTCCTGATCGCCGCCGCGACGCTCAGCGCCGGCGCTTTCGCCCAGGCCGCTTCGACAGGCTCAGGACAGGCCTGGCCGGCCAAGCCGATCCGCATCGTCGTGCCCTTCCCGCCGGGCGGCGGCACCGACATCATTGCCCGCGAAACCAGCCAGCGCGTCGCCAAGGCGACGGGCTGGACCTTCGTCATCGACAACAAGCCGGGCGCCGGCGGCAACCTCGGCATCGACGCGGTCGCCAAGTCGCCGGCCGACGGCTACACCATCGTGATCGGCCAGACCAGCAACCTGGCGATCAACCCGACGCTGTATTCCAGGCTGCCCTACGACCCTCAGAAGGATCTGGCGCCGATCGTGCTGCTGGCCAACGCGCCCCTGGTCATGGTGACCGGCGCGAGTTCCCCCTACAAGACGGCGGGCGAGGTCGTTGCCGCCGCCAAGGCCAAGCCGGGCAAGGTCAACTTCGCGTCGCCGGGCAACGGCACGGTCGCGCACCTCACGAGCGAGTTGTTCCAGAAGTCGGCCGGCATCACGACGCAGCATGTGCCGTACAAGGGCGCCTCGCAGGCCCTGGTCGACGTGATCGGCGGCAATGTCGAGCTGTACATGTCCTCGGTGCCGACCATGCTCGGCCAGATCAAGCAGGGCAAGGTGCGCGCGCTGGCCGTGAGCGCCGCCAAGCGGGTCGATGACCTGCCGAACGTGCCGACCTTCGCCGAGCAGGGCTTCAAGAGTGTCGAGGCGGGTACCTGGTTCGGCCTGCTCGCGCCGGCCGGCACGCCCAAGGAGGTCGTCGCGCGGATCAACGCCGAATTCGTGAAGGCGCTCAAGCAGCCGGAACTCGTCAAGCGCCTCGGCGAAGAAGGCGCCGACGTGATGGGCGGCACGCCGGAACAGTTTGCCGCGCTGATCAAGGACGAGATCCCGCGCTGGGGCAAGGTCGTCAAGGAATCCGGCGCCAAGGTCGACTGACCCGCCTTCGCCATCCCTTCTTTCTGGAGATTCGCATGAGTCAAGCCGCAGCATTGCCCGAAGTGATCAAGCAGATCGAGCGCGTCGATCCCGCCGTCGTCAAGCAGGCCGCCGCCTACGCGTCGTCGATCCTCGCCGACGTGGCCGGGCGTCGCGGCGCCTTGAGCGGCCGCATCGCCGCGCTGTCGCCTTCGATGCGCGTGGCCGGTCCGGCCATCACCGTCGAACTGCGCCCGGGCGACAACCTGATGATCCACGTGGCGCTGGCCATCGCCCAGCCCGGCGACGTGATCGTGGTCGACGGCAAGGGCGATCTCACGAGCGCCTTGATGGGCGAGATCATGTGCCAGCAGGCCGCGGCGCTCGGCATCGCCGGCGTGGTGATCGACGGCGCCGTGCGCGACGGCGAGGCGATCCGCGAACTGGGCTTCCCGATGTACGCGGCGGGCCTCAACCCCAACGGCCCGACCAAATCGGTGGCGGGTCGCGTGAACCACCCGATCTCCATCGGTGGCGTGAGCGTGAACCCGGGCGACCTGGTGGTGGGCGATGCCGACGGCATCACCGTCATCGAACGCAACAAGGCTGCCGCGATGCTGCCGCTGGCGGCCGAGAAACTGGCCGCCGAGACCAAGCGCATCGCCGACATCAAGAGCCGCAAGGCGCTGCGCCCGGGCTGGCTGGACGGCGCGCTGCGCGCCGCCGGCGTGATC
>WBZX01002444.1_pt1 | contig 12609 bp, 8 predicted proteins | sample 5204211 | NCBI WGS metagenome assembly WBZX01 (sample SAMN12344362, study PRJNA552823) | activated sludge metagenome | biome: Activated sludge suspended growth; feature: Nitrification reactor; material: Wastewater; isolation source: activated sludge from nitrification reactor of wastewater treatment...
CTCGATGCTTCAATGGGGCCGCGTCGTGATCGACGCGGAGAGCGGAGGCGCTCGCGCGCATCGACGCAAGAATCGAGCTTCAATGGGGCCGCGTCGTGATCGACGCGGAGAGGGCCGTCTCGCAACCTTACAGGATCCTTCGCCTTCCCACCCACCCGTGCACGCGGGAGGTCGACCCCGCGAGTGGTGGGCGTTGCGTGTTCGACATGCAGGTTCTCAGGCAGCGTCGCAGGGCCCTGTGCGGGGCGGTCTGCGATGGAATGCACGCAAGGGCCGGAGGCGCTCACGCGCGGCCCTGCGTGCGTCGGCATGGTACCACTGCGGGGGCGTCGGCTCGTCCTCGAGAGGGGACATCCACGCCGGCCACCAGTGCCCCGACCGCACCGCAGGTGCACGTGCCGTCAACCAGCGACTCGCGGTTCGGTCGCGTTCTCGCGCGCCGGCCCGCGCGGCGGCCATGAGCGTGCGGCTCTCGCTCGAAAGCCGGGCACGGTACACGACACCGCGCTCGGGCGTCGCGGCCGACGTACTCGCGCCGCACCTTCGCCCGCCCGGCCCGCCCAACTCGAGCAGCTCTCTCGACCGCGTTCGCCTCTCACCGTGCTCGTGGTGCCCACCCGCTCATCGTGCGGCCGCGTCCTGCGCATCACCGCCGCCCCCATGATCCGCCGAAGATCATCGCGACCTCGTCCCGCTCCGGCGTGGTCGTGCCGCGGCCCTGCGCATCCACCGACCACGCCCGGTGCCCCGAGTGACAGCGTTTCGCATCGTGCTCCGCCCTGACGCCGCGCGTCGCGAGACGCTCGCGATTCGATGATCTGCCGCAGATCATCCCCACGACACGCTGCACGTCATCCCTGCTCCACACCGGCCCGACCCGCGCCGACCACGGAGCAGCCCCATGACCGAGACGATCATCAATGCCAGCGCCCACGAACACGCCGACCTCATCCCCGTGCGCATGTGCAACGAGCTGGTCTATTGCCCTCGGCTCTTCCACCTCGAGCACGTGCAAGGCGTCTTCCGGCACTCGGCCGACACCATCGAGGGCAAGGGCCAGCACGAGCGCGCCAAGCGTCGAGGCTCGCGGCTGCGTGTCATCGACGACGAGCCCGCCGCGGCCAGCACCATCGACGACCTCTTCGCTCTCCTGCCGCGGCGCCTCGCGTTGGTCTCGGAGCGGCTCGGGATCCGCGGCGAGATTGATCTCGTCGAGGTCCACGATGGCAGCGTCGTCGTCGTCGAAGCCAAGCGCGGCCGCGCTCCCCGGACCGACGCGCACCGGTGGGGGCCGTACGAGCTGCCGGTGCGCGCGTGGCCGGCGGATCTCGCCCAGGTGGTGCTCTACATGGCGCTGCTGCGCGACCACGGTCTGCCCTGCGACCAGGCGCGGCTGGTCTATCGCGGCAGTCACGAGAGCGTCGTCGTGGCGTGGAGCGATCACCTCGAGCGCTTCGTCCATGCCGTCATCGCCCAGGCCCGTGCGGTCGCGCTGTGCGAGCACGCCCCCGCGCCGCTGGTCGACAGCCCCAAGTGCCCCGGATGCTCGCTGCACGATGTCTGCCTCCCCGATGAGCACAACGCACTGCTCGCCGAGCAGGCCGCACGCGCCGCGCCGCCGCAGCCGGACGCGAGCCGCGACCCCGCGTTGCCCCCCGCCGCCACGGGCGATGCCGACGCGACCAACACTGCGCCGCAGACCCTCGAAGACCACGAGGCGCTCGCCGTGGCGATCGGTGTGCCCGCCAACGCACCCGTGCGTCGCATCGTCACCGGGCTCGAGCCCCGCAGCGTCGTCCACGTGCTCACGCCCGGCAGCACCGTGCGCAAGGACGGCGACGCGCTCGTGGTCGAGGACCGCCGCGGTGGGATCGAGCGGTTCGTCCTGCCCGAGGTCGCCCATCTCGCGCTCTTCGGGCCCGTGCATGTCACCCAGCCCTGTGTGCAGCACCTGCTGCGCCAAGGCGTCGCGATCTCCCACCACACCGGTGCGGGGCGCTTGCTCGGGACCACCGCGCCACTGCTCACGCGCAACGTCGGACTGCGCCGCGCGCAGTTCCGCGTGGTCGACGATCCGCAGGCGTGCCTCGAGATCGCCCGCGCGCTCGTCGTCGCCAAGATCCGCAACCAGCGGACGGTGCTGCGGCGACACCGACGGGGGCTCGCCGTGATCTCCGACGCGGTGCTCGGCGGCGACCTCCCGCACTGGGCCGGCGGGCCCGACCCCCAGGTCGCGGACGCGCGGCGCGACGCTCAGGGCGCGGTCGCCGAGGCCCTCGGCCGCATGCAGCACGCGCTCGCTGCAGCGACGCGTGCGGTCGAAGTCGACCGCCTCCGCGGTCACGAGGGCGACGCCGCCGCGTGCTACTTCGGCGCCCTGCCGGCGATCCTCCCCGCCGCCTGGCGGGGCGAGCTGCGCGGCCGCAGTCGACGCCCGCCGCAGGATCGCATCAACGCCATGCTCAGCTTCGGCTACGCACTGCTGGTCCGCGACGCAGTCGCGGCCTGCGGCCGCGTGGGCCTGGACCCGATGCTCGGGGTCTTCCACACCATGATCCCTGGCCGGCCCGCGCTCGCACTCGATCTCATGGAACCACTGCGCGCCGCGTGGGTCGACACCGCAGTCCTGCGGCTCATCGCGACCGCGGGAATCGTCCGCGACGACTTCCACTGCTCGCTCGCCGGTGTGGAGCTGAGCGACGCCGGCCGTCGCGCGATGATCCGCGCCTACGAACGGCGCGGCGACGAGCAGACCACCCATCCACGGTTCGGCTACCGGATGAGCTACCGCCGTCTCCTGGAGCTCGAGGTCCGCATCCTCGCCAAGGTCTTCGCCGGCGAGCTCCGCCACTACACGCCGATGTGGACCCGATGAGCGGCCGTCGTCATCTGCTCGTCTGCTACGACGTCCGCGAGGCCCGCCGCCTGCGCCGCGTGCATCGCGTGGTCCGGGACTTCGGCGAGCCCTTGCAGTACAGCGTGTTCGTCTGTCGACTCGACGCGACCACCCAGGCCGAGCTCGAACGTCGCGTGCTCGAGGTCATCGACGCGCGGGTCGATAGCGTCGTGCTGGTCGACTGCGGGCCGGTCGGCGCCACGACGCGTGCGCGCTTGCCCGGCCTGCGCATGCTCGGTGCACCGACGCTGCCCGATCTGCCCGGCGCCGTGATCTGCTGACATGAGTCGCGATGCCCACATCGCCGCACGCGCTCATCTGCGCACGTGTTGACCGCTCCGTCAGCCCGTGTCGAAACTATCGTGGCCATGGCCCGTGCCCCGAAGACACCGCGCGTGCGCTCGGAAGTCGCGAGCGCCCCGGCGCCCACGACCCGCGGCCTGTCGGTCGCGCAGCTGCAGCCGCTCGTGCTCGAGCACCTCGCCCGCGCCGGTGAGCACGGGCTCACCAAGGTCGAGCTCGTCGCTGCGATCGGCCGCACGTCGTCGCCGTCGATGCAGCGCGCGCTGAAGCAGCTCCGCGAGGAGGCGGGGGCACCGATCGAGCGCTTCGGACCCGAGCCGCGGTGGCGACTGTCGCGACCCTTCTCGCTGTCGCTCGCGGCTCCGCAGGCGGACGACGTGGTCGCGGCGCTGCTGGCGAAGGCGCTGGTGGAGTCGTTCGCCGACCCCGACCTGGTCGATCGCATCCAGCGACTCGCCGCCGAGCTCGATCAGCGCGCGTGCGCGAGCTCGGGCGTGTCGAGGACCGAGATCCCGCGCACTGGTCTGCTCTCGTCGACGCTGTCGCTCGGCACCACGACCAAGCCAGGGGTGCTGCGCGCGTTGTTGCTGGCCTGCGGTCGCGCCTGCGTGCGCGTGCGCTACGACTCGCCCTGGCGCGAGCCCGACGCGGGCGAGCGTTGGTACGAGCTCGAGCCGTGGGCGGTGCGGATCCACGACGGCGCGGCGTACCTGCGCGCGTGGCGACGCGACGGCGGTGGTGCACGGACCTTCCGCGTGGCGCAGATCGACGAGGTGCAGCCGATGTCCGAGCCGCCGTCGAAGCCGCTGCCGGGCAACGACGCGCGCTGGGGCGACGTGCCGCCCGCCTTCGGCATCGACGTCGATCGCCCGGCGACCGCCGTGATCGTGATGCAGGGCCCGCTCGCCCGTTGGGTGGCGCGGGTGCAGTGGCACCCCGAGCAGCACGACCAGTGGCTGATCCCCGGGCAGCGACTGCTGCGACGGGTCGCCTATCGCAGCTGCCGAGAGCTCGCGCGACGTCTGGTCTCGGTCGCCGACGGCATCGAGTCGATCGCACCGGTCGAGCTGGCGACCGAGGTGCGTCACATCGCCGCCGCCGCGATGCGAGAGCCGACGCGGGCCGATGCACTGCCGCCGGTGCTGCACCGCGTGGCCCCGAGCGCAGCTCAGTCGTCGTGCTCGCGCACGTCGGCGGGATCGACATCGATCACCGCGCTGCGATCGCCGAGGTCGCGCCGGGCCGCGCCGCGCACGAGGTCGACGCCGCGCTGACGGATCTTGGCCTCGATGCCGGCGTGCAGGCGCCCCGCGATGCGCTGGCGCACCGGTGGCAGCAGCAGGCCCAGCGCGAGCAGGTCGCTCAGCACCCCCGGGATCATGAACGCCACGCCGGCGACCACCAACATCGCGCGGTCGGCCAGCACCGCCGCGGGCACGTTGCCGTCGACGGCGCCCTGCTGGAATGCCTGCAGCGCGGCGCGGCCGTGGCGGCGCGCGAGCGACAGGCCCGTGATGCCACCCGCGAGCACGAGCAGGAACACCGCGCCGCCCCCGATCGCGCGGCCGAGCACGACCAGCAACCACAGCTCGAGCACGGCGAAGGCGAGCACGGCGAGCGGGAGCTTGGAGCGCATGGACGAAGGCGGTGTCGCGACCGCGATCCGAGGTCTAGCACAGCGTGGCCGCGGACGCGTGACAAGGGCACCGCACCGTGGTGCCATCGCTATGCCCAGGCGCCATGCCCGAGCACGAGCCCCACGCGAGCGAGCCCCACGCCGAGCTGCTCATCGAGCGCTTCGAGCTGCACGAGCGTCTGGGCCAAGGCGCGTTCGGTGTGACGTGGGCGGCCACGGAGCGCGCGAGCGGACGCGCGGTCGTGGTCAAACGCCTGGCGCTGCGTGGGCAGCCGGACTGGAAGCGCTTCGAGCAGTTCGAGCGTGAGGCTCGGGTCCTGCGCGCGCTCGATCACCCCGGCATCCCGCGCTTCGTCGACGCGTTCGAGCTCGAAGGCGGCGACGCGTGCATCGTGTACGAACGCGCGCCCGGCGAGACCCTGGCCGCCCGCATCGAGCGCGGCGATCGTTGGACCGAGCCCGACGCACGCGCGCTGCTCGTCGGGCTGCTGCAGACGCTGGCGTACCTGCACTCGTTGTCACCGCGGGTCATCCACCGCGACATCAAGCCCGGCAACATCGTCATCGGCCCCGACGGCCACGCGATGCTGGTCGACTTCGGTGCGGTGCGAGACCTCGCCGGCCGACAGGCCGACGGCGGCATGACCGTGGTCGGCACCGCCGGCTACATGCCGCCCGAGCAAGCGATGGGGCGCGCCGATGCCCGCTCCGATCTCTTCGCGCTCGCCGCAACGATGGTGCACGCGCTCACGCATGCGCACCCATCGGAGCTCATCGGCGATGATCTGCGGCTGTCGTTCCGCGATCGCACCGGCATCGACGCTCCCTTCGCGAAGGTGTTGGCGCGCATGCTCGAGCCCGATCCCGGCAGGCGCTTCGCCACTGCCAAGGACGTGCTGGCCGCGTTGTCGCCCGAAATGACCGCGATCGCACGCCGCGGCCGCGATCGCACTGCGCCCAGGCTCACCGACGGCCCACGAACGATGAGCCCGGCGGTGAGCGCCAAGCTCTCGGGTACGCGCGTGTTCGGCTGGCGTGGCCCCACGCTGGGCATTGCGGGGGTATCGCTCGCGCTGGTGGTGGCGGTCGCGACCGGCAACTTCGTGCTCGCGGCGGCGTTGCTGGTGATCGGGGTGTCACTCGGGGTCGTGGTGGCGCGGAAGCAGCGCGCGCGAGCGCGCGAGCTCTACGTCGGTGGCCACACCACGCGCGGGCGCATCATGAGCGCGGAGGGCGGCAGCGGCTATCACAACATCCGCTACGTGTACGACGTCGACGGGCAGTCCTACTCGGGCTCGGTGAGCACCTACGACGCGCTGGTGGTGGGCGCCTTGCCCGATCGCCCCGCGTTGGTGGTCTTCTACGATCCCGCGCGACCGCAGGATCACACGGCGCTGTTCGAGCTCGAGCTCGCCGCGCTCGAGGCCGCCGACGACTGACCGGCGTGCGCGCGCGCGTGGGGTCGCACGACCCGCGCAGTGACCTGCACCATCGCCCCCTGGTGCATCGTGGGCGGATCGAAGTGCAGATCGTTGCGCGCCTGCAGGCCCTCCCAGAGACGGATGCCGCGGCCGAGGATCACGGGCAGGAGGGTCAGGCACAGCTCGTCGACGAGCCCGGCATCGAGGCCCTGCCGCACGAGGTCGCCGCCATCGAGACACACGTCCTTGCCACCGGCGGCGGCCCTCGCTCGGGCGACGAGTGCGTCGATCGGCCCGCTCACAGCGTAGGCGTGTCCGCCTCGGGGCGCCGGCGGCAGCTCGTGGTGCGTCGCCACGAACACCGGCAGCTCACCGTAGTGCCAAGCATCGTAGTCGAGCAGGACTTGATACGTGCGGCGCCCCATCAGCAGCGCGCCGACCTGCGCGATGAAGGCCGCGAAGCCGAGCCCACCCTCGGGCGCCTCCGCCGGTGGGGTGAACTCCTCGAGGAACGAGAGGTCGTGCTCCGGGCCGGCCACACAGCCGTCGAGCGAGCAGCCGAGATAGACGCGGACGCGAGACGTCGAGCCGTCGGTCATCGGCGCCCATCGTAGCCGGTTGCTCGCTTCAGCGGTCGCGCCACAGCGCGTCGCGCAGGCCCGAGGCCCGCTCGACGCGGCGGCCGATCGCCTCGGCGACGACCTGCGGCGTGCCCAGCACGACCACGCGGCTGCGCGCGCGCGTGACCCCGGTGTAGAGCAGCTCGCGGGTCACCAGCGCCGAGCCCGAGCCCGGCAGCAGCAGCGCGACCTCGTCGAACTCGGAACCCTGACTCTTGTGCACCGTCATCGCGAAGACGGTCTCGGCTGCGGGCAGCCGCGACGGCGGCAGCGCGCGCAGGCCGTCCTCGGTGGGGAAGTACGCGCGCAGGTGGCCGCTGCGATCCGCCGCGACCACGCCGACGTCGCCGTTCCACAGCTGCAGCTGGTAGTCGTTCGCAGTGATCATGATCGGTCGACCGTCGTACCAGGGGCCGTCGATCGCGAGTCGGCCCGACTGCGCCAGCAAGCGCTCGATCAACGGATTGATGCGCTCGACGCCGAACGCCCCGCGGCGGTGGGCGCACAACAGCCGGAAGCGCGTCAGCGCGGCGAGCCGCGCCTCGGGTTCGCGCGCGCGCAGGTAGTCGTCGTAGCCCGCCACCACGAGCTGCCGCAGCACGCCGGGCAGGCGCGCCGGGTCGTCGACGGCGACCAGCGACAGCTCGTCGGTGCCGGCGCGCAAGACCTCGAGCGCCGCGTCGACGCGGCCACGTTTGACCGCCGACGCGAAGCCGCCGATGCCGCGTCCGTCGTCGAATCGATGGCTGTGCACGAGCTCGACCAAGCAATCGGCGATCGGTGGCGCGGCGGCGGCGACCGAAGCAGAGATGCCGGCCTCGCGCGCGAGCAACTCGGCAAACGCTGGCGAGCGGTCGCCACCCTCGCGGCCGCCGGCATCGCAGATGTCGCCGAGGATCGCACCGGCCTCGACGCTGGCGAGCTGGTGCTTGTCGCCGACGAGGATGAGCTTGGCGCCGGGCGGCACCGCGTCGATCAGCTTGGCGAGCAACGCCAAATCGATCATCGACGCCTCGTCGACCAGCACGACGTCCGCCGCCAGCGGCAGGGCAGCGTCGTGGAGGAAGCGTGTGCGCGAGCCGGGTCGGAATCCGAGCAGGCGATGGATCGTCGTCGCAGTGCGCGGCATCGCGGCGCGCACGTCGTCGTCGCAGTCGAGCTGCGCGAGCTGGGCGGTGATGGTCTCGATCATGCGGGCCGCGGCCTTGCCGGTCGGCGCCGCCAGGGCCATGCGCAGCGGCGAGCCCCCGCCGCGCAGCGCGAGGGTCTGCAACGCCGCGAGCATGCGCACCAAGGTGGTGGTCTTGCCGGTGCCCGGCCCGCCGCTCAGGACCATGAAGTCGCGCAGCGCCGCAACCGCGGCGGCCTCGCGCTGGCGCCCGTCGGGGCGGAAGTCGGGCCGCTCGGCGAACAGTCGCGCGAGCAGCGGTGCGAGCGGCTGACTCGGCACCTGCGTGTGCGCGGCCCGGCGTCGCAGCGCGTCGGCGACCAGGCTCTGGTACGCGAAGTAGCGGCGCAGGTAGAGCCTTGCCTCGCCGTCGAACACCAGCGGCGTGTGCGTGCGCCCGTCACCGACGAGGCTGCCGGGCGCGTTGGTGGCCTCGCCGAGCGCCATCACCCACTCGAACTGCGTCGGCAGTCGCACGTCGTCGATGGGCTCGCCATCGGCGTCCTGCAGCGGTCGCGCGAGCACGCGCCGCAGATCGGCGCACACGTGTCCGGCCGCGACCGCACGCGAGGCGAACGCGGCACCGAGCAGCACCGCGGGGGGGCTGCCGGGTGCGAGCGCACCGAGCGTGCGCGCCAGGGCGACGTCGAGCGGTGCGAACACGCCGGCTGCGGCGAGCTTTGCGAGCACGTCGGTCATGCCGCCCCCGGGCGCTGCAGCAGGTTCGACAGCGCGGCGATGCGGGCCGCCGGCGGCCGCTCGCGCCAGATGCCGGTGTCTTGCCCCGGGGCCATGCCGCGCAGGAACAGGTACATCACGCCACCGAAGTCGCGCTCGTAGTCGAAGCCGGGCTGGCGCTGCGCGAGCATGCGCACCAGCGCGAGCGTGTAGAGGTGGTACTGCAGCACGTAGTGATCGTCGGCCATCACCGTGGCCAGGCGTGCGGTGTCGTAGTCGTCCGCGTGATCGCCGAGGTGATTGGTCTTGTAGTCGAGCACGTACCAGCGACCGTCGTGTTCGAACACGAGATCGATGAAGCCCTTCAGGAAGCCGCGCAGCGGCGAGAAGCCCAGCGCGGCGACGCGCTCGGCATAGCCGGGCGGCAGACCCTCGGGGTGGTCGCGGAACACCGCGGCCAGTGCCCGGCGGCCCAGCGAGCTGTCGGCGTCGGCGACCGGCAGCAGGAACTCGAGCTCGTCGAGCCGCTGCGTCCGCGGCACGTCGCGCAGCGCGAACGACCCCGGCCCCAGCAGCGGGGTCGCGACCACCTGCTGCAGGCCCGCGACCACGACCTCGGCCCACGCGCCGTCGTCGACGAAGCCGTGCTCGCGCAGCCGGCCCTGCACCAATGCGTCCGTGGTCGGCGCGTCGGCGGCGAAGTCGAGGTGCTCGAGCACGTCGTGGAAGAAGTTGCCGGCCCGCACGCCGCGGGGGAAGCCTGCCAGCGTGACGGTGGGCGCCGCCGGTGCCAGCGCGCGATCGAGTTCGTCATCGCTCGACCACGTCGCGGTGCGCGACAGCGCTTCATCGTGGGCGCGCGCATCGGCGAAGTCGGCCTGCTCGCTGCGGGCCGTGAGCGCGATCGTGCCGACACCCCGCGGCCGCTGGGCGAGCTCGACGAACAATGGGCCGGCGATCGCCTGCGCCGAGGCCATGTGCGAAAAACTCGAGGTGCGCCACAGGCGGTCGATGCTCGCGCGCGGCAGCTGGGCCCGCAGTCCCGACGTGTCGGGCTCTGGCGCCGCTGCGCTCGCAACCGCTGGGCCGGTGGTGGGGCCGGCTGCGCTGGCTTCGACCGACCAGGCGCCGCCGCCACGGGCCACGAACGCAGCGATGAGCTCGTCGTCGCTGCTGTTCTCCACGCGAGACTGGATCACGCTCGGCGCCACCTGGGCGGCGGGTGCCGGCGGTGAGAACAACAGCTGCGAGAGCGGGGAGCGGGCCGTGCGCGTGCCCGGCACCCAGGTGAGCACGCAGCGATGACGCGCGCGTGTCACCGCCACGTAGAGCAGACGTAGCGCCTCTGCGGTGCGCTCACGCCCGGCCAGCTCCAGCGGGGTCTTCTTGTCCGGGTCCTTGCTGGGGCGCACGTCGAGCACGGCGCCGAGCTCGTGCTCGGGATCATGATAGATGGTGTCCTCTTTCTCTTCACCGAAGAGGTCCTCGGCCTCCCACGCGAACGGGCAGTACACGATGGGGTACTCGAGGCCCTTGCTGCGGTGCACGGTGATGAGCTGTACGGCCCGGTCGTCGCGCTCGAGTCGAAGCTTGAAGGCCTCGACGCTGTTGTTGCCGGCGTTGCGCTGCTCGTCGAACCACCGCAGCACACCGGCGGGGCCGAGGTGCTGCTCGCTGGCGGCCGCGTGCAGCAGCTCGGCGGTGTGCAGCAGGTTCGTCATGCTGCGCTCGCCGCCGCTGCGCGCCAGCAGGCGGGCGGGCGCGCCGGTCCGGGCCAGCAGCGCGCGGAACATCTGCACGAAGCCGCGGCCGGTCCAGAGCTCGTGCAGGTCGCGGAAGAGCTCGACCCACCGCTCCCACAGCGCCTCGTCGCGATCGATGTCGACCAGCTCGTCGGCGCTGCTGCCCAGCAGCTCGGTCGCGAGCGCACTGCGCAGCGCCGCGGCGTGGCTGGGCTCCGCGATCGAGGCCAGCACTCGCGCGAGCTCGGTGGCCTCGTCGCTCTCGAATACCGTCGAATCGCCGTACACCACGCTCGGGATACCGCGCTCGCGCAGTGCCTTCTGCACCGAGAGTGCCTGCGCGTTCTTGCGGGTGAGCACGGCGATGTCGCCGGCGTGGATCGGCCGGCTGGCGACGCCGTCGTCGAGCGTCGCGCCGCTGCTCAGCAAGCTCGCGATTGCGTCGCCCACGTGGCTGGGGATCACCTGGTCGGCCCACTCGCGCTTGGCGGCGTTGCGTTGCAGGTCGGCGCCGTCGCGCCGCAGCAGGTCGATCGTCATGGCCGGCATCGTTCGGCCGTCCTGCAGCAGCCGCGCGTGGGCGCCGGGGCGGGGCAGGATCTCGGGCATCTCGATCTCGTCGAGCGCGAACGGGCGCTCGACGTCGAACAATCGCGCGATCGCAGCCAGCAGCGGTGGATCCGAGCGCCAGTTGTGCCGCATCGTCACGCGTCGTCCACCGATGCTGCGCGCGGCGTCGAGATACGCGTAGACGTCGGCGCCGCGGAACGCGTAGATGGCCTGCTTGGGATCGCCGATCAGCAGCAGCGAGCCGCCGCGGTGGCCGAACACGGTCTTGAAGATGCGGTACTGCAGCGGATCGGTGTCCTGGAACTCGTCGATCAGCGCGGCGCGAAAGCGGGCCCGGATGCGCTCGGCGAGCTGTTTGCCACCGCGGCCGCGCAGGGCGGCGTCGAGTTGCAGCAGGAGATCGTCGAACGCCTGCACCGCCGCGGCGCGCTTGCGCTTGGGCAGCTCGCGTCGCACGTAGGCGGCCAGCTGCAGCTTGAAGTCGACCAGCTTCGCGACCTGGTGCCGCCGCAGCGGGGCGCTCGCGTCGCGCAGCAGCTGGCAGGCGTCGAAGAAGGCGTGCTTGGGCGTGAGCCCGGCACGCCGTGCCGCCGCACGGGTCTTCTCGAGCAGCGAGCCGCTGCAGAAGGCGTCGAGCAGCTCGAGTTGGAGCTGCGCGCCGGGGTTCGGGTCGCGCAAGAAGGCGTCCATGAGCTTGGCGCGCGCGGGCAGCTGCGCGATGTCGAAGCTCTTGAGCAGGTTGGCGCTGCTGCGCAGCAGCTCCTGCACCTGCGCGGACTCCCGGGTCCAGATGGCCCGCGCCTCGCGATAGGCCGCGACGTACTCGTCGGGTGCCGGCGGATTGGACGGAGGGCTGGTGGCGGGGAACAGCTCGAGATCGGGGTGGGCCGCGACCTGTCGCGCCAGCCGCATGAGCTTGGGCGGATACAGCCCGGCGTCCTGCACCGCGGCCGCAAAGCGAGGGTCGGCATCGTACAGCGCGCGCGCCCAGTAGTCGCGCACCACCGTCTCGACGACCGCGCGGTCGTCGACCAACAGCTCGGTCGACAGCGCGACGCCGGTCTCGAACGCCTGCCGCTGTAGCACGCCCTGGCAGAAGCCGTGGATCGTCGAGATGCTCGCGAGGTCGAACGCCCGCAGGGCCGCGGTCAGGCGCGCGCGGTCGTCGTGTCCAGCGGCGCGACGCTGCGCCAACAGGCGCTGCACGTCGGCGTCGGCCTCGCCCGGCGCCGCCAGCTCGGCCAGCGCCGAGCGCAGGCGCGCACGGATGCGGTCGCGGAGCTCGGCGGCGGCGGCCTCGGTGAACGTGACCACGAGGATCTCGTCGACCGCGAGCTCGCGCTCGAGCAGCAGCCGCAGGAACAGCGTCGCGATCGCGTGGGTCTTGCCGGTGCCGGCACTGGCCTCGATGAGGCTGGTGCCCGACAACGGCAGCGTGAGCGGATCGAGGGCGTCGGTCATCGTCGGCGACTCACCAGGGGGGCGCACAGCTCGATCGCGAGGGTCACGAAGTCGCCGCCGCTCATGGGCGCGTCGAACAACGTGAAGCCCGGCGCCAGTGGATCGGCGTCGCCG
>WBZX01002445.1_pt1 | contig 12607 bp, 5 predicted proteins | sample 5204211 | NCBI WGS metagenome assembly WBZX01 (sample SAMN12344362, study PRJNA552823) | activated sludge metagenome | biome: Activated sludge suspended growth; feature: Nitrification reactor; material: Wastewater; isolation source: activated sludge from nitrification reactor of wastewater treatment...
AATTGATACAAGACTTTTTGGAAATGTCACCCTTGAGGCTAAACTGTTTGAAGGATTCTCCTTAAAAACCAACTTCGGAGCAGATATCAATTCCCACCAGTGGGATTACTATCTTGATCCGTTCAAAACCACCTATGGCCGCAACAATAATGGAATAGGCCAGGCTGACAAATCCAACAGCAACATCCTGCTTTGGGAAAACACAGCTAACTACACCAGGGATTTTGGTGATCATCATATGTCCTTCCTGATCGGTAGCAGCATCCAAAAATCGAAGTGGAGTGATTCCTATCTATACGGCACCGACTATCCGGATGACATCAATGTGCAGACTCTAAATGCTGCCAATGTGATCACGGGTTCGACGGATGTGCAGGAATGGGCACTGGCTTCTTTCTTCGGTAGATATATGTACAACTACAAGAGCAAGTACCTGCTGACAGCGACCCTGCGCAGAGATGGCTCTTCGAAGCTCGCAGATCCATGGGGTACCATGCCATCTGTCTCCCTTGGATGGCGTATTTCGGCAGAACCATTTATGCAATCCCTTGACGCGATATACGATATGAAACTGCGTTTTGGCTGGGGTAAGAACGGCAACCAGGAAGGTATCCCCAACTATGCTCAATATGGCCTGATATCGTACTACCGCCAGCCGCAGACCAATCCCCTGTCAGGTCCGGCTTCTTCCCAGGTGACCTATGGAAATCCAGACCTTCGTTGGGAAACAACAACACAATCGAATATTGGCCTTGACCTTTCCCTCTGGACAGGCAGAGTGAATTTTTCTGCAGATGCCTATTACAAAAAAACGGATGACCTGCTGATGAATGTTCAACTTTCTAATTCATTACCGATCTCTACGATACAAACCAATGCAGGAGTGATTGAAAACAAAGGACTTGAATTTGCCCTGGGGACCATCAACACCACCGGTGACTTCAAGTGGAGCACTGATTTCAATATTTCCTTCAACAAAAACAAAGTGCTTGAATTGGACTACACAGAAGTGTACTACTTCGGACGAATCTACAGTAATAATCAGGACGTCTCTATCGTGCGTGCCGGGTTACCACTTGGGGTTTTCTATGGCTACATCTCAGAAGGGGTTAATGAAGAAACAGGTGACCTGGACTACAAGGACTTCAATGAAAACGGAATGTTTGATCCGGGGGATCGTACGATCATCGGAGATGGCAATCCGGATTTCACGTATGGATTTACCAATACCTTATCGTGGAAAAGCTTTGATCTAAACATCTTCTTCCAGGGTAGCCAGGGCAATGATATATTCAATGCAACACGGATCGATCTGGAAGGTATGTTTGATAGTAAAAACCAATCTATCGCTGTGCTTGACAGGTGGACTACTACTAACCGTATCACGGACATCCCCAGAGCGATCGGTGGTGGCAACATCAATAACGTTCGCAATTCGACACGGTTTGTGGAAGATGGTTCCTACTTGCGCTTGAAATCCCTGACCCTTGCATACAATATCAATCCGAAAAGCCTGGAGCGCATGAAAATCCAGAAGCTATCCCTGTATGTGACCGGGCAGAATTTATTGACCTTTACAAAATACAGTGGTTTTGATCCGGAGGTAAATGCCTTTGGCAGAAGTGCTACTGAACTCGGTATAGATTATGGTACCTATCCGCAATCCCGCACGATTACGTTTGGCGTCAATGTGGAATTCTAAAAAAATACAACGATGAAAAAATATATTCCTTTCCTTGCGCTTTTATGCCTGACATCCTTCTATGCCTGTGATGACTTCCTGGATCTGGAGCCTCACTCTCAAGGCATCGCAATAGAAAATTCCACAGCAGATTCCATCTATTTCAAATCTGCTTCTGAACTTGAGTCTGCGCTGGCAGGTGCCTACGGTGATTTCAAGAACGAATACTACCAACTGGACTATTTTGTCAATGGTGATGCACAGTCTGATGATGCATATGCCGGAGGTGACAACCCGGACAACTTCCAGATCGATGACTATCAGTTAGATGCCGTCAACAGAAATGTCAGCCGCGACTGGGCATACCTGTACTCCACCATTGGAAAAGTAAACAACATCATCAACAATGCCAGGGAGGTCACTGATCCGGAATTAACTCCTGAAAGGCTGGAGGAAATCATTGGTGAAGCCTCCTTCATTCGTGCGTTCATGTACTTCCAGCTAGTACAATTATGGGGTGATGTACCATTACAGCTTGAAGAAGTCACAACTATCAGTGCCGAAAAACTGGATGAGATCTACGCGCAGATATTCCCTGCCCGATCCCCAAAAGAAGAAGTATATGCACAGCTTATTGCAGATCTGGAAACTGCATTGCCCCGTGTACGGACCACAGCACCACACAAAGGATTTGTGACTACCGGAGCTGTCAATGCTGTGTTGGCTAAAGTCTATGCTGCACAGGAACCTCACGACTGGGCTAAAGTCAATCAATACTGTGATGCCGTGATCTCCGGGGGCTATACCCTGCTACCTGAGTTCGATCAACTATGGGACAATGCGATGAAAAACTCATCTGAATCCATCTTTGAAATCAATTATTCTGGCGGGTCGACAGATGGCAACTGGGGTGTAAATATCTTCAGGGGCGTGGACTGGAAGAAATTCAATCTTCCTTCCAATGACCTGATTGCTGCATTTGATGCAGAGCATGACATGATCCGTAAAAATGCTTCCATCATATTTGAAGATGTATCCGGACTTTGGTCAGACGCTCATTACCCACAAACGCATTATCCGTTTATCAATAAATGGCGCAATTTCGGAGGCGATGGCGCACAAAACTACATCTTTATCCGCCTGGCTGACATCCTGCTCCTGAAGGCTGAGGCGCTCAATGAGTCAGGTGATGTCAACGGAGCAGCTGCGATCGTAAATCAAATCCGGGATCGGGTCAATCTAAATCCTACGACCGCAAATTCACAAGCCACCATGCGCCTTGCGATTGAAAAGGAAAGACGCCTTGAGTTGGCCTATGAAGGTGTCAGGTGGTATGACCTGAAACGAACCGGCAGGGCGATTGACGTGATGAGTGCTACGATAGGCGCTGATGGTAATCCAATAGGTTACGCATTGACACCAGAACGCCTGCTCTGGCCTATCCCACAAGCGGAACTGGATAAAAATGCCAATCTTACACAGAATGCGGGTTATTGAAAAACAATGCGTGATTGTACGATAGAAAATTAAATACCACACGGATAAAAATGAAAATCGGAACACCTATTTACTTATTGGCCGTACTTCTCTGGAGTGCGATCGCCTGTAATAAATCCAACGGGGATGTTGATCCGGATACCCCCACTGAACTTCCGGTTAATGTATGGACTACGTCCGGCAACGAAGTCAATCTCCTGTATCACAAGACCATTGACTATGCTGCCGGTCTTGATGAACGCTTTCCAGAGATCACCATAACGCCTGCAGAGACCTTGCAGGTAGTAGAAGGATTTGGCTTTACGCTAACAGGCGGTAGTGCGATGCTCCTGCACCAGATGGATGACAATACTCGTCAGGCACTCCTGGAAGAGTTTTTTGGCAATGGCAGCAACTCAATCAATGTCAGTTACCTGCGGATCTCGATCGGGGCCTCTGACCTTGATCCTGTGGTCTTTAGTTATGATGATCTGCCGCCCGGCCAGACCGAAGACCTGCAGCTTGAACACTTTAGCCTGTCGAGAGATACGTTGCATCTAATTCCGATATTGAAAGAAATACTGGCCATCAATCCTGATATCAAAATCATGGGGTCTCCGTGGAGTGCGCCAGTGTGGATGAAGAGTAATAAAAACAGCGTCGGAGGAAATTTGAATCCCCAGCACTACAGTGTCTATGCCCAATACTTTGTCAAGTATATCCAGTCGATGAAGGCCAATGGCATTACGATCGATGCCATCACCCCTCAGAACGAACCGCAACATGGTGGCAACAATCCGAGCCTCGTCATGTCTGCAGCGCATCAGGCGGATTTTATAAAAAACCATTTGGGACCTGCCTTCCAGGCTGCAGGTATCATCACCAAGATTGTGATCTGGGATCATAATTGCAACCGACCCGACTACCCGATTGAAATACTGGATGATCCTCCGGCTAAAAGTTTTGTACACGGCTCTGCATTCCATCTCTATGAAGGCGATGTGAGCGCTCTTTCCCAAGTGCATGAGGCACACCCGGACAAGGCATTATACTTTACTGAACAATGGACAGGATCCAATAGCAGCTTTGATGGTGACCTGAAGTGGCACATAAAAAATGTCATCATCGGTACGATGCGTAACTGGAGCCAGGTGGCCCTGGAATGGAATCTGGCCAGTGACCCAAACTTTGCCCCTCATACACCGGGAGGATGTACCCAATGCAAAGGTGCAGTAACTATTGATGGTTCGAATGCAACGAAAAATGTCAGCTATTATATCATCGGCCATGCCTCAAAATTTGTGCCTCCCGGTTCCATTCGCATAGGCAGTACCGTACCAGGCGCATTGCGCAATGTGGCTTTCATGACCCCCGAAGGGAAATATGTACTGATCGCACTCAATGAAAGTGCCAACCTGCAATCCTTCAACATCCATGTAGGAGAAAAGTGGATCACGGCTTCATTGCAGCCTTCAACAGTAGGTACCTTCGTTTGGTAACTTCATATCACAAAGCATAGCACACTTGCCTGGCAAGCAGTTGAACACAGTACCAGGCCAAACTATAAATTCATGAAACTACCGATAGTCATTACAGCGTTGTGGCTTTTCCTTTCCGGATGTACAAGAACTTCAGTACCTGAATTAGCCCCTGTGCCATACGATGTCAAAGGAAAAGAAGCAAAAATCTATACGACGGCAGATAGTTCGGCACTACGCCTGACACCAACAGGGACAAAATCATTCCAGGCTGCCAAGCAACCACTGGAAACAGAAATAGCCATCTTTGTCAATCCTGCCAAAACGTTTCAATCTTTCATGGGCATCGGAGGTGCAGTCACGGACGCCACAGCAGACGTCTTTGCTTCCCTGCCAACGGAAAAACAAGAGACCTTTCTAAAAGCCTATTTTGATCAGGCTGAAGGCATTGGATACTCGCTCATTCGAACCACGATCCATAGTTGCGATTTTAGTGCTGAGAGCTATACGTATGTTAGTGATGAAGACAAAGCGCTGGCGACCTTTGATATCGGGCACGACAAAAAACACCGGATTCCACTGATCAAGAAAATCATTGAAACTGCAGGAGGCCGTATACCACTCTATGTGAGCCCATGGAGCCCACCAGCATTTATGAAAGACAACAAGGATATGTTACATGGCGGAAAATTATTGCCTGAATTTTATCCATCATGGGCACAGTACTATGTAAAGTTTATCAAGGCATACGAAGCACTGGACATTCCCATCTGGGGACTGACGGTACAGAACGAGCCGATGGCTACACAGACATGGGAGTCATGCATTTATACCGCAGAAGAAGAGCGTGATTTCTTAAAAAACCATTTAGGGCCTACCCTGAAAAAGGAAGGACTGGGTGAGAAAAAAATCATTGTGTGGGACCACAACCGGGACCTCATCAATCAACGGGCTGAAGTCATCCTGAATGACCCTGAAGCTGCCCAATATGTATGGGGGATCGGATTCCATTGGTATGAAACCTGGACCGGAGGAGAGCCGATGTTTAGCAACCTGGACCAGATCAATGAATCCTATCCGGATAAGCACCTGATCTTTACAGAAGGATGCAACGAAAAATTTGATCCTACTAAATACCAATATTGGCCAAATGCGGAGCGATACGGTAAATCGATGATCAATGATTTCAACCAGGGCACTGTAGCCTGGACAGACTGGAATCTTCTACTCGATGAAACAGGCGGCCCAAATCATGTAAAAAATCTATGCTTTGCGCCCATGCATGCGGATACGCGCACAGGAGAACTGATCTATACCCCTTCCTATTATTACATCGGCCATTTTTCGAAGTTCATTCGCCCAAATGCAAAGCGTGTTGGTACCGCAACCAGCAGAAGTGCACTGCTAAGCACCTCTTTCTTAAATGAAGATGGAACAATGGCTACGATAGTACTGAATCTGACAAACAAACCTGTGACTTATAAACTCTATGTGGGTTCAAACGCAATAGAGGAGGTGATTAGGGCGCATTCGATACAGACGTTGGTCTATTAAGCTTATGGGCTTATAAGCTTATTGGGTTATTGGCTTGCATAGGAGGTGAGGAGCTTAGGAGAAGTGAGCGGTTGAACACGGGAAAACCATTACCTGACGTTACAAACGTCTGCAGAGATTATTGCCTGGTGTATACTTTTTCTTGATTTTTAGTATGCGATCTTAAGCCAACTTAAGCTCAAATTGGTCTGCGAAAATTATATTTTAAATAATTCATCGCTATCTGTGTTTTACAAAAATTCGGGTCGTGGGATAAAAAATAGCATGCGATTACTGCCCTGAGTGGGACAATAACCGCACACTGCTTTTTATCTCAAGATAGCGATCCTCCGGACGGAAACACCCAACTCTCCAATGAATTGAAACTGGTAAGTACCAGGAGTGAGTGCAGTAGTATTCACCACATATCGAGTACTTGTGCTCTCCAAAGATCGGGAGATTACCAGGCTGCCAGTGGCATCCGTGATATTGAGTTGTATCTTGCCTGCATACGCCTGATCAAAATCAATGGTTACTTCATCAGTGGCAGGATTTGGATATAGCTTTAACACATAGGCCTGGTTGATATCCCTTGTGCCAGTAGTATTGGTAATATAGACCGGCTGTATGTAAGTGCTCGAGCAACTTCCATTGGAGACGGTGAGTTCAACCTGATAAGTGCCTTCGTCAAGGTATACGTGAGATGGGTTTTGCTCATTGGAAACCGGAGAGCCATCTCCAAAATTCCATATCCATGAAGTAGGTGTGCCGGTGGATAAGTCAGTAAAATCAGCAGTGAAATCTATTGACTCTGAAAAGAAAGCAGCCAGAGGACCTGGCTCTACACTGACCACAACGTCAACCGGAGGGCTAAGGCATGGTGTTTCCTTGACTACCCAGTCGTAGAAGTAATAATAAAACCGCTTTTCCTCACCACTTGCATTTGAACCGGTAATCGAGATCAGGTTATCAATCTTGTATGGGTAGCTTGCTCCTCCATTATTGCGGTAGAGATTTTGACTGGGGTTGGCCAGACTATATTCCCCGGGGACAGGAATTTCCATATTGAGGAGTACCCTGTTATCGCCGGAAACCAGGTAGACTGAAACCGAGTCAATTACATTTCCGCTGTCATCATACAGGCGAATGATCCGATCACTTGCGCCCTGCGCATAAACCAGTACAGAAACAAGCCTTAACGGCACTTCTGTCTTGAAGAATAACTTGCCTTCAAAACCAGTATTGTGGATATCACCAGACCAGAAGGCATTGCCGGCAGGACCTACATGCAGGGGTGATTTAGCAGTTGATTGGGCGACAGAATAGGTCTCAGAAACAGTAAGTGGAGGCGTCTTATAGGTAGTTCCTGTCCAAACGACTGAATCACCTATGCTCCATACTGCTGTATTATATTGGATGACATCGGCATTCAAGGTGGTATAGCCTCCTTCACACACAGCGGTGTTGCCGGTTACAAGCGGAGATTCGGGACTTCCAAAAACAACATTCTGTTGGATCGTATCTGCCCCGATAGTATTACTGACTATTAAAGTCACTGTATACTCGCCTGGGACAGTATAGCTATGCTTTGGCCTTTCTTCATGACTGGTATTGCCATCTCCAAAATCCCACTGGAAATACTGTGGAATATCCAGGGACTTATCTTTAAAAATGAAATGGCCGTTACAGTCCACTGTATTGTCTACAGCAAAAGCGGCAGTAGGTGCAAGTATCGCTGTCTTACAGGTATTAGGAATTTCAAAGTCTTCTGTCTGATCGAATGTGCTGGATGATACGCCTTGATCAGCATAAGCTCCCAATCCGCGCTTGGCAAAAGCTTCCCAGATCAGGCACCGATGGGCACCCTCATAGAGCACAGTGTCTGCATGGATTATAGCATCACGAGCCTCTTCATATCCGGGACTACATGGTTGCCATTTCAATCCTTCGATAACCAGGCGCAATGCTGTATTATTCCCTCCTGTACCATTGTACCAGTCCGGATCAAAACCTTCTGCGTCAATCAAAGCCCAGGTCATTTCCCAAAGTGCCATGCACCAGATTTCACCTGTGGCGTGCACCTCCTGATTACCGGCGACATCACCATAGGTCTGTGGATTGATGGACATATCTGTCGAATAGGGATAACGGCGCAATCCTTCATCACTATCATCATTGGCTGCATACGTGCCCATGCCACGTGCATCAGTACCCTTATCACCTGGCTCTATCGTCAGTAACAATGCAAGCCAATCACTCCAGCCTTCCCCACCCTGCTCTGCATTGTACAGGCAGTCTGATTTCAATGGACCTCCAGTGAGGCGGTTGGAAAGACCATGTCCATATTCATGCACAATAATGCCGTTATCGACTGATCCATCGCGGTCAGAAGGGCCCAGAAGAAGGGTCACTTCAACGTTTTCTCCCGCATTGAGCTGGCTCTTGATCCTTTCTCCATCTACCTGTGAAATCATTATAGCCGGGATACCGGAAGTGCCACCGCCCATCACGACAGGAGCAGAACTGTTGCTAACCACGATTACGCCTATGGCTCCGGCAGCTTCAGCAGCGTTTACTTTCTTGATATAAGGGCAATTGCCACGATCGATTATAGCGATTTTCCCGATCAGCTCACCACCATTGACTATGGAGTCACAGGCATTGCCAAATGGATCTACAGCATCCTTAACTAAAGCGGCAAATCCTGTTACCGGGATATCAAGCGTTGGACCGAAAGTAGCGGGCAATGCATCATAATGTCCTGCAATGCTCTCCGGTCCATTGACCTCGAGATACCCTTTGACATCAATACCCCACATATACATTTGCATCCTGCCATTGAGCCCATCGACAGGCGTAGAAAAATTAGCATTGTTGAGGCCACCGCCATCCTGCCCTTCCGCAACAACAAAGTCCTCTCCGAAACCATCTGGTGAATAATTGGTTTGCTGGAAATTTCCGGAAGCTTCATCAAATCCATGCGCGTACAGAATATCATGCACCATGTTGTTTACATAAAACAAATTACTCAGTGCAGCATCCTGGTTTTGAATCGTGGGACGGTAAAGGTCAAGGGGAAAATCAAAATTTAATTGTGGCCCTCCATCCGGGGAATAGCCGGGACTATCAAAACTCAGGAGATCTTCATATGCATAGACATTGTTGCCGCGAGTGATGGTAAATTCGGGACCATCAAAACCATCAGTGTCATGCCATCCATAAGGAGAGGCTAATATGTTCCTTGGGTCATTTAAAAATAAACGGCTTCCAAACGAAGGTGCTTCAACCGGCAGTGGAAAGACATTGTAGGTTCCCATACCTGATGTAGCTTGGCTAGCTCCAGTGTTGGTTTTCATGACATGATCGGACACGACACCTGCCTGATCGTGTGAGTGACCATTTCCGAAACTGCAATAGGTCGTCCAGTTGTTCTTTTCAATAAATTGTCCATTGAGCGCATCTATACGGATATTCCACCAATCGGCAGTGCCTATCGGGGCGAGAATTACATTCCAGGCCAGCCGCAGTGCTTCAGGCTGAGAGACGAGCACAAGCTGAACGATGATATCTTCTTTAGAAATGCCGGCCCTGGTAAAGGTGGAGCGAAGGCGATTTGGATCCTTTTCCAACAAAGTTGGTTGTTGCAAGATTGTAAGGCCCAGATGAGCTGATGCGGCCTCAATGGCTTGTTGGGCGTTGATGGCAGGGGTGATAGCGTTTGCTTTTTTGGCAGCGTCCGGATGGAATCGATTGGCATAGTATACCACTTTGCCATCGCGGATAATCATCGTACTCACTGCATTGAATATCTCGATGCCAGAAACCCTTTGGTTGAGGTAGGTGTAGGTGATCCCTGTCGATGCATTGTCATACTGATCGGATATGGCATAGTCACTGATGTCCAGGTCAGAAAGATGCCAATTACTTTTCTCGCTGAGGAGGTAGTTTTTGATGCCTGCCTGGAACCGCTGGGCCCCTGCAGAGAATGAGGCGGCAACCAGCAATACTAATGCGGCTGAACGCAGAATACTTAATGGATTGAACATAAGTGAGTTAGATCAGTAATGAATCAGAATAGGTCTTGTGCTAAAAGGAAAGGTCGAAAATACTGTCTTTTCGGGGACTGGGAAACAGTTTTATCAATAGGGACGGTTGTAAGACAAAGAGCATAGGGCAGAGAGCATAGGGCATAGGGCGATGGATGGGCATGGGATCAGAAGTGGGGGTTCACAATTTTGAACCCCCATTTTTGAACCTTATAGTTGAGGGGGTTAATGCCTATGTTTGCAGGGATGGCAGGCATCTATATCCATATTCCGTTTTGCAGGAAGGCTTGTTACTACTGCAATTTCCATTTTTCTACTTCATTTAAGACCAGGGAGGAGATGATCTCAGCCATGATCAGGGAGATAGAGATGCAGGCAGGATATCTGCAAGGCCAGGAGATTGACACGATCTATTTCGGGGGAGGGACGCCTTCTGCCCTACCTGTTGAGGATATCAGATTGTTGCTGGATATCATACATCGCCAGCACAACGTATCTCAGTCACCGGAAATCACATTGGAAGCAAATCCTGATGATATCACGGCTGAAATTGTAACCAGGTGGAAAGATTCCGGGATCAATAGGTTGAGTATCGGGATACAGGCGTTTCAGGATGAGTTGCTGAAAGACTGGAACAGGAGCCATGATGCAGCACAGGCTGATCGTGCGATTTCATTGGCTCAAAGAGCAGGGATAGAAAACATTACAGCCGATCTGATCTATGGCGGGCCTGGGTTGAGTGATGAAGATTGGATATCCAATATTCAACGGCTTCTTGATTCGGGCATCCCCCACATTTCAAGTTATGCATTGACTGTGGAGACCGGGACGGCACTCCATCACCAGATTGAAAAAGGGAAATCAATATCTCCGGATGATGACCAGGCTAACAGGCAATACGCTATACTGCAAGAGATGCTTGCAGCGAATGGCTTCCTGCAATATGAAGTAAGCAATTTTGCGAAAGATGGTTTTGAATCCAGGCACAACAGGAGTTATTGGTCAGGTGAGCATTACCTGGGGATTGGCCCCGCTGCACATAGCTTTAATGGTGAATCCCGGCAATGGAATGTGGCAAACAATGTGAGGTATATCCAATCCCTCGCGGAAGGAGCAATTCCCTTTGAACGCGAGGAGCTGACTGAAGCACAGCGCTATAATGAACTGGTGATGACAGGTCTGCGGACATCGGGTGGCATTGATAAGCAGAGGGTACATGCGTTAGGAGGAGAATACTTGAAATACCTCGAAGATACCATCAAGGATTATGTCCATACAGGCCAGGTGTTTAAAAATGCTTTTGGAAACTGGGCATTGAAGCCGGAGAGTTTGTTTTTTGCGGATGGGATAGCAGCTGATCTTTTCTTTGAGCACGTATAGGTGCGGAAAAGAATAAGGAATAATCTATAAATAACAAGGGAGTTAGAGGGAAATGGCTGGATAAAGTTTTATTAATTACGCAACGACGCATAAAAAAATCGCGCAACGACGCAACGATCCATAAAAAATCGCGCAGAGACGCAGAGGCGCTGTAGGAAAACCACGTAACGACGCATAAAAAAATCGCGCAACGCCGCAACGACGCAACGATCCATAAAAAAATCGCGCAGAGACGCAGTAGGAAAAATAATTTCTATTCGAATTTCCTAAACAGTTGTTCAAGCAACCTGATGGCAGCATCGGCTATGATGGTGCCGGGGCCGAAGATGGCCATCACTCCTTGCTGATATAGAAGTTCGTGATCGTGCTCTGGGATAATGCCTCCTACGACTACGCCAATATCCTGACGGCCGAGAGCCTTCAGTGCTTCGAGAGTATCAGGCACCAGGATCTTATGGCCTGCTGCAAGAGAGGAAATGCCGAGGATGTGGACATCATTTTCGGCGGCCTGCATGGCGGCCTCCTGAGGGGTCTGGAATAGTGGACCGATATCTACATCCCAACCAAGGTCTGCGAAACTGGTGGCAATAACTTTGGCACCACGATCATGGCCGTCCTGCCCGAGCTTGGCCACCATGATCCTGGGCCTGCGACCTGCCTTGCGGGCAAAGTCATCGGCCATTGCCCTCGCCTTTTGAAAGGATTCATTCATGCTGATTTCTTTAGCATATACGCCTGAGATCATCACCGGAGATGCCTTGTACCTGCCAAAGGCAACTTCCATCGCATCACTGATCTCCCCTAAGGTAGCCCTATATCTTGCTGCATCCACTGCTGCAGCTAATAAATTTCCATTGCCTGAAACGGCGATGTCTGTTAGCTTCTGTAATGCCTCTGTCACCAGTTCAGCATTCCTGCTTTGCTTCACTTTACGTAGACGGGTCAGCTGTGCAAGCGTGACTGCGGTATTATCCACTTCAAGCAGATTTAATGGTGTCTCTACTTCAGGAATA
>WBZX01002447.1_pt1 | contig 12604 bp, 10 predicted proteins | sample 5204211 | NCBI WGS metagenome assembly WBZX01 (sample SAMN12344362, study PRJNA552823) | activated sludge metagenome | biome: Activated sludge suspended growth; feature: Nitrification reactor; material: Wastewater; isolation source: activated sludge from nitrification reactor of wastewater...
GACGCGCACGAACGTCTCCGCGCTGCCGAGGCGACCGAGGATGCGGTGGCGGCCGGCGGTGAGGTGCACCGCGACGCCGGTGGTCGCCCACGTGCCGAAGGCGCGCGGGTCGTGGGAGAGGACCTCGACGTCGTCGACGAAGATCGACCAGGCGGCCCGGATCGACACGAGGACGTCGACGTCGTGATCGAGCTCGACGAAGGTCTCGACGTAGTAGATGCCGGGCTTGCCCGGGTCGGCGGCGTGGACGGCGCAAACGCCCTCTTCTCCCTCGGAGGCGCGCACGCGGGGGAGCTCGGCGCGCCCCGCGGGCTTGAAGGTCGAGGGCCACGGCCCCGGCTTCTCCGCCTCGAATGAGGTCACGACGTCGAGCGGGGCGGGCTTGCCGAAGGGGCCCGCGAAGCGCACGTCGGTGATGCAGCCGAGCTTCTTCTCCGCGTCGCGCTCGAGGGCGGTCGAGCCGAGGCCTTGGGCCCGTCGCGTCTCGTACAGCCACCAATTGACCAGATCGGTGCGGGCGCGGAAGCCGAGGGCGCCGGGCTCCGCGATCGCCTTCTCCACGACCGGCTTCGCCGTCTTCCAGAGATCGCTCAGGTTCGGACGGAGGGACATGAGGTGGCCCACCACGAACCAGCCGACGATGGGCGTCTCGGGGGCGTCGCTGGTGCGGGCAGCCTCGAGGGCGGCCACGTACGCGCGCGCAGCGGAGGCCATGGATCCGTGGCTCTCGTCGTCGAGGCCGCGGGCGATCGAGGCGTAGAGGCCCTGCTGTTTCTTGGCGACATCGTCGAGGCGAGCCCGCGCCTGACGGGCCTGCGCGTTGCTCCCGCCGGGGGCGAGGAGCTCCTCGAGGAGCCACTTGCCGAGCACCTCGCCGTCCGTCGAGTCCATCGCCGCCTTGCGGGCGGAGAGGAGGGGATCCCCGGGCGCGACCGACTGGGACACGCACGCCGAGGAGCCCCACGTCGCGAGCGCGACCAACGCCGCGGCGACGAGGCGGCGCGGCCTCACGGGATCTCTCGTTCCGATCGTCGCTCGCGCTCGAGCTGGCCGAGCAAGAGCGCGTCCTCGATGAGGGCGGCGTTCTCTTCGCCGGGGCTCTTCTCGCCGGCGCCGCCCGCCCGCAAGAGGGCGATCTCTCGCTGGGCGGCGGTGAGGGCGATCTCGAGCTCGCGCGTCGCAGACGACGTGGGGTCGCTTCCTTCGGCGCGCGCTCGGCGGGTGGCCTCGCGCTCGAGCCTCGCGATCTTCCAGTTCGCGGCCAGGAGATCCGCCTCCGCCCGGGCCGCGCGCTCCACGAGATCGCTGGAGCGTGCCTCGACAGGGGCAGACGCAGACGCGGACGCGGCGGGAGCGCTGGAGCCAGATGCCTCCGGGGCGCTCGCGCCGCCGGAGCCGAAGCTCGCGCCGCCGGCGTCGCTGTTGCCGCTCGTGAGCTTGATCTTGCGCGCGTCCTCGAGCTCGAAGAGGAGCTCGCGCCCGAAGCGCTCCGTCTCGATGAGCTCGCGCTGGAGGCGAACGACGTCGTGGCCTCGGTCTCGCAGGGCGCCCTCGAGCCGACGGATCTCCTGCTCGAGGGGGGCGGCCGCGCCCACGTGCTCTTGCTCGCGGGCGCGGGTCGCCACGAGCTCGGCCTCGAGGGCCTGCACCTTGGCGTCCATCTCCGTCACCCGCCCGAGCTGCTCGCGCAGATCGGCGGCGGCGCGGTCGGCGGCGTCGAGCTTCCGTGCGATCTCGGCCCGCTCCGCCACCGCCGCTTCGAGCTTGCGCGACAGATCGCTCCGCTCGCTGCGGGCGCGACGCTCTGCTTCGTCGCGCTCGTGGGCGGCGCGGCGACCGGCCTCCTGGGCCTCGCCCTTGAGGCGCGTGATCTCGCCCTCGAGCTCGCGCACGCGGGCGACCAGCTCGTTCTCGCGGACGGCCAGCTCTTGCTTCTGGGCGTCGAGGGCGGCCACGAGCTTCTGCTGCATCTCCTTGGACCGGAGCGTCGGCGGCTCGTACGCGGCGACCTGGGCCTCCAGCTCGGCGATCTTCTTTCGGGCGGCGGCGAGCTGAGTGTCGCTCGACTCGCGCGCGTGTCGCTCCACCTCGAAGTCCGAGAGGTGGCGATAGCTCTCCGCCTGGACCTGCTCGAAGCGAGCGCGATCCGCCTCGAGGAGGCGCTCGAGCTCTTTGGCCTTCGCGCGGGCGTCCTCGACCTCGCGCTCGAGCTCGGCGGCGCGGAACGCAACCATCTCGGCGGCGCGATCGGCGCGGGCGTGGTCCTTCACCTGCTCGCGGAGCGTCTCGTTCTCCGTGAGGAGGACGCTGATGCGCGTCTGGGCGGCGGTGAGGGCGACCTCCGCGTCGGAGGGGCCGGGCGGCGGCGGGGGGGGCCCTTGGATGATCGTCGGCTGGACGACGAGGGGCCGGGCCGCGGGGTGGTGACGCGGGATGGTGACGGGAGGCAGCGTCGCGGGGGGCGGCAGCGTCTCCGGCTCGATCGCGTCGAGGGTGGGGTGATCCTCGCTCGGGGCGGCGGCGACGCGCACCGCGGCCAGGGGCAGCTCCACGAGCGAATAGGCGTCGAGGGAGACGCGACGGTCGCTCGATACGGCGACGTACCACTCCGGCGTCTCCGGCTCGTCGAGGAGGGACGTGTCGACGGAGACGTCTGGATCGGACTCCGAGAAGTCGACGATCGAGTAGCCCACGAACGGGGCTTGCCCGAGCATCTTCACGTCCGGGAACTGGAGCGACACTGCGTCGTAGAGCTCGTAGTAGCCGAGCGCGTTCGATGCGGAGCCGGCGGGAGCGAGGAGGAACCGCTTCGCGTCGGGGTTCGGGGACGCGATGATGCAGACGCCGCTCGGGGAGACGAGCTTGCGCGTGCGCCGGATGATCTCCTGCGGGTCGTCGAAGAGGGAGAGGTCCGGGACGAGGAGGACATCGAACGCGCCGTCTCGCACGCCGAGATCGTCCCCGAAGAGGGCGAGCACCGGGCGCTGGGCGCGGCCGGCGCCGTCGGCGGCTCGCTTGGCGGCCGCGACCGCGAGGCGGCCCGGATCGGGATCGTAGACGTGCACGAGGCGTGCGCCCTTCGCGACCAACCGTTCTGCGAGGGGGGACGTCGCGTCGCCGAGCACGCCGACTCGGCGGCTGCGAAAGAGAGCCGCGGCGTACGCGCCGAGCGCCGCCGCCGGCTGGGCGGCTTCCGTATCCGAAGCGTCCGACATAACGGGCGGGCTCATAGCACGACATTGCCGCCGCAGGCGGGTTTGGCTAATCCGGCCCACGAAAGCATGTCGGTGGAAATCCTCGAGCTCGGCGCGGACAAGAAACGGCTCCGTCACTTCCTCGACGTCGTCGAGGGGATCTATGCGAGCGATCCCGCCTACGTGCGGCCGCTCGACATGGAGATCAGCGACAAGCTCGACGCGAAGAAGAACCCCTTCTTCGAGCACGCGGAGGGTACGGCCTGGGTCGCCTACAAGGACGGCAAGCCGGTCGGACGCGTGACCGCGCAGATCGATCACGAGCACCTCGCCCGCCACCGCGACGGAGCCGGGTTCTTCGGCTACCTGGACACCTACGACGACCCGGAGGTCGCGAACGCCCTCCTCGATGAGGCGGCGCGCTGGCTGAAGGCGCGCGGGATGAGCCGCATGCGCGGCCCGTTCAGCCTCAGCATCAACGAGGAGCTCGGGTGCCTCGTCGACGGCTTCGATCGACCGCCGATGATCATGATGCCGCACCACCGGCCCTACCAGTCGGAGCTGATCGAGAAGGCCGGCCTCGTGAAGCTGAAGGATTTCTATGCCTGGCGCTACATCCCCGGGGACGTCCCGGTGCGCGCCCAGAAGGCCCACGACGAGGTCGCGGCCCTGCCCGAGGTCACCTCGCGCGAGATGAACCCGAACGATGTCGGCGCCGAGCTCGGCATCATCATGGACATCTTCAACGACGCGTGGAGCGACAACTGGGGCTTCGTGCCCGCCACCAAGCACGAGCTCGAGAAGGCGGCCAAGGACCTCAAGATCATCCTGATGCCCGAGCTCACCCGCATCGTCTCCATCGACGGAGAGCCGGCCGCGGTCGCCCTCGCCCTCCCCAACCTGAACGAGCTCATCCGCGATTTCCACGGCAAGCTCGGCCCGCGCGAGATCACCAAGCTCGTCTATCGGCTCAAGGTGCGCGGGCCCTCGACCGGTCGCCTCTACATCCTGGGCATCAAGAAGAAATGGCGAGGGGCGCGCAAATATGCCGGCTTGTCCGCGTACCTCTTCGTCGAGATGAACCGGGCCGGACACCTGCTCGGCCTCACCGACGGTGAGCTCTCGTGGACGGTCGAGGACAACGCCCCCATCAACGTCGCGATCAAGCTGATGGGCGGCAAGGTCTACAAGACGTACCGCGTCTTCGAGCGGCCGCTCGCCTGACGGGGTCGTGCTACGATCGAGCGGTGGTGAAGCGCGGCCCGTGGCCCTTCTTCGTCGTGGCCGCGCTCGCTGCGACGTCCGCGATCACCGCGCCCGCCCGCGCCGGTGACGCCGCCCCCGCCCCCGCCGCGGAGGCGCACCCGCCCGCCCCCGCCGCGCGCGTGCTCCAGGGCGCCGTCGTCGTCGCCCCGGGCGCGCCCGAGGCGGCGACGTCCCAGGCCTGCCGCGCTCTCGCGCGCGAGGTCTACAAGGCCGACGAGCTCCGCCCGCGCATCTCGGAGATCGCCGCGAGCACCCTGTGCGGCGGACCGCCCGGTGAAGACGCCTCCGCGAAGAAGCTCGCGGAGCTGAGGCAGGCCCTCACCCTCGGGCTCGACTCCGCGACGTCGAAGCTCCTGGCGGAAGGCATCGCGGACGAGCTCGGCGCGCGCGCCCTCGTGCTCGTCGCGCCGGGCGCCGCTTCGCCGGTGCCGGGGGCCGACGGCGCGACGGAGGCGCCGCCGGTGGTGATCCGGGTCGTGCGCGCGTTCGCGTCGGAGCGCGGGAAGATCTCCGTGTTCATCGAAAAGACTCGGCTCACCGTGAAGAAGGACGCGTCGACCGGCACCTATCCCTTCGATGGGACGGCGCGCGCGATCCGCGTCCTCGCCGAGGACGAGCACGAGCTCTCGGGCGACGGCGGCAAGACCGCGGTCGAGGCGGTGGTCGCGGTGCGGGTCGTCCCGAAGCCGCTGCCCGGCCCGCGGAGAGACAAGCTCATCGGGGCTCGCGCGACCGACGCTCCGAAGGCGCCGGGCGACAAGCCCTTCTACGAGAGCCCGTGGTTCTGGGTCGCGGCGGGGAGCGTCGCGGCCGTGGGCTTGGCCGTGCTCATCGTCTCCCAGACGACCGACGTCGGACGGGGCACGGTGAAGATCCAAGGCACGGTCGACCCATGAAGGGCGCGAAGGCTTGGCTCGCCGGCGCCCTCGTCGCAGCCGCGCTCTCAGTCGCGGGCCGCGCCGGGGCGGAGGCGGAGCCGGCGGGCGGGGCGGACGCCCGCCCTCGACCTTCGGACGTGCCCGCCGCCTCGGACGACCGCACCCCCGAGGTCTCGACCGAGTACTTCGTAGAGACGCACGACGGCTTCACCGTCGCCTACCACCCCGCCGCCCGCGAGCGCGTTCGCGAGGTCGTGCCGAAGCTCTCCCCGATCCGCGACGAGCTCTCGCGCCTCCTCGGGGTCGCCGTCCTCGAAGAGGTCGAGCTCCGCGTCGCCGCCGTCCCCGTCGAGCTCGATCGGCTGAGCCCGCCCACCTTCGACGCGGTCGCCTCCCACGGAGGCTTCTCGTTCCCCGAGCGGAGGCTCGTCGTGGTGAGCCTCGAAGGCGCGGACAGCGCCGGCGAAGATCTCGAGCTCGCGCTCCGCCACCAGCTCGCTCACCTCGCCATCGTCGAAGCGACCCGCGGCGCGTCGATGCCGGCGTGGTTCGACGAGGGCCTCGCGAGCCATTTCGCGGGAGCCCACACCGTCTCGCGCTGGACGGAGCTCGAGCTCGCCACCCTCTCGGGCGACCCGCCCAGCCTCGCCGAGCTGGGCCGCGGAGAGGGCCCGCGCGCGCGCGCGATCGCCGCCGACTTCTCGCGCTTCGCCGAGTCGGAGGGGGCGATACCTCCCCTCCTCGACGGCGTCCGCCGCGGCCTCCCGTTCGAGCGCGCCCTCGAGAGCGCGTTCGGCGCCGACGCCTCCCACATCGATCGCGCCTGGCGCCGCGACGGCACCGTCCGCTACGGCGTCATTCCGCTCTCGATCCTGCTCGCGTCGTGCTTCGTCCTCGCCCTCCTCGTGCGCAGGCACCGGCGCCGCGCGAAGGAGCGCAGCGCGTCCGCGTCCCGCCACATCCACCACCGCCGGGCGCGCCACTACGCGCGCCGCCGGGAGACGAAGATCCGCGTCCCCGTCCACGTCGCCGATCGCGACGTCCCCACCGTCGAGCACGACGGTCGCTACCACACCCTCCACTAGAGCACCGATCCGTTTGAAGGCCGAGTGATGTCGCGCGAGTTTGCGTGGGAGGCGCGCGCCCGAGGAGTGAGCACCACAGCACGACTCGCAGTCATGCGAGGAGCGGAGCGACGAGGCCGCGTGGATCACGCGTGAAATGGCGCGAAAGCGCCGGCTTTCAAACGGATCGGTGCTCTAGCTAGCTGGCAGTGTGCTGAACGCGGTCGTCAGGCCACTGGGTGGGGAGTTGCTGCTCTTTCACCACCCGCCCCGCCGCTATCTTTTTAGTAGCAGCCGGTGGCCCATCTTCTCCGTCTCGTAGGAGACGACACCCATCCCGTCCGCACAGAACCGCTCGAAGCTCATGGGATCCCGCGCGCCCGCCTGACACTTCGTGGTCGCGCACAGGAGGCCGTTCGCCTCCGGCTCTTGGGCGCGGGTGCAACGGATGTTCTCGTCGTTCTCGCCGGCGTCGAACCGGATCACGTCGGTCTCGGGCGGGACCGACAACGTCGGGATCCAGGTGTCGGTCTCGAGGAAGAGGCCGGCCGACGTCGCCGAATAGCGGATCCTCAGGGGCTTCGCGTCGGTGGTGCACTCGAGCAGACCGCGAACCACCCCCTCGAGCCAATACGGCTCCAGGGTCGTGCACTGGACCTTCGTGCTCACACCGTCGACCACTCGCGTGTAGGCCCGAGCCGGTTGGAACGTGAAGAGGCCCCGCAACGGCGCCGGGATCGACGAGAGGTCGACGGCGGGGACGGCGGCGGACGACGTCGGAGCGGCGAGGACCGACGCGGAGGGCGCCGGCGAAGGGGGCACCGCGACGCTCGACTTCTCCACCGATGCGGGGCCGCACCCGAACGGAGCCGCGAGCAGGAGAAGAGCGGCCCAATCTCTCGGCGCCGCTGTTTTTTTCCTAAGAACAAACACCGGAACGCTCCTCGGTATCGACCGTCGAATCGCAGCACAATGACCGATCCTTATCGAGACGAAGCGAACGCCATCGAGGAGAAGCTGCGACAGATCGACGAGGAGCTCGCGCACATCGACGCCGCGAGCGCGCGCCGAGGGCCCCTCCAGCGAGAGGCGAACGCGCTCGCCCGGCGCCTCCGAGAGGCTCGGCGGTCGCCGCTGGACGACGTTCGGATCGCGAGCCCCTGCAGCGCGCGATGGGACGACATGGTGGGCGATGACCGCGTTCGCCACTGCGCCGCTTGCGACAAGGATGTCTTCAACATCTCCGGCATGACGCGCCCGGAGGCAGTGGCCCTCGTCACGAAGAACCGCGGGCTCTGCATCCGGATGTTCAGGCGCGCCGATGGCACCGTCATGACCGCCGACTGTCCGGTCGGGGTCCGGAAGAAGCGCGTGCGCCGCCTCGCCGTTCTCGGGGCCGGCGTCGGCGCCGCCCTCGGCGGTGGCCTGCTCTATGCGTGGGTCGACCCCGCCTCCACCGCCCGTCTCTCGGGCTCGCACGTGGAGGTCGAGACGCCGGAGGTGATCATGGGCGGCACGGGAGCTCCGCTCGAGCCGCCCCCACCGCCCGCCACGACTCGACCTACCGAGCCGAGAGCCATGCCCTGACGATCGTCCCGCGCGTCCCCGCCCGCGGCGCGCGGAGCGCGACGCAAGGGAGGGGCCGACGAGCGATAGCGAGGAGGGGGGTGGGCATCGCTACTGTATTCGTAGCAAGGCGCGTCGTTGCACCGCCGCGCCCGCGCGACGGGCGACACTCTTTGGATTTTTTTCCTAAGAACAAAGACTGGAACGGCGCGACGAGGACGACGTCGAACCGCAGCACGATGACCCAGGCAACCCGAGACGAAGCGGACGCGATCGAAGAGAAGCTGCGACACATGGACGAGGAGCTCGCGCGCGGGGACGCTTCGAGCGCGCGGGGGGCTGCCCTCCGGGAGGCGAACGAGCTCGCGCGGCGGTTGAAGGACGCGCGGAGATCGCCGCTCGACGACGTTCGGATCGCGAGCCCGTGCAGCGCGCGTTGGGACGACATGGTGGGCGACGATCGCGTCCGCCACTGCGCGGCGTGCGACAAGGATGTCTTCGACATCTCGGGCATGACGCGCGCCGAGGCGGTGGAGCTCGTCACAAAGAGCGCCGGCGTCTGCATCCGGATGTTCAAGCGCGCGGACGGCACGGTGATGACAGCAGACTGTCCGGTGGGGGTTCGGAAGAAGCGGGTCCGGCGCTTGGCCGTCCTCGGGGCGGGGATCAGCGCCGCGCTCGGCGGTGGCTTGCTCTATGCCTGGGTGGAGCCGGCCTCGGTGGCAGGCGTGCTCAGCTCGACCGGCAAGACGGCGGACGTGAAGGAGAGAGAGGCCCACACCATGGGCTCGGCGGCGGTGCCGACGATGGGCACGGCGGCGCCGATGGAGCCTCCCGCGGCCAAGGCGAACCGCCCTGCCACCTCGAGCAAAGCCAAGGAACCGCGCTGAGCGAAGAGGGCTCACCGCGTGGGGGCGGTGAAGCGATCCTCGTCGAGCGCGACATTGGTGGCGCGCAGCTCGAACTTCGGATGGCCCTCACCGCGCTGGTGCGCCACCTGCACCTCGAGCCCTCCGCCCCGACCGAACAGGACATGGGGGCCCGCCGGTGACGCCTCTCGGCTCGCGCTGCCTGTCTCGAGGAGCGACTCCGACATGGGCGTGCCGAGTCCGAAGACACCGCCCTCGGCCGCCTCGCACGCGAGGCCGTCCGCGGGGAAGCGCGCGGTGCGGGCGACCCCGGTGCAGCGCAGCTCCAAGAACGCCGAAGGCTGCTTCTTGGTCTTCGCCGGGTCGCACGTGGACCAAGCCATGCGATCGAGCACGACGCGCGCGACCCCTTCGATGGACGCCCAGCTCCCGGCGAGGGCGAGGAGCCGCGCCTCGGTCGTCTCGCGGTGCTGCCGCTTGCCCTCTGGCTCGTAGTGATATTGCCCGCTGCTGACGTGGGTGGTGCGCACGCCGAGGCACGCCCGCGCGCTCCCTTCGGAGCCGAGGGTGAGTCGCATCGCGCCCTCGCGGTGCTCGTCGATGCGGAGCTCGGTCGTGATGAAGAAGGAAGAGGAGAGGCGGAGGCCCATCGCGTAGTCGCCCGGCGTCGGGGCGCGGGCGTCGATCTCTCCCGCGACCTCGCGCGCGAACGTGCGGGCGAGCTCGAGCGCGGCCGGTGAAGGGGGGCCCGCGGTCGACCCCGCGACAGGAGGGGGCGTCGTGGGGGACGGAGACGCCGTCACCTCGTGCGCCGGAGGCTGAGGCGGCGGCGGCGGCGACGAAGGCTCCTCCCTCGGTGCGACGTCCGCCGCGCACGCGAGCAGCGCCGTCGACCAGAGGGTGAGCGAAGAGGCGCGCACCCTCGGATCGTAGGTCGAGCGCAGCGACAGCGCGAGCGCCCAAAGACACGCCGCGCGACGGAGGAGGAGGGTACCATCCGCCCGATGCTTCGGGATCTGCGCTTGATTCTGGTCCTTCTTTCGCTGGTCGTATCGGCGTGCGCGACAGCGACCCAATCTACGGCGCCGCGTACGGCGGCGGTGCCGATCACGAGCTCTCCCTCCGGGGGGCGGACGTTCGACTTCTGCGTGGACGAGGATCCGAGCACGCCGCTCAACCTCCGGGACGCGGCGTGGCTCGCGTTCTTCGCCGCCAACGAGTACGCGCACGCGAGCACGTTCGGACCGATGCTCGCGTCCCTCGGGTTCGCGAACCCGAACCTCCCCGGTGACATGGAGTGGGAGGACTGCACGGGGGACTTGCGTCAGCTGCGCCTCGCCGAGACGAAGCACGAGGCCGAGCTCGCGGCCGCGCTCGGGACCCCGAAGCTGCGCGGCCTCTCCGAGAGCTTGTTGCCGAGCGACGCATCGTGGGGCCGCTGCGCGCGCGACTACCTCGCGCGTGAGTCGCTGAGGCGCGACGTCTTTCCGGCGGCGGCCTTTCAGGAGGCGCTCGTCCACGAGGTCCACCCGGGCGCGTACCTGCAGTTCTTCACCGCCGGCGCGACCTCGAAGGACGGACGGCGGTTTCAGGACCAGAGCACCCAGGTCGTGTTCGCGCGCCATCGAGAGAAGAACGTCGCGGTGCTCGTGTTCCGCGGCACCGAGCCCTCGCAGCGGGCGGACGTGCTCGCGGATTTGAAGGTCTGGAAGACGCCCCTCGCCAAGCACGGCTATCCGGAGGGCTGGGGAGAGGCCCACAGCGGGTTCGTGGAGGCCTTCGAGTCGGTCGCGCCGCTCCTCGACAAGAAGCTCGCGGAGCTCGAAGGCACGGGGGTGAAGCTCTACATCACGGGCCACAGCTTGGGGGGCGCGCTCGCGACGCTGGCGGCGGCCCACCTGCTCCGGAGCGATGCCCCGAAGGTGACCCTGGCCGGGGTGTACACGTTCGGATCGCCGCGGGTGGGCGACGCCGCGTTCGCGAAGGCCTTCCGGAGCGCGACGAAGAAGCACGGCGTGAAGACGGTCCGGGTGCGCAACGACAACGATCTCGTCACGCGCATCCCCGGGCTCACCCTCGAGTACGAGCACGTCGGAACGCTAGCGTTCCTACAGGAAGACAAGCTCCTCATCGCCCCGGAGCCGGAGCCGGTCTACGCGAGCTCATCTGCCGCAGACCACGGGATCTCGGGGTTCGGCGCCGCCCTCGCCCCTCGGAGCGGGTACTATCGGAGGCTGCTCGCGTTGCTGAAGTCGCGCGCCCATCCGGAGCTCGACCGGTGCGGAACGGAGAAATGACCCGGCGATTCGAGATCGGCTTGGGCCTCACGACGTTGGCCTTCGTCGCGTGCCGCCAGGTCCTCGGGATCGAGTCACGAGAGGAAGGCGCCCCCCCCATCCCGCTGGGTGAGGCGTGCGGAGCGTGCGTCGCAACGGCCTGCGACGCCGCGGAGCGAGCGTGCGCCGCAGATCCGAAGTGCGTCGAGGCGGCGGCGTGTCTGGCCGGCGCTGGGCTCGACAACCCGACCGGACGGATCGCGTGCCTCTCCGAGCACGCCCAGGCCTCGATCAAGCCGGCGCTCCGCGCGCTCGACCAATGCATGCGTTCTCCGTGTCAGGATGCCTGCTATGGGCGCGCGGGGTACTTCGCCGCCTATGGGGACGATTGCGTCGGTTGCACGGAGACGGAGTGCGGCGATCAGATGGCGGAGTGCGTCCGCGATCCACACTGCGAGGGCCTCGCCGTCGACGCCCTCGCCGATCCGCGCTCGGTCGACCCGCCCGCGCTCGGCCGCCTCCTCAACGCGCCCGGCGACGCCGGCGAGGAGGAGCGCGGCATGTCCGAGTGCTCCTTCCAATGCAACGAGCGCTGTGGCTTCGACGGAAAGGATCTCTCGTGTCTGGGCTCGTACGCGTGGCCGCTCGAGGTGGAGAGCGGGGACGCGAGCCTGGAGCTCGACGTGAGTGCCATCGTGGACACTTCCGGAATTACGGTCCCGGTCCCGGGCGCCACGTACGAGCTCTGCGCTTCTGCGCCTTGCGAGGTCGTCGCCTCCACCACGACGGACGCTTCGGGCTTCGGGCGTGTCTACACACGCCTCCCCTATCCGCAGGGATTTCGAGGCTTCGGCCGGCTCAGCGGGGAGCTCGGGGGAGAGCCGCTCGTGACGACGCACTTCTTTGCTTACCCGATCCTCGCAGGAGCCCGCGGCAGCGCCATCCTGGTGGGCCGAACGGTGTTCGAGCAGGCGGCCGCGTTCGCAGGAGGCGCCATCCCAGGGAAGGCTCACCTCTACATCGCGGCCTTGGACTGCCGCGCCAGAAGAGCGCCCAACATCGTGCTCGAGCTTCCCCCCGAAAAGAGCGCCGACGCGACGTTGCTCTACCTCAATGGCGAGGGCGCCACGAGCGACGACGGCGTCGTCTACATCTGGAACGCGGAGCCCGGATGCTACGACATCGTTGGAACATCGAACGGCGTCGAGACCCACCGGATGCGCGTCCAGGCGGAGCCAGATGTCGTCTCGGAGGTCTTTCTGGTCCCGAAGGCCGACCCGCCCGATCAGGGCTCTTCGTGCACCCCCGACTGAGGACACGGGGGCCAAGAGGCTACGCCATCGTCGATCTCGCGGACGAGGCCCGAGCCTACGAAGAGCAGGTCTTTCCCGACCGCGCCATCTCCGACGTCGCGCGCATCGCCAGGCTCGACGCGCGCGCCCGCACCGACCCCGACCGCGAGCGGAGGGACGCCTGGACCGCGTTCAGGCG
>WBZX01002448.1_pt1 | contig 12602 bp, 7 predicted proteins | sample 5204211 | NCBI WGS metagenome assembly WBZX01 (sample SAMN12344362, study PRJNA552823) | activated sludge metagenome | biome: Activated sludge suspended growth; feature: Nitrification reactor; material: Wastewater; isolation source: activated sludge from nitrification reactor of wastewater treatment...
ATTGCGACGAGCCGTTCTCCGAGGGCATGCACGCTCCGGGCGAAGAGCTGGCGCACGAGCTCGCGCTCGAAGGCACCCTCGGGATCGTCGTCATCGCTCGCGAGCCCCGCTTCGAGGCTCTCGTCATCGAGGGCGACGATCGGGATCGTGCCCTCGTGGATCGGCGCGGTCGCCCCTTCCGAGCCGTGGCTCACGAAGTGGTCCACGCACCGGCGGACGAAGGTCCGAAAGGGCGAGCGGGCCGGGTCGTACAGGCCGAACATCCGCTGCTCGATCGCCTTCGCGAAGAACGACTGGGCGAGGTCACGCGCGGCGTCCGGCTCGCGTCGCCACCGCACCCGGAGATGCGTGTAGACTGGGCGATAGTATGCTTCGGCGAGCCGCTCCATCGAGCGGCGACGCTCGTCCGGATCCGAGCTCTTGGCCGCCACGACCGCCGAGAACTGGGTATCGGGGAAGACGCCCATCCTGGTCAATGAACCATCCTAAAGCGCAGGGGACCAGCGGATTGTGGGACGTGGATCACCTCCCTATCGTCGACGCTCCTCGCTTCTTCCCCGCTCCGCCCAAGGCGGCCTTGCGAGCGCCGAGCGACCGGGTGGTGGCGCACCTCGTGGAGCTGCTCTCGGAGGACGAAGACGCCGATCAGCCGACGCGGGTGGCTCGCAAAGAGCCTTATCCCCCGCCCGCTTCGCGAGACGACGACTTCGAGGGTCGAACCGAGGTCGGGTTCCAGCTCGCGGTGCCGCCCCTCGGCGGACGCTTCCGCTTGATGGAGAAGCTCGGAGGCGGAGGCATGGGCGAGGTCTATCGCGCCCTCGATCTCGAGACCCGGCGCGAGGTGGCGGTGAAGATGCCTCACCTCCACAGCGCCTACGCCGACAAGCGCTTCGAGATCGAGGTCGACGCCCTCGCCGCCGTCGTCAGCCCGGGGACGGTCGGGTTCGTCGCGCGAGGCGACTCGGATGAGCCCTTCCTCGCGATGGAGCTCGTGCAGGGCTCCACCCTGCTGAAGGTGATGGAGCTCAGCGGGGCGCTTCCACCCGCGGTCGCCTACGGGATCGCGCGGCGCGTGGCGGCGTGCCTCTCGGCGGTGCACCTCGGGGGGTGGGTCCACCGCGACATCAAGCCCAGCAACATCGTCGTGACCGACGACGGCGGCGTGCGGCTCGTCGACTTCGGCCTCGCCCGCAAGGTCGAAGGCCCCGGTGCGGGGACCCAGACGGGACAGATCGTCGGGACCCTCGGCTACCTCGCGCCCGAGCAGCTCGGCTCGAAGCGCGTGGTCGATCCGGCCACGGACGTGTTCGCGCTCGGGTGCGTCCTCTTCGAAGCGCTCACCGGCGAGCGCGCCTTCCGGCGCGAGCTCTCCGAGGTCGTCGTCGGCCAATGGAGGCCGGAGAATCACCCACCGCTGCCCGTCGAGCGGGTGCGCGGATCGATGCGCGGATTGGTCGCGGACCTCACCGCCGTGGACACCGCGCGCAGGCCGCGCGACGGGCTGGCCGCGCTCCTCCGCGTCCTTTCGCTCGACCCCGAGGCGCGGAAGGTCGCCGACGTCGAGCGGGGGCTCGCCCCCGCCGTGCGCGAGGTCGTGCAGGAGGGGTTGGCTGGCCCCGTGGCGATCACGGGGGGCGCGCTCTGTGGCAAGTCGCGCGTCGCTCGGGCGGCCGCGCTGCTCCTCGCGGAGATCATGGCTCCCGCCGTCGTCGTTCACGTCCGCTGTGATCCTCGCCTCGTCGGCGCCGCTGGCGGCCACGCCGCGCCGATCGAGCGCACCCTGCGGCAGGGGGGATTTCGCGCCGCCGCCGCGACCTTCCGCGGAGAGAGCCCCGGCCTCGCGTCCCGGGTGGCGGAGCCTTCCCTCGTGCTCGTCCTCGATGACGCCTCCTACGCCGACGCCCGCACCGCGAGCTGGGCCGCGTCCCTCGCCCGCTCCGGCGTGGCGCGGGTGATCGCGACCGTGCGCCCCGAGGCGCCCGCGCCGGACGGCTTCACGACCGTGCCGCTGCCGCCCGCCCCCACCCGCCCGAGCGTGCTCGAAGGGCTCAAGTCCTCCGATCTCCGCGCGATGCGGCTCTGCGCTTCGTACGGGGTCTCGTTCGAGCTCGCGGCGATCTCGCCCGTGGCCGCCCACGTCGGGATCCCGCTTGCCCCCGAGCTGCCGGAGGAGCTCTGCGCGAGCGGTCTGTGGGTGAGGGTTCGGGAAGGCTGCTACGCTTTCGATAGCGCGACGCTCTGGGAGGAGGTCCTGCGCACCGTTCCCGAGCAGGCCCCCCTCGAGCTGGAGCGCCACGCGCGGGCCTACCGCGAGTCGCTCGGGCGCGCGCCGGTCGCGGCGTCGATCACGTGGAGGACGTCCGCTTCCTACGGGGCGACGCCGGCTCGATGAAGGTCGGTCGGTACACGATGCTCGCCGAGTTCGCGTCGGGAGGGATGGCGTCCATCCACTTCGGCCGCCTCTCGGGCGAAGCGGGCTTCTCGCGCGTGGTCGCGATCAAGCGGATGCACAAGATGTTCGCGAAGGACAGCGAGCTCGTGAAGATGTTCATGGACGAGGCGCGCGTCTCGGGGAGCGTGCAGCACCCGAATGTGGTCGCCGTCCTGGACGTGGTCCGCGAGGACGGTGAGCTGTTCTTGGTGATGGACTACGTCCACGGTGAGCCGCTCTCGAAGCTGATCAAGCTGGTCCGCGCGCGCAAGGAGAAGGTGCCCCCTCCGATCGCGGCGAGGATCGCGACCGACATGCTGTACGGGCTCCACGCCGCCCACGAGGCGAAGGACGGCGCGGGCCATCCCCTCGAAATCGTCCACCGCGACGTCTCTCCTCAGAACCTGCTCGTGGGGATGGACGGCGTCTCCCGCGTCGTCGACTTCGGCGTCGCGAAGGCGGAGGGCCGCCTCCAAGCGACGGCGGAGGGCAACCTGAAGGGGAAGCTCGGGTACTTCTCTCCGGAGCAGCTCAAACAGGAGGTCGATCGGCGCACCGACGTGTTCGCGGCCGCGATCGTGCTTTGGGAGACGCTGAGCGCGAAGCGGCTGTTCGTGGGCGACAGCCATTGGGATGTCGTCCACGAGGTCCTCCACAAGGAGATCGAGCCACCCTCGAAGCTCGATCCGCCCGTCCCGGAGGCCCTCTCCGAGGTCGTGATGAGGGGCCTCGCCCGCGACAAGGAGGCGCGGTTCCAGACGGCGCGCGACATGGCCCAGGCGATCGAGCGCGCGATCGTGATCGCGTCCGCGGCCGAGGTCGCGGAGTGGGTGCAACGGATCGCGGGGGACGAGCTCGACAAGAAGCGCGCCCTCCTCGCCGCCGCCGACGACGTCGCCGATCTCCTCCCGCCCCCCTCGCAGTCGCGTCCGCCCTCCCCAGCCGCGCCCGCTCGCGATGGGGAGACACGGGTCGAGCGGTCGGGCGCGAGCGCATCGAAGCCCGATCCCGGTGCGGACGAAGACGGCTCGAGCGAGCCGGCGCCGAGCCTCACCTCGCCGGACGCGGAGCGGTCGCGGGGGAGGAGCGCGGCCGCGGAGATCGGCGCCCCCGACCCTTCATCCCGATCGAGCGGCCGACTCGTCGCGGCGGTGGGGGTCATGGTCGGGGTGGCGGGCGTGGCCTTCGCGGTGGGGCGCGGGCTCCAAGGCGCGGCCCCGACTCCGACGCCGACCTCGACGGCGGGAGCGCCGGACGCCACCGCGCCCGCGGAGACGATCGCCCTCGTCGCGACCGCGACCGCCGCGCCGGTCGAGTCCGCGCCCGCGCCGCAGCGCTCCCTCGCGTCGGCCACCGGCGTCGCGCCCAGCCTGCATCGATTGGCTCCCACCGCGCCTCGAGCCTCGGCGACGCTCGCCGCGAGCCAACCGCCATTCAGTGAAGAGCCCGTCATCGGACGGCGCTGCTTCGGCATCAGCCATTTCAGTGGATCCTGGTGCGCCGATCGCACCGCGACGGGAGGCGTCGGCTGCTTCGACCTGAGCCGGAACCGAAACCATTGCGGCACCTGCGAGACGCAATGCTCCGACAAGGAGTGGTGCCGCGACGGAAAGTGCGGCCCCCCCTCCTGCTCCAACGGGCTCACCGCGTGCGGCGAGGTCTGCATCGACACGCGCATCAGCCTCGGGAACTGCGGCGGGTGCAACAAGCTCTGCCGCAAACGGATCTGCGACAATGGCGAGTGCGTGGATTGAGGCGCGGGCGCGCGCGTTCGAGCGAGCCGATCAATCGAGGGCGCCGAACCAGCCTCGGCGCTCCATCCATTTCGCGATCTCGAGGACGGGGACGATGCTGGCCGCCCCCGCCAGGACGATGAGCCAATCGACGAGACCGAGCGCGGAGGTATCGAAGAGCCGCCCGAGGAACGGCACGTAGACGATCGCGACGATGAGGCAGATCTCCCAGGCGATGGCGCGGTTCAACCATCGGTTGGCGAGCGGCCGATGGGCGATGGAACGCCGATCGCTCCGGAAATTGTAGGCATTGAAGAACTGGATGAGGACCAGACACAAGAAGGTCATCGTCATCGAGTGCTCGACGGACCTCCCCGAGTGCGTCTCCCAATAGAAGAGGGAGACGTTGACGATCGTCGACCAGATCCCGCCCACCGCCATCAGCGTCACCACTGGGCGCGTGAAGATTCCGGTCTTCGCGTCGCGGGGGGTTCGCTGCATCAAATCGTCCTCGGGCGGATCCACGGCGAGGGCGAGCGCGGGCAATCCGTCGGTGGCGAGGTTCACGTAGAGGATCTGCACCGCCGAGAGGGGGAGCGGCATCCCGAGGAGGGCGGTGCCGGCCATGAGCCCGATCTCCCCGACGTTGGAGGAGAGGAGGAACATCAAATACTTTTTGATGTTCCCGTACACGGTGCGGCCCTCCTCCACGGCGGCCACGATGCTCGCGAAGCTGTCGTCGGTGAGGGTCATCGCGGCCGCGTCGCGCGAGACGTCCGTACCCGAGATGCCCATCGCGATCCCGATGTCGGCCTTGCGAAGCGAGGGCGCGTCGTTGACCCCGTCGCCCGTCATCGCCACGACGTGGCCCTTGGCTTGGAGGGCGGTGACGACGCGGAGCTTGTGGGCGGGCGACACGCGCGCGAACACGTCCACCCCATCCACCTCGGCCTGGAGGCGCGCCTCGTCCCACGCGTCGAGCTCGCGCCCGGTGACGACCTTGCCTCGATGGAGCAGCCCGAGCTCTCGCGCCACCGCCTGGGCCGTCTCGGGGTGATCGCCGGTGATCATCACCGCGCGGATGCCCGCCTTCTCGCAGGTGCGAATGGCGTCGAACACCTCCGGGCGCGGAGGATCGATCATCCCGACCAGGCCTAGGAAATGCAGCTCTCGCCGGGCGTCCGCGATCGATCCAGCGCTTCTTCGCGCGATGGCGAGCACGCGGAGAGCGTCGTGGGCGAGCGCCTTGGCCGCCTCGTGCACGGCGGCGCGCGCCGCCTCGTCGAGGGGCGCGGGGCCGTCCCCGGACGCCCAGGTCTCGCAGGCGTCGAGGACGGACTCGAGCGCGCCCTTCACGAACAGCGTCTGCCCTTCCACGGTGCGATGGAGCGTCGTCATGCGGCGCGACTCGGAGCTGAACGGCTCCTCGTCGAGCCGGGGCCGCTCCTCGTCGAGCTGAGCCTTGTCGATGCCGAGCTTGGCGGCGGCGACGACGAGGGCGCCCTCCGTCGGATCCCCCGTCACGTGCCAGCCCTTCTCCGGGTCGTGGGAGACCGTCGCGTCGGACGCGAGCACGGCCGCCTCGAAGAGGTCGCGGAGGGGCTTGGTCTCCACCGGCTCGCCGCCGCGAAGGAACGCCCCACGCGGCTCGTACCCCGCCCCCGTCACCTCGAGCGACTCGCCCCCGACCCACACCCGGCGGACCGTCATCTCGTCTCGGGTCAGGGTGCCCGTCTTGTCGGAGCAGATCACCGACGTGCTCCCGAGCGTCTCGACGGCGGGGAGGCGGCGCACGAGGGCGTTGCGCTTCACCATGCGCTGGACCCCGAGCGCGAGCGAAATGGTGACGACGGCAGGGAGCGCCTCCGGCACGACCGCCACCGCGAGCGCGACCCCGAAGATGAACATCTCGATGAACGGCTGACCTCGCACCAGCCCGAGCGCGACGACGAGCGCGACCACGACGAGGGCGACCTTGGCGAGGACGGACCCGACGCGGTCGAGGTTGCGCTGCAGGGGTGTCCTCGAGGTCTCGACCGCCTCGAGCATGCGAGCGATGCGGCCGAACTCCGTCTCCATCCCTGTCGCCACGACGATGGCCCGACCGCGACCCCACGTGACGATCGTGCCCGCGTGGACGACGTTCTTCCGATCCCCGACCGAGAGGTCTCCTTCGAGCGCGGCCGTCTGCTTCTCGCTCGGGACCGACTCTCCGGTGAGGGCGGCCTCTTCGACCTGGAGGTTCACCGCCTCGAGGAGCCTCGCGTCGGCGGGGACGCGGTCCCCGGTGTGGAGCACGAGCACATCCCCGACCACGACCTCGCGGGCCGCGACCTTCTGCTCGACGCCGTCGCGGAGCACGCTCGCGCTCGGCGCGGCCAGCTTCTTCAGCGCTTCGATCGCCCGCTCGGCCCGATACTCCTGGACGAAGCCGAGGAGCACCGCGAACAAGACGATGACGGCGATGACGAGGGACTCCACCCCGTGCCCGAGCGCCACCGAGAGGCCGGTCGCGACGAGGAGGATGATGATGAGGACGTTCTTCAGCTGCTCGGCGAGGATCCGCCACGGAGAGACGCGCTCGGCGGCCTTCAGCTCGTTCGGCCCGTACTGGGCCAACCGGGCCTTCGCCTCATCGGCAGAGAGGCCCGTCGGACGGGCGGACAGGCGCGCGACAGCGGCCTCGACGGTCAGCCGGTACCACGCGGTTTCGTTCTGCGCGCCACCCTCCATCGCCGCGGAGAATGAGCCTCTTCCGATCGTTCGAGCAAGCACCGTCGGCGCGCGGCCGCTCTTTGTCGGCGCGCCCCGCAGAGCAGGCCGGCGAGGGCGAGCGCCCACGCCGAGGAAGACGCTGCCGACGCGCGCGGAGCGACGGTGCATCCCCCCTCCTCCTCTTCCGGTTGGACCTGCTCGCTTTGCGCCCCGCCCGCGCCTCCCTCCCCCGCGCCCCCGGCTCCCGGATCGCAATCCGGATCGGCGGTGCAGCCGGCGACGCAGACGCCGTCGGCGACACAGACCGGACAGTCGACGTCTGGAGAAGGACACCCGGTCGCGCAGACGCCGTTCGCGGCGCAGTTCGGATCGCAGTCGGGATCGGAGGCCACGTCGTCGCACGCGATCGTGCAGAGGCCGTCCCCGATGCATGGACAGTCCGGGTCCGGCTCCTCACAGCCCGTCGCGCAGAGACCATCGGCCTGGCAGGTGCCCTTGTCGATGAAGGGCTGGATGAACTCGGCGAGGTGGACGTCGACGCGCTCGTCGATCATGAACGACTCGCAATCGCTCCTCGTGTGGATGCCGACGAGCTTCTCGACGCCGTTGTCGTCGAAGAGGGCGGTGCCGCCGGAGTCACCGTTGCAGGTGCCGGACGGGGCGAGCGGCATGGTGAAGATCTCCCCGTAGACTTGATCCATCACCGCGTGCGCGACGCGCTTCGTCCCGGAGTCTTTGCCGTTCGCGGAGGTGATGCCGAACCCCACGAGGGTGAGGGAGGAGCCGACCGGAGGCAGGCTCCCCATCGGGATGGGATCCACGGGGGCCGGGCTGGCGAGCCGGAGCACGGAGACGTCGTCGTCGCCGTCGGGATCGTCCAGGTACCAATCCGGTTTGTACTCCGCTTCGACGACGTCGATGAAGACTCCCCCTTGGGTCACGTCGGTGCCGAAGTAGACCTGGGCGAGCGTCCCCGGCGAGAGCCCGGTGCTGGGATGGATGCAGTGGGCTGCCGAAACCACGACCGTCGGGGTGACGAGCGTCCCCGAGCAGAAGGCCTGCCCCTGAAAGGTGAGGGCGACGACGCCGGGATGCCCGGAGTCGATCTCGCCGCTGACGATCGGATCGCCGGCGGCGCTGACGTCCTCGTCCTCCTCATCGATCGGAGCTTGGAGCTCGCAGGCGGGCAGGATGGCGATGACGGCGAGCAGGACCTGACGACGCATGGACACCCTCGGTTGCGGAGGGCCGCGAGAATATTCGAGGCGTTCGGGCCGGGCCGCTCAATCTCGATCCATTCGCGCGCCGGCCCCGGAGGTCACGAGGCGGGGGGCTCGTGGAACACGATCTCGATCCGGTGACCGTCGGGATCGATCAGGAAGGCGGCGTAGTAGCCGGGCCCGTAGTGGGGCCTCGGCCCGGGACCTCCGTCGGCCTCACCGCCGGCGGCGAGGCCGGCGCGGTAGGCTTCATCCACGCCGGCGCGGGAGCGCGAGGTGAACGCGACGTGAGCGCCCGCTCCGGGCGGACGCGCTCCCGGCCTGAGCTTGATCGCGAGCTTGTCTCCGCCTCCGGGGAGACCGTAGCCCACGCCGTCCGAGACCGACCAAACGCGCACCACCCCCAGCGGCTGAAGGAGGGCGTCATAGAATGACGACGCGCGCGCGAGGTCGGTCGTTCCGAGCGATAGGTGATCGATCATGTCGGGCTCCGGAGGATCGCCCATTTCGCTCGTCGACGACGCGCCATTGGAGCGCGCGCCGTGGCCGATTGAGACATTGGGTGTGGCAACTCGCCACGACCGTTTCGTCGGCCGCGTTGAGGCCTATCGACTACGCTGCTCTCGCATGTCCGTCGCCGTCGGCGCGCGCCCCTCGCGGATAGAGATCCCGGGAAGAGCTCCGGAGGAGCAGCGGCGCGCCGTGGTCTGGATCGTCGACGACAACCCCGCCGACGCGCGTCGGGTGGCGGAGGCGATCGGTGATTTCGCGGATGGCGAGCTCTTCGGGGACGGCGGCTCGCTCCTCGAGCGCGCGGCGTCGGGCGCGCTCCCCGACGCGCTCTTGTTGGATTGGCGGCTCCCGGCGATGTCCGGCTTGGAGGTGTGCCGCTACTTGAGGAACCTCTATCACGAGGGCGACCTGCCGATCTTGATGGTCACCGCCATCAAGGGCTTCGACGAGATCGCGGAGGCGATGGCGGCGGGCGCGACCGACTACATCACGAAGCCGTTCGATCCGGTCGAGCTCCGCGCGCGGCTCGGGGCGGCGATCCGGATCAAGCGGCTCTTCCAGCGGGCCCACCAGGCGGAGCTCGCCCTCGCGGAGGAGCGGTCTCGCCTCTTCGAGCGAGACGCCCGGTTTCGGAGCCTGTCCGACTCCGGGATCCTCGGGATCGTGCACATGGATCTGGTCGGGAGCGTGGTGGACGCGAACGACGCGTTCTTGTCCCTGCTCGGCATCCCGCGCTCTCGGCTCGCGGGCGGCTTCCGGATCCGCGACGTGACCCCCGCCGAGTACCACGACGCCGACGAGCGCGCCTACACCGAGCTCATCGCGTGCGGAGCTTGCTCCCGTTACGAGAAGGAGCTCATCACGTCGACGGGCGACCGGGTGATGGTGCTGCAAGCGGCGGCGTTGCTGCCGGAGGAGCCTCGGCGCGCGATCGCGTACATGGTGGACGTCACCGAGCAGCGGAGGCTCGAGGCGGATCGGAAGCGGCTCTACGACGCGGAGCGGAAGGCGCGCGCGGCGGCGGAGGCAGCGAGCTCCATGAAGGACGAGTTCTTGGCGGTCGTGAGCCACGAGCTTCGAACGCCGCTCAACTCCATCCTCGGGTGGGCCCAGCTCGCCCACAGCTCGGCGCGGGATCCGGTCCTGATCTCGCGCGCCATCGACACCATCGAGCGCAACGCGCGGACGCAGGCGAAGCTCATCGACGACATCCTCGACGTCTCGCGCATCATCACCGGCAAGGTCCGGTTCGACTTCGCCTCCATCGACCTGAAGACGATCGTGGACGACGTGGTCGACGGGATGCGCCCCACCGCCGACGCGAAGCACCTCGAGCTCGTCTGGCGGTCCGCGATCGACAGCGCCCCTCTCTCCGGCGATGCGTCGCGGCTCCAGCAGGTCGTCTTCAACCTCGTGACAAACGCGATCAAGTTCACGCCGCGCGGGACGATCGTGATCGAGCTCGACGCGCTCGAGGAGTGGTACGTGCTCACCATCCGCGACACCGGGATCGGGATCCGCCCTGAGTTCTTGCCGCATGTCTTCGATCGGTTCCGGCAAGCCGACGCGTCGACGACGCGGTCGCACGGCGGTCTCGGCCTGGGCCTCTCGATCGTTCGGAGCCTCGTCGAGCTCCACGGAGGGCGGGTCTGGGTGGAGAGCGAGGGGGAGGGTCACGGTGCGCGGTTCGGGATGGAGCTGCCGCGAGCGGCCACCGTGGAGAGCGTCGAGCCTTCTCCCCCGATGCCGGACGTCGTCCCTTCGGTTCCTCCGCTGGTGGACGAGGCCGCCCTCCGGGGAGCCCGCATCCTCGTGGTCGACGACGAGACGGACGCGCGCGAGTTCACCGCCTTCACGCTGCAGGCGCGGGGGGCGGACGTCGCCATCGCCGACTCGGTGCACGCGGCCCTCGCCACCCTCCAGCAGAAGGGGCCCTTCGACATCGTGCTCAGCGACATCGCGATGCCGAACGAGGATGGCTTTCAGCTCGCAGATCGGGTTCGCAAGCTGGCGGGGCTCCGCCCGAAGCTCGTCGCCTTGAGCGCCCACGCGCGATCCGTGGACGTCGCGGGGGCGCTCCAGCGCGGCTTCGACATGCACATCGCCAAACCGGTAGACGCACAGCGGCTGGTGCAGCGGCTCGCCGCCCTGCTGGCGCGCTGACTCGGCTCACGAGGAGGCGACGGCGGCGACGAGCGCGGGGGCGATGTCCGAGAGCGCGAGCTGCGCCGTCGACAAGCCCTCCTCGAAGACGGCGCGCGGCATGCCGTACACGACGCACGAGCTCTCTGCCTCCGTGAACACGCGGCCGCCCGCCCGCCGGATCGCGCGCGCGCCGGCGAGCCCGTCGTTGCCCATGCCGGTGAGGACGAGCCCGAGGGCGGCGGGCCCGAACGCGCGCGCGGCGCTGGCGAAGAGCTCGTCGACGGAGGGGCGGTGCATCGTGGCCGGCTTCGACGAGAGGTGACATCGAACGGTACCGGCTTCGCTTCCGGCCGAGACGTGGAGGTGCTGACCGGCCTGCGCGATCGCGACCTCCCCCGGAGAGAGGACGAGCCCCTCCCACGCCTCGAAGACCCGCACGCGGCTCATCGCGTCCAGGCGCTCGGCGAGGCCGCGGGTGAACCCCTCCGGGATGTGGAGCGCGAGCGCGACCGGCACTCGGAGATCCGCGGGGAGCGCGGGCAACAGGCGCGTCAGGGCCTGAGGGCCTCCCGTCGAGGTCCCGATGACGAGGATCGAGGTAGGGGCGGGGCGGACGTCGAGCGCGGGCTTCGAGGGCGGAGGTCCCGGCTCGACCGCGGTCCGACGCGACGAAGGCTCGCTCCGGCGCGGGACCGCCTCCGCGGCGACGCGGACCTTCGCGACGAGCTCGGATCGGATCTCATAGAGCTCCACCGACGCGGTGGGGGTCGGCTTCCGCAGGACGTCGATCGCCCCGAGCTCGAGCGCTCGGATCGCCTCCTCCGCTTCCGTGTCGACGGTGGTCACCACGAGGACGCGCGGAGCGTCCTCGTGCGGCAGCGCCGCGAGCACCCCGAGCCCGTCGAGCTCGGGCATGTGAAGATCGAGGGTGACGACGTCGGGGCGCAGCTCCTCGATGAGCTCGAGCGCCTCGAGCCCGTCTCCGGCGTGGCCGACGACCTCGATGTCGGCCGCCCCCGCGAGGGCATCCCGCACGAACTTCCGGACGAAGGCGGAGTCGTCGACGACGAGGACACGGATGGGCGCGCTCATTTCTCCGGCTTCCGGTAGAAGAACACGCCGTTCTTCTCCTCGCACTCGAGGCCGGTGGGGAGACGGAGGAGCGACTCCGAGACGCCGACGAACAGCGCGCCCCGCGGGCGGAGGCGATCGGCGATGGAGGTGACGACGGAGAGCGCGATCTCGTCGCGGAAGTAGATGAGGACGTTCTTGAGGAGGATCACGTCGAAGGTGCCGAGCGAGGCGACGCTGACCGCGTCGCGCAGGTTGATGCGCTCGAACCGGACCGCGTCCACGATGGCCGGAGAAATCGAGAGCTCGTCCCCGCGCGCGTCGACGTAGCGGTCGGCGAGGCTCGAGCGCGCGATGTCGCGCAGGGCGCGGGGAGAGAGCGCCCCGCGCCGCGCACGCGCGAGGCAGCGCTGGCTCACGTCGCTCGCGAGGATCTCGACCGAGGAGAGGGCCCCGAGATCGGCGAGCATCATCGCGACCGAGAAGGGCTCTTCGCCGCTGGCGCACGCGGCCGACCAGACGCGCGCGTGGCCCTGCCGCTCGACCGCGGGCAGCAGAAACTCGCGCACGATGCACTGGAGCTGGTCCTGCTCGCGGAACAGGTACGACTCGTTGACGGTGACGGTGTCGACGAGCGCGGCGAGGGCCTCCCCGTCCGGGTCGTCGTAGCGGAGGCGGTAGTAGTAGTCGATGAGCGACTCGAAGCCGGCGCTCCGCGCGTGGGTGACGACCTTGTCTTCGAAGAGATCGCCGTCGGCCTCGGCGTAGTGCATG